>Ga0185299_10001954_pt1 | contig 34712 bp, 36 predicted proteins | sample PaiPotPPA55metaG_FD_128002 | JGI IMG/M metagenome (GOLD analysis project Ga0185299, IMG submission 128002) | Iron sulfur acid spring bacterial and archeal communities from Banff, Canada, to study Microbial Dark Matter (Phase II) - Paint Pots PPA... ...
TCAGCAGCTCGAGCGCTTCACGACGGAACTCCGGCGGGTACGGCGGCTTCGATCTGGGCACTTGAACCTCCTTGCCCGGGTCTTTCGACCCAAGCGCTCAAGTGTCCTCGAAAGCGGGGGAAGTCCATAGGCCTCGAACACTTTTGGATTGCGGGTACCGCGCACCGCATGGGTCCGCAGACCCGGATGGCGCGGATCGCTGCCGAGTTGGTGCACACATTTCGTGATTGCTCCGACAAGCGGCGCATCCTTGCGATCTAGGACGCGCTTGAACTCGTCAGAAATCTCGAGTTCTGGCACCTACTCGCCGCCCAGCAGATACCGAACGGCATCCATGGGGTCGGCGAAGCTCCTTGAGTGACCGTTGGCAAGGTCCGCCAGCGCTTGGCGTTCAGACTCCTGCCACGGGTTCGACCAAAAGTAGGTCTGGTCCGCCGGGATAAACGCGGGGATGGACGAGGAGCCCACGACGCCGCCGGCAAACTGGATTTCCATTACGGCCGCTCCGATGGATTCGGCCACTACTCGCGTAATGCTCTCGGTCAAGGTTCCTTCAGTCACCATGTCGCGCGTCCTATCCTCACTCGTCGCCTGACTGCTCAATAGTGTCGCGCTGCCGAACCGCCTCTTCAAGTGCCTGGATGAGCCCTGGCATGGCTTGCGGTGCGATGGCAACCCGCGCGATCGGTCGGATTGGTACGTAGGCCGGTCCCTCGCCCTCTCCCGCCAATGGGATCGCGGAGCCAAGCAGCAAAAAGAACGCGTTGGGGGCTGGGACAACGCCGAACGTGTTCGCGAAATGCACCGGCATCTCCTCGATGCCGATCCAGGACGCGGGAACCTCGGCGGGAACCTCGGGAGTAGCCATATCTCGGGTTTATCGGCCAACTACCCCACGAGTGTTGAGCGCAAGGCAGCGCTCTCGACCCCTTTCGGCGTGACCGTAGCGACAGACTACGGCATCCGGGGCCGCGACTTAGCCGTTCCTCGGCGGCGCGGGCGTGTTCTCGGCCCGCTTTAGAAGCCGATCAAAGACACCGCGCTTCGGCACTGGAATCTCCACCGGCGGATAGGGCTTCCCCGTCTTCGGGTCGATGCCTTTGGGCTGGGTTAGCTGGGTAGGCTCCGACTCTTGCTGATCGTCGTCCGACATGCGTATTCAGAGTAGCGACGCCTGATGCGACCTTGCGAGTTCTGCGGCGGCGACATCGCGGACGATGCGCCGCCCGAGCACGTACTGCCCAAATGGCTCCGCAAGTTTCTGGAGAAGGGCGAGCGATTCACGCAGCGAGAGGGAACCTACCGCGACCATCGTGACGCGCCGATCGTACGTTGGGGCAAGTGGAAGGAGCACAACACCAAGCACCCCGCGATCACCGTAGATGGCGTCTGCACGGCCTGCAACCACCACTGGATGAGCGACCTAGAGACCTCGGCGTCGGTGATGCTGACTCCGATGATCGAAGGGAATGCGCAGGGCCTCACGGTCGACCAACAGGCTTTCCTCGCGCGTTGGGCGACCAAGACGGCCATGGTCTACGACCTGCTACTGCCGCCGGATCGCCACCACTATTCGGCGGAGGAACGCCGCTGGGTCATGCAGCAAACGACGCCTCCACCAGACACGACGGTCCGCATGGGCCACTACACGGGAAGCGCGTGGGACTTCGTCGATGTCAAACACGAAGCCCTCTACTGGGAGCGGCCCGCGGACCCGGAGGTCCGTGACCGCCCGGATGCGTTTCGGACCGTCATGGTGGTAGGAAAACTCGTAATCGACCTCGGCTTGAGGCGCCCCGCCGACACCCTCTCCGTCAACGGCGGCGCGGTCAGCATCGAGGACGTTCTCCCGCTGATCTGGCCGACCGTCGAGGCACGCAGCTGGCCGCCCCGCCTGGGGATGACCGACAACACTCTCGCGTCGCTGGTCAGCCCGAGCGAGCCCGACTAACCGACTTGCCATGGCGGTTACGTAGTCTACATACTTAGTGGACATATGTGTGCGCGATGTCACACTTGTCAAATCACTTCAGCAGTGTCGTACGGCACAAAGCGACCTGCTTGCCCTACGTTTCTCGCTCTCAGCGACGATCGCGTCTGAGGGTGTTGGACCGGCACGGAGAGACCAAGGAGGGCGCTAGCCGAGCAGTCGTGCGCGCGCGTCCAGCGACGCACGACGACGCCAGAGGCGTCCTCGAATGGCTCGCCCGCCGCGAGGGGAAGAGCCTGCCGCAACTCGTAGAGGCGCTTCGGCACCACATCGGCCCTGGCGAGTTGGTCTGAGCGCCGATCGTTTCTGAGGGCAAACAAAGTCCGCTCGGCGCTGGACGCCGAGCGGACTTCGTGCTTTTAGAGGAGGACGGTCCCCTGTGAAACAGCTTCAACCGTAGTGTAAGACCAGTGTAAGCGCGGCAGTAAGTGGCGGTCCGCGCACCCGCCCCGGACCGCGTGAGCGACCAACGGCGAAGCGCAAGCGGCGCAGCGCGCGTCGGGAGGGCCGAGAAGGCACCTCATCGACCTTGACGCCGACGCCGACGCCTTGCGCGACGCACACTCGCTCGTCCATTTCCAAGCGACAGGTTGGGCGCGCGCGACCATCGCTCGGGTCCTCAGGTCCGCGCAGTGCGGCGTGCGTACGTCGAGTCTTTATCTAGCCGCGCTCCCCGGGGGAATGGAGATGGCCATGGGCACGCCGTGGAAGGAGCTCGCCGAGCGGGTCGTACGCGCGCGGCCGACCAGCGACGACGACGCCAGGCGCGTACTCGAATGGGTTGCCGAGAAGGAAGGCAAGAGCGTCCCGCAGCTCGTGCAGGAGCTCGACGTCGGTTGGGCGTGGCGGGACGCGCCTAAGCGCCACCGTTATTGAGGAAAGCGATAAGGGAGTCCGCCCGGCACGGGGGGCGTTCGGGCGGACTCCGCTGCATTGAGCGTTGCCCTGTGACGAGGACCACCCCCTTGCGGGGGGACAATCGCTTGAGCCTCAAGGCGATTAGCGGTTTACCCTATGTACGCGAGCCGAAACCGTCGACGCTGCAGGCGCGAATCGTCGCGCGCGGCCCTCCGGGAGTGCGGAGCCCGCCCGGCCTTCCCGTGGCCGGACGGACTCCCACTGGGGGGATTGCCTAGGGAGGACGGTCCTTAGACGAGGCAGGGTTTACCCGCAAGGCGATCGCGATAAACAGCACGCTGCCCCCGCGGGGAACAGTCGCGCAGCGGCCGGCGGCGTCCGACGGGCCGCGGCGCCGCCGCTACCAGGCGTCGAGATAAGGGCGCTTCTTCGCCGGGCGCCGCCACCACTGTGGCGCGTCCGCATCGAACAGCGTCGCGATCCAGCGGCGCGAGTCGGCGGGGTCGATCACATCGTCGATCTCGCCGTAGGAGGCCATCGAGAGACCCCGCCCACGCTCGTAGGCCGCGGCCACGGCGGCTTCGAACGCTCGCTCGCGCTCCGCGTCGTCCGCGATCTCGTCGAGCTCGCGCCTCATCCCCAGCTTGACCGAGCCCTCGAGGCCCATCGCGCCGAACTCCGACGTCGGCCAGCCGACCGTGAAGAGCGGCGCCTTGAACCCGCCGCCCGCCATCGCCTGCGCGCCCAGCCCGTAGCCCTTGCGGAGGATGATCGTGCCCGAGGGCACCGTCAGGTTGGCGCCCGCGAGGAACATGCGCGCGAAGTGGCGCACAGTCGCCGTGCGCTCCGAGTGGGGACCGACCATGAAGCCGGGCGTGTCGCAGAGGAACAGCACCGGGAGCTCGAACGCGTCGCACATCGCGATGAAGCGCGCGGCCTTGTCGGCGCCGTCCGCGTCGATCGCGCCGCCGAGGTGCGTGGGGTCGTTCGCGACGACCCCGAGCGGGCGCCCGTCGACGCGCGCGAGCGCCGTCACGATCCCCACGCCGAAGCCGCGGCGCAGCTCGAGCAGGGAGCCGGTGTCCACGAGCGTCTCGATCACACGGCGCACGTCGTAGGGGCGCTTGCGTGCTTCGGGAACGAGGTGGCGCAGCAAGCGCTGATCTGCCACCTCGCCCGGTGGGCGCGGTCCGTGAAAGTAGGACAGGTAGCGCCGCGCCGCTCGCACCGACTCGCCGTCGTCGGCGACACGCAGGTCGACGACGCCGTTCGCGTACTGGACGCCGATCGGCCCTACCTCGTCCGGCTCGTAGGAGCCGAGCCCGCCGCCCTCGATCATCGCCGGGCCGCCCATGCCGATGCTCGAGTCCTCCGTCGCGATCACCACGTCGCAGCACCCGAGCAGCGCGGCATTGCCCGCGAAGCAGTAGCCAGCGGCGACTCCCACGAGCGGAACGAGCCCGCTCAGCTGCGCGAACAGGGCAAACGCGCGGCAGTCGAGGCCGGCCACGATCGGCATGTCGACGTCTCCGGGGCGCCCCCCGCCGCCCTCTGCGAACAGCACGACCGGGAGGCGCTGGCGCTCGGCGACATCGAACAGCCGGTCCTTCTTCTGGTGGTTGCGCATCCCCTGCGTACCCGCGAGAACCGTGTAGTCGTAGGACATCGCCACGCAGCGGCGTCCTTCGATCTCGCCGATCCCGCCGATGAGCCCGTCTGCGGGCGTGCGCCGGATCAGCTCTTCGCGGTCGCGGCGGCGCTCCTGCGCCGCGAACAGCAGCGGGCCGTACTCGACGAAGGTATCGTCGTCGATCAGCTCCGCGAGGTTCTCGCGCGCGGTGCGCCGTCCGCGCTCGCGCCGCTTCGCGACCGCGTCCGGGCGCGCCTCGTCGAGCCCGAGCGCGTGCCGGAGGCGTACCTCCTCGAGGTCGGCGCGCTCCGCTTGCGCATCCGGCTCCGGATTCTCGGCCGCGACTTCCTCGGCCGCGGGCTTTGCGTCGAGCACCATCAGCACCTGCCCCTCGTGGACTGCGTCGCCGACCTCCACCTCGACGCGGCTGACGACGCCGCTGGCCTGCGCGAGCACCTCGTGCTCCATCTTCATCGCCTCGAGGACCACGACCGGCACGCCCGCACCGACCGTGTCGTCCGGTCCGCGCTCGACCGCCACTACGACGCCGTCGAACGGTGCCGTGATCGCTAGCTCGGGCGCGGCTGACACCGCCAGATCATTGCGCACGCCCGGCGGCGCAGATTCTTGCCGCAGCGTCCGGGCTCGTTTGACGATCGCCACCGGATGCGCGACTACCATCGCCCCGTGACCTCCGTGGGGCTCGAGTCCTCCGCCGCCGAGCGGCGCGAGGCGCTCAAGGAGCTGTTCGTGCAGACGCGCGCGTGCGAGCGCTGCCCCGAGCTCGCGGCAACGCGCAGGACGGTCGTCTTCGGCTCCGGCAACGCGGACGCCGACCTGATGTTCGTCGGCGAGGCGCCCGGCGCGAGCGAGGACGAGCAGGGCGTGCCGTTCGTCGGGCGCGCGGGGAAGCTGCTCGATCAGCTGCTCGCCGAGATCGGGCTTGAGAGGGGAGACGTCTTTATTGCGAATACTTTGAAGTGCCGGCCCCCCGGCAACCGCGACCCTCTCCCGGTCGAGATCGAGAACTGCCGCGAGTACCTCATGCGCCAGGTCGAGCTGATCCAGCCGCGTGTGATCTGCACGCTGGGCAACTTCTCGACCAAGCTCCTGCGCGGAGATCCGACCGGAATCACGCGCCTGCACGGTAAGCCGGAGGTGATCACGCTCGGACGCCGGGCGGTGCACCTATATCCGATCTACCACCCCGCGGCGGCGTTGTACACGCCGCGGATGCTCGAGACGCTGCGCGAGGACTTCTCGCGTATACCCGAGTTGCTCGCATCGGGACCTCCGCCGCAGCCCGTCCCTCCGGAGGACGTCGAAGCCGCTCGCGAGGCCGTCCTCGCGCAGGCGCCGGCACCGGTCGAGGAGGCCGTCGCGGCGGGGCCCGGGACCGGCCAGCTGGACCTGTTCTAGAACAAAAAACGCCCGAAAAGCCCGGAAAAGAGGGGTTTGGGCTCCGGCGTCGAAAGTTTCAGCTCAAGGCCCTCAAGTCGCTTCGCGCGGCTGTCGATACAGGCCTTGTCTCCATCCCTCCAGTAGTGGCGACCGGCCCGCGTCCCTTTCTCCCGCGGGCCGGTCGCATTTAACCGCCCGTCACGGCGACCGGGAGTCAAGAGGGGCAGCCCGGAGGCGCGAACGTTCGCTCTACTCTCTCGGCGTGGCAGTTCGCATCGTCGAGACCTCAGCAGCGGGCGAGACGGAATCAGTGGGCGCAGAGCTCGCCGAGCGCCTTTCCGCCGGCGACCTCGTGCTCGTGCGCGGCGAGCTCGGCTCCGGCAAGACGACGCTCGTGCGCGGCGCCGCGACCGCGCTCGGCGTCACGGACCCGGTCACGAGCCCGAGCTTCAGCATCGGCCATCGCTACCGCGCACGCGACCTCGTCGTGTCCCACCTCGATCTCTACCGGCTGGGCGGACTCGAGCACGAGGACCCCGACCTGCTCGACGACTACGTCGGCGAGGGGCGGATCGCGTTCGTCGAGTGGCCACTCGAGGGCGAGCACGAGCTGAGCGGCGCGCGCGTCGTCGTCTCGCTCGAGCACCGCGGCGATGACCGCCGGCGAATCGTGTTCGAGGGGGGCTGATGATCATCCTCGGCTTCGACACCGCGACGTTCGCGACGGCCGTAGCGCTCCGCCTCGCCGACGGCGCCACGCTGCAGGAGCGCGACGATCCGCAGGAGGGAGAGCATCCTGGGCACGCCACCCGGCTGCTTCCCCTAGCTCGGGAGCTGCTCGAGCGCGCGGACGTGCGCTGGATTGCGCTCGACCGCATCGCCGTCGGCGTCGGTCCCGGCAGGTTCACGGGTCTGCGCGTCGGCGCGGCGACGGCGCGCGGGCTTGCGCACTCGTTGCACGCCGAGCTCGTCGGCGTATCGAGCCTGCGCGCGCTCGCCCTCGGCGCCCGGCGTGCCCACCCGGACCGACCGCTGCTCGCCGTGATCGACGCGCGCCGCGGTGAGGTCTTCGCGGCGGCATTCCGCGCGGGTACCCCGGACGCAGAACCGGAGATCGACTTCGGGCCGCCGCTTCGCGCGTGCGAGCTCGCGGACGCCGTCGCCCGGACGGCCGCGCTCGGAAGCGGGGGCGGGTGTATCGCGGTCGGCGACGGCGCGCTGCGCTTTCGCGAGGAGCTCGAGCTTCACGGTGCGACCGTGCCCGCCGACGGGGATGCCGCGCACCTGATCGGCGCTGACGCGATCTGCGAGCTGGGTGCCGCGGCGCCGGCTGGCGACCCGCACGCGGTCGTGCCTGACTACCGGCGCGAGGCCGACGCGGCGATCGCGCGACCGCCCGAGGCGCCGGCGGGGAGGATCTGAATCCGTGAGCATCACGTCATCAGCGGCCGGCGCGCGCCTCGACGAGGACTCTCAGCTCGAGGTGCGGCCGCTTTCCTACACGGATCTGCCCGCCGTCCTGGGCATCGAGCGGCGCGTCTTCCCGACGCCGTGGTCGCTCGCGATGTTCGTGCTCGAGATCTCAAAGCAGACCGGCATCTGCCTCGCCGCCGTCGAGCGCGGCGCGGAGGCTCAGGCGCCGCAGCCGCCCGGCAACGGCGAGCGGGTGAGCGACGGGCGGCTCGTCGGCTATCTGATCTGCTCGCGCTACGACACCGTGTGGCACATCATGAACATCGCCGTCGACCTCGGCCGCCAGCGCCGGGGCCTCGCCTCGCGCCTGCTGGCAGAGCTGTACGAGCGTGTGGGCGACGAGGCGGCCCGCTTCACGCTCGAGGTCAGGCGGTCAAACGGCGTCGCGATTCGCCTGTACGAGCGCGAGGGGTTTCGCGCCGCGGGCATGCGCCGGCGCTACTACCAGGACAACGGCGAGGACGCGCTCGTGATGTGGCGCACTCCGGCCACGCGCGAAGGCACGCTCGACGACGTCCCCAATCCGAGGCCCGTGTGAGCCGCCACGGCAGTGGCGTGATCCTCGCCCTCGAGACGAGCTGCGACGACACTTGCGCGGCGGTGCTGGGCGGCGACGGGCGGCTGCGTTCGAACGTCATCTCATCTCAGGTCGTGCACGAGGGTTTCGGCGGAGTGGTCCCGGAGATCGCCTCTCGCCACCACCTCGACGCGCTCGATGCGATCGTCGACCGCGCGCTCGACGCGGCGGGCACGTCGCTCGACGACATCGAGCTCGTCGCCGCGACGCAGGGGCCCGGCCTGGTCGGCGCGCTGCTCGTCGGCCTGTCGAGCGCTAAGGCGCTGGGGGCTGCGCGCGAGCTGCCATTCGCGCCGGTCGACCACCTGCAGGGGCACGTCGCCGCAAACTTCCTCCAGCCCGAGGACGAGCGGTCAGGTAACGGCGCCGCGGCCGCGAGTCCCTGTCTCGAGCCGCCGTTCGTATGCCTGATCGCGAGCGGCGGCCACACGCTGCTCGTCCGCGTCGACGAGCACGACGGCTACGAGACGCTCGGACGCACGCTCGACGACGCTGCCGGCGAGGCCTTCGACAAGGGCGCGCGCTTGCTCGGGCTCGGCTATCCGGGCGGCGCCGCGCTCGAGCGGCTCGCCACCCACGGAGACGCGACTGCCTTCGTGTTCCCGGGCTCGCAGCGCGACCGAGCCGCCGGCGGCCGCGGCACGGCGCGCGAGGCGTTTGCGCGAGGACTCGACTTCTCCTTCGCGGGCCTCAAGACCGCGCTCCTGTACAAGCTGCGCGAGCTTTCACCGCACGAAGCGCAGGCCCGCGCCGCCGACCTCGCCGCGTCGTATCAGGGGGCGATCGTCGAGAGTCTCGCCGTGCGCTGCGAGCGTGCGCTCGATCGCACTGGGCTCGAGCGCCTCGCGCTCGGCGGGGGAGTGGCGGCCAACGGGGCGCTGCGTGCGCGTGTGCGTGAGCTGGGCGCCGAGGTGCGCGTGCCGCCGCGCGCGCTGTGCACGGACAACGCCGCGATGATCGCGAGCGCCGCGCGCTATGGCCCCCAGCTGCGGTACCCGCTGTACCTCGGTCTCGACGCGTACGCTACCGGCGAGCGGCGGCCGTGAGCGTCGTCACCGTCTACTCGGCGCCGGGCTGTCATCTCTGCGCCGACGCGCTCGCGGTCCTGCGCGGGCTGCAGCAGGAGCTCGGCTTCGCGCTGGTCGAGCGGGACATAACGACCGACGACTCCCTCCACCGGACCTACCTGGAGCGGATTCCGGTGGTCGCCCTCGACGGCGAGGAGGTGTTCGACTACTTCGTCGATGAGGACGAGCTTCGCGAGCGACTAGAGTCACGGCGATGACTGATGGAGCTTCTGCGCAGCTCGGGGAGCACGCCGATCACAGATCGGCCAGCAATGGCGGCCAGTCGCCGAGCGAGCGCCTCTCGCTCGGGGTCGCCGCGCGGCTGTCGCGCTATCTGCAGGTACTCACGCAGGCGCGGAAGATGGGCAAGGAGACGATCTCCTCGCAGGAGCTGTCGGATTACACGCATGTGAACTCGACCCAGATCCGCCGCGATCTGTCCGGCTTCGGCAAGTTCGGCAAGCGCGGCGTGGGCTACAACGTCGAAGCGCTCGTCTCGCAGATCCGCAAGATCCTGCGGACCGCCGGCCAGCACAACATCGCGCTGCTCGGCGCCGGCCACCTGGGCAAGGCGATCGCCTCCTCGGACATCTTCGCCGACCACGGCTTTCGCGTCGTCGCGATCTTCGACGTCGATCCAGCAAAGGTCGGCGACCGCGTCGGCAACCAGGTCGTGCGTCACACCGACGAGCTGCGTCAGATCGTGCAGGACGAGGACATCGTCGTCGGTGTCCTCGCCGTGCCGACCGCCGCCGCACAGGGACTCGCCGACGAGCTCGTCGAGGCGGGCGTGAAAATAATCTTCAACTACTCCGAGTCGCTGCTCGTCGTCCCGCCGGAGGTCACCGTGCACACCTCGAGCCCCGCGGTAGACCTGCTGTACGCGCTGTACTTCTACCTGACCTAGAGACGAGCGGCGCCGCGCGCGCGCGTCCGAGCCCGAGCCTTCGACCCCCGCATGAACAGCCTCGACCTAGACCGCGCCGTGGAGACCTTCGCGCAGTCCACCGACTTCACCGTCGGGGTCGAGGAGGAGTTCTCCATCCTCGATCCGCAGACGCTCGAACTGATCCAGCGGTATGAGGAGATGTGCGCGGCCGCCGAGGAGTCCGACCCCGAGCTGCGCGCAGCGATCACCGGGGAGCTGATCTCCTCGGAGATCGAGATCATCTCGGGCGCCGGGGCCGACCTCGCCGACGCCCTCGCACGCCAGCGCTCACACCGCCGCCGATTGTTCGCGCTGGCGGCCGCGCAGGGGGTGTCGCTGGGTGCCACCGGCACGCACCCGTGGGCCGACTACCGCGAGCAGCCGATCATCAACACCGAGCACTACCGGCGCGTCGAGGAGGGGCTCAAATACGTCGCCTGGCGGAACAACACGTTCAGCCTTCACGTGCACGTCGGCCTGCGCGACATCGACCGCGCGGTGCGCGTCTGCGACCGCCTGCGGCCGGTGCTGCCGCTGCTGCTCGCGATCTCGGCGAACTCGCCGTTCCTCGATGGTCGCGACACGGGGCTTCACTCCGCGCGCACGCAGAGCTTCACGAGGAGCTTCCCGCGCTGCGGGATCCCCGACGCGTTCGGTGGCTGGCGCGCCTATCGCGAGTACATCGAGTTTCTCATGCGCACCAACAGCATCGTCGAGTTCACGCAGATCTGGTGGTCGGTGCGACCGCACTTCAGCTTCGGCACCGTCGAGCTGCGCATCTGCGACGTACAGGCGACGGCGCAGGAGTCCGACGCGCTCGCCGCGCTGATGGTCGCGTGCATCGCGCAGGCGGCGCGCGACACCGACGAGGCGGTGCCGTTCGCCGATCCCGCGCCGCGGCTCATCGAGGAGAACATGTGGCGCGCGATCCGCTATGGGCTCGACGGCATGCTGATCGACCTCGAGTGCGGTCGGGAGTTTCCCGCCCGCGATGCGATCGACCGCCTGCTCGCGTGGACGATCCCCGTCCGCGCCGAGCTCGGGCTCGAGCCGTCCTTTCCCGAACGAAACGGGGCCCAACGTCAGCACGCACTGATCGCCGGCGGAGCGAGCCGCGAGGAGGTGTTCGCCGCCTCGGTTGCCGAGACGCGCCAGAGCTATGCCCAGGAGGTGAGAGTGTGATGAGCGAGGAGCCGCACGCGAGCGAGGAGTCCGCGCAGCGCGCCGCCGAGGAAGCGCAGCTCGCGGCGATGACGAGCACGGACATGATGCTGCAGTCGGCCGTGCTGCTGCTGAACATCGGCGGGCGCCGGCTCGGCCTGGCGCCGCCCTCGGCGAGCCCCGAGGAGCTCGCCGCGGCGAACGCCGATCGCGACCTCGAGCAGGTGCGCGACGCGATCGATGCGGTGCGCGCTCTGCTGGCGGTTCTCGAGCGCACGCTCTCCGGCGAGCTGCGCCCGCTGCGCGACGCGCTCTCGCAGCTGCAGATCGCGTATACGCGTGAGATCCAGACTGCCGGCGCCGAGGCGGAGGGCGCATCGGCGGGCGCGAAGGCCAGCGAGGCGCAAGGCGGTGCGCCCGACGCCGCCGGCGACACCGCGGACGACGGCGGGGAGCCGACGCAGGAGCAGCAGGAGCAGCGTGGCCCCGGGCCGGCCGAGTCGAGCGGACGCCTCTGGGTTCCCGGCCGCTGAGCTCACTTTCAGCCGCCCTTCCGAACGCGAGCACGATAGACTCCGCGCGCGTTTGCACCGGGTAGACGCTCTCTAGCCGAGCGATCCGGGCGACAAACGTGCGCGCGAATCCTCGCGCGGCACGCCAATCAGACCGCGGAGGATTTTCCTTGAGCAGCTTTCTGACGAACCACGGGGTCGTCGTCGCCCTCGTTTGCGCCGGGTGTGCGGTGGCCTACGGCGTCCTCACCACGCGCAGCCTGCTCGCGCTCTCGCCCGGGAACGAGCGCATGCAGGCGATCTCGAGCGCCGTCCAGCAGGGTGCACGCGCGTACCTCAATCGCCAGTACACGACGATCGCCGCGGTCGGCTTCGTTCTCTTCTTCGCGATCTGGGCGATTCAGAAAGACATCGCTGTCGCCGTCGGCTTCGCGATCGGCGGCGTGCTCTCGGGGTCGGCGGGCTACATCGGGATGAACGTCTCGGTGCGAGCCAACGCGCGCGTCGCCGAGGCCGCGCGTGGCGGCGTCTCACCCGCGCTGAGCGTCGCCTTCCGCGGCGGCGCGATCACCGGACTGCTCGTCGCGGGGCTCGCGCTCCTGGGCCTCGCGGGCTACTACGGCCTGCTCACAGCGGTCTTCAACGACAGCCAGAGGACGGCCGTCGACGCGCTCATCGGCCTCGGCTTCGGCGGGTCGCTGATCTCGGTGTTCGCACGTCTGGGCGGCGGCATCTTCACGAAGGCCGCCGACGTCGGCGCGGACATCGTCGGCAAGATCGAGGCGGGCATCCCCGAGGACGATCCGCGCAACCCGGCGGTGATCGCGGACAACGTCGGCGACAACGTCGGCGACTGCGCGGGAATGGCCGCCGATCTGTTCGAGACGTATGCGGTCACGGCCGTCGCGGTGATGCTCCTCGGCGTCCTCACCTTCGACCAGGCGACGAAAGTCGTGATGTTCCCGCTCGTGCTCGGCGGCGTCGCGGTGATCGCGTCGATCATCGGAACGTTTGCAGTGCGCACGCGGACCGGCAACGTCGAGCGGGCGCTCTACCAGGGCCTGATCCTGTCCGGCGGTCTGGCCGCCGCGGCGTTCGCGCCGGTGACCTACTGGCTGATGCGCAACCTCACTTACAAGGAAGGCGGCGCTGCTCCGCACTGGTGGAAGTTCTACCTCTGCGCGCTCATCGGAATCGGCGTCACGGCGTGCCTGTTCGTGATCACCGATTACTACACCTCGACGCGCTTCTCACCTGTGAAGAAGACCGCGCGCGCGTCCGTCACCGGTCACGCGACGAACATCATCCAGGGTTTCGCGTCGGGCCTGCAGGCGACGGCGCTGCCGGCGCTCGTGCTCGTGCTCGGCGTGTTCGGCGCGTGGAAGCTCACGGGCGGCGGCACGAAAGGGATCTACGGGATCGGCGTCGCGGTCATGGGCCAGCTCTCGCTGACCGGGCTGATCGTCGCGCTCGACGCGTTCGGGCCGATCACCGACAACGCGGGCGGGATAGCCGAGATGGCCGACCTTCCCGAGGAGGTGCGCAACGTCACCGACCCGCTCGACGCGGTGGGCAACACGACCAAGGCGGTCACCAAGGGTTACGCGATCGGCTCCGCCGTGCTAGCCGCGGTGGTGCTGTTCGGCGGCTTCCGCCAGGAACTCGCCGACCATGAACACAGGCCGGTCGAATCGCTCGTGTTCAGCATCAACGAACCCCCCGTGCTGATCGGACTGATTCTCGGCGGCCTGATGGTGTGCCTGTTCGCGTCGCTGTCGATCGAGGCGGTCGGCCGTGCGGGTGGCGCGGTCGTCGAGGAGGTGCGCCGCCAGTTCAGAGAGCACCCGGGGATCATGGAGGGGACGGAAACGCCCGACTACGCGACGACGGTCGACATCGTCACGCGCACCGCCCAGCGCGAGATGATCCTGCCCTCGCTCCTGCCGATCGGGCTGCCGGTGATCGTCGGCCTGATCGACATCAAAGCGCTCGGCGGCCTGCTGATCGGCGTGATCGTCGTCGGCTTCTTCTTCGCGGTCCTGATGACCGCGGGCGGCGGCGCGTGGGACAACGCGAAGAAGCTCATCGAGGACGGCGCGTTCGGCGGCAAGGGGTCGGAGGCGCACGCGGCCGGCGTCACCGGCGACACCGTCGGCGACCCGTTCAAGGACACCGCAGGCCCGGCGATCAACCCGATGATCAAGGTGGCGAACATCGTCGCGATCCTGATCATCCCCCTGATCACGTAGGCCTCCCTGCGAGCTCACAGCTGCGCGTGCGACCGGGGCGCACTCGTCCGATTCGCTCATAAGCTCACCTTTAGATGAGCGGACGGGGAGTTCACCAAGCTGGGACCGTTCTCCTCTCGCTGGTGATGGCGGGACTGGGCGTAGCGTTCCTTGTCCAGGCGGCGGTGGCCGCCGGGTCCGTCGTCACACACGTTCTCCTCGGCGTGCTGTTCCTCGCCGCGGGCATCGGCCGGCTGGTGTTGCTGCGCAAACGCGGACACCGTTCATGAGCACGAGCCCCGAGACGCGGCCGCAGGCGCGCACGATCTCCACGCTGCGGCGCAGCGTGGGCTCGCCGCTGCTCTTCTCGATCGTGTACACGCCGCTCGCGAGCGCGCTGTACTTCTCGCTCGGCGTCATCGCGGGCCACGCGCTCGGGCTCACGCCGCTCGTGTTCGTGATCGCGGCGCTCGTCTTCTCGGTCACGGCGATGACGTACGCCGAGGGCGCTTCGATGCACCCGGAGAGAAGCGGCTCGACGGTATTCGCGCGCTACGCGTTCAACGAGCTCGTGAGCTTCATCGCCGGCTGGGCGATCCTGCTCGACTACACGATCCTCATCGCAGTCACCGCGTACTCGGCGACGCAGTACCTACGCGTCTTCTGGGGACCGCTCGGTCACAGCGTCGAGTCGCTGCTGCTGGCGCTCGCGATCATCGCGTTCGTCGTGCTCGCGAACATCCGCGGCATCGGGCCGCGGCGCGCGCGGCGCATCGGCTTGCTCGTGCTTGCCGACCTCCTCGTGCAGGCATTTCTGATCGTGCTGGGCCTCGTGCTCTTCTTCAGCCCGCACACGCTCTTCGACCCGATCCATCTCGGCTCCGCACCCACCTGGTCGGGCCTGGTGTTCGCGCTCACGATCGCGGCGATCGCATTCACGAGCCTCGAGTCGGCGGCGGGCGTCGCGGGCGAGGTTCGTGTCAGCCGCCGCGCGCTGAAGCGCGTGCTCGCGAGCGGCGCCGGGGCGGTGATGGTCGTCTATACGGGAATCGCCGTCGTCGCGGTCACCGCGCTGCCCGTGCGCGGCGGCCACACCGAACTGGCGACGCGCTTTCAGAACGATCCGATGGTCGGGATCGCCACGCGCTTTCACCCACACGCGCTCGAGCAGACCCTGCGCTACGTGATCGCGGGGCTCGCGACGATGACGCTGATCGCGGCGTCCAACGCCGCGATGCTGGGGCTCTCGCGGCTGGCGTACTCGCTCTCGACGAACCGCCAGATCCCGAGCGCGCTGGGGAGGCTTCACCCGGTGCGCTCGACACCGTACGTGCTGATCATCATCGCCGGCGCGATGGCGGCGGGTCTCGTGGCGCCGGAGAGCCTCGACTTCCTGATCGGCATCTACGCCTTCGGCGCGATGCTCGCGTTCACGATCGCGCACGTCTCGGTCATCCGCCTGCGCCGCAAGGAGCCCGATCGGGACCGCCCCTACCGGATCCCGCTCACGATCACCGTCCGCGGCGTCGAGTTGCCGCTTCCGGCTGCGTTCGGCGCGCTGGTGAGCGCGGCGGGGTGGATCGCGGTGATGGTCGTGCACGAACCCGCTCGATATGTCGGCTGGGGCTGGATGATCGGTGGAGTGGTGATGTATGTCATCTATCGCCGCGCGGATGAGGCGCCGCTCCTGCGCCGCGTGACCGTCGCCCCCGAGGTGCTGCGCGCGGAGCCCACGCCGGAACGCGACTACGGCTCGATCCTCGTGCCGCTGTTCGGGACCAGCCTCGATGAGGACATCGTGCATACGGCGGCGCTGCTCGTCTCGGGCGAGCAGACGGACGAGGCGGCGATCGACACCGCGACGATCGAGGCGGTGTGGATCTTCGTGATCCCGATGTCGCTGCCCATTGACGCCCGTCTGCCCGAGGCGCAGATTGCGCAGGCGCGTAAGGCGCTCGCGCGGGCGAAGGTCGTGGGGGAGGAGTACACGGGTGTGCACGTCGCGACCGCGATGGTGCGCACGCGGCGCGCGGGCTACGCGATCGTGGACGAGGCGCGCCGGCGCGGGGTGGAGGCGATCGTGCTCGGTGCGGAGGAGCCGTCGCGAATCCGCGGCGGCGCGCGGCTGGGCGGGCGCGGCGGGCCGCTCGAGAACTTCGTCGGCGACGTGACGAAGTACGTGATCGCGAAGGCGAACTGCCGCGTCATCGTCACCGCGCCCGCCGACGGCGACAAGATCTCGCGCCAACACGACCCGGTGGCGGCGGCCGAGCCCTGAGCGACGACGCCACTCAGGCGAGCTTCTGTGCGGCATGGGCTAATCTGCCCGCAATGTTCGTCCTGATAGTTGGCGCAGGACGCGTCGGCTCGGCGGTGGCGAAGCTTGCGCTCGCGGCCGGTCACGAAGTGTCGGTCCTCGACGAGGACCCGCTCTCGCACGAGCGCCTGGACGCGGGCCAGGCGCAGAGCTGGGAGGACTCGGGGGGCCAGTTCACCGTCGGCACGGCACTCGAGCTGGACGCCCTGATCGCGGCTGGGATCGAGCGAGCGGACGTGTTCATCGCCTCGACCGACGGCGATAACACGAACCTGATCATCGCGCAGATAGCGCAGAGGAGGTTCGGCATCGAGAAGGTGATCGTGCGTGTGATGGATCCCGCCCGCGCCGGCTGGTACGGCGAACAGGGACTGCACACGATCTCGCCCACACAGCACGCGATCGAGATGTTCGAGCGCGCGCTCGAGCCCGAGCTTGCGTGATCGCATGTACGTGATCATCGTCGGCGGCGGCAAGGTCGGGCGCAACCTCGCCCGAGAGCTCATCGCGAAGGACCACGAGGTGACGCTGATCGAGTCCTCGCGCCCGGCGTATCTCGCGCTCGAGGAGGAGTTCGAGCACGCGGTGCAGTACGGCGACGCGACCGAGCTGTGGGTGCTCGAGCGCTCGGGCATCCAGCGCGCCGATCTGGTCGTCGCCGTCACGGGCGACGACGAGGACAACATGCTCGTGTGCCAGGTCGCGAAGGAGAAGTACCTCTGCGACCGCATCATCGCGCGCGTCAACAACCCGCGGAACCACGACCACTTCCGCCTGCTCGGCATCCAGCCCGCGGTGTCGGCGACCGACCTGATCCTGCGGTTGATCGAGCACGAGGTCCCGCGCTACGGGCTCGTGCATCTGCTCGCGCTCGAAGAGGAGCGCCTGGAGATCATCGAGCTCGAGGTCAGAGCGGAGGCTCCCGCGGTAGGTGAAACCGTCAGCAACATCGCGCTGCCCGAGGGCAGCCTGATCATCTCGGTGCTGCGCGAGGGATCGGGGTTCGTGCCCAAGGCAGACACGGTGATCGAGGCCGGAGACGAGGTGCTCTTGGTGCTCGACCCGGGGCTCGAGGACGCGATCACCGAGTTCTTCGCGCCCAACGGCAGCGAGGGCTGAGCGCGGGCGGTCGGTCGGGACCCGGCGCGCGGCGCGCGCCGTGACGCGCTTGCCCCTCGACACGGCGCCGGGCGCGGGCGCACGCGGGCGCGCGCCGCGCGGCGGCACGGGCGCCCGAGTCGACGCGCCGGCACAGGCGTTCATCGCCGCCTTCGACCCCGACTCCGCGACGGGGCCAGTGTCAGCGGCGACTATCCTTCTGATGCTTTCCGGGATGGTGTAATTGGCAACACGCGACACTCTGGATGTCGAATTTGGGGTTCGAGTCCCTGTCCCGGAGCTTTGCGAGGGCGCGGCGCGGCGCGTCTCCATGGCGACTGACCTGAGCCAGGCCGACAGCTAAGCCAGAGGCGCTCGTGCCGGTCTGCGTTGTACCGCTATCGGCGGGATACTGGGCGGACGATGGCCGAGGAGTCCACGACCCCCGACGTGGCGGAGCTGATGACGAGGCAGCTTGAGGCCGCGAATCGCGGTGACCTTGACGCTTTTATGAGCGCCTTTGCACCCGACGCCGTGTACGACACAGGGACTAGCGGGCTGGGCGTATACGAGGGCACGGTGGCGATTCGTGACCTCATCGGAGGATGGTGGGCTGCCTTTGAGGAGTTCCGGCTCACGCCGGAGGAGTTGGTGGACTTCGGTAACGGGGTGGGATTTGCGGTGCTCCGCCACGACGGTCGTCCAGCTGGCAGCACCGGTCACGTCAATACGAGCCAAGCGTACGAATTTGTATTGGGAGCGGGTTTGATCACGAGGATGACGGTCTACACCGACATCGACGAGGCCCGCGCTGTCGCCGAACGCCTCGCGCAGGAACGGGGGTAGGCGGTGTCGCAGGAGAACGTGAAGCTCGCACAACTGTTGATCGACGCCTACAACTCTCGCGATGTAGGCGCCTTCGTTGAGCTCGCCACGCCGGACTTTGAGTGGTCGACCTCCATGGGAGCCGTCGAGGGTGAGATCTTTCGCGGGCGCGAGGGCATCGAAACGTACTTCGCGAATCTGCGCAACGCCTGGGAGAACCTGACACTTGTCCCCGATGAGTTCCGCGACCTCGGCGATCGCGTGCTGTGGCTCGGGCGGATTGAGGGCCGCGGCAGAGACAGCGGCGCGGCGGTGAGCTCGCCGATGGGCGTAGTTGCAGATATGCGCGACGGAAAGACGTGGCGCATTAGGTCCTACCTCGATCACGACCAGGCCCTGGGAGCATCGGGCCACTAGGAGTGGGCGGTGTCGCAGGAGAACGTGGAACTGGCTCGGGTGGTGCTTGACACGCTTGGGGCACGGGATGCAGAGCGGCTTGTCGAACTCTCCGATCCTGAGGTGGAGTGGCGCTCCTTCTTCGCGCTCAGCGAGAGAGGTGTGTATCGAGGCCACGACGGGACGCGGCGGTACATGGACGATCTCGCGGATGCTTTTGAGATCGGCGAGGCAGAGGTCGATGGCGCGCTCGCTGTAGGCGATATCGCATTGCTTGTCGGTCGGCTTCACTATCGAGGCAAGGGCAGCGGAGTGGAGAGCGCGTCGCCCACTGGCTGGGTTCTGAAGTTCCGAGAAGGGAAGGTCCTCAGCTTCCGGGCGTTCCGCGACCCGAAGCAGGCCCTCGAAGCTGCGGGGCTCGAGGAGTAGGCGATGTCGCAGGAGAACGTGGAGATCGTGCGCCGGGGTGTCGCAGCTGCGTTTCGCAGGCCGAGGCCAGACTTTGCCACGCTCAACGAGTAACGCCTTGGATCGGGCGCTTGTGCGTCTTTCACGCCGTCGCGCGTTGCCGCGCACGTGCGAGCTAGGGAGTCACCAGATGATGCAGCTCGAAAACGGTGACGTCGGCGTCCACCGGTGCGCCGACGGCCTCGAGGGCCGGCTTGAGAATGTTCTCGTCGTAGCGGCGTGCGAACTCCTCTGAGTCCCATACCTGCGCGACTTGTACGCTCCCGTCGACCTCGCTTGCACCGTGCATGATCAGCCCCAGCGGGTGGTGGTGCTCGATGTCGACCCGCGCGTCGATCGCGTCGTACGTGTTCCAGTCCGCGTGCCGGTTGACGATCCTGAGAATGGTCATCGATTCCCCCTGTCTACGCGTTACTCGGTTCGCGGTGCGCGAACAAGGATGAAGAATGCCACGCATCCATAGGCGGGGTCTCGCGCCGCGAACGCCGCGCCCCTCGTACCGAGAAGCGCCACCTTCCGGCGCGCGCGAAAACGCTCGATTTCCACGAGTCTCGCGACACGGCCGCGATCGAAGTTGGTGCTGGCCCCGACCTGACTCGCCGGGGCCAGCAGCCGTGTCCTACGGTTTTTCGCGCGGATTCGCCGGGTTGCTGAAGCCTTTGCAAGCTTCGCCCGGGACTCCGGGCGGCGTGTTGCCCAGCCGGTGTTCCGTGCCAGGCGTCTGAGTGCGCGTTTCGACCTGACCGAAACCTTCGCGCAAGTCGTTCAGCCCCGAGAACGCGCAGATCGAGTTCGCGTGAGTTGGCGCGGCGGTGTCTTCTTCTGAGCCGGAGCCGGCGACGCCCGGTATTCCCGGAGGCCCCTTCACCTCGCCGGCCAAAGCGGATCCCGCGCCCGTAGCCATCACCGCGATCGCGCACGCCGCGGTGACGAGCTTCGCGCGGCTCCGCAAAACGTCGCGGAATAGCCAGTGCATACCAATACCTCCTTGTACGTGGTCAATGCTTCGCCGGCGAAGGCTACCAGCGCGGGCGCGCGCGGCGTGTATACGCAAGCTAAGGCTGCGCACGGCACGCGCGCCATCAACAGCCGGGTCGGGTGGCGCAACAGGCAACCTCCGCGTAACTCCGGCCTCGATACCCCCGCGAGGCTGACGTCCGGGGTTGCGCGGTCGCGCGCCGCACGCTCGTGCGCTCGGCGGCGCCGCCGAGCCCACATCCGCCACCCGAGTCGTGAGGACACCGGGCGAGAGGAAACCGGACGTGCCCCGAGGCCGAATAACGTCCCCGGGGCTCCGGTTTTTGCGGCGCCGATCTCCGCTCCGGCGTGTGTATTCATCGGCAGCTCGGGAGCGATGGATGAGCGCGCGTCCGATAGAGGACGCGCGTTCTAGCTCGCTCGCGCTCCTCGCGACCACTCAGCCGAGCGGACACTGCGCGGACACGGCCTCAGCGCTACTGCGGCACGCGATGCGAGCTCTGCGTGCGGCTGGTGTCCCTCTCGGATTCGGCTACAGCTGCGTCTTCGATGCTCCAGGCGAGGCGCTCGATGAGCTGCTCGGCAGAGTGCTCGTTGCCGAGGTGCTCGGGGTTCACGAGCTCGTCGAGCAGGATCTCGCGGTCGGAGTCATCCGTCGTCACCAATACGCGCGGCATGGGAAGACCTCCCTCGGTCTTGTTTTGGCGGTTCCTCGACGGATTCCCTCGATCATGGGCGCCAAACGGGCAATCAATGAGATTTCACAAAGGCGGGGGTCGGCCGATCGCCCTAGTGGCGCTTTAGCGCTGATGCGCCGCAGCTCGCCGCGCCCCTGTCGCGCACGCCGTTGTGCGCACACCCCAGGCACGGCTTCGCGCACGCCCGAGGCGCGAGTTCGCGAACGCTCGCGGGCGCCTTACCGCCTTACGCCGCCGCCTGCGCGGCCCAATCGCGGTAGAGGTCGTAGTAGCGGCCCTCGGCGGCGATGAGCTCGTCGTGCGTGCCCTGCTCGACGATGCGGCCGTGCTCGAGCACGACGATGCGCGCGGCGCCGCGGATCGTAGACAGCCGGTGCGCGATCACGATCGCGGTCCGCCCGGCGAGCAGGCGCCGCAGGCCCTGCTCGATGCGGCCCTCCGTGTGGATGTCGACGTTCGAGGTCGCCTCGTCGAGCACGAGGATGCGCGGGTCGGCGATCAGGGCGCGCGCGAACGCGATCAGCTGGCGCTGGCCGGAGGAGAGCTGGGCCCCGCGCTCGCCGACCTCGGTGTCGTAGCCATGCTCGAGCGCATCGATGAACGCGTCGGCGCCGACCGCGGCGGCCGCGCCGCGGATCTCCTCAGCGCTCGCGTCGGGGCGCCCGAAGGCGATGTTGTCGCGGATCGTGCCGGAGAAGAGGAACGCCTCCTGCGGCACGATCCCCATCTGCGAGCGCAGCGAGGAGCTCTGCACGGTGCGCAGGTCGTGGCCGTCGACGAGCACGCTACCGGCGGTCGGGTCGTAGAAGCGCGCGATGAGCTTCGCCATCGTCGACTTGCCAGCGCCGGTGGCGCCGACGAGCGCGATCGTCTGGCCGGGCACAATCGTCAGGTTCACGTCGTCGAGGGCAAGTGCGGGGGCGTGCGGATCGGCGCCGGCGCGACGCGTCCCGCGCGCACCGTTCGCCGTGGCCGCGCCGTTGCTCGCCGGGGCCCCCTCGTCGCCGACCGCAGCCCCGTCGCCGTCGGCGAGCGCTAGAGGCGCGTCGCCTCCCTCAAAAGCCGCGCCCGCTTCTCCGCGCGCGATGCTGCGCGCGCGCTTCTTGGCGGCGGCGTAGCTGAACGAGACGTCCTCGAAGCGAACCTCGCCGTTCAGCCGCTCGAGCTTGAGCGCGCCGGGACGGTCCACGACGTCGGGCCGCGAGTCGAGCAGCAGGAAGATCTTCTCGAGCGCGGCCATGCCCGACTGGTAGGTCGTGTACAGCTGCGAGAGCTGTTGGATCGGTTCGAAGAGGAACGAGAGCGCGGCGACGAAGGCGACGACGGTGCCGACGGTGATGTGGCCGTCGATCGCCTGCACGCCGCCGTAGAGCACGATCGCGGCAACGGCGAGCCCGGAGAGCATTTCGACGGCGGGGAAGTAGCGCGCGTTGAGCTTGACCGTGAGGTAGTTCGCGTCTCGGTTGTCCTCGTTGAGCGCCGCGAACTGCGCCTCGTGGCGCGGCTCCTGGGCGAAGCTGCGCACGGCGCGGATGCCGGACAGCGTCTCCTGCAGGTACGCGGTGATCGCGCCGATCGTCTCACGCGTGCGCCGGAAGGCGCCCGCTGAGGCGAGCCGAAACCACAGGCTCCCGCCGGCCAGCAGGGGGAAGATCGCGAACGTCAGCAGCGCGAGCTTTAGGTCGAGCACGAGCAGGATGACGACGGTGCCGGCGAGCGTGAGCCCGGCCTGGAAGAGCGTGACGACGGAGTCCGTGACGAGGCTGTCGAGCGCCTCGACGTCGTTTGTCATGCGCGAGATGAGCACGCCGGCGGGGCGGCTGTCGTAGAAGCCGATCGAGAGGCCCTGCAGGTGCGTGAAGATGCGGATGCGCAGGTCGGCGAGCGCGCGTTGGCCGATCCAGCCGACGAGGTACGTCTGCGCGTACGTCATCGCCCATAGCACCAAACCGGAGACGAAGAAGGCGCCGACGACGATCGCGAGCGCGGTTGTGTCGTGGCGCGTGATGCCCCGGTCGATCGCCTCCTTGGCGAGCAGCGGCGGCGCGATCGACGCGGCGGTTCCGACCAGCAGCGCGAGCACCGCCAGCGCGGCGCGCGCGCGGTAGGGCGCGAGCAGGCCGACGAGGCCGCGCAAGTTGCGCGCGCGCGAGCCCCTGCTCGCGCGCTCGCCGGCCCACTGCGGGCCGCGTATGCCTGTGGCGACTCCGCGCGCCTGTGGGCTCACAGCCCGCTCACCTCCCGCTCACGTGCGGGGTCCGGGAGGGGGTTGCGCGTCAGGAACACCTGGTCCGGCAGCCCCTTTTCGACGATTTCGCGGTACAGCGGGGACAGTGTGAGCAACTCCGCGTGCGTCCCCCGCGCGGCGACGCGGCCGTCGCTGAGGACGATGATTTCATCGGCGAGCGCGATCGTGGAGAGGCGGTGGGCGATGATGAACGTCGTCCTTCCCGCCATCGCTTCGGCGAGCGCGAGCTTGATCGCGCGCTCGGTCGAGGCGTCGACCGACGACGTCGCGTCGTCGAGGATGAGAACGCGCGGATCGACGAGCAGCGCACGCGCTATCGCGATCCGCTGGCGCTGGCCGCCGGAGAGAGAGAAGCCGCGCTCGCCGACCTGCGTCGCGAACCCGTCGGGCAGCCGCATGATGAACTCGTATGCCTGCGCGCGCCGCGCGGCCTCTTCGATCTCCGCCATGCCCGCGTCGCTGCGCCCGTAGGCGATGTTCTCGGCGACGCTGGCGGAGAACAGGAACGGGTCGTCACTGACGACGGCGACGGCGTGCCGCAGCGAGCTCAGCTCGAGCGTCGAGACGTCGACGCCGTCGAGCAGGACCTCGCCGCTGCTCGGGTCGTACAGGCGCGAGATGAGCGCGACGAGGCTCGTCTTGCCAGATCCCGTCGCGCCGACGAGCGCGACGGTGCGCCCCGCGGGAACGTCGAGGTCGATTTCGTGCAGGACCTCGGCGCCGCTCGTCGCGGCGGCGCGCGCTCCGCTTGCGGCGGCGGTGTACATCGGCCCGAGCTCGCCGTGCGGCGTGTCGTAGCGAAGCGTGACGCGGCGCAGCTGCACGTGCCCGTTGCCTGCGGGCAGCTGGCGCGCGTCCGGCGGAACGGTCATGCGCGGCTCGCGGTCGAGCACCTGGAAGATGCGTGCACCGGACGCGGTCGCGCGCTGCGCGAGGCCGAGCGTGACACCGAGCGAGCGCATCGGCCCGATGAGCATGTTGAGATAGAAGTAGAACGAGGTGAATTCGCCGAGCGCGAGGTGGCCGTGGATGACCTCGTCGCCGCCGATGAGCAACACGACGGCAAGCCCGAGCTGGGGCAGAAAGCCGATCATCGGGTTGAACTTCGCCTCGATGCGCGTGGCGATCATCGCCTGCCCGAAGACGCGCCCGACGGTGGTCCTGAAGCGCTCGAGCTGGAGCGCCTCGCGCGCGAAGGACTTCACGACGCGCACTCCCGAGATGTTCTCCTCGGCGTTCGCGGTGAGCTCGGCGATGCGTTGCTGGACCTCCTGGATAGCGGGCCTGGCGGTGCGGCCGTAGCGCTGGGAGATGAGCACGACGAATGGCACCGGCGCGAGCGAGATCAGCCCGAGCTTTGGGTTCAGCGCGATCATCGCGGCGCCCGCCAGGAGGATCGTTAGGATCGACTGGAGGATGAACACGAGCCCGTAGCCGAGGAAGAAGCGCACGGCCTGCAGGTCGACCGTCGCGCGCGACATCAGCTGCCCGGTCTGCTGGTGGTCGAAGAAGCCGAGCTCGAGGCGCTGCAAGTGCCGGTACATCAGCTCGCGCAGGTCGTACTCGATCCCCAGCGATACGCGCCCGGCGATCATGCGCCGCCAGTACGTGAGCGCCCAGCGAACGAGCACGGCGATCGCGATCGCTCCGGCGAGCAGCGTCAGCTGGTTGCGGTCGTGTGCGCGCGCGGCGGCGTCGGCGTGGTGGAACGCTGTGGTGCCGGCGTGGATCTTTTCGACCGCCTGCCCCATCAGGTAGGGCAGCAGCACGGTCATAACCATCGCGACGCTCGCGAGCCCCCAAGATGCGGTGAGCCCCCTCTTGTAGGGCCGCAGGAAGCCGAGGAGCCGGTAGAAGGTGGTCATAGTTGCGCGGTCAACGATTATCGCACGAGCCCGAGACTAGGCTGTCGCCGGTGGACGAGACGTTGCCGCGAGCGCACACGCCGCCGCCGGCGGGGCTGTGCGACGGGTGCGCGCATCAGCGCATCGTCAGGAACACACGCGGCTCGATGTTCTCGCTCTGCGAACTCTCGCGCGTCGATCCAGCGTATCCGCGCTACCCGCGCGTGCCGGTGCTCGAGTGCGCGGGCTTTCGCGAGCGCAGCGGCGAGCGCCGCACGCCGCCGACGCCACCGGCGGAGTAGCTGCAGCCGCCGGCGCGCGCGAAACGCGCGACCACCGCACGCGAGCACGCGCGCCCGCACCGCCCGCACGGACGCACGCACGCACGCGCGCACGCTCGCACGCGCGCTCGCACGCGCGCACGCAGCAGCCACTTCGTGCAACAACGGGCGGCGCACACCCGCATCCACCCGCACGCAGGCGCGCACGCGCGCGCACAGCACCGACTTCGAGCAACAACGGCGACCGTCGACCAGTGACTGCCGCCTCCTCAAAAAACCGCAACGCGCAGGCAAAGCGCGTGTCAGCCGGTGGCGGCTGCGGGCACGGCAGCACCGGCGCCGGTGTCGGCGGCGGGCGAGGGAGCGACGAAGTCGCGCCCGCGGACGAGCGCAAGCGCGAGCAGCGAGCCGATGAACGCGATGGTGGCGGCGATGAGGAGGATCTCGGTGAGGGCGCTGGTGAAGCTCGCGCGGTAGGCGTGGGCGAGCGCGCTGCGCGGCGCGGCAGGGAGCGCCTGTTCGAGCACGTGCGCCTGACCGGAGGCGAGCGCGCCGCTGAGCCTGCCGTGGAGCGCGGTTGTGACGGCGCGCCCGGGTGAGGTGCGCGCGAGCGCAGCGAGGGTCTTGCTGGTGACGGCGCGCTGGAAGACGGCGCCGAGCGCGGCGATGCCTGTGGCGATCCCGACCTGGCGGAAGGTGTTGTTGATGCCGGAGGCCATGCCGCTGCGCGAGTAGTGCACTACGCCGACGGCGGTCGAGGCGAGTGGGGGGTTGATCAGCCCGATGCCCGCGCCGGCGATGAGGAAGCCGGGGATGAGGGTGGTCCAGCCCGAAGTGGCGTCGATGGCGGTCATCGCGAGCAGGCCGCCGGCAACCAACAGCAGGCCGATGCTGAGCAGTGCGCGCACGGGCACGCGCACGCTCAAGCGGCCGGCGAACGGCGCGACGACGAACGAGATGAGCGTGATCGGCAAGAACCGCAGCCCGGCCTGGAGCGCGTCGTACCCGAGCACGTCCTGGATGTAGAGGGTGAGGTAGAGGAACATGGCGAACATCGAGCTCGAGATGGCGAAGGCGACGACGCTCGCACCGGCGAAGGCGGGGCGGCGGAACAACGTGAGGTCGAGCATCGGGCGCGCCTGGGCGCGCTCGGCGATGACGAACAGCACGATGAGGACGAGCGAGCCGGCGAGGTAGGCGACGATCTTCGTCGAGCCCCACCCGTCTTCGTTGCCCTGCACGAGCGCGAAGACGAGCAGGAAGAGCGAGCCCGAGAAGGTGAGCAGGCCGAGCCAGTCGACGCCGGTGGCTTCGGGGTCGCGCGACTCGGTGACCTGCGTGAGCGTGAGGATGACGGCGCCGATGCCGATGGGGACGTTGACGAAGAAGATCCATTCCCAGCTGATGGCTTGGGTGATGAGCCCGCCGACGACGGGCCCGACGGCGACGGCGGCGCCGATCACGCCCCCGTAGACGCCGAACGCGATCCCGCGCTCGCGGCCGTGGAAGGCCTGCGCGATGAGCGCGAGCGAGGTGGCGAACATCATCGCGCCGCCGGTGCCCTGGACGGCGCGCGCGAGGTTGAGCGCGAGCGGGGAGGAGGCGAGCCCGCAGGCGGCGGAGGAGGCGGTGAAGACGACGAGGCCGGTGACGAACACGCGACGCCGGCCGAGCAGGTCGGCGAGCGAGCCCCCGGTGAGCAGAAACGCGGCGAGCGTGAGCGAGTAGGCGTTGACGACCCACTGCAGGTCGCGGAAGCTCGAGTGCAGCGAACGCTGGATGGCGGGCAGCGCGACGTTGACGACCGTGATGTCGAGCAGCAGCATGAACATCGCGATCGAGACGGCGATGAGCGTCCACCACTTGCGCTCCATGCGCGCCCGGCCCCTCGCCCTAGCCCGCGGCGCCTGAACCCAGGTGCCGGTCGAGGAACGGGACGATCTCGGTCCAGAGCTTCGCGGCGGGTGCGGGGCGGTAGCTCGGGCGGTAGTCGGCGAAGAAGGCGTGCCCGGCGCCCTCGTAGACGTCGACTTTGACCTCCATGCCGCTCTCGCCGGCCGGAGATCGGCGAGCGCGCTCGCGCAGCTGCTCGCCGATCGCGGGCGAGGGGTTCTGGTCCTCGGCGCCGACGGCGGCGAGCAGCGGGCATTTGAGCTGCGTGGCGAGCTCGAGCGGGGGCGTCGGGCGCGGGGGCGTCGAGACCTCGTCGATGGTGGCTTTCTCGACGAACCCGCCCCAGCAGTCGACTGCGGCGTCGAGTCGGTCGCTGGCGCAGGCGAAGAGCAGCGTGTATCGCCCGCCCATGCAGAAGCCGATGCAGCCGACGCGACCGGCGGAGTCCTCGCGCGCGCGCAGGAAGTCGGCGGCGCCGACGAGATCGCCGAGCACGGTCTCGTCGGACATCGAGAACAGCCTCGCCATCAGCGCCTGGACGTCGTCCATCGGCGGCGGTCCGCCTTCGCGCGTGTAGAGATCTACGCCGAGCGTGAGGTAGCCGAGCGCGGCGAAGCGATTGCAGACGTCCTTGATGTGATCGCCGAGCCCGCCGGCCTCGTGGATGACGACCATAGCCGGCAGCTCAGCGGCGGTGGGCGCGGCGGGGCGCGCGAGGTAGCCGTTGATCGCGGTGCGCCCGGCACCGGGGTACTGGAGGTCCTCCGCGCGCACGGCGCTCGGGTCGAGGAGCGCCCCGGGCACGCCCTCGGGACTCGCTTTCACGTCGACGGCTGCCATGGACCCTCCGTTTCTCGAGCTTGATCCGCCTGCCGAGCGCGCGCGGCGGCACGTGCATGCTGCCACGCCCGCGCGCGCGGCACGGATCGGCTCACGGCATCGGCTACCCCGTTTGCGGCCCGTCTGCGCCGGGCCGGGCGACGCGCGGCGCCGCAGGCGCTCAGAGGATCGCCTTCGGGTAGGCGCGCGTGGCGGCGGCGAGCATGACGAGGAAGAAGGCGGCGACGACGAGGAAGTCGAGCGCGACCTCGCCGCTGCCGCCGACGCCGACGAGCATCTGGCGCAGCCCCTGGACCTCGTAGGTGAGCGGGTTGATGCGCGCGATCACGTGCAGCCACCCGGGCATGACGCTGAGCGGGTACAGCGCGCTGGAGGCGAAGAAGAGCGGCATCATGATCAGCTGCCCGATGCCCATGAAGCGCTCACGCTCTTTGACGCCGGCGGCGAGGAGCATCGACAGGCAGGCGAAGGCGGCGGTGCCGAGCATGAGCATGGCGAGCGCGCCGAGTACGCCGCCGACGGACCAGCGGATATCGATGCCGGCGGCGGCGACGACGACCAACAGCAGGAGCGCCTGCACGAGCGCGCGCACGCAGGCGCCGGCGGACTTGCCGAGCACGATCGCGGTGCGCGGCAGCGGCGCGGCGAGCAGCCGCTGCAGCTGGCCGACGTCGCGCTCCCAGATGACGGCGAGTCCGAAGAAGATGGCGATGAACATGGCGGCCTGGGCCATGACGCCGGGGGCGAGGTAGGCGCGGTAGTCGGTCGCACCGAGCGTGAGCGCGCGGTCGTGCCGCAGGGCGGTGCCGAAGATGAAGAGCCACAAGAGCGGCTGCACCGAGCGCGTGAAGATGTCGAGGTGGTCGTGGCGCAGCTTTCGCATCTCGGCCTGCGCCATGGCGAGCGTGCCCTCGGCGAGCGCGCGGGCGGAGTCCGACGGCGACAGTCGTGCGCGGTTAGCCGAGGCGGCGGGCAACGCCGCGTCTGGCGCGGACATCGGCGAGCCTCCCTTCCTCGTCTGCGGGCGCCTGGCGCCCGGTGACGGACGCGAACACCTCTTCGAGATTCTCGGCGCCGTTGCGCGCGAGCAGCTCGGCGGGCGCGCCCTGATCGACGAGGTGGCCGAGGTCCATGATGGCGACGCGCTCGCAGTAGCGTTCGGCCTCCTCCATGACGTGCGTGGTGAAGAGGATCGTCGTGCCCGACTCCTCGCGCAGCGCGCCGAGGTGCTCCCATACGCGCCGGCGCGCGGTGGGGTCGAGGCCGACGGTGGGCTCGTCGAGGAAGAGCACGGCGGGGCGGTTGAGCAGCGCGGAGGCGATCTCGAGCCGTCGCAGCATGCCTCCGGAGAGCGTGCGCGCGAGGCGGTCGAGCATCGGCGCGAGGTCCATGGATTCGATCGCGTTCTCGACACGCGCGCGTCGTTCGCCGCGGGGCACGCCGCTGACGCGGGCATAGAAGTCGAGGTTCTCCCAGGCGGTGAGCGCGCCGTCGACGGAGATGGCCTGGGGGATGTAGCCGATCGAACGGCGGACGTCGAGCGGCTGCGAGCGCACGTCGAAGCCGGCGACGAGCGCGCGCCCGGCGGTCGGTGCGAGCAGCGTGGTGAGCACGCGGATGGTGGTCGTCTTGCCGGCTCCGTTGGGCCCGAGCAGGGCGAAGACCTCGCCCTGGGCGACGGCGAACGAGACGCCGCCGACGGCGCAGATCTCGTCGAAGCGCACGACGAGGTCGTCGACGAGCACTGCGGGCACGGTGCGCTCGCGCGGCGCGGAGCTCACTTGGAGACGGCGTCGGCGGGCGCCGGCGGGAAGGCTCCCGCCTCGCTGGCGTCGAGCTCGCGGATCTTGCGGCGCACGCGCTTGCGCGTCTCGTCGAGCTCGCCGTGGAGCTTCGCGAGCTCGTCGGCGCGGTGGCGGACGAGCGCGAGCTGACGGTCGAGATGGCCGAGCGCCTCGGCGAGCAGCTCGCGCCGGCGCGAGGGGTCGACGTCGCCCTGGCGTAGCTGCACGCGGACGGCGGCGCGCGCCTCCTCGGCGGCGAGCAGCGTGCGCAGCTCGCCGAGCGAGACGCCGAGCAGGTCTTTGAGCCGCATGAGCTCGCGCAGGCGCTCCACGTCGGTCGAGTTGTAGACGCGGTGCGACCCGGAGGGGCGCTGCGCCGCGGACGGCAGCAGGCCCATCTCTTCGTAGTAGCGAATCGTGCGCGTGGTGGTTCCCACGAGCCGCGCGACGTCACCGATGCGCAGGTTCTGCGCTGTGGTGTCCTTGGCAGCGCCGGCCATCGTCGCCTAGCTCAGCGGCGCGGTCGCAGCGACGGTCGCGGCTGCGGGCTCGGGGAGCTGTTCGCGCGCGCGGCGCGGGCGCAGCAGGCACACGCCGGCGCCGATGAAGGAGGTCGCGGCGAGCACGAGCAGCGCGACGTGCATGTTGTCGATGAACGGCGCGAGCTTGTGCGCGGAGAGTCCCTTGGTGAGCCCGGAGAAGACGGCGAAGAGCGTCGACTTGGGGATGGAGGAGGTGACGATCGCGAGCACGAAGGCGATCGAGAGGACGGCGCCGGTGTTCTGCAGCAGCGTGCGCGTGCCGGCGGCGATGCCGCGGCGGTGAGCGGGAACGGTGCCCATCATGGCGGCGGTGTTGGGGCTGTTGAACATGCCCGATCCGCAGCCGACGACGAATAGCAGCAGCCCGCTCTCCCAGTAGGGGGTGTGCACGCCCAGCAGCGTCATCCCGAGCAGGCCGGCGGCGGTGACGATCATGCCGAGCGCGGCAAGTGCTCGGGAGCCATGACGGTCGGCATAAATGCCGGCGAGCGGGGAGCAGATGAGCATGCCGACGGCGAGCGGCGCGAGCTTGATGCCGGCCTCGATCGGGGAGTTGCTCTGCGCGCCCTGGTAGTAGAAGACGAACAGGAACATGAGCGCGAAGCGCGCGAGGCCGTTGATGAACGCGGCGGCGGTTGCGGCGGCGAAGAGGCGGTTTTCGAACAGCTTGAGGTCGAGCATCGGCGCGCGCGAGCGGCGCTCGATGGCGATCCAGGCAGGCAGCATGACGGCGGCGGTGATGAGCGAGACGATGACGACGGGGTCGTGCCAGCCGGACAGCCCGCCGCGCGAGACGCCGAGCACGAGCCCGGTGAGGCCGAGGACGAACGACGAGGTGCCGAGCACGTCGTAGCCGCGCACGGAATCGGGTTCGGCGAGCTCGTGCAGCACGAGCACGCCCCAGGCGGCCCCGGCGAGCGCGAGCGGGACGTTGAACCAGAAGACCCACTGCCAGGAGATGGCGACGAGCGCGCCGCCGAGGACTGGGCCGAGCACGAGCCCGACGGCGGCGACCATCGTGTTGGCGCCCATCGCGAGCCCGAGCTGCTCCCTGGGAAACGCGTCGGTGACGAGCGCGGCGGCGTTCGCGAACAAGAACGCGGAGCCGATCCCCTGCAGGACGCGCCACAGGATGAGCACGGTGCCGTCGGTGGAGAAGCCGGCGCCGAGGGAGGCGAGCGCGAAGACGATAAACCCACCGACATAGGCGCGCTTTCGCCCGAACAGGTCGCTGAGCCGGCCTGCGGAGAGCACGAGCACGGTCGCGGCGATGAGGTACGCGAGGATCACCCACACGAGCGCGAGCAGGCTGGTGTGCAGCGCGCGCTCGAGGTGGGGGAGGGCGATGATGAGCGTGCCGGAGTTGGTCGCGGCGAGCAGCATGCCGAGGCTCGTACACGACAGCGCCCACCACTTGTAGTTGGCGTCACCCGCGTCGACGCCGAAGCGCGAGCTAATGGACGGGAGGGTCCGCGTGGGTGACAAAGTTGACGTGAACGTGAAGATCACGATAGCAGGGATGTTGGGAGCTCGCCGGACCTGCGGCGGTCCGGCGAGACGCTTGGACGCGCGCGGCCGGCCGGGGCTCGAGGGCTCGCCGACCGGGGCGGCGGACGCGTGCTAGAAAGACAGTGCGATGAATGAGCGCAAGGTCGAGAAGTCGGACGCCGAGTGGCGTGAGGAGCTGACGCCGGAGCAGTACGAGATCCTGCGCAAGGCGGGCACCGAGCCGGCGTTCACGGGCGAGTACGTCTACAACAAGGAGTCGGGCGACTACCGTTGCGCGGCGTGCGGCGCGATGCTGTTCGCGGGGGACACGAAGTTCGAATCGGGGACGGGGTGGCCGAGCTTCACCGAGCCGGCGTTCGCGGAGGCGGTCGAACTGCGCCCGGACAACAGCCTTTTCATGCGCCGCACGGAGGTCATCTGCCGCACGTGCGGCGGCCACCTCGGCCACGTGTTCGATGACGGCCCGGGGCCGTCGGGCGAGCGCTACTGCATCAACTCGGCGGCGCTGAACTTCATGCCGGCAGGCTCGTCGGAGTCGGACGCGACGGCGGGCGAGGCCGAGCGCAGCGACGCGGCGAAGCCCGCCGGCTGACTGGCTCGCGCACGCGCGCGCGGGCGCAGTACCCTCGCTTGCGATGATCATGATCGGGCAGTCGCGGCGGCTGTCGGAGCCGCTGCGCTGGGGCAGGCGCGAGCGGATCGCGGTGGCGACGGTGCTCGCGCTGGCGGTGGCGGCGCTCGCGGGCCTCGGCATCTACGCGCTTACGAGTGGCGCGCCGGCGCGGCGCGACTGCATCAGCGTGACGTTCGCGAGCAGCGTCGGCGCGGCCGAACTTCACGGCTGCGGCGAACGCGCGCGGCGGATGTGCGCGTCGGGCGATTTCCCGGGAATAGCGGAAGAGCTGCGCGTCGCGTGCGGACGGGCGGGGTTCCCGTTCCGCCCGCCGAAGCAACGCAAGCCCGCATAGAGCGGACTCGGAAGGGAGGCTCGCGAGCGCGCGGGCGGCCCTTTCAGCGAGGCACGGCGGGGCGGACTCGACAAATGTCGAAAGCGCGCTCGCAAGTGTTGGTCAGGGCTCCCTAGAGCGTCTCCGCGGGGGGCGCTTTGATGCGCCCACGCAACTGGCGAGCTCCGTACGCGTGCGCGCGGGGCCGGGGATTCGACTGAAGAGAAACGGAGGCACATGCACTGGCTGGCATACCCATCCTGGTTGAACCCGGGAGACAACGCGTGGCAGATGACGGCGGCGACGCTCGTTGGTCTGATGAGCGTGCCCGGGCTCGCGGTCCTGTACGGCGGCGTGATGCAGAAGCGCTGGTCGGTGAACAGCATGATGCTGACGTTCGTCGCGTTCTGCCTGACGTTGATCGCTTGGTGCCTGTGGGCATTCAAGATGGGCTTCGGCCACTCGATCGCGCACAGCGGCTCGGGCGCGTTCGGGGCGCACGGATTCCTGGGCACGTTCTGGGGTGAAGGCGGGAGCATCCTCGGGCACGCTGCGGAGGAGGGCGAAGCGCTGATCCCGTCGATCACGGAAGGCCCGCCGTTCCACTTCCCGACGTCGACGCTCGCGTACTTCCAGTTCGTGTTCGCGGCGATCACGCCGATCCTGGCGCTCGGCTCGGTGCTCGGCCGCGTGAACTTCAAGGCGTGGATCCCGTACGTGCTCGTGTGGATCACGTTCGTGTACACGGTCAACGCGTTCCTCATCTGGGGCGGCGGCTACTGGGCGGCACACGGCGCGCTGGATTACTCGGGGGGCTACGTCATCCACCTCGCGGCGGGCGTCTCCGGGTTCGTGTTCGCGGCGGTGATCGGTCCGCGCCTGCAACGAGATCGCGAGATCGACGCGCCGAACAACCTGCTGATGGTGATGGCGGGGGCGGGCCTCTTGTGGCTCGGGTGGAACGGCTTCAACGGAGGTGACTCGTACTACGCGGGCGCGAACGCGTCGGCGGCGGTCCTCAACACGAACCTGTGCACGGCTGTGGCGGTGATGGTGTGGATCGCGTGGGACTACATCTTCCGCGACAAGCCGTCGCTGATCGGATCGGTCAACGGCATGATCACGGGGCTCGTCGCGATCACGCCGGCGGCGGGTTTTGTCAACGGCTATGGCGCGCTCGTGATCGGCGTCATCGCGTCGACGCTCGTGTGGTTCGCGATCCGCTTCCTGAGCCGCGCGCCGATGTTCAGGAGCGTGGACGACACGCTCGGCGTGATCTATACGCACGGCGTCGCGGGCCTGGTCGGCGGGCTGCTCGTCGCCTTCCTCGCGGAGCCGAGCCTGGTCGAGTACATCGGCGTCGGCGGCGCGTCGAACCTGCCGGGCAAATCGAGCGTTTTCTACGGCGGCAGCTGGACGCTCCTGCGCTGGCAGGCGGAGACGGCGGGCTGGGTGATCGGCTACACGGCGGTGGCGACGTTCATCATCCTGAAGGTGATCGGGATCTTCGTGCCCTTGCGTCTGTCCGACGAGGAGCTCGAGATCGGGGATCACGCGATCCACGGCAACGAGGTGTACCCCTCGGACATTCCGACGCTCGGCCACCCGCACACACCGCAGGCGTGGCAGCCAGCACCCACGCCGGCGGGCGCGGGCGCGTAGGGGCGGGATGCCCCCGGCCCTGTGACGAGCCCAGTCCCCGCGGGCGAGTCACAGGGCCGCGCACGGAGGACCGGCGGCCCCGCCTCCAAAGCGGGGCCGCCGGCCACCTTTTAGGCGCGAGCGTTGTGCGGGTAGTCGTGCGGCGCGATGTTCTTCGCAGTGCGTCTCGAGCGCGGCGGCCCGTGGGATCCCTCTCGCGACCTGCGCGAGCAGGACGGCTGGGACGAGCACGCGCGTTTCATGGACGGGCTGGTGAAGGACGGCTTCATCGTGCTCGGCGGCCCGCTGGCGGGCGAGCGCGACATCCTGCACGCGGTATGCGCGCGCTCGGAGGAGGAGATCTGCGAGCGTCTCGCGCAGGACAACTGGGCGCAGAACGGCACGATCAAGTCGATCGAGCGCTGGACGATCCTGCTCGACGGCCGCGCGTCTTAGAACCGGTTTCAGAACGCCACCAGGTAACGCCAGCAGATGACGGCGCATCCGAGGGTGAGGAAGGCGATATGGATGAAGGGGTCACGGTCCCAACGGATGCGGAGCCGGCGGAAGTTGTGAAG
>Ga0185299_10001956_pt1 | contig 34683 bp, 26 predicted proteins | sample PaiPotPPA55metaG_FD_128002 | JGI IMG/M metagenome (GOLD analysis project Ga0185299, IMG submission 128002) | Iron sulfur acid spring bacterial and archeal communities from Banff, Canada, to study Microbial Dark Matter (Phase II) - Paint Pots PPA... ...
AGCCGGCTTCGTGCTTTTGTTCGTATTTCTGGCGATGCCCGCGCATGCCGAGAAGGGTCAATCGGCGTACAAGCAGGGCACAGATCTGGAGGCGCGCCAAAATTACGAAGGCGCCTACGAAGCCTACCAGAAAGCTTATGATGCGGATCCGCGGAACACCCAATATCGCGCGGCACTCGCCCGAATCCGGTTCTTGGCCGCCGCATCAAAAGTGCACCGTGCGACGCTACTGCAACAGGCGGGAAACCTCGAAGAGGCTTTGACATTGTTTTCGCAAGCCGTGAGCATTGACCCATCCAGTCCCATCGCCTCACAGCAAGTGACAAATACTCGCAACATGATCGAACAAGCGCCGGGAAATCATGCCGCGAATGTATCTCGGTCCGAACCCGGACTAAGCCCCGACATTTTGGATGCGCAAGGACCCGTGAAACTAAGCGGCATTTCCACTCTTCCAGTCACATTGAAGTTGTCGCAAGACGCCAAAATCGTTTATCAGACCATTGGCAAGTTGGCTGGCGTTAACGTGCTTTTTGATCCGGACTTCGCCGCACGGCAACTCAATATCGAACTGAACGGAGTCACTTTGCAGGAGGCACTTGACCCGGTCGCCGCCGAATCGAAGACGTTCTGGAAGCCGATGACTCGCAATACGATTTTCGTGGCAGCAGACAATCCTGCGAAACGGAAGGAACTGGAGGAAAATGTCATCAAGGCTTTTTATCTCTCAAACCTATCGGCACCGACCGAGCTCCAGGACCTGGTGAACACTCTACGTTCCGTCCTCGATGTGAATCGCGTTCAGCAACTTGCTTCACAGGAAGCCATAGTGATCCGGGGAACGCCCGACCAGGTACTTCTAGCGGAAAAGATCGTTAGCGATTTTGACAGGGCGTCCCCCGAAGTCGTCGTCGACTTCGCGTTGATGGAAGTGAGCCGCGATAAGGCGCATACCCTGGGCATAAGTCCACCCACCAGCGCCTCTGTCCAGTTGCAAGCCAATATCAATACCAGTTCCGGCAGCAGTTCGAGCACGTCAACTAGCACGTCGAGTTCGAGCAGCAGTTCTGGCACTGGCATCAACTTGAACTCCCTTGCCAACCTGAATGCGACCGACTTCGCGGCAACGATTTCGAGCGCCAACGCAACCGCTTTGTTTACTGACAGCAGCACCAAGATCATCCAGAATCCACAGATTCGATCTCTGAATGGCCAAAAGGCATCGCTCAAGATCGGCGAGCGCGTGCCAGTTGCGACCGGCTCTTTCCAGTCGGGGATCAGCGGGCTCTCAGTAAGCGGACTCGTGAATACGCAATTTCAGTACATCGATGTCGGTGTGAATATTGATATCACGCCACATATCCACCCCGATGGAGATGTGACCCTCAAGATTTCACTCGACGTCTCATCAGTGATTAACAATGAACCGATCGGCGGGATTACCGAACCTGTGATTGGCCAGCGAAAAGTGGAGCATGAAATTCGGCTGAAAGATGGCGAGGTAAGCCTGCTCGGCGGGATGCTGGAGCAGCAGAATATGCAGACTTTGACCGGTATTCCCGGATTGTCCCAGATCCCAATCCTGAAGTATCTGTTTGGGCAAAAGAATACCGATGTGATGGATAGCGAAATCGTGTTTGCAGTGATTCCCCATATTGTTCGACATAAAGATTTCAATGAATTCAACGGCAGGACTCTCGATGTGGGGACGGCAAATTCTATTCATCTGCGACACGCGCCGGCAACAATTGCAAGCGGAGAGTCTGACCAGGCCCTTGAGGCCGTACCGGCAGCCAAGTCGCTCGGTGGAGCAGTTGCTGCATTGGAACTTGATCCCACCGCAATCTCGGTCGTCAACGGTGGAACCTTCACCATCGATGTAGTTCTATCTGGTGGGCAAAATGTGCATGCTGTTCCCTTGCAAGTGATCTATGACAAACTGGGTCTACAGCTCCTGAATATTTCGAGCGGCAATTTCCTGTCTCAGGGAGAACAAATCGTTGCTTTGGTCCATCGGGAGGACCCGGCTAGTGGTGCCGTCGAGATCACGGCGTCTCGCCCACCTGGGTCGGAAGGGGTCTCGGGTCACGGCGTGGTAGCGACCCTGACCTTCCGGGCGAGTGCTACCGGACGCTTCCGTGTGAAAATCACCAAGGCGGCCGTCGTGCAGCCTGACCAGCAGTTGACCGCCGCATCAGGCTCGGAGATTACCGTATCCGTGCAGTGATCGCGACTTGGCGCAGTCGCAACACGATGGCTCCCTGCATCATCATCGGGCCACTTTGCTTGCCCGGTGACGAGAGAATATACCCCCGAGAGCTGGCTCGGAATTGTTTTTCATTTAATCGCAGCCGGTTGTCAATGAAGTGCGAAGGCAACACCTTTGGATAGACATCGATTTTCGGGCTGCGAACGCGTCACGGGCTAACCTTCCATAGTCCGGTAAGGTAAGGTTTACCGACCATCCATCCAGAATCGCCGTGTACGCTCAGAACTCCAGCCGCGCCTGAAAGGCGATCATGCGCGGACTGCTATCGCCACCCAAGCCGACCCCTAGCAAGCCGGTCGGCGGAGAGGTCGTGTACGTGAGCGCTCCAAATCCACTCTGCGTGGAAGGATTTCCTGGAATGCCGGCCTGAACCATGTTTGGAAGTGCAAAATTCGCATGGTTGAAAACATTAAAGAACTGCCCTTCAAACCGCAGCTTCACGCGCTCGCTCAAGGGAAACCATTTCGTCAAATAGAAGTCGCTCCAGATAAAATCAGGACCACGCATGGCATTACGGCCGAGGTTTCCGAATTGGCAATTCTGCGCGCTGTCGCCCCCATAGCACTGCCCTGTACTCGGATCGATCGCCGACACAAATGCGTCCGGATTAAGCCACTGCAATGTTCCCGCCTGCGTTACCCCCGGAATCGGATGATGCTCATACAGCGGAACGCCGGGGACGACGCTGGCAAACTGCGGCCCGCTGCCCTGGACGATGCCGTTTCCGTTTGCTGAATAAGGCGTGCCCAGCACCGAGAACGGAACTCCGCTGTGCCAAAATGCTGTCCCAGAAATCTGCCAGCCATTGAGCACGTAGCCCAGCGAATGATTGTGCACTCTCAGCGGCAGCTGATAAACATATTGCGCGTTGAGATTGTGCCGGATGTCATAGTCGCAAGGACCATAGTCGCGGGCCAGGTCTCCCGGCAGAGGCGAAAGGATCCCTCCTGCGGAAAACGAAAGGAATCCTCCGTTCGAGACCGTATCCATGCAACGGCTCCAAGTGTAGTTGACCTGTCCTTGTAAGCCATGGCCGAGTCGTTTCATCGCGGTCAGTTGAAGACCGTTGTAGTGGCTGTTCGCGCCGGTGGAGAACTGCGTCACCGCCCCGAATCGTGGATCGGTTGACTGCAGGTAAGGAAACGGCGCAAAACAGCCCTGACACACGGTTTGATAGCCGTTGACTTGGGTTGAGTACGGTTGATTTACGGCTCGCGTGCCTACGTACTGCGCTTGCACACTAGCCGTCGTTCCAAATTGATGTTCCATTCCCAGGCTCCACTCCATGAAGTAAGGCGCGTGGAGTTTTCCGTCCGGGACGGCCGTGATCGCAACCGGAGGAAGACAGCTTGCTGGACTTGACTGTGGAGATGCGCACGAAAGCTGTCCCTGGGGAAATCCCGAAGTAAAAACCTGGTTTGCCGTTACGGTTGCATCGACCGCGCTGTTCGGCACCCCCGGCGCGATGGCCGTGCCGCCCACGCTGCCAAGCACGCCCCCCTGAAACGTCTTGTCGTAGGGAGGGTTCGTGCCGATTAGGTCGGCCACCGTGCCCGGTAAGATATCGCTGAAAATTCCAAAGCCTGTCCGAAGCACGGATTTTGGCTCGAACTGCCACGCAATCGCCGTTCTTGGTTGAAGGATCACTATTGGTGTAGATGAGAAAAGATTGCCGAGATGAGTCTGGATGGCCTCATTCAGCGGTTGATTGACATCATGCGAGATCGAACTGAAGGAACCGCGAAGACGCGCAACTTGATCATGAGGATTCAGCGGATTGGAATTAAATGTGTCCCGCAGACCGAACGTCCAGGTTAGAGTGCGAGTCACTTTCCAGGTATCTTGCGCGTAGACATCGAGATTGAGAAAGTTGAAGGGCTCATTCGCGTTCGAAGGGAACGTCTTCGACGCGGTGTTCGCTACTCCGACTATGAATTGCTGCAAATTCGCGTAGGTCACCGTTGGAACCGTTCCTTCTCCGAAGTCATAGTCGTTCAGGCGGAAGATACGGGTATTGGTTCCGAACCGCAGTTCATGCGCGCCGCGGCTCCAGGCGAGGTTGTCGTTGATAAAGAAGCGGGATGCGCGGCGCCCTTGAATCCAGGTGTTGTCAAGCCCTCCCATGGGCGTGAAGGCATTCGCGCCGGTGCCCTGTAACACAATCGGAAACGCCGAAAGTGTTCGCTGCAGGTTGCTCGGCCCGAACAGGCTTTCATACCAAGAGAACGCCGGGTTGAAGTAGTTCACCAGGTTCTGCGAGAAAACGTGCGTGTGTCCTGCAGCGAACGAATAAAGAGGCTGCGGCGAAAACGCATCGAACGCCGGGTTTATAGGATCCGTCCACGCGGCTTGCAGACCAGTGTCCGACTGAAAACGAAACCAAGCCGTATCTTTCTGGTTGATGTTGTAGTCGAGACGAACGGTCTGCACCTGCTCGTGGTCGTCGCTGGAGTGCGAGACGCTCTGCCGGTTGGCGCAACCATCCCCGGCGGCGCCCAGCGGGCAGCCGAGTATCGCGGTCGGTGTGCCGCTGGTGTTTTCATACAGGGAAAACATCTGTTGATAGAACGGGACTGAAGCAGAAGGAAGTTGCTGCAGCACGTATTGTTGGAATGCCGCACTAGGAACAATCGTGGGCGTGACGATGGGCAGTGCGATCCGCACACATTCGCTATCAAAGAAGAAGAACAGTTTGTCGTGTGCGATCGGCCCACCGACACTGCCTCCAAAATGGTTCACGGTCGCTCCCGGCTTGTGGTTTCCCGGCGTCGCGTTGGTAAAATAGTCCGCTGCGTTCAGCAAGGAACCATTCCACAGTTCATAGAGATTTCCATGAAACTGATTCGTCCCGGACTTGGTGACGTAGTTCACCTGGGATGCTCCATACCGTCCTTGATCCACGGAATAGGAAAGAGTGTTGACCGTTACTTCTGAGATCGAATTCAATCCCAGGACAAGGTTGGTTGAGAGGCCGCTATTGAGATTGGTGAGCGGGTCGTTCGTTTCCAGCCCGTCGACAATGTAGCCGTTGGAGAGGGCGGGCAGCCCGTTGAATTCCACGTTGCCATACCCGTTGGTGCCGCCGACAAAATCGTTGCCGCTGCCGGCCGTATTGATCAGGGCTCCAGGAGCAAACTGTAGAGGGTAAGTCAGGTCGCCTCCTGGATTCGGCAAGTCCTCCAGCGCCGGCGCGGCAAGGGTTGTGGATGTGTTGGCGTTCTCCGGATTGATGATCGGGGCTTCGCTGCTTACCTCAACCACCTCATTGGACCGCGCCACTTTGAGCGTGAAATCCACAGTTTGCTTCTGGCCCAGGCCCGAAATGACGTTGTCATTTTGCCCCGGATCGAAGCCCTGTGCTTCCGCCCTAACCGAATAAGTGCCCGGCTTTAGCTGTGGAAAGTTGAACCGTCCTGCGTCATCGGTCCGCGCACTGCGCTTAAGGCCGGTTTCGTGATTCGTGATGGTCACAGTGGCGCCGGCTACCACCGCGTTGGTTGTGTCTCGAACTTGGCCAACGATGGCACTGGTGGTTTCGCCTTGTGCCGGCGCCTTCACCGGAAGAAGACACGCTACCGTCAATACGAGAAAAGCAAAGTTCACTACCCGCGCCATGTATACCCCCTTCTCTTCCCAGAAGTGGCAAAGTGCCACCGCTCTCATCTATTAACCAGAGATTATTATTTATAGTTAACCACAGTTAACAGAAACAGGCAAGGACGGAGGAGAAGGCTGACAACCTCGGCAATTGCACCCGAGTGACGGGCAAACCGGAAGTTACCTGTAGAAGGGTAAACGCGCTTGCGTTCACGAATAGTTCCTGGTTGGTTGCCGAACCCGAGGCTATCCGCCTCGGCGTGACGTCCGTCAATTCCCTTCTCTCTCACGCTCCCCCTTTCTCCACAGTTAGGACATCGCTGCAGCAAAGCGGTAGTCCGTCCGCCGCGACTCTCCGCACATTCTCGTCGCTGAAATTGGATACGTGTAAACGTTTGTTCCGGCCGAAGACGTACTAGCGCACAAAACATCGCAGCCACTCGGGTACCGTCGGTCCGCACCTCTGGTTCTCCGTCATTTGCCACAATGACAGTCCGACCAAGAAGTCCTGGTTGGCCAAAACCAAAAGCAGAAAAGGAGACTTTATGCAAAACGGAAGTGTCATGCGATCCACTCGTTTGCGTGGTCCCGATGTTTGGGAATTTAGATGGCGAGAGGCAGGAGCTGATGGCAAGCGGAAACATCGAAGGATGGTGCTCGGTTCGACCACACAATTCTCCGACAAATCGTCGGCGCTCCTCGAGGTTGCGACGCTGCGCCGGAAAATCAATCTGAATAACCCACACCTGAGCCCGCAAGCTGTTACCGTCTCTGAGCTGGTGAGCCACTATCGCCAGCGCGAACTGGCCACGGACCAAACTTGGAAGACGCACTCAACCAAGGTGACCTACCAGGGCTACCTGAATAAATGGATTCTGCCGCGCTGGAAAAATTACACACTCTCCGCGATCAATGCCGGGGAAGTCGAGCTATGGCTAAGGTCTTTGCCCTTGGCACGAGCCAGCTGCGCCAAAATCAGAAACCTCATGAGCGTTGTTTTCAACCATGCCATTCGCCATCAAGTCTATTCCCGTAATCCCATCCGGTTGGTTCGGCAGAGTGCGAAAAGAAGGAAGATTCCTGTGGTGTTGAGTGCCAGCGAAGTCCAACAGTTGTTAGACGCACTGGCCCTCAGAGAACGGACCCTCGTACTGCTGGATGTCGGCACGGGGTTGAGAATGAGCGAATTGTTTGGGCTGAAGTGGAAGGATGTCGACTTTGATGCCAGTGAGATCAGCGTGGTTCGATCGATCGTGATGCAGGTGACCGGCCCGTGCAAAACAGAATCGTCGCAGAAGCCCATCCCGCTCGATCCATATCTGGCAGAAGCGCTGCGGGCATGGCTTGAGCATGTGAGATACAACAAACCGGAGGACTGGGTCTTTGCCAACCCAAGAATGAAGGGCCGACAACCGTACTGGGGACAAGAAATCATGCGCCGAGTCATACGGCCGATCGCGATTCAGCTGGGAATCACCAAACACATTGGGTGGCACACCTTCCGGCACACGTATTCGACCCTTCTGCGGGCAAACAGGGCGGACATCAAAGTCATGCAGGAACTGCTCAGGCACGCCTCCAGCCGGGTCACGATGGACACATATACACAAGCAGTCACGGCGCAAAAACGTAAAGCGCAGAGTGGAGTGATTCGTTTGATCCGCGTCCGCGCCATGGTGCCTGCAACTGGGGTGTGAGTTTGTGCCTTTTTGTGCCTACGAAAAAACCGATAAACCTTGGGAAATGCGGTCGTGGAACGGCAGGACGGACAGATCTAGCGGTTCTGCTGTTCCTTTTTGTGCCTGCGAAAAACCGTCGCTGTCCCTTCAAGTTGTTGATTTTATTTGGCGTCCCCGACGGGATTTGAACCCGTGTTACCGCCGTGAAAGAACAACCACGATAAGGAAATACAACGACTTGCAAGAGGCGGGCGGCCACCTAAGTCCTTGCTAGTCCGTACAAGCCAACACACTTACGTACCGTAATCCGTACCGCGAACAAAAGCCGCTACGTTGCATGCGGAGCTATCTACCCTGATACACCGGCGCACGGCCTTGAGCTTCAGCTTCCGTCCCTCGTGAAAGTCTCGCGTGTGAAAGAGCGCGCCAAACTGGGGCACCCAGTCTGGACAGAGCGTCGGTTTCGGTGGAATCGATCGCAAGATGGGCGAAAAGCAGTGTTGTCTTAATTCCGAGCGGCTTTATAGTTCAGGACGCGATTAAATCTCAGAGTTCACGGTACATCACATAAGCATTGGTATAGCCCATTTCGGGATGCAAAAAAGCTTTTGGAAGATGTCCAACGATCCGAAACCCATTCCTCTCCCACAGCCGGACCGCACGGTCGTTCGTACTAACAACAAAGTTGAACTGCATGGCCTTGAAACCTTTCTGTCGAGCTCGCGCCAGGGAATGGGCGCACATAGAGCCAGCAATTCCGCGGCCGGCGGCTCTTGGCGCAGTCATGTACCCGCAATTTGCCACATGGGAGCCTCCGCCTCCTTGATTCACACGTAGATAGTATGTGCCCACGATCCTGTTTTTGTCTTCCGCTACGAAGACTTCGTGGTCCTTCGAAAGCCAATATAGTAGCGCATCTTCTCTACTCATATCCCGTGGCAACGTGTATGTGTCCCCTGAGCGGATGATCGGCTCGACGATGGACCAGATCGCATCGCGATCTGCTGTTCGTGCAGGACGTATGGTCAACATATGTTCATGTCAGCGGCCGTCGCCGCGGAAGAGAAAACAGCGAAATTCGCCTTCGAAACGACGGATCTGCTCCTCGTCGATCCAAAGCAAGACATTCTATTTCAGCCCTTCCAATTCTTCGCGACAAGATTCGGAGAAACTCCGCAAAGGATCAAATGCGTGTTCATAGACCATCGCGCGGAGGTCGGCAAATGTCTTATTCGGTTCCGGGTATGATCGCACGATCAGTTGTCCGGCCTTTTCGGCTTCTTCGATCACCTTCTGCGACGATAGGACCCGCATACGACTGATCAAGGCGTAGAGGGCAACAAGTCTGGTCAGATCAGGCGTATCACGCGTGAGCGAGTCGATGTATAACGTCGAAGCCTCATCAACGAACTCACGGTACAGTTCCTGCCTACGACCTTTGTCGTTGAGGAACAGCTGCGATCTGAGCTGACCGCTTTGGCCAAGCCACGAACTGAAAAAGGAAGTCAAGCCACCCACGGCAGAACCGGAGAGCGCAGCGACGGCGGAGAGGGACGCGGGGTTCATAATTGATTTAGTCTTCGAGCCGGCATCTGGCGCATCTCAATGCACGCGTCGTTCCCATACCGATGCCCGTGTATCCGCTACGTATCAGGACCAATCGTCTATTTCCACTTTATCTAGAGAATCGCCCTCACGACGCCGCCATCTACTCGCAGCGCTGCCCCGTTCGTCGCTGAAGAAAGCTCGCTAGCCACGTAGGTCGCGATCGCTGCGACTTCATCCACGCTGGCAAAGCGCTTCAGCAGGGACGATGGCCGCACATGCTCAAAAAACTCCTTTTCGACCTCTGCCTTCGACTTTCCCTGCTGCTTCGCCATCGCCTCGACAAAGCCGCTTACACCTTCCGACTCGGTCGGCCCGGCAAGAATGCTGTTCGCTGTCACCCCGGTTCCAGCTACCGACTCCGCGATCCCTCGCGCCACGGCAATTTGCGCAGTTTTTGTCACTCCGTAATGCACCATTTCCGGCGGAATCTGCACCCCCGATTCGCTCGAAATGAAAAGGATACGGCCCCAGTTCCGTCTCAGCATCCCGACGAGATAGTGTCGCGAGAGCCGCACTCCGCTCATTACGTTTATCTCGAAAAGGCGGTACCAGTCCGCATCGGGAATTTCGGTAAATGGCTTGGGCTCGAAAATTCCGACATTGTTCACCAGCACGTCGACCGCGGATAGTTTCGCAATTACCGCCTCCGCGCCGGCGGAATCCGAAAAGTCCGCTGCTATGCCATCGACCTTGACGCCTGCAGCTTGCGACCGAATCGCTGCCATAGCTGCATTCACGCGCTCCTGCGTACGTCCGTTCACGTAGATGTGCGCGCCTTCGATCGCAAGCGACCGGGCGATCGCAAACCCGATCCCTGCCGTTGATCCCGTTACGAGTGCAACTTTTCCAGTGAGCCTTAAATCCACATCGTTCTCCATTCCGCGGTCATGGCGCGCGTCTCACGCCTTTTTTCAGGCCAAACGCGTGCAGGATATCCAACGCAAATTCGCTGACAAAATTGTAGCCACTGCCGATTCCTGCCTGGGACAACATATTGTATGCACCGCCTCTCCAGATGTTGTGTTGCCCGGGTAGCCATGCGTTGTACAGCAAGCCTGCCGCGAAGGCCCCGCCATACAGCGGGACTTGTGGCCGGAGGTCACGCTCACTTCGGTTATAAGCTACAAAGTTTCTCGATATGGCGTGGCGTGTGCGAGGCCAGAACCCGTCACAACGGCAAAAGTCGTACCGAGGCTCATACCCGAGCAGAGTATTCCCTCCGGCGAGTATGCTGTTCTGGACTACGAATTCTCCGTACCGCGCCGCGTAGCGTCTGCCGTAGCCAGCAGACCCACCGCCCCAGTCGCAAGGTTCACCACGTGCCTGGTCAATTCCTGCTGAAAACGCCCTCGCGGCGTAGGATCCAGCGGTGAGGAACGTCTGCCGTATATAAATCTGCCCTCGCTGCCTATTCGATAGAGTTTCGAGCTGCTCCAGGACTGGAATATATGGACCAATGATCCATTCGATCGGCAGCCGGCCGAGCCTAGCAGGTTTCGATGGCGCATTCTCTTGCGTTGTCGGGTTCTCTGGATATTGCTGATCGGGACTTGGGCTCTGCTGCGCTCCTCCGGGTAGCACCAGCAGACCAAATCCGAGACACAATGCAAAAGAGGCACGCGTGCAAGGGCACGTAATGAGCCAGACTTTAGACCTGCGCCTCCTCCGCATCATTACCGAACCTGCGATGCAGCTTCTTCGATCAGGACCGCAACCTCCCGCGAATGGGACACGTAGACTGAGTGGCTGGCGCCAGGAACTTCGACTTTGTGGCTGTTGGCTCGGGTGGCATACCATCGTTCGAGATCGGGGTTGATGGTTCTGTCGCTGCCAGCTACCAACATCCAGCTCGGTTTACTTCTCCACGCAGCAGTGGTGATTACCGCTTTGAAATTCTCAGCTTTGTTCACTACCTGCGACCGCGCCATAAAAGCGGCCTGCTCGGCCGACAGGTCGGCTGCAAAGTATTCATGAAACTGCGCCGGTTCGAGGTAAGTGAAACCGTCCGCCGTCTTCTTTATCGCACCGGACTTGCTGAGATCGCTTGGGAAGCGCTTTCCGTCGTCAGCCTCATTCTCTCCAGCATCCGGCATGTGGGCCGCAACGTACACCAAACCGGCGACAGATGGATCCGTCCCCGCTTCGGTAATTACCGCCCCCCCGTAGCTGTGCGCGACAAGAATACACGGACCATTCTGTTGAGCTAGGACGCGCTTCGTGGCAGCCACATCTTCGTAAAAGGACGTCTCCGGCTCCTGGACGATGGTCACGGTATAGCCATCTTTGACAAGAATGTCGTAAACGCCTTTCCAGCCAGAGCCATCCGCCCACGCGCCGTGTACGAGAACAATATTCCGAACGCGATGCTCCTGATTCTGCGCTGAAAGGTTCTGCGCGGAGAGCGCGCCGCAAGTCAACAGCAATAACACGATGCAGAGGGACCGAGACATTCCTTGCAGCGCTCGCATACCATTCATTGAATTCGTCATTTTGTTACTCCTTTGCGAATTAAATGCCTTCTCGGACGGTCAGGGGGCTCTCTAAAGCAAAGCGGGCAATCTCATCTTTACGCATGAATGCGACGCCCGGATGAGATTGAGCGTAGGTGATGAACTCTTCGAGCACCTTGGCGCGAGACGGTCGACCCGCGATGCGATCGTGCGCGCTAACTGACATCATTCGGCGTCGTGTTCCAGCCTCGGCATAGAGCGCGTCGAACTCCGCCTTGAGATCGTGCGCGTACATAGCCGTGCTGAAGTACCGGGTTTCATAGTCCACGATGTCGTTCATGTGGAGTGTGTAGGGCACCACAGCGAATGGTTTGTCCCGCACGTTAACTAAAAATGGTTCGTCGCGGCTTACGTCGTCAATGTGGTAGATGAATTCGAGGGACTGAAGAATTTCCAGGGTCTGAGGAGTGCCGCGCAGCCAGAAAGCGTTGAAGCCAACTGGCCGAGTGCCCGTCGCCCGCTCAATGCTCTCAATACTCAGCTGATACGAGGCGCGCTCTTCTTCAGGAGTCATGGAAAATTGTGCGGTCCAGGTCTGGCCGTGTCCGGTTGCTTCGTGCCCACGCTGAACAATCTCTTTTGCGAGTGCGGGGTGCAGGTCGACCGCTGCTCCGACCATATGGGAAGTGACCTTCATCTTGCGACGGTCAAAAACGTCGAGGAGCCGAGGCAGACCCTCTTTGAAGCCGTAGTCGTACCATTTGCTCGCCGGCAGATCTGGATACTTAGGATCGATCTTCGGCATAGGGCTTTCGGCTCCGCTGGTCGGCTGTGCGCCACCCTCCATCTGCAAAGAGACGGAGATGACCATGCGAGCGCTATTTGGCCAAAATGTGTTGGCTGGATTCATTTCAGGAGCCTCCGGTTGACTGCTTGGTTTGGAGACGAAGGGCAAACCTCCTGCCAATGCAGCGGTAGCGCTTGCTCTGACGAAATTGCGCCGAGTTATCATGGTTGTTCTGCTCTTGATGGATTTCCTTGGAGTAGTCCATCTGCCGAAAACGAGTTGTGGTAGCGGAAGGCCAGCAACGATGCGTAGACAGTCGCGTAGATCAATTGCAATCCAGCGCTTTCCCAGTCCTGGTTTAGTGTTGCGCCGAAGGTTAGCGTCAGAATGAGAATGGATCCTGCTACGAGCGCGAGTCGCGTTCTGAACCCAACCAGCACAAGCAGCCCTACGATGCTCTCCGCCCAAGGTAAAGCCAGTGCAAAGAGGCGCACCAAGCCTGCGGGGAGGAGTGTATGTTGGAACGCCGGAACAAGCGTGTCGGCAAAGTGGGACGGACCAGCCAGGATGCGACTCACTCCATGTATGCAGATGTTGGTTCCGATCGTGGCCCGCAACAATAAGTAACCGAGAGCGGCATCTTTGTCGTGGTTCGCAATGCAAGTCATCGTGCGTTCTCCTCGCAAATTGTGCATTATCGATAATCGTTGTTGTTGGCTCAGCTTAGGGTGATTCCTGCCGGTCCTCTGCCGTTTCCCATTTGATCCACTTCAGATCGAGCACAAAAATCGAGTAGAAGACCGGCACCAAGAGCAAGGTGATGAATGTAGCGACGGCGAGTCCGCCGATTTGGGCATAGCAGAGAGGTTTCCAGAGCGGGCCACCTTCCAGTGCGAGAGGAAACAAGGCCAGGATGGTTGCGCCCACGGTGATCATCACGGGTCGAATACGCTCAATGCCAGCATCCGGAAGAGCACGCTCCAACGGTTCGCCCTTTTCGTGCATTTCCTCGATGAAATCGAACAGCACGATCACATGACTGACGATGACTCCAATGAGGCTGGCCACTCCAAGAAATGCCATGAAGCCAAACGGGGTACCCATGATGGCCAAAGCGATCAGTGCTCCGATCGCTCCGTAGGGAGCGGCCGCGAAGACAAGCAACGGCTTGACAGCATTATTGAACTGAATCAGCAACGCCAGGTAGATGCCGACCAGAGAAATCAGGAGAACAACGGCGAGATTCGTGAATCCCTCGACCTGTTTTGCCTTTTCTCCACCAATCTGCAACTGATAGCCGGGCGGGAGGCTGTTCTTGAGAGCAATTAGTTTAGGTTCGATCGGTGCGAGTACCTCCGAAGCCAGGACGCCGGGCGCGGGAAAGCACAAGATTGATAAGGTACGAAAATGTTCGCGACGCCGAATCCGTGCCGTTTCGAGAATGTCTTTCAAAGTGGCCACAGAAAGCAAAGGGACTTTGACGTTCTCTTGCGATGAGTTGACGTAGAGATTTTCGATCTGCGAAAGACGTGCGCGATCCTGCGGCCGCAGGCGGACCACAATCGGAATGTTCTTGTTTCCCTCCTTGTAGATACCTACGGGGTCTCCACTGATGGCGGCAGCCGTGGACGTTGCGACATCGGCGTTCGTAATGCCGACCAGGTTCGCGCGGTCGGGATCAATCTCGATCTTCATTTGTGGGCTATCGGGGCTCCAATCGTCCCTCAACACGGAAATTCCAGGCGATTGGCGAACGATGTCCATGGCTTGGGAAGCTATGGCCCGCAGGGATCGGATATCCTCTCGCTCAGTTCGCGGGTCGGTATCTGCCTGGCCTGAGATAAGAACTTCAACGGGCGTCTCGACTGGATTTGTTTGCAGCTGTCGCACCGTAATCCATGCGCCCGGGACCTGTTTATTGAGTTCCTCCTGAATAGGTCCAATCAGCTTTGGCGTGGCCTCCTTGTCGCGTACCTGCACAATGACCTGCGCATAATTGGTCTGGGTGGCTTCGGGAGCGATGGAAAACCAGAAACGTGGTCCGCCGCCACCGATAAAACTCGTTATGGAAGTCAGGAGGTGCTCCGTTCCCTTCTCCTTTGTTCCCCCTTCAGGAGCAGCTTCAACAACCCTGCGTACAACCTGCTCCGCCCGCATTGCAGTATCGTTTGTCGCGCTCAATGGCACGTCATTCGGCAGCCAGATGTCGAGGTAAAACCAATACTGGACATCCTCAGGGAAAAATTGTGACTTTAAGTGTGAAGCAGCGAAGGCTCCGATCAGCAAGAACACGAACGAACCGGCCAGAACGGACCATCGGTGCTGAATCGCGCGGCCCACCAGACGGTTATAGAAACCATAGAAGCCACGCTGGCGCTTTTCTTCCATGGAGAGTTCTTTCCTCGATGGTGGCCTTTGAATGTAGTAACCCAGAAGTGGAACAAACGTCATGGCGACCACCAAAGCACAGAGCAGAGCCGTGGTCATGACGATGGGCAGGCTTTTCAGGAACTCTCCGGTATTGCCAGTCAGCAAGAGAAAAGGAAGATAGGCGATGATGTTCGTCAGTGTTGCATAAAAGATGGCCGTGGCCAGTTTGGTCGGACCAAGCCAGGCCGCGACGCGACGCGGCAGTCCTGTCGCAAGACCGCGCTTGATACCATCGCCAGCAACAACGGGAACATCAACCAGGAGACCTAAGGCGATGATGAGCGTCGCCACCGAGACTTGCTGGAGGTCGATGCCTAACATGTACGAAACACCGAAGGTCATGGCGAGGGTGATAGGAATTGCCAGGGCCATGATGAGCGCCAGGCGCCATTCCCAAAATCCAAGTAGGGACACCCCAACTACCAAGATGATCGCCTCCACCAAGGCGCGCAGAAACAGATGAATGTTTTCCTTGACCTGCAAAGGCTGATCGGAGGTATGTGCGATTATGAGATCTGCTGGAAGAATCTGCTTAAGCTGTGCAAGTTTCTCATCGACTGACTGACCAAACTGCGCGATCTGCTGCTGATCGCGCATGTAGATTGCCAACGTGACTGCGCGGCTACGCTGCCATTGTCCAGTTGGGTCCTGCCACGTGTAATAGTTCAGATAGGTGGCGGGGCTCTGGTAGCCGGGGAAAATCTTGACCAGGTCCCGAAGATAAACCGGGGCTCCGGCCGCTGTCGCAGCCACCACCACATCCCCAATTGCGTCTCTGCTCTCGAACTGACCGGAGGGATTGATGATGATCTCCCGCTGGCCAGTCTCGAATTCGCCTGCCGGAGCGATAATGTTGCGTGCGCGCAGGACTTGTCCGAGCGCTGCCGGCTGGAGTCCGTACTCGGCTAAGCGATCTTGCGAATATTCCAGATATACGACTTGGGGCAAAAGACCTCGCCTCTCCACTTTTGAGGTCTCTGGCGCCCCTTGAACCGTCCTCCCGATCAGGTCGGAAAAGTTGTCGAGATCGGCATAGCTATACTTGTCTCCCGCGACACTCGTCAGCTTGGCCCGAACCTCCTGAGGATCACGGATGACGATTGGCGTCCAACCGTCTGGCGGCAAATCCGATCGCTGCAATTGCTTCTCAAAAAATGCATCCACGAAACGATCGATGCTCGCGTCATCTTTATCCGAAGCACCATCGACGGCGACAAAGCCACTGCCTGGAATTATCTGTGGCGCTCGTAGGATTTCCGATTCTTCCGCCTGTTGTTCGAAGAGCTGTACTGCATCGAGCATGGTGGCGGCGGAAATGGATCGAGGGAATGAATAGACGATTGCGACCGGCACATCGTGTGCCGCATATTGTTTCTTAGCCCGGACAGCTTGGATCGCGGACTGAATGGCTTGTGCGCGAATATTGATTTCTACCTGGTCTGCCTTGGGACTTGCAATGGTCAGCATGAGTGCGGCAGTGTCTCCAAAGTCGCTCTGGAACGAGATCGGCCCCGCCCCTTGCGGCAGTTGGCTGTTGAGTGCGTTCACCTTGAGATTGATGTCGCTGAATTGCCGCTTGACGTCCGAGATATTCTCGGCGAGCTGGATGTAGACGTAAGCGGCGCCGGGTAGCGAGACAGACCGAACTCCGTAGTCTGAAGCTGTACCGGGATGAATTGTCTTGTTCTCGGCAACGGTATCCTCGATGGGACGAGTAACAAACTGCTCGACTTGCTGTGCTGTGGCACCCGGCCACGGACAAAACGCCACCGCAACCCGGACCGGAATGTCGGGGTCTTTCCGCTGCGGCATGCTGTGGTAGCCAAACCAACCCCACACAAGGACCCCCATGAGCAGCACCCACGAGACTTGTGGGTGCTCCACGAAGAACCTTGGGAGGTTGTGAGTCTTCTCGATTCGATCCTGGTCGCTTTTGTATGCCATGGATTCGTCTACTTAAGGGATCACTTGGATGGGGTCACCATCTTTCAAAAGTTGAGCGCCCACGGAGACCACTCGCTCTCCAGGTTGGACTCCGTCAACAGCAACTGAATCGTCATGGGTCGTCCCCAACTGGACTTTGCGCAAGTTCGCAACCAGCGTGCCGCTACGTTCTTGCGCCACCATCACGGCAAAGTGCTCGGGTTCCGAGGGGAACGGCACGATGGCGCTAAGTGGGATCGAGATGGACGGATGAGGAACTTCACCGAGGCTAATCGAAGCGATCATGCCTGGCTTCAAATGACGGTCGCGATTGTTCACGGTCACTTCAACGGCAAAGATTCGGTTTCGTGTATCGGCCGCCGGGGAGATGCTTGTAACCCTCCCCTTCATCGAAGCGGCATTTTTCTCCGTCTGGATCGTCAATTCCTGCCCTAAACGTACCCGACTGAGAACATAGTCCGGGGCGCCAAAGCTTACTTTTACGCGACCGATATCGGCGATCGTAAACGCACTCGTTGAAGGAGACACCAAAGTTCCTAAGTCTATATTCCGGTTCAAAATGTATCCGGAGAAGGGAGCTTTCAGGTCGGCGTCTCCAAGCAGCAAATCGGTTTGAAGGAGCGTGGCCTTTGCATTGTCCAGCGCAGCTTGAGTTGCATTAAAGGCTTCCTGAGACTGGTCGTAGTCTGGTTTGGTGAGGCTTTGCGTCGAATAGAGAGCTTTCGCTCGCTGGAAGTCCAGATCGGCTTTGGTGTGTTGCGCCACCGCTTGATCGAGTTGGGCTTGTGCCTGCGCCACTTGATTCTGCAGGTCTTCCCGGCGAATGTGCGCAAGAGGGTGGCCTTGTTCTGCGTAATCTCCGGTTCCAATGTCGCGCATTCGTCCATCCGCTCCTCGCACCTGGCTTACATTGGTGACATAGCCGGAGGAGCGAAACATAAGGTCTACCTGCGCGTACGGAAGGATTGACGCCGAGTAACGCAATGTCTCTCCAGTCATCTGTGGCGCTGCCACGGTCGCCAGCCGGACGGCTCTCGGGGGCTGCGAGGGTATTTGCGATTCTCGATTACATCCGCCCAACACTAGCGCGAACGACAGGACGACCAGGACTGCTGACGCGTCCGATCCGAGCCCCGGTATCAGGAAAGGCTTCATGGCTCTACTCCTCACCCAGCGTTTTCTGAAAATCAGCCCGCGCACTCCAATAGGAAAGAACCGCCTGATGGTATTGGCTCTCCGCATCGGCCAGGGAAGACTGTTGCTTCAGCAAGTCACTGAGTAAGATCGATTGCTGGGAATATGCTTCCCTTTGATTCCGCACCTTCTCGGTTTCAGCGTCTCGGAGTGCTTCTGCGACCGCAAGGTGCGCACGCGCTTCCCGCAGACGCCTGAAGTTCGAATCCACGTCCAGAAGAATCTGTTCACGTGTGTCTTCGACGGAGAGTGCCGCCTGTTTCTCTGTGAGGGCAGCTTCTCTCACCTTTTGGTGCTTCTCTCCCCAGTCCCAGGGCTGCCAGGTAAACAAGGCTCCAACGGAACCTATGTTTTGCGGCAAGAAATAGATATTTGTCGTACTGAGGTAGCTCGCTTGGATGGCGATATCCGGGATGTAATGCGTCTTTTCGCTCTTGGTCGCCAGCTCAGCCTGACGCATGCGATTTTCCGCGATCTTCGTTTCCGGACGATGTTCGAGGGCAGTCGCTCTGGCGGCCGAAAGGTCCTCTTGTTCGGGGAGCGCCGCGGCGACGGGTTCCACGGAAAACTCCGTCTGCACGCTGCGTCCTAGGAGATGATTGAGGACCTCTTTGCTATCCGCAAGCCTGTCCTCGATTGTGGTCAGCTGATAGGTCGCCTTGGCTACTTCTGCCTTGACACTCAATCGGTCCGCTTCCAGCGCAGCGTGTTGGCTGAAGCGGCGGTCCGTGAGCTGCAGCAGCTCTTCCAGATACTTCACCATCGATTGTTGTGATTCATACTGGATCTGCGACTGGAGAACTTGGTAATACGATTGGCGAACATCGTCCGTTAGCCTCTGCTCGCGTTGGTCGAAAGACAACTGTGCCGCATCGACCTTGAGCCGCTGGCCCGCGACGGATAGATGAATGCGAAGCAATTGTGTAAGCGGCTGGGTCGCAGTGACCGAGGCAATCGCGATTGGACGAGCAGGCGTGTGAAGATCGGTGTTAGACCCTGGAATCGGCCCAGTTCCTGAAAAAGAGCCGAACTGTCCTTTCTTGATCGTGAAATCGAGCGGCGCGAGCAACTCGGCCGCAAGCACAGAGGTGTCGAACCGAGGATACAAGTACGTCTTTGCCTCGCCCAATGCTTCTCGCTGTTTGCCTACGTCGAGTCCAAATTGCTTGAGGTCCCGATTATTGGACTTGGCGAGTAGGAGCGCTTCGTCGAGAGTGAGTACCGCGCCACCGTTCGTTTGCGCGTTTGCGCAAGGGAATAGGCACAGTGCTATGACGAGTACGCAGGCCGCTTTTGATAGCCATAGCTGCATTACCGTTCGGATTGACTGCTTGTCGTTCATAGCTGCTGATCGATCGGCAAATTGAAAGAACAAACACAAGCTTCTTTCCCAGGGCTAAACTGTGTTAGCTGGTTGCTTATGGTCCGTCTCCTTCTAAATCGGTCGATTCGCCTTCTTGTGGCGCGCGACCATCGAGTTCGTGTTCGGCTTGCAGCCAATCGTCTAGCTCATTGCCTGGAAGGCTGCCGCGTTCGAGATAGATTTCATATGCGCGGAGCCTGATCTCTTCACAACTTGGTGTGTGGTTTCCAGAACTATCATCTGAGTGAAACTGAATCGAGCTTGCCCCAACCTGCGAAGCCCTGTCTCGCTTGCCTCTGCTCTGTGATGTCATATTGACCCGAGTCCTTTCCCTTCGTCGTTGAAGTGCTCCAGATGAGCAGCAAGCCCGTGTACGAGGTGACCTGTGACTACCCGAAACTGGCTTACTAACAGGCGTTCCTCTTCGCCTTATCTGGGCTATGCCGAAACTCCCTCAAGGTGGATTCAGATATGTCGAATATTCGTCTCGATCGTGTTCACCACCTCATCGATATGGCCTGCCAGAACCAGTTTTCCCATCGTCAGCCCGAAGCCAACAACTTGCTCGGCCGTGATGTGGGACGGCAACGAAACCGCATTTGGATCGGTCACCACGTCAATAAGCGCGGGTCCCGAATGCTGAAGTGCCCGCTTTAGTCCAGAGGACACGTCGGCTGGGTTCTCGATCCTTACACCCATCATGCCAATCGCCTCCGCAAGCTTTGCGAAGTTTGGGTTCTTCAAGTCTGTCTGATAGTCGGGCAGGCCTGCGACCTCCATTTCGAGCTTCACCATTGAAAGAGCGCTGTTGTTGAACACGACGATCTTGATCGGGAGGTCATACTGCGTCAGCGTCAACAAATCACCCATGAGCATCGCGAGGCCTCCATCTCCCGCCATCGCAATTACCTGTCTTCCGGGATAGCAAAGTTGGGCGCCAATGGCCTGAGGAAGAGCATTCGCCATTGACCCGTGGGTGAAAGAGCCGATCAGCCGCCGGTCCTTGGTCGATCGAATGTACCGGGAGGACCAGACGTTACACATGCCGGTATCAGCAGTAAAGATCGCATCGGCTGCCGCAATTTCACTCAGTGCGGCTGCGACTGGCTCAGGATGCATGGGTGTGCGTTTTCCAATGTGATCTACATAGACATTCAAACGGCGAAGTGCATCTTTATGTTTACCGACCATCTCATCCAAGAAGGCTCGATCGGTTTTTGTTTCTATCATGGGCAGAAGCGCGTGAATGGTTTCGCGCACATCACCCCATATGCCGAGATCCAGTTTGCTTCGCCGGCCCAAATGATCGACCCTGATGTCGACTTGAGCAATCTTGGGCTTTGATGGGAGGAATTTGTCGAAAGGAAAATCAGTCCCCAATAGCAGTAGCAAATCGCATTCGTGCATTGCCTGATAAGCCGAGCCGAAGCCAAGCAATCCGCTCATTCCCACGTCGAATAGATTGTTGTACTCGACAAACGACTTTCCGCGGTAGGAATGTCCGACGGGAGATTTCAGCTTCTCAGCCAGAGCGATCACCTCATCGTGAGCGTCGGCGCATCCAATCCCGCAGAAGAGCGCAGGTTTCTTCGAGGAATTGATCAAGTCCGCCAATCGCGCCAATTCGGTTTCACAGGGACGGACCATCGGCCGGTCGCCTACCAGGGAGCGAGAGGAACCATCCGCTGGCATCTCCATCCCGGCAACGTCGCCGGGCAACGCGATCACGCTCACTCCGCGCCTTCCCACTGCGTTCTGCATGGCGATGTGCAGAACGCGCGTAAACTGCTTCGGGTTCGAGATCAGCTCACAATAATGGCTGCATTCTTTGAACAGGATTTCTGGATGAGTTTCCTGGAAATATCCGGTGCCGATCTCACTGGTCGGAATATGCGATGCGATCGCGAGCACCGGAGCATTGCTGCGATGAGCATCGAAAAGACCATTGATGAGGTGAAGGTTACCGGGGCCGCAACTGCCCGCGCAGGCCGCGAGTTTCCCGCTGAGCTGAGCCTCGGCGCCAGCTGCAAACGCGCCGGTCTCTTCGTTACGCACATGGATCCATTTAAGCTTGCCATTCAGGCGCAACGCATCGGTCACAGGATTCAGGCTATCGCCGACGACGCCGTAAATCCGTTCGACACCCGCCTCTAGAAGCCTGCTAACCAACTCATCCGCCACTCGATGTGCCATCCTCTTATATCTCCTCTAAGATTTCGTCGTTTCCGCGTCGAATTCGAGTCAATCCATAGCCACAAACTTGCAACCAATCAAGCCGCACACGCCCTTTATTTTGGTGCTGGTTGTGGATATGCCGCGCGTCCTGTCTCCTGTAGAAAGAAGCTCACGATAATCGCGGCTGCACAGCAAGGAATCCAAAACAGCACGCCCTTCTGAAAATGCGATGCCAGGTTTGGACCAATCCCGATGCCTTTCCCAACATGATTTGCGAAAATGGGCCCCATGAGCGCTGTAATTCCAAAAACGAGGAAATTTATCGCGCCAGTCGCACTACCCTTCACGCTGTCCGGGTTGACTTCTTTGATCACGCTGTAGGGAATCATCGCGGCGCCGGATGCGATACCGAATACGAACATTCCGATCTTTGCTGGAATCGGGAACACATTGAACGCGATTTGAGCGGCCGCTAGGATCATGATCGCCGCGCTCCCTACGATGACGGGTTTTCGCCGTCCGACACGGTCGGAGAGCCAACCAAGTAGCGGGCATCCGACAACCCAGCCGAGGGGAATCATGGAAGCAGTGACCACAGCATTGTGGTACGACAGTTGGAGGTCCTTTTGAAATCCCGCAACTCCCCAGATCATGTCTCCGATCGTGGTGGGTGCGAATAGCAGTCCTGCAACGGCTCCGCAGAGATACGACTGGGGATTTGAGAACACAACTTTGTACGGCTTCAGCAGCGAACCGAGGCTGCCTCCTTGGGCGTGGAGTCCGAACTGTTCCTTCGGGGCCGCGATATAAAGAAGAAGCGCATTGGCCAGGACTATGGCTCCGAGTCCGACCCACACAACATGAATGGCAACTCCGTGCTCAATCATTGGCCCGACAAGAAATTGTCCGGCCGAGCCGCCTAGCATTCCCACACATTGTGTGGCACCGATAGCAGTCGCGAGGTAGCGCGCGGGGAATCCTCGCGCCGCAAGATAAACGGAGCCAGTGAATGCGAACGCCGACCCGGCCCCCTGAAGCAATCGCCCAATATCCCCCGCGAGTGCCGTCGATGCACTGAATAGCAAACAGCCAATTCCAAGAACCGCGACTCCGACGGGAATCGTGCGTTTTGCTCCTAAATGGTCTAGAGCCGCCCCAGCGATCAAGCTTACGGACGAGTAGGTGTAGTAATAGACGCCCAGAATCGCGCTGATGCCCAACGCCGTCGTGTGAAACGAGGCTTCCAACTCCGGAATCATTACGGATGGCGATGACCTCACCGCATATTCGAGGAAATAAAAGACGACTGTGAAAGCCCACGCAAGGACGAATGCTCGTGTCTGAACCGCGTTCGGCATTTGTCCCGAATCAGAGCATCCCGACGATTGAAGTGGCATTTCGTCCTACCTCTTTTCTCAATTGGGGTATGGCACGCGAAGCAGGGTGCCTGATGTCGAAGGCAAAACGTATCGGAGACCCATGTAGACCATGGTGAGATGGGCATTCTTAGGTTCGGCTGCAGCTACAAACCACGAGGCGCGAGTCAGGTAGGAATACTGAGTGTAAAACTGCAACGCTCCGTACCTAGGGTGTTTCCAGAAAGTCAGCAGCCAATCGAAGGTCGCCTGCTGAATCGCTCGATTGTTTGTGTTGGGAGAGCCAGGTCCGCCATACCCGATGATCGTGGTCGGATTCGCAGTATTTGTCGTGTCGCGGAAGAAATTTCGCTGAAAATAATCCCCGGCATAGTACATGGCGAATGCCGTCTTTGGAGTCGCGATCCATTCAAACCCAGCAGAGCCTGCCCCAGCGTGAACCATGGAGGGGGCGATGTCAGTTCCTGCCGAGTTCGGACGAATAACGAGTTGCGGTCCAGTGCCTACCAGATAGTGGGCGCCACCGTCGCTCCAAAACGCATTGGCCAGTAAGGTGAAGTTTCGGAACAATTCATAGTTCGTGGCTATGTCGCCACCGCCGCCCACAGTCGAGTGCGACGAAAAAGATTTCCCACCGACAGGCAGGACCGTAGCCCTCGCACCCGTGAGTAAGCCGGTAGCTTCCAGATGGAAATGTTTGCCCACAACGTCTCTGTCATACGCGATCTTGGAGAGGATGTCTGGGAAGAGATTAGGAGCACCCGGTTGAGCGCCGTTGTCAAACTCGGGGCCAAGTGTGGCGCTAAATGCCGTCGGCAGGGCCACGAACCCGCCGATGAACTGATTGGGATCCTCGATGCCTATCCCCATCGCCCAATGATGGTTGGCGTGATAAGCGACGCGGAGCTCGGCAGCGCGGGTATAGGGCACGCCTACCCCGAGGTTCTGGTCCTCATTGTAGGTGAGCGCCAAATTGGAGGGTATCGGACCCAGGCCATTTCGGTTTGGGGTCAGCCAACTCCATGTTTGTCCCCCCAGGAATTCCCACTTACCACGTTTGAAATCGCCGAAGTAAAGGCGTAGTCGGTTCGTATGACCATTCACGCTCTGATAAACATTCGGGGCACTGTTACCGCTAAAGTCCCCTTCGATGTAACCCATCACCTCATTGCCGTCGAATGTGTCCGTGACCGTAACGTTCAAACGGGAAAACTGCGCGGTTGTGCGAAACTCCGTGAGGTGCCCCTGTGCGGTGTTGCTGAACGGTATAGCGGCGAAGTTGGTGGCGATGTTGCTCTGCGTGTTGGTGGTACGGAATATATTTTCGAGGTCTACGAACCCGCCGAGAGTTAATAGCGCGTCGCCGAGTGTGAACGATGCAAGCGGCGATTGGCTATCTTTTCCTTGGCCTTGTGCCACTGGTCGATCAACCACATTCGCGACGTCGATGGTCCGGGACTGAACGACAGATCGAGTCCGGAACGCATCAATCCCTTGCGTAGCCTCTCCTTGTGCGCCGACGGAAGCGCGAGGAATAAAGCTGAATCGCCGGTTTAGCGATTCGATCTCCTCTTGCTGCAAAGCCACCTGCTTCTGAGTCTGCAATAGGGCTTCGCGGAGAGCCTTCAGCTCAGCGGCTGAGCTGGTGGACGAGGAATCCAGCTGCTGAGGGTTAGCTTGGGCCCAGATAAGGCCCGGCGCTATGAGCAGTAGGCATAGAGCGCGTAACTCTCTCATAGTCAGGATTCCTTCTCTCCTATTTGGCTTGCAGCAAGCTCATCGCATGCCGGATGGAGTAGGGTGTTTGAGGCGGCGAGGCGGCCACCCTCCGAAACGGGAGGCCTGAACATGGGCGTCGCTGGCTTGCCCTTGGTCAGCCGCTGGCCTTGTTCGGGGATGCCAGACCAACCTATGGCGTTGCACAGTCGTCGCGTGAGCGTGACTCGACCACGAACAAGTTGTGCTTTAAGAGTTCCTACGGGCACTCCAAGGGCCTCGGCGGCTTCTTTCATGGAAAGGTCATCATCCCGCTGGCGGAGTTGCATGGCTATCCTCTGCGAAGGGGGAAGACTGCCGGTTAGCTCAATGACAAGTTCTCGCAGTTCGCATTCTGCGAGAGTCTGCTCCGGCGTGGGTCTTTGGTCGGCGACAAGGTCCGAAATAGCGTACTGGCCGTCCTGCGAGGGTTGATCAAGTGGAAGGAGAGTGTGTCGAAGACGACGGCGTAATTGCATGCGCGTTGCGTTAATCACAATCGCCATCACCCAAGTCGACATTTGTGCGCGCCCCTCGAAACGGGCAATGTGCTTGAAAGCAGACAGCATCGCATCCTGCACGGCATCCTCAGCGTCTTCCGGATTGCGCAGCCAGCGCATGGCCACTCGCCGGAACCCCGGCAGGTTGCGCGACAGAACATCTTCGAATTCCAGGCGGCGTTCCGAACTCACTTGTCTACTTGGTTCGTGCGCTCTCTTGGCGACCCCCGACGGCAGAAAGCGATCTTGGGGTGTGTGGGCCGACATTTGCGGGTTTCGCGATTCTCGCATTGCATCAACCTCGCACCCTGTTGTGAAGAGAGATCTAGGTCAATCCGCGTTCGTTACCGCTTCTTGGCTTGATAGTCACAAGAATTAAACGGGATCAGGCTCGCGCACCACACCAAATACGGTAGTTCTTGCACTCCATTTCTCTGTAGGGAACGGGCGACGGTAAATCCGAGTATCACGCGACGGTTTTGAGACGCCACGGCGTCGGATCGAGACTTTGGCGGGAGGGCAAACAACTATACAATTGCGAGCACGAGGCAATATCGATGGGTCCGGCCAAGCCGATTCGTATCCTGAGCGTGGAGGACCATCCAGTCTTTCGCGAAGGGCTGCGGAAGATCATCGGATCCGAGCCCGATATGCTTCTTGTCGCGCATGCCGCCAACGCGGTGGAGGCGATTGCCGAATTTCGTCGTCACCGACCCGATGTTACCCTGATGGACCTTCGTCTGCCCGGTACGGATGGCACTGACATACTGATCGCAATTCGCGGGGAGTATCGAGACGCTCGTGTCATCATGCTGACAACGTCTGATGGCGATGGCGACATCCAGCGTGCGATGCGCGCTGGGGCCTCGGGTTATGTGCTCAAGAGCATGCACATGGACGAGTTGCTGAGCGTGATCCGGTCTGTCCACGCCGGCCGGCGGCACGTATCGCCCGAGGTGGCGGCCCGCTTGGCTGAGCACCTTGGTGATGATGATCTTACAATTCGGGAGTTGGAAGTTCTCAGACTCATTCGAGATGGTCACCGTAACAAACAGATTGCCCATCAACTGGCGATTTCGGAGAACACAGTTAATTTCCACATCAAGAACCTGATGGACAAACTCCGAGCCAACGATCGGACGCATGCGGTTACCATCGCGCTCAGGCGCGGCCTGCTGCAAATCTGATCGCCGCGCCAAAGACCTACAGAAAACTGCAGGATGGCAACTACAGGTCCTTATGTTCCGCGACATCCAGGAACACGGTAAGGTTCACAATCGGGAAGAAACCCAGGATTGGATGTGAACCACCTCGAAAATCAGCGTGCGGATTTCGTGACCAAGACGAAGAAGTTGAATATTCCGCGCTCGGTTCCAGTTTGCTTCTTATTGTGCTTCTTCGCACCGATTTCGCTCTGGGCAGTCGATCCCTCCCTCCACATCTCCCAATACGCACACACCGCCTGGAGGATTCAGGACGGAGTCTTTAGCGGCACCCCGAGGGCGATTTCACAAACTACGGATGGATATATTTGGATCGGAACGAAATCCGGTCTGGTGCGCTTTGACGGTGTTCGCTTTGTTCCCTGGATTCCGCCGGATGGTGAGCAGTTGCCGTCTTCTCGAATCAATTCTCTACTAGGAACTCCCGATGGAAGCCTGTGGATCGGGACCGCAGTTGGTCTGAGCCGCTGGCAGAACCATCATTTAACCAATTATGTGAACCAGCACGGAATCGTCACCTCCATTATTCAAGCTCGGAACGGAACAATCTGGATCGAGCTCTCGGACCCGTCCAGCGAAGCGGGAGATCTTTGTCAGATCCTTGGGGCCGGAATGCAGTGTCACGGCAAGGACGAGGGTATCCCAGCCGATGCTTACGCGCCGCTGGTTGAAGACGGCCAAGGAAATTTCTGGCTTGGTGGAAGCACCAACCTTGTCCGCTGGAGGCCGGACTCGCATAGCGTGTACAAGCCAACTGCACTGAAAAGCGCCGCAGGGGCCGGTGGCATATTCGATCTTGCCTCCGACCCTGATGGCTCCTTGTGGGTGGGGATTTTTCGGGCCGGCCCCGGTCTTGGATTGCAGAAGCTGACACAAGGGCTTTGGAAGTCTTTTCGGACACCCGAATTCGACGGTAGCACCGTGGCGGTTGGAGCATTGCTACTAGACCGGCACAAAGCGCTCTGGGTGGGAACTGAAGATCGTGGAATTTACCGCATCTACGGCGGCCACGTAGAGCATTTTGCTAGTGCAAACGGCCTGTCAGGCGATTACGTGGTTAATTGCTTTGAGGATCGTGAAGGCAACCTTTGGGTAGCGACATCTAGCGGTATCGACAGCTTTCGAAACCTCGGAGTTGTCAACTTTTCGACGCGCGAGGGCTTGAGAGCAAATGAAGTGAATTCGGTTTTTGTTTTCCGGAACGGTGCTGTGTGGATAAGCGGTACTGATTCCTTGGATGTCAGGGCCAACAACGGCGTTTCCTCCATCATAGGGAAGAGCTTGCCCGGTGACCTCGTCACGTCGATCTTCGAAGATCATGCGGGTCGGCTCTGGGTCGGCATAGACAATACCTTGACGATTTACGAGGATGGAAATTTGCGGCAGATCAACCAACGGAACGGCAAGCCCTTGGGGATGATTCTCGGAATAACCGAGGATGTGGACGGCAACATTTGGGTCGAGTCAAAGGGACCGCCCATGAGCCTAATCCGCATTCAGAATCTTGAGGTGCGGGAGGAATTTCCGGCACCACAAATGCCCGCCGCTCGCAGAGTTGCAGCCGATCCTGGAGGTGGTATCTGGCTGGGATTGATGAATGGCGACTTGGCGCGATATCGACATGGGCAGACCGAGACTTTTCATTTCCAACACACCACGGATTCTAGAGTGGAGCAGGTCGGGGTAAATCCAGATGGTTCGGTATTAGGAGCGACGGCGTTTGGAGTCATCGGATGGAAAGGGGGAAAGCTGTTGACGCTGACCGTCCGGAACGGTCTTCCGTGCGATGTTGTTTATGCGTTCATTTCAGATGACCGCGGCGACCTGTGGCTGTATACGCAATGCGGGCTGGTTGAGATTACAGCCACGGAGTTGCAAAAATGGTGGGAACATCCAGATATCGTATTACAGGTTAGGGTCTTTGACGCCTTTGATGGCGCGCAACCGGATCGAGCTCCATTTGGAGCGGCCGCAAAGTCTCCTGACGGACGGTTGTGGTTCGCCAATGGCCACCTGTTGCAAATGATCGATCCGGATCATCTAGCTGACAATCCACTACCGCCGCCGGTGCAGGTCGAAGGAATTGTTGCAGACCGAAGGAACTACTTTCCGCAGGATGGGCTTCGCCTTCCTTCCCTCACCCGGGACCTCGAAGTTGACTACACCGCTCTAAGCTTTGTTGCTCCGCAAAAGGTGCGCTTTCGCTACAAACTGGAAGGCCGCGATACAGCCTGGCAAGAACCAGGAACACGGCGGCAAGCTTTCTATAGTGACCTTCGCCCAGGGCGATACCGGTTTCAGGTGATCGCATGTAATAACGATGGCGTCTGGAACGAGGCTGGTGCCATTTTGAACTTTAGCGTCGCGCCAGCCTGGTATCAGACCAACTGGTTCCGAATTCTCTGCGTTGTCTCAAGCGTCCTGATCGTGATAGGTGTCTACCGGCTGCGAGTACGGCAGATTGCGAGATCCCTCGCCGCCCGATTCGATGAGCGGCTGGCAGAGCGCACTCGGATGGCACGGGACCTCCACGACACGTTCCTTCAGACCATCCAAGGTAGCAAACTGGTTGTTGATCATGCGCTAAAGCCGTCCACTGATCCTATTGGAATGCGTGGGGCCCTGGAACAGCTTTCAGTCTGGCTTGAACGAGCCACGCAAGAAGGACGGGTGGCACTGAACTCATTGCGCACCGCGACGGCACAGACAAACGACCTCGCTGAAGCTCTCCGGCGCGTGACCAAAGACGACCTCATCCCAAGTTCCATGGCGGTCGCATTTTCTGTGGTTGGCGATGCCAGAGAGATGCATCCCATCGTCCGTGATGAAATCTATCGCATCGGCTACGAAGCCATTCGCAACGCATGTATGCATTCGGGGGCAAGTCAATTGGATGTAGAGCTCAGATACGGGCACGACCTTGCCCTGCATGTGAGTGACAATGGCATGGGTATTGACCCGGTTACAGCGGATAGGGGGAAAGACAGACACTTTGGACTACAGGGCATGCGGGAGCGAGCCGCTCGCATCGGAGGCAATCTCACGCTCGGAAGTTCTTCGAACTCAGGGACCGAAATTAAGCTTGTCGTCCCTGGAGACATCATCTTCCGGAAGACGACAGGAGTTCGGCGGACACTGCTTACAAGGATCAAAATTCTCCTTAAGCGGACGGGCCGCGCAACCAACGTGGACTGATCGGTGCGCACGTGGTTGGCAGACCAGAAGCCAAATGCACCCGACTCAGGCCAGCCTTTCGCGATGGATGGAAGACGGAAATTTAGGAATGTCGATCATGAGGAACTTTTTCACGTTCATCGGAGAAGTAACCCATTTTGGCCTGAAAGGATTGGTGGACGCATTTCGGCCTCCGTTTGAGTGGGACTTTTTCCTGATTCAGATCGAGGAGATTGGGTGGCAGTCACTACCCCTCGTCTTGGCCGCTGGTTTGGCTCTCGGAATTGTACTGTCGATGCATACGCGGGGGACGCTGGTGCAGTTCGGTGCGGAAGCGATGATCCCAACCTTGCAATCGGCCTCGTTTTTCAATGAATTAGGGCCGCTGGTCACGGGACTGCTAGTAGCGGGAAGAGTGGGCGCGGGCATTGGCGCCGGGATAGCCAATATGCGCGTGACCGAACAGATCGACGCAATTGAGTCTTTGTCAGTCGACGCTTTCAAAATGCTGGTAGTGACGCGGATCGTCGCCTGCATTCTCATTTTGCCGATGTTGACCATTTTCATGGACTTCGCCAGCCTAGGTGGAGGTTTTCTCTCTGAGTACCTCGTCTCGCACATCTCCCTGCAACTCTATCTCGATCGTGCTTTCAAGACGGTGGAATGGGCCAACTTCATTCCGCCTACGCTAAAGACAAGCGTTTTTGGTTTCATAATCGGCACCGTGTCGGGCTTTTTTGGCTACACGACCGACGAAGGGTCCGCAGGAGTACAGCGCGCGGCTACCAACAGTGTGGTTCTGTCCTCGCTTCTGATCATCTTGTCGGATGTCATCCTGGTGAAAGCCATCTTCTTCCTCTTTCCACGGAACGCCCTATGAGCGATCCCTCCGCGGTTGAATTCGAGAATGTATTTAAGGGCTTCGGAAATAGAAGGGTGCTTGACGACGTATCGTTCAAGGTTAATGCAGGTGAAGCGCTTTGCATCTTGGGTCGCAGTGGCACGGGCAAAAGCGTCACCCTCAAACTGATGATTGGACTGCTCAAGCCAGACAGCGGCAGGGTCTGTATTGACTCGGAGGATATCGCTCACTCCAGCGAGAGGGATTTGTCTCGTGTTCGGCGTCATATGGGCTTTCTTTTTCAAAGTGCCGCTCTGTTCGACTCGTTCACGTTAGGAGAAAATCTCGCTTTGCCTCTCCACCGCCTGGATAAGTCGAAATCTCCGTCCGAGATCAACCGAGCTGTGGACGAGGCACTCGAACGTGTGGGACTTAATCTGGACAAGGCCAAAATGCCGGCTGAGCTTTCCGGAGGAATGCGCAAGCGCGCTGGTCTGGCGAGAGCGCTAGTTCTCCATCCGAAACTATTACTGGTCGACGAGCCCAGCAGCGGACTCGATAGGATCACCGCCTCGGAGATCGACGATCTCCTCCTCAAAGTAAAGAAGGAGTATCGGGCGACGCTTGTGATCGTCACCCACGATGTGCGGGGTGCGCGAAGAGTCGCCGACCACATTGCCGTGCTTGACCAAGGATGCCTGCTTGGCTATGGCACAGCACCCGAATTGGAGAAGAGCGAACACGAGATCGTGCGACGACTCGTAACGGAGTCCTGAATGAAAATCAACTATGCCGTCGTGGGAGTATTCATTTTTTCTGCTGTGCTGTTGTTCAGCGTTGGCTTGTTCCTGATCGGGAACCGCCAGCAAGCTTTTGCTCATCATGTGGACTTCTTTACTAAACTCACTGATGTAAACGGAATTTCGCCAGGATCTAAAGTCCGTGTGTCAGGCTTCGAGGCGGGTCAAGTCACCGGTATTGAGATACCGGATCGGCCATCGGAACAATTCACGCTGAAATTGCATATCGATAGCAAACTTCACAATCTCATTCGCGGCGATTCATTTGTGACGGTGGAAGCCAACGGTCTGGTAGGAGACAAGTTCTTGCTGATTCACGAGGGTAGCGATCAAGGCCAAGAGGCAGCTAGTGGAGCGACTTTGCTGGCCAAAGAACAGATTGAGCTCTCCGCCGTGATCGCCAAAATGACGGGAGTCATGGACCAAGCGAACGCGGCGATTGGAGATATAAAAGCTAAAGCCGATGGGACGCTGGATGCGATCACCACGACGATCAATAATACCAACGCAATCGTGACCGATGTTCGGAGAGGCAAAGGCACGGTAGGCATGTTGCTTGCGGACCAACAAACGGCGACCGCAGTGAAGGACGCCGTGGGGAATGCGCAGCAGGCCGCCACGAATCTAAATCAGGTTACAGTTCAAGCCAAGCAGGTAATGTCAGACTTTAGGTCGCGAGATCTCGCCAGCAAAGCGGAAGACACGCTGAACAATGCCAAGGACGCGTCCCGGCAGCTTGCCCAAACCTCGCAACAAGTTAATCTCGCTCTGACGGAGGCGCTGGGTCCCGACCGTTCGGGCGAGAATGCGGCGCAGAACATCAGTGAGACCTTCTCGAATATAAACCTGGCGACGGCGAATATGGCGGACGATACCGAAGCGCTCAAACATGAGTTCTTCTTTCGCGGGTTTTTCAAGAAAAGAGGCTTCTATAGCGTGAAAGAAATGACGCCCGATCAGTATCGCAGTAACCCCTACTTCAATAGCCAGAGAAATCGGCGAGTATGGCTCAATGCGGCAGATGCTTTCGGGAAAGACTCGAACGGCAATGAAGTCTTGTCTGCAGCAGGCGAGGTGGAAATCGATCAGGTCATCGGCATTGCCAAGGACTCAGTTATTGGCCAGCAAATCATCGTTGAAGGCTATTCTAACCAACCTTCAGCTGCCGATGAGATAGCCACCTCTAGGTCTCGTTCTCTGATTGTTGCTCACTACCTGGAAAAGCGTTTCCATCTCAGCGCTAAAAACATCGGACTGATGCCGCTGAATGCTACCGCGCCCCCACCCTCCGGAAAGGACTCTTGGAACGGTGCTTGTATCGTCCTTCTCGCAGGCACTGCAGGTGCTAAATGATGCATGGCACATACTGATTCTTAGTAGGAGGTAGGCAATGTCAAAAAACGCGATACCCGCATATATCACCAGCCTAATCCGCCATTTCGAGGATCTTCGCGACGATACACACGGCGGCTCCGCAAGTCGAAAGGACAAGGAAGCCCATTTCGAGAAGGCAGTGCCACTGCTGGCTCCTATCGCACGCCAGGTTCTCACCGAAATGAACACGGGCTTGCTGCTCGACACCGGGCAACTCACCGAGACGGGACTACGGCGCACAGCAGATGGAGGACTGGATGCATCTTGGGCTTTGAGCTGGCCCGAACAGCGGGCCGCCGGCGTCCAGCCAATCGTGCTTCAAGCCTATTTCGGAGGTGGGTTCCACCACCCTCATCTTCGAGGGACGACAGTTCACGACTGGCCGCTGAACGTGTTCAGCGAAGAGGACGCTGCGGCCCAGCTATCCATACTACGAGCCATCGCGTCCAGCGATCTACATAACTTGGTCTATCGCGCGGACTATCGGATCGTCCCTGCGGTGACAGCAAATCCCGCTACCCGCTGATGATCGAGCTGAAACGAAGGAAAACAAAACAGCGGCGCCGACCGTCGAAGACTGGAAGCATACCTATGGATCGGTGACAGGGCAGCGTTCTAACCAACTGAACTACGTCCCCTCTTGCTTTTCATACGGTTAGGGCCAAACCCGCATGTTTACTGTCTATTCCTACCGTCAACCGTTTCGCCTGCTTCAATCCGTTCCACCGAATATAACCAGTTTCCGGTACGAAATGGACAGTAAATGGACAGTATGAAAAACCGTCAAAAACTGTCCGCAGGCTATCGCGACGCCGAGCATCTGTCCATGCTCTGTGCTGAATTGTAACAGAGCGAATTCGGATCGGTACAGACTTCGCGATATGCTCGGAACTTCCTTGCGCCCGGGTGGTGTAGTGGTCGTAGTCAGCAAGATAAACATTCCCTAACGCTCCTAACCGCATCCCCAAGCGGGTGAGAATCGACATTCTGACCCGCGGCGGCGAATCGCCGAGTGTGAGCCATTTGGCTCAGTTCAGGAGGCCCACCAGTGTATACACTCGGACTTAGGACGAGTTCACGGGACCGCGCTTCAGTTGAGCCTTCGGGAGCCACTGAAGATATTGAAGATGAACAGTGATCGACGTTAGGAGAACTGCGATGGCGAACCGCAAAGATGTCGTGGTCACAGGGGTCTCTACCGGAATCGGTTGGGGAACCACAAAAGTGCTCGTTTCAAAAGGATTTCGGGTGTTCGGCTCTGTGCGCAAGCAAGCAGACGCCGATCGCTTGCAAAGAGAGTTCGGCGACGGCTTCGTGCCTCTCGTCATGGACATAACGGACGCCGACGCTGTACATCAAGCTGCCGAGAAGGTCGGCTCCATGATAGGCGACAGGAATCTTGTTGGCCTGGTGAACAATGCAGGAGTTGTGGTGAGTGGGCCGCTGCTTTATCTGAGGCCCAGCGAGTACAGGCGGCAGTTGGAGGTCAACATGATCTCCCCACTTGTCGTAATCCAAGCCTTCGCTCCTCTTTTGGGAACAAATAAGAAGCGGCAGGGTCCCGCCGGGCGCATCGTGAACATCAGCTCTAGCGGCGCAAAAATTCCCATCCCCCTTATCGGTGCTTATAGCTCGTCCAAGTGTGGTCTCGAAGGAATGTCGGACGCGCTGCGGATCGAACTGATGTTATTTGGCATCGACGTCGTGATGATTGAACCGGGCACTGTGAACACGTCAATGTACGACAAGGGCGAAAAAGAAGATCTGAGTGAGTTCAAGCAGACCGAGTATTGGGAGGCGGTGCAGAACTTCCAGAAGTGGATCGTCAACGAAGCACGTACTAATGGCCTACCCCCTGAGCGCCTGGGCGAAGCGGTCCATCTGGCACTCACCACGGCAAAACCTAAGGCACGCTACGCGGTCATTCCGCAACGTTTCAAGAACTGGACTCTGCTCAGACTCCTTCCTGTGAGGATGTTCGACAACTTTATCGCAAAGCAAATGGGACTCAGAAAGCCGAAGCCAGCCTCTAACGGCGGGTTCTCGCATCTCGTGACAAGGGGAACTGAATGAATGCCAGACCACTTTTGTCATCACGCTACTGGTAATAAACAACAACAATAAGGATAAGGCATATGAATTCA
>Ga0185299_10001957_pt1 | contig 34674 bp, 28 predicted proteins | sample PaiPotPPA55metaG_FD_128002 | JGI IMG/M metagenome (GOLD analysis project Ga0185299, IMG submission 128002) | Iron sulfur acid spring bacterial and archeal communities from Banff, Canada, to study Microbial Dark Matter (Phase II) - Paint Pots PPA... ...
ATTATGCGCGCTCTGATCAAGCACGTGGAGGTGGGCGAAGACGGCGTCCGTGTCGTCTACAAGGTGCAACCCTGCCCTTTTGAATCAGACCCCCAAGAGGGGCGTTCGCAACATTGTTGGAACGGTAGACGCTGGTCCAGAGGGTCGGCGCTTGAGCCAGAGGGTCCAGCTGCGCAACCGGCAAGCGCGTTGGGCGCGTGTTTCACGACCGCTAAATCAATCCCAGGTCAAACGTATTCGATATAGTCCGCCACACCCACCAGGCGGGGGTGCGCCAGCGGCAGTGGACCTTTACCTGGGCCATGTTCCCCGGACAGATGGCCCGATCCGGATCGACGATGTCGATATAGACGAGATATTGCTGGCTCTGCGGAATGTGGCGCCCCGAGGCTTGGCTGCCCGGCTTAACGGCAATGGGTCCATTCATGCTGCTGCTCAGGGGGCCGGGGATTTCGCGGGCGTCCTCTTGGGGCAGGGCCGCCAACCGGCCTCTCCAGGTTTCCGAATCACGCCCCTGGATTCGAATTTCGACATCCAGATCCTTGCCATCATCGCGCGAGGCCTTAAGGTCGGTTTTCAGTAAATGGTAGTCGGACGGCGAAATCGGCATCGCCACGCGAAGCCGGGTTGGATCGCCGATAATGCAAAAGGCTCTGGCGGCGTCCGGCGCTTCGACGTCAAACGTTTTGCCGAGGTCCTCATTCCTGGGGATGCTGATGACCGTCCCAGCCTCTTTGGCAAACAGACGCAGTTTACTTTTTTGAATGAGGAGGAAGTTGCGCCGGGTTTCATGGAAGATAAAGTCTTGTCTGGCTGCCGCCAACTGCCGCTGAGCGTTGCCGTGCTCGATCGAGTCGCCCGGCAATTGCAACTCTCTTTGCAAAGAATCCTGTTGTTTCTGATAGTTTTCGCATTGCGTTTCTTCCTCGCGCAATTGGATATCCAGCTCCAGACTGCTGAATTCGGCAAGAAGAGTCCCCGCGTCGACGTATTGACCATCTCGGACATAGATTTTTTCCAGCACGCCGGCCACTTCTACGGGAATACTGACCACGGCGTCGGATTGAAGTTGCACCAGGGCAACCTGGCGAACACGGCTGACCGGCATCGGCACAACGAACATAACCAGAACCAGGCCAACGACGGCCGCTGTCGTCAGGGTTACTTTAACCGGATTCATATCAGGAAGCCTCCCGCGACGGTTGAGGTTCTTGGCTAACCGAAACAAGGGCCAGCCTACCATGGAGCCGGCCGCGAACAATGCCAGAAAACCGCTGATAACTCCCAACTTGTAGGGTTTCAGGAATGAATACATGAAGAACAGGATGGAATACGTCACCACCCAACGATAGATGTAGCTGACGATGGCATAAACCACGAACAGTATGCGCCGCCACAGCGCCATGTACTGTTCCGGCTGCACCTCGATGCCCAGGCATTTATCGAGTACCAGATTCTTGAGATACCGGTTGCAGCGGTCGCGGAGATTGGGGATCTCCAGCCAGTCGGCCAAGACATAGTAACCATCGTAGCGCATCAGCGGGTTGGCGTTGAAGACGACCGTGCTGACGCTGCACACGACCATCAGGCTCAGGCTCATGTTGTTGATGAACGGATGGTTGGGCGAGTTCCACCAAACAAACGTCGCGATGGAGGCGATGATGAGTTCAACGTAAATGCCGGCCGAACTGATGATGATGCGCTTCCACTTATCCGGCAACGTCCAGGCGTCGGAGACGTTGCAATACATGCATGGCGAGAAACAGAGAAACAACAGGCCCATCTCGTGGACCTCGCCGCCGAACGCCTTGCAACTGAGCCCATGGCCGAACTCATGAATGATTTTGACAAGCCCCAGCGCCACCCAGAGATTAATGACCGTTCCGAAGCTGAAGAACTCGTGATAAGACGGCAGCTTTTCCCGGAAAGTGTCAAAATGCGTCGCGAGAAGTAAAAGGGCGCCGAGCATCACGCCCACGCTGGCCGCCAAGAACAGCCGTGTAAAGATCCATCGGGAATGCTCCAGCATTCGGATCAGGACCTTCTCGGGGTCAATGATCGGGATCTTGATGTAGAGAATATTCGTCAGCGTTTGCATCCATTCGCTGCGCCGCCTCTTCTGCCGACGCTCGTACAGTTGCTGACCGGCCCGAGGCGACTCGTTTTGAACCAGGCCCGCCGTCAGCAATTGCTGAGCGAATCCTTCCAAGTCTTCCAGCGTCAGCCGCTCGGGTCGAAAGCGGCGCTCGTACGACTTCTGGGCCTCGTCGAGCGTATGCTTGCCATCCATGAACTGCAGGAGAAAATGCTCCTGTTCCTTGAATCGATAATAGCGCAGGCTGACCGGGTCTTTCACCACGAAGTACGTCCGGCCCTCGTACTTCTGAGGCGCGATGGACAGGTCGCCGCGCAGACGCAACCTGACGTGCTTGCGTCGCTCCAGGTCACTGGCGGCAGCGGGGGGAGGCATGGAGGGAGGGTCTCTTTCTTTGCATCAAAATGAGTGGATATGACAAGGTGAATCGGTGAAATGATGACATGGTGAAAGGCCTCATAGGTCCTTGTCACCATGTCACCATGCCGCCCGGTCACTTCTTCGGGTAGGCCACCATCGTCACCTTGCCGTCGGGCATGAGGAAGCCGTCGGCGTTGTCGATGTGAGCCTTAACGCGAACTTTATTCAAGTCGCCTTCAATGCCGGTATCAATGTTGACGACCCACGCCGTCAATTGCCGCCCGATTTCCTCCTTGACCGGCATGCGCCAGACCAGGACCAAACCGCTTTGAGTCCCGGTGACAATTAACTTGCCATTCGGGTCAAAAGCGCCGCAGGTGGCCGGCGACTTGTCGTAGACCAGCTGGCACAACTCGTAAGCCCGGGTCTTGGGATTGGGGGCGCGCCAGAGCTGGAGGTAATTGCGCGTGGCGTCGTTGGTCAGCACCAACTGGCCGTCGGGCGAAAACAAGGCCATCGTGGTGAAGGTCATGGAGCGCGAGGCGTTTTGCAAGTCGCCCATGAAGTTGCCGTCGGGAAGGGATAGAACTTGCAATTCCTTGCCTTTGTCGAAGAGGACTTGCTTGGTGGGCGGATGGACGCCGAGCATGGCCACGTCGCCGGAGCGGGTATCGAAGTGGTTCAGGTTTTTCGGCTTACCGCTGTCGTCAAGGGTCCACAAAAGCATCGTCTTGTCGGCCGCGGCGGAGACGATCTGGTTATCCGCCAAAAACTGCACCGTCGTGACGCGCGCTCGATGACTGCGGAGGGAATCCTTAAGGTCGCCGGTTTCGACGTCCCAGACGCAGACGGAATTGTCATCGCTGCCGGTGGCGCACCAGCGGCCATTCGGGCTGAAAGCGACGCAGTTGATCGGCTTGGTATGGCCCTTGGATAACTCGCGGGTTGGACGCGCGGCAAGCATATCCATGTCCCAGAGACGAGCGATGCCGTCCACTGCTCCGGTCAGGCACCAGTTCTGTTCGGATTGAGGCGAGGTACAGGCCACCGCCCGGATTTCCATTTTGTTGTCCCGGCTATTGTGGCGGAGTCGAGCTTGCGGTTTTCCCGTGGCCGGGTCCCAGACAATTCCCGTGCCATCATCGGAAACGGAGACAACGCGGCCGTCCTTGCTAACGGCCAGGCCGGTGATCGAGCCCATGTGGCCGCGCATTTCCCGTTGGAACGGCTCTTTCTGGAACGGTTCAACGATCAGTTCATCGCCGGGCTTGAGGGTGCGGGCGTATTGAACGTCGACTTGACCTTCGATGGCCAGTTTGGTGGGATCCTGAATTTGCAGAATGGTCTCGGCCTGCCTTTCCAGGCCTTTGACAGGTTCGCCCGCATTTTTATAAATGGCTTTAACGCGGCCGTCGATGCTGCTGCGGAATTCGCGAAGCCGGAGGTCTGACTCCACCTGAAGAAGCTCGCTGCGGGCCGTGTCAATGCCAATAAAGTCTTTGACGGTTTCCTCAATGTACTTTTGCCATCCTAACAGCGCCATGCCCATATCATCCTTGGAAACGCCATCCGGCGACTTTCTGTAGACCTCCAAGTTTCTTTGATAGCGTTTCTCGGCCTCATCACGCGTCTTGACGGTGGCGCGATACTGGGCTTCGCTCGCATCCAACTTGTTGACCTTGATGGCCAGCTCATTGTATATCCGCGTGGGATCGAGCAATCCGAGCACTTCGCCTTTCTTGACGGGGTCGCCTTCTTGGAGACGTCGAAACTTTTTCTGGGTTCTAATGACGAGCAGGTTTTTGGGGTCAACGGGATCGGTATCCTTCCAGCGGCGGTAGTTAACCTTTTCAACCTTTTCGCCGGACCGCTGTTTGATCGAATAAACGGGCTCGGAAGTGATTTCGTTTGGCCCCAGACGTATGCCGAGGAACCAAACACTTTGATTGATCACTTCATCCTTGGGCGTCAACTTCGTCTCATCGGTGATTTCCGTGCCGATAAAGAAAATCTTCCCGTCAAAATCGCTGCTCACGTTTTGGCTGTTGATGACGCTCAGTAAACCGTTTTCAATAAGGTAGCGCGGCCGCGCATTCGGCGCCGGTTCCGGTTCATTCGGATCGCGCTCAAGGGCCGGCAAGTCCAAAGCAGCCGTCTGGCGCTCCTCCACACCGGGGCTACTTCGCTTTTTAGTGACCTCGCCAACACTATCATTGGGATTGCCCGAGGCGGACACCCCTTGGCTTCCGGGCACACCAAACCAATACAGCGAAATGCCAACGCAAATCGCTCCCACCGTCAGGCAATAGGCTAACCAGCGAAACATGGCTCGTCCTCCGAAATGGAGATGAACAAAACAATTCGGCGCCGGGCCGTACGCACACGCTGCGCACAACTCATGGCTAAGGTGTTGGGAGGAGGCCTGTGGAAACGGATCTGGTTTTCCACCGCCTTAACAAGAAAAGGTATCCATCGCTCGAAGCAGGGTAGCAGGGTAGGACAAGGTAGGTGGGACGAGTCTTCGAGTCCCACCTTTATCTACGGTGGGACTCGAAGACTCGTCCCACCACAGCTTGCCGTCTTCTATTTCATCGAACAATGGATAACCAAATCCTGAGATCTTAGAAAAAGAAAATCACTTTTTCGTACAGAAATTCCCAAACCCCGTAAAAGAGGGAATAGCCCATGCGGTGGTTGCCGCAGCGAATCTTGGCATGCACTTCGACTCCACTTACCAACAAGTTGCGCGGCAATTGCATGTCGGCGGGGATGTCGTCGCCTTCAATTCGAACGTACACGTACATCACCGGTTCCGGTTCGTTATTGTCATCGCGGTGTTCCTTGGCCTCGCCGCCTACTCGGTCTTTGGAGAGAATGCCTCGAAAAGTCTTTGTCGTTTCGCTGCGGACATTGATGTCCACCTCAAGTTTATCCGTATCGAGATACTGGAAGGCGTTGAGAACTTGGCCAATGTGCTTTTGCGGTATCTTGAGTTCAATTTCCCACGGGCCGGCCGTGTCGCCCAGCTTAATGATGCCGTCGGACGGCTTCACCGCTCCCTGATCAACGCGGTCGCGGAAATCCGAGTTAAGAATGCGCCACTGTTGCTTGCCTTCTCTTAGATTCCGCTCGATGGGGAAGGGGGGCGCTTGCAACCAAAAGGACCCGTACATTCCTTCTCGCGAATGCGTCAGCTCCTTGCGGTGCCTAAGCTGCTCAATCTTAGCGTTGCGAACCGCTTCCTTTCCGGTTTTTTCCAATTCATTTCGCGACTTATCCGAGGAACTCTTTGAGGCCAATATGGCTTTCTCAAGGTTTTGAATTTCATTGCTGGCCTTGTTTATGTCCCCCTGCAACGTGTAGAGTTCTTCCGCCAATTTCGGATCATACATCGACGCGAGATTCTGACCCGGATCGACAAACTCGTTGGGTTCAACTTCGAATCTCCTGATAAAACCGGTTGTTGGCGGATAGACCTGACGCCAGACCACCGGCTGGAGCTTTCCCGTGCCATCCATCTTCAACGGATAGGGCAAGAAGTAAAGAATTGACGCCAAGAACACCAACCCGGCAATTACGCCCGCTGTGATCACGCGCGCTTTGCCGCCCAGGCCCTCCTGAACATACGCCATCGGCACCCAGATAAACCGCATGGGAATCCGGCGATGCTCCACGGCGTTGTACAGAGCCGGCGCCACATGCTTGTTCAGGACATCCAGCCGAGCCAGAAGCTGTTCCGGCGCGGCAGCCGGCTCGAAACATTCCATCAGCAGCGCGGAACGGGGCTGCCGTTTGCTCTCGGCTTCGCGCTCATCACGCAGCGGCGCGACCACCAGCAGCTTACTGTTGCTCTCCGCCAAGTAACCGTCGAGGGCCTTGAGCACGGCCGGCGGCAGGGCATCGTCCTTGACTCCGGTGTAAACGAGCTTTTCGCCCCAGCGGAGCACTTCCACACACAGCTTGCGCATCAGCCGGACGAGATTGGAACGCTTTTCGACGACGTCGGCGCCGCTGATTGCTTCAATGACGACGTTCTTGCCATACCGCACGGCAATGCTGACCCGGTCGCAGTCAATGAGCCGCCGGCCCTCGTTAGCCACCTGGTAGGAAACAACTTTCGGGTTTAGGCTAGCGTGAATCTGCCGGGAGAACGTTTCGAGTTGTGTCCAAAGTTGTTGCTGGCCGGACATTTGGCGGCGCTGATGGTTGCGTGTGTAGAGCGAGGCCAGCCGAGCCATATCGGTGAGGAAGCGCAGATAGCCGGCGGCCGCCTCCGGATGGCGCTGGCCAAATTGAAAGATCTCCACCAGGGCCGTGACCTGATTATCCACGAGGACCGGGACCAAGAGGATCAGGAAGTCCGTTGCGTTGGTGGCGGCCGGGCCGCCGTTGTCCGCCGCACCCGTGCCGCTGTGCGGCGGCACCATGAATGGCTTGGCGCCGCGCACCGCTTGACGAAGCAACTCATCATGCCCCTCCTTGGCGCCCGGCGTGTTTTCCAGGCCGACCTGGCGCAGGTTGATTTGATGCTGAAGCTGGAGATTGCCCTGTGCTGTGCAAATCCAAACGACCCCCGCGGCAGCTTCCAGACCGGTCAACACGCGATTAAGGAATTCGCTATAGAACTCCTCGGGGCGAATGTCCTGTTCGGTAAGCCGGCCCACGTCCTCAAATAAACGGGCGACTTTCTTGCGGGCCTGGTCAAGCATGGCCTGGTCAATAGCTGGATTGGCGCCGGCGCTCACGGGAAGGCCTCTTCGGTAAGGACCACGGAATCGAAATTAAGCAGGGGAAGCTTTTCAGGGATTCTCCATCGTAGTCAGACAGCTGAAAGCAAGCAAGCGCTAGATGAGAGGATTGTGCCGGCGGTCCGGATGTGGCGCGGGGTACGGCGATGCCGAATATCAATCGGTCCAGTTCTGGAACCGTTAATCCGGGAACTTACCATAATGGCTAGCTGTTCCAAGGCCACGGCGGCGATGCCAAAGAAAGGTGAGAAAATCCTGTCGAACTTGAACGGGTTGCCGAGATCTATTTCGCAACGGGTTGAGGTGAAGGGCTGTCCGGGGTATGGATTCTGCTTGATCAGACTGGAATGCTGCGATTATTCCCGACCAGGGATTTTCCGATGGGCTTCCCGCAGGCGTTATGCCGTTGGTCTTTGGGACTCCTCGGCCAACGCCAGCGTTTTGCAATTCGCTATCGCTCGGTCGCGGCCGCTCGCTGCACGCCCCCAGGTCCGCCAGGGCCTTGAGCGAGGTCGAAAGAAGGCAGGGCAGCGAGATTGCGGCGGGTGAACAAGATGTCGTAATCTTTCGGGTTAATCGGATCGTTAACCTTGAGATTATCATCAATCTTCATCTTAATTTCTAGCTTTTGGGCCGGCCAAACCATGCGCAGGTGCGCGGGCAAAACAACCTGCGGATTGGCCCGGTCTTGCTGCACCTCGGTGATTTCCGCCCAACAGACCATCGTTCCCTTGGCGTCCAGCAAACGGTGCTGACAGACAAATGGCCTGCCGGCCGAAGGCTTTCGATTGAAGATCGTCACCTTGGTTGTGGCCTCCCCCTGGAGAGAGATGGTCTGCTCTTGCAACTCCAGGAAGTCGCCGCGCGGGATGATTTTGTATTTACTCAGGTCTTCGCTATACTCCGCGATGCCCATTACTTGAACGACCCACTCCGGCTTAATGGGCAGCGGCATGCTTTTCACCTTGCCGTTCGCGAGGTCTTCATAGCTGCAGTGATAGACTCCTGCCGGCTCCATATATTTTATCCAGAACCAGAGTTCTTTATCATTGGAGCCTATGTCTACAACAGAGCCGGCTATGGCCTTACCTTGAAGGCGGAAGTCACGGGGCTTCTGACACACCATGGTAGCCTCAACTCCCGGTTGAGAGTTGCCGTTTTCTATAACGTCGATGTGGACCGTCTTGCATTTCAGCGTGGACACCAGCTTAGCGCGTTCGTTGACATAATCCACCAGCTGTTTTTCGGTGGGAACCTCGCCGGCAAAGACCCTGCTGTTGGAACCTTCCGACGGATTATCCTGGCGATTGAACCAGCGGCAACCGGTCGCGAAAAGGAACGAGGCCACCACCAAACCGGCAAAAGTCATTCGCATGATTTCACCTCTTCCGCGGTCGGGGGAGGGTCATTCCCAGCCGACAACTTGAAACACTTCTTCTCGGACCGTTTCGATTTCCGCTTCGGATAGCTGGCGATTGAGCACTTCGAGAATGTCACCGGTTTTCGGATTTCGCAGCCTCAAGAATTCCAGGCCGTCTTCCTTGCGCGTATCCTCAAACTGAAGCTTCTTGCCCCGGAGCAGCAGGAGCGCGACCACATAGCGAAAGTTCAATTGCTTCGGATCGGCGGCGCTTTCCAGGCGCATTAAACAATCGAACAAGAGGTCATCGTCTTTGCGGAGCTTTCGGGCGGCCTCTTTGTCGGGGACGTGTCCGGTCCAGTAACCAAAGACGCCCGGCGGCAATCCCTGCCAGGCAGCCTCGCTGTAATCGCGCCGTACCAGCCGTCCTTGCTCTTCCAAAACCACGCTATGATATTTTTCGCCCGGCACGAGAAAGCGACCGGTCATGCAACATTGGCGTGTGTTGGGCTGGATTTGGTACTCGTCCATGTCCTCGGAGCAACCAGCGGGGGTCGCGGGAAAGAACACACCATTTGTAAGTATCGGTGTGTTTTCGATACATGCAAGATAATGCCAGAGTCAGCCGATTTTTTCCAGGCGACTCGGGAAAGGAGTTTGCCGGTTATACAGGATCCGTAGTTTAGCGGCGAGCTTCGGTGAGCGCGTGGCCACGCGCTCGCCGGAGGCTCGCCGCTAAACGCCCATCACGGCGCGGTAAGCATCCTTTTCAAGTCGGCCAGAACGGCCGGGCCTGTCTCGCTTCCCCAGCCAACGTAAGACCCGCGGACGATTCCCTTGGCGTCGAGGATGATCACCTTGGGCGTTTCATTCACGGCATAGGTTTGCCGCAGGCCGGATCCTTGTAAGAGAAGTATCGTCAGGCGAAGATCGGTCTTCTGCTTTCCGACGGCTTCGGCGTCATCCGACATCGGAAAACCGACGACGGTCAAGACGCCTTTGTGCGCCTCTTGAGTTTTTTGGGCAAAAAGCAACTGTTCTTCCGCTGTCCGCGAGTTCGGATTGTAGAAGACAAACATGGCCGGTTTGCCCAGCAGACTTTTCAGACGGACCGATTGGCGGCCGTTGAAATCGCTAGCGGCGAAATCCGGGGCTGCGCTGCCCATTTCCGCCACTGCCGGAGGCCTATCTTTCACCAGAGTAATAGGCGCAGGCGGGGACTCGCCTCGGCGAGCTGCCTCAACCCGGTGTTTGATTTGAAGAATGGCTTCGCGATATGGCGTGGGCGGCTGATTCTCCAGATGATGGTCGATCTTTGCCTGAAGAGCCTCGAGTTGCTTCGTGTAGCGCGGGCCCTTTGCCTGCAACGGCGTGAGGACGTCGGCAAACTGGCGGGCCATCATGATTTCGCGCCGCCGATCCTTGGAGAGTTCTCCGGGATACTGCAGGCTGCTTTCTAGTTCGTACACCATAGTCGATTTATGCGTCGCGACTTGCCGGCCTGGTTCACGATGTTCGATGACGCGCTCTACCTTTTGGGCAACGTCGAGGCGCGGAATCAACCAGACGGTGTCGCTTCTCCTCCAGGCGGCCTGATCGGCTCGCGGCTTTCCCCATGTGCCGGATTGCTGCACGCCAACCAGCTTCAGGCACCGGGAAGAACCGACATTCACAAGGCCCACCAACTTCCAAACACGAACCGGCCAGCCGGGTTCTGCTATTTCCCAGGACTTGTCTACCTCGGCGCGTCCCCCCGGAGCTTCGACGAAGAAGCCGCAGTCCCGGCTCGTAGGCCCGTCCAGGGGCGACGCCACCATCGCATCCCCATCAATCGTGACCTTTCCCTGCCCATCGATATGAGCCAGTTCGAGGCTTGCCAGCTCGACGACGGATTCCTCGACTCTTCCCTTTGGGATTCCCTTAGGCCGAAGGACTGTGAATAACGCCACATCGGTTTGACGTGCGGACGCATCTAATACGAACACGCGGATCTCAATGCGATGATTACGCTTAACCTGCTCGTCCGAGACGGTTTGCGCCTCCGTATAGCTGCCACGATAGACTAACTCCTGCCCCTGGCTTAGACGGGGAACAATAGGCCACTCGGTTCGCTCGGCCGCTTGCGCGGGCGCCAACAGGAAACCCATCAGGCACAACGTTGTTCCCATACACTCGGCTCACGAGGAGAAGTCCAAGCAAATCCCTAGGGCAATTGGATTTGGGCCAAAGAGTTTGGCAGGGGACTATAGCAAAGACGTGGATTGTCACAACGGGAATCTATCAAGGGTTTGGGATGGCTCATGGTTTCGTTTCAAATAGACGCCGCCAGTAGAGAAACGATCTTTTTTGGCCTAAGCCCTAGGCGACTTTGTTCTTAGGAAAGTTCGTTTCCCGACCCCCTCACACACCCCCTGAAGGTCGGTCTGAAACGAACCTTCCACACTCCCAAGTTCGGAAATCGAGAACACATAATGAGTTGCCGGTGCGCACCTTTGACGGTCCCGGCCTTGGAGGGTGGTGTGTGGGAGGTGAAACGAAACGAAAGCGCATCCTTGCTGGGCGAGCATGTATACTATACAAGTGAACATTAGCCGTCAAGGTGGGTTGAAGAGGTGTCCGGCCCCATGAATCAATGAAAACGCCTGGTCCGGTTTAAAGCCTCGGAGCAGGCCGTGGTGCTAGTGTCATTCAAATTGAGGGACGAGATTAATTGCCTTCAAGGGTAAGCGTGATCCCGGACCGCGGTCCCTGGCCGGTGGACCCAGGAGACAACGAGGAGGCATCGGGAGCCGGAATAGCAAGATTGGAGGTGTTAGCGTCTAGTTGAGCAAGCATCTGGCGCGCTTCTTCCAATTGGGGATCGGCTTCGATCGCCTGCCGGAGATGCTCCTTGCCCAAATCGGTCTGATTCATGTGGACTAACATCCGAGCCAGGTTGTAATGGGCCTTCGCCGGGCTGACCGTCTTCTGGAAGCAGGCCAGGCTTTCCTCATAGCGGCCTGCCCGCGCCAGACAGAAACCCAAGGTGTTGACGAAGAAGCGATTTTCCGGCTCAGAGGCCACAGCCTGGCCCAGGCTCTGAATAGCCGGCTCCCATTCCTTGCACTGGCTGTGATACATGCCCAGGTCGTACCAGAGATCGGCTTGATGTGGGTGAGCTTTAAGAGCCCGCTGGTAAGTGGCGACGGCCCGATCGTGATCCGGGATGAGGCAGTACATTCTCGCCAAAGCGTGCAGAGCTTCCAGATTCTCAGGATCGATTTCCAGGGCTTGCTGGTAGAGTTGCCGTGCTTGATCGCGAAGTAGCTCTTGGTCGTGAGGCGCTTTAGTAGCCTCGGCTTCCTTCTCTTTCAAGTCGCCCAGAACGACACAGGTGTGCGGTTTGGGCGCCCGCCTAGGCAACTCCTTTTCGGGTGTCGGTTCAGCCATTCCTTGCGGGGAGGAATTCACCAAAGGCGCCGCCGCCTCATGGGCGCACCCGGCGACGCCCGCCACCAGCGCCGCCCATAAACATTTGCGACAATCCATTGTCGTTCCCCGTTCCCTGAAGTGAGGAGTGGAAAAGAGGCGGTCGGAACCGCAGCGAACTGACTCGCTTGCCTCTTCGTCTTAGCTTTCCAATTCGACGCCGCTTAGAACTCAGTGATGAAAGTTGACGATGCTTCGGCCATGAGTTCCTTGGTCAATTCGACAGGCTGTTTACGGAATCGGCATATGGACTGCACAATCTCCAATAGATCTCGACAATCGCTGGCGCGGCACGGTCGGCCGTTGTTGTAATAGCGCTCGTACATGTAATCCACGGCAGGCGGGCAACCATTCATGCCAAGGCGCTTGCAATTGGCATTAAAGATTCTTTCGTAGACCTCGCGCTGAGGCGCGGTGATTTCCACTTTATGACGCATACGCCGCAGGAAAGCGTCATCGACGAGTTGCTTGGGATCAAGGTTTGTGGAAAAAATCGTCAGTTGCTCGAATGGCACCTGGAATTTCTTCCCGGATGCGACGTTAAGAAAGTCATGGCGATCCTCCAGGGGCAAGATCCAGCGATTGAGCAGTTCCTTGGGACTGCACAATTGACGGCCGAAATCGTCAACGAGGAAGATGCCGCCGTTTGCCTTGACGTGCAAAGGGGCCTGATAGAAATTCGACTCGGAGTTATAGCGAAGATCGAGCATTGATAGCGTCAATTCGCCGCCGGTGATGATGACCGGCCGACGCACTTTGATCCAGCGCGGATCGACCGTGCCCGTATTGAGCAGCCGGCGAATGGTAGCCTCGTTATCGTCCATGCGATCGTTGAGCGACTCCTCGCCGGCTTCGTGCACGGCCTGATCGTAGACCGTGATAATGCTGCCCTCGGCGAGAAACGCGTAGGGCAGGTAAATCTCGCCACCGCTGGTATTCATGAAATCGCCGATGGCCCGCGCCATGGCCGTCTTGCCGTTTCCAGGAGGGCCGTAGATGAAGATCGATCTGCCACTGACGATGGCGGGCCCCACCGCGTTGAATAAATCATCCTTGATCACCAGGTGACTGAACGACGCCCGCAACGCCTCCGGATTCGGACTAATGCCCGTGACCGCCTGCCGATAAGTCTGCTCCACATAGTCTTCCAAGGGCACCGGGGCCGGTCCGACATAAGCGCACTGCTTCATTGCGTCCTGGGCGCGATGGCGACCCAACTCGGTGAGGGTGAACCGGTAGCTGACGCGGCCAATCAAGTCGCCGCCGTTGACCTCAATGCATTTCTCGTCTTTCAAGAAACGCAGCGCATCTTCAATGATCTTGAAAGGCAGACAAAGCATGCGCGCCAAGTCCAAACCGACAAGGACGCCACGGGTATACAACGTCTTCATGACAAGATCGCTAAGGAAGCCAATGCTCAGACCGGCCTGCTCCATCGTCTCTGGCGCGGTCGGGGCATCGGTCAATGCTCCGCCGTCCCAATCAAAGCTCGAAGATTTGGCGCCACGAATCATGGTGTAATTTCTCCGTTGCCAGTCAGTTGGCAGTTGTCTAATTTCAGTTGCCGGTTGTCAGTTGCCAGTTGCCAGTTGCCAGTTGCCAGTTGTCAGTTGTCAGTTGTCAGTTGTCAGTTGTCAGTTGTCAGTTGTCAGTTGTCAGTTGTCAGTTGTCAGTTGTCAGTTGTCAGTTGTCAGTTGTCAGTGTTTGTTCACGAAAACTGCGAGATGAAAGCACGCAGTCTTTAACAACTGAGGACAGACAACTGACAACAAACTAACTCCTATTTCCGCCACCAAATGATGTACAAAGCTATGCAGCAACCGATGGCTCCAAACTGGATCATGCGAGCCCGGCTGCCCAGAATAGTTCTAATCGGGCTGAAGATCTGGCTCCAGGTCCAGGCGATCAGAGCGGAAGGAGGGGCACTTTCCGTCGATCCCCAAGAAGAATTCCGGACTGATTGCGCAGTGGAAGGCGCCGAGCTGTTTATCGGCGCCGCTCCTATTTGCGAGGGAGAAACGAATAAGGAATAGAGCACAACGGTAAAAAACGCTGCCCGGGGGCACCGCATCAAGTCGTAAGCCGGACCAAGATAGTTGCTCATGGTTGCGAATCCTCGTTGCGTGCTCCGGCTCGATCAAAAAAGCCTCCGGCCAGGGAATCCAAGACATCGAGTCCCGGCTTCCCTGCCCGGAGGCGTTGCGTTGCTTACTAATCAACACGGATTCGGTGCTGGGTTACCGACCACCGCCTGAGCCACCGGAACTGGAGCCCCCACCACCACCCGAGCTACCACCTGAGCTACCCGAAGCGCCAGCGCCGCCGGAGGCGCCCCCGCCACCAATGGGCAAGGTCCCCTGGAAGCTGGAGGTATGCTTGCCGACAACAACCCCGGCAGCATTAGCCGAGATTCCCACTTCGGCAGGATCATGGACAAGCACCTGGAAGTCCTGATGGCGTCCGGCAGTTTGGGCATTAAGGAACTTCTGCACGGCCTGGATGCGCTTGCTATCCAGGTCGTAGCGAGCCGCTGAAAACCTATCGGGATTAACCGGATCATAGGCCACGTCTTGCGCGGTCTGGATATAAATCACCGGATCAGCTTGCGGCCGGCGTCGCGCCAGGTATGCCAAGGCATCCAGGCCGCCTGGCGTCAACCGATCGCTTCCCAGCTCAAACTGGTAATTCCAAACCGTCTGGTCGAGCACATGGCCATTCTGTACCTGAGGTACAAAGGCCGAGCTAGCTTCCTCACGGCTCATGGCCTCATACCGCTGCGGATAGCAGGTATCGTACAGGTCCTTACAGGTCATGTTGCAGCCACCCAGGGTTCCCAGCATGCCCGCGCATCCGCTGGCTAGGATGGCCTTGGTGATGAGTCCATTCATCGACAACTCCTTTTTCGGATCTACTAAAGTGGCCAGTGATCAGGAACAACCCCTCCACCTCGTTTCCAAGATCGCCAAGAAACTCCAGGCGGCTGGCTAGCCACTAGCCACTAGGCACTAGCCATTGTTACATCGGCTTGGTCAGCGTCTTCATGATGCTGATTGCCGCGGGCCCTACGAGGACCACGAAAATTCCGGGGAAAATGAACAACACCAGGGGAAAGATCAATTGCACGGCGGTCTTGGCGGCTTTTTCCTCCGCCAATTGTTTTCGCCGAGTACGCATCGAATCCGATTGCACGCGCAAAGCCTGGGCGATGCTCGAGCCGAACCGATCCGCCTGAATCAAAATGGCCGCCAAACTGCGGACATCATCCACTCCCGTCCGGACGCCCAAGTCGTGGAGAACCTCTCGCCGGGGCCGGCCGATTTGCAACTGGAAGTTGCACAAGGCCAGTTCCTCACAAATGATCTTAGCGTGGTTCTTCATCTCGTCGCAAACCTTACGCAATGCCGCATCCAAGCCTAGACCGCTTTCCACGCACACGACCATCAAATCCAACGCGTCCGGCAGCGACAAAAAGATCTCTTGCTGGCGTTTGCGGCGGAGATACCACAGGATAATATTCGGCAGGTAGAAGCCGAAACCGGTCAAGCCCACCATCCACTTCAAAGTGGTCAAGGATAATCCATAACGCGGCACAAACAGACCGCAGCCAATCAGAAAGAACAAGATCAGGGAGCCGAACCGTAAACCCAAGTACACCGAAACAGCCGAATCACTCCGGAAGCCGGCGTTGGCCAGCCGGACCTTTAGCTGCGATTGTTCCAGCTCGGTCTGCGGCATGAGCGGTTGGGACAGGGCTTTGGCCGTGTCCATGACGCCCTGGAACCGGTCCTTCTTGACCTGGGACGGATCATCCATATCCGCCAACGATGCCGGCCGGCTGATCCGCGCCAGACGATCCGTCGCTCGACTGTTGCGTTGCGAAATCACCGACAGAATCGCCCACACTCCTATGACCATGCCCAAAAAGGCGATCAAGGGGATGAGGTCTTGCACTCCGACCATACCCACTATGGCAATTATCACGGTGCATTCTCCTAAGTAGTGGCTAGTGATTAGTGGCTAGTGAGGATCCGAACATAGGTCTTTCCCGGTCAGCTGACTGATGCTTTTTTCTAGCCACTGACCTCTAGCCGCTTGCTATCCCGTTACACCTTAATGTCCACGATTTTCTTGATGCAGATTGCCCCGAGGATCATACTGACGATGCCGAATACCGACATCTTTACGCCCAACTCGTCCGTCCAAAGAGCCGAAACGTAATCCGGCTTTATGTGCAGCATGACGAGGAACAACACAAAAGGCAGGGCGATCAACACCACGCCGCTCAGACGGCCTTCGCCGGTCAGGGCTTTTACCTGGCCCATGATCCGGAAGCGTTCACGAATGACGTAGCCGATCTTGTCGAGAATTTCCGCCAAGTCGCCGCCGGTTTGCCTTTGAATTAAGACCGAGGTCACAAAGAACCGTAGGTCCAGGTTTGGCACGCGATCGCACATGCCTAGCAAGGAGTCTTCCATAGAGATGCCCAAGTTTTGTTCTTCGTAGACCCGGCCAAATTCATCGGAAATTGGCAGCGGCATCTCTTCCGCAACAACGTGCATGCCGGCTCCAAGGCTATGGCCGGCCCGCAATGCCCTGGCTACTAATTCCAGGGCATCAGAAAGCTGTGCCGCAAACCTCTTCAGGCGCACGCGACGTTTGTTCAACAGCCATAAGAAGGGAATCGTAAAGAATACGAAACCCGCCAAGGGCGCGAAGAACCAAGGAACCCGCGCCATCCAGCTTGCCGTCGCCGCTAAGGCCGCCAATAGCAACGAGATGCCAAACAGGGTGCTCGGTTTGATATGGCACTCGGCTTGCTGGAAGATTTTGTGCACGCTTGGGATATTGGGCGTTATCATCTCCATCAGCGATTTTTTGTCGGCATCAAAGGCCGTCTTCTTCAAGATGTCCGCCCCGGAATCATCACGGCGGCGCTTGCCGATAAACACGTCGAGTCGATTGGTGGTCTTCCCGCCGCCCGCGTCGCGAAACACGAACGCCAGCACGCCGATCACGCCGGCAACGGCCGCGAAGGCCAGCATCGAGATAATCAAGGTGGATGTCATGGTGTCATTACCCCTGTCACGATTTTCGACTGAAGATTGCCGATTTTCGATTGAGCCTGCATCCTTCCACCGCTCTTTCCTTCAATCGAAGATCCAAGATCGAAAATCAAAATTACATTTAGTCTCGTAGCAACACGCGCTCCTGGAACAAATTGGACGGTAGTTTGATGCCGGCGGTTTCGAGACGGGTGACGAAGCTGGGCCGGACTCCGGTCGCTTCGAACTGGCCGAACGATCGGCCATTTTGATCAATTCCTAATTGCTTGTACCGAAAGATGTCCTGCATGATGATCATGTCCTGCTCCATGTTCATGACCTCGGTAATGCTGGTTATCTTTCGCGGGCCTCCTTGTAGACGATTGGCCTGAATAATCAGGTCCACGGCCGATGCAATCTGTTGACGCATCGCCTTCATGGGCAGCTCCATGCCGGCCATCATGATCATGGTTTCCAGGCGGGCCTGTGCATCACGAGGAGTGTTGGCATGCAAGGTTGTCATGGAGCCGGCGTGGCCGGTATTCATGGCCTGCAGCATGTCCAGGGACTCGGCGCCGCGACACTCACCAATAATGATGCGCTCCGGCCGCATACGTAAGGCGTTGCGAACCAGATCGCGGGTCATCACGGCCCCCTTGCCCTCGATATTGGGCGGTCGCGTTTCCAGCCGGACCACGTGGTCCTGCTGGAGCTGAACTTCGGCGGCATCCTCGATCGTCACGATCCGCTCATCATGGGGGATGAAGCTCGACAGGGTGTTGAGCAAGGTGGTTTTACCGCAACCCGTACCGCCGCTGATGATCACGTTGAGGCGAGCCTTGATGCACGCCTCCATTAGCATGGCCATTTCCGGCGTGAAGGCCTTGTAATTGAGCAGGTCCTCCAGTTTCAGCGGGTTGGCGCCGAAACGACGAATACTTAAGCTGGGTCCGTCCAGGGCCAACGGCGGAATGATGGCGTTGACGCGGGAGCCGTCGGGCAAGCGGGCGTCTACCATGGGCGACGTTTCATCGACGCGCCGGCCAACCTTGGACACGATGCGGTCGATGATTTGCAGCAAATGATCGTTGTCGCGGAACTTGACGTCGGTCTTTTCAAGCTTGCCGCGACGCTCCACGTAAATCTTGTGCGGTCCATTGACGAGGATATCGCTAATCGTTGGATCCTTGAGGAGCACCTCCAGCGGTCCGAAGCCAAACGTCTCGTCGAGCACTTCGTCGATGAGGCGCTCGCGCTCCATGCGGTTGAGCAACGGGTTTTCCGTGTCGCACAACCGTTCCACGACCAGGCGAATCTCGCGGCGGAGGGTCTCGCCTTCGAGATCGCTTACACGCGATAGATCGAGCTTGTCCACCAGCTTGCCGTGGATCAGACGCTTGAGCTCTTCGAAACTTTTATTGCCCTGCTGATTGCCATTGGGGGCGGCTGTACCCAATCGGCTATATCCCGCCGAGTTGGTGTTATTGTTTTGGATCCCGCTTAGGCCTCGTTGTAACCTTGACATTGATGCTTCCTCTAGGTCCGTCAGTTAAGGAATCAGGAGCCAGGGGGGCAGGAGCAGGCTAAACAAACTGTGATCTGCCTGAGACTCCCAGCCCCAATTTTCATTGCTCCTAATCCATTTTTTGCCGTTCGCTTACTCCTGTTCCTAATTCCTACCTCACTTCGACGAAAAGATTCCTCTCCATCCCCCCGTGCCTTTCTTGTTCCCTGCTTGGGCCATTTCTTCCCCACCGGTCAACGCCATAGCCAGCCCGGCAATGCTCTGTTGTGCTTTGCATTTGGGCGAATGCTGTAGCAACGGAACCCCGGCGTTTCGCGATTCCACCAACGCCCGCGGGTCATTCGGGATTTGCCAGAAGATCGGCTTACCGATCGTTTCCTCGGCCTTCTTTAGACTGATATCGCATTCGGCGCCGACCCGGTTGATCACCACTTTCACTTTTTCGGACAACCCGTCTTCCGTTTGCAGCGTCAACATCATGCGGACGACGTTACGCAGGCTGCTCAGCTCCAGCTGAGCCACCAGGAGAATAATGTCGGCCGTCCGCAGCGAGGTGATATCGGTGGCTGTGAATCCTTTGCTCAGATCGAGAATCAGATGGCTATAGCTGGACCGTAAAAGGCCCAGAACGCGCTGAACATGTTCTTCTCGGATCAAGGAGGCGTCTTCCATTTGCACGGGGTGCGGAAGCAACGATAGCCCGCTGCTGTGCTTGCTGAGCGACCTCCGCAGAAACGTCATGTCCAGGCGGTCGATATTCAGGGCGACATCGGCCAGCGTGTAGTCGGCCATCAAATCGAGCATGACGTCTGCATCACCCAAAGCCAAATCGAGATCGATGAGAGCGACACTGTTTTCGGGGACCTGAGCCAAGGTGGCGCCCAAATTTACCGCAATGCTCGTACAACCTACTCCGCCGCTCGAGCCGACGACGGCAATAATGCTTGTTTCCTGCTTCTTAACGATGCCGTTGCCTTGGTGACTCTCGCTGACCGCACGATTTAATTGCAGTCGTTTGAGAGCGGTGAGCAGTTCTTCAAGGACAACCGGCTGAGTCAGGAATTCCTTCGCCCCACTTCGCAAAGCTTGCAGAATTGAATTCCCGTCGCCCTTGCCGCTCACAGCCAGGATGGGAAGCTGGGGCCGCTCCACGGAAACCTGGGAAATGAGCTGGAGGGCTTTGGCCTGGTCCGCGTCGAGCGAAATCACGGCGACGTCGAGTTCCGACTGGTGAATAACATCAAAGAAGAATTCGTAACGGGCGCATTCGGCCTCCAGCCACACGGACTCCAACCCCATCAGCAAATTGCGCAAAGGCTCACGCGTAGCTTCCGAGGGGTCAACAATCGCCAGACGTAGCACTTCCCTCATGAGAACCACCGAATAAATACGTCAAGGTGCATAACAAACCGCCTGCATCCGAAGGGCGGTTTTCCGTTGGCCGACCAGGGCGCCGAGCGCCAAATGCCGAGTGAAGAACAGGCGATCCTCTCCACTTTAACTCGGCACTTGGCGCTTATTGCCTGGCCCGTTATTGGGGCGGCCCGTTGTCACTCTCCGGTCCCGAGAGACCCGGAGGCAGGATCGTAGGCCGTCCCGTGGCCGGCGCGGGCGAAGGAGCGATCGCCTCGGCCGGAGCATTGCGTTGGCCGTCTTCAATTCCATTTGACGGAGCCGGTGGCAGCGGTTGCGAGGTCGTACCCACCGGAGCGACGCCTGGAGCGGGCAATGTCAAAGGGGCTGCGTTGGGGCCAACCCCGTCGCCGCATCCCGCCTTGCCGCATCCGCGCCCACTACCGCCCAGGTCCCCGCCACAAGGAAATCGACTTGCGGAAGGACCGTTCTTATAGGCGGGAGCGTAGCCACGCGGAAATTCGATTTCACGTTGGCCACGCGGCGCTTCCAGGATTCCTTCCAAGAATAGCTCAAAATCATCGGGGCTGCGCGTTTCTTGGCCGGGAAGTGTTTTTATCACTTGATCACATGACATCGCGTCTATTAGGTGCGGCGTCACGAGAACAACCAATTCCTGCTCGGTTTCGGTCATCGACTTGGTGCTGAAAGCCGACCCAAGGAACGGCAATTCGCCAAGCACGGGCACCTTGGAAATGGTGGCCGTGACATCGTGCTGAATCAAACCGCCAATTACGAAGGTCTGGCCGTCTTCCAGTTCAACCGTCGTATGCACGCGCTGGGTAGTCCGGCCGGGAACGATCGTTCCCTGAATGGACGTGCCGAAGGCTTGATTCAAGGCACTGATTTCCGGCTCGACTTCGAGCCGCAGCTTGCCGCCGCCGAGGACGATGGGAAGAAAGTTCAGCCGCGTACCGAATTCTTCAAATTGCACGCCGACCTGGCCCAGACCGGCCGGAATCGGAACCGCTTGCTCGCCGCCTGAAAGGAAGCTAGCCGGCTTGCCGCTCAGCGCGATCAGCTTGGGCTCGGCCAGGGTTTTCACCACGTTTTCTTGCTTCAATGCTTGGAGGAAGGCCAGCAGGCCCCAACCCCTGTGGAGGACGCCGAAGAATATATTGGTCGGCACCCCATTGGGAGTTCCGGGAGCGCCAACTAGGAACGGCGATACGGAAAAGGCCCCGCCGTTGCCGATCGTGGCCGGATTGACGACCGCTTGACCGATCGTACTGCCTAGAAAAAAGTTGCGTGAGTTGGTCAGAAAGTTAAAATCCAAGGCACGGAACTGGCTTCGAGAGACCGAGGCCACCGTCACGCAGAGTTCGACCTGCTGGACGCCGCCGACCCGCATGTGGTTGGTGACGTTGCCGACCGCTCGCGCGGTGCCGAGGATTGCGTCCACGTCATCGATCCGGGACACCGTGCCATTCAAAATGATCGTGTTATTTGGTCCCGGAATCGGCTCGACATTAGCTGTCGGGAAGCTCCGCTTAAGAACGCTGCGCAGATATTCGATGTCAGTTTGGACGATGACATCGAGCGTCTCCGTTTTCCCATCCCGATCGGTAAGCGTCAGCCGGGTAATACCGGCTTCCAAACCGGTGACCATAACTGCCGTCGGGTCGGTGATGATGCCCTGAACGCGGGCGACATTTTCGTTGGAATTCTCCACCTTAGCGATGGGTTTCTTGGTCGACATCTGCAACTTTTGGGACGCGTTGATCGGAACGATCAACGCGTTGTTGCGTTGCGCGGGAGGGACGGGGTCCTGGGCTCGGACGCCGAACCAGGATAGTCCACCCAGCAACAAGGCGAGCGCAAAGCCCGCGTAGGCCATGTAGGGCACGCGATTGGTGCGGTGCATCCTTTCACCTCGTCATTAGAAGAGGAAGCGGGTGCGGAGCACCCACCGCCGGAACTCATTTGAAAGGGGGAAAAGAGGAAAAGGTGAAAAGGCCGCTTATGCTTGGGCCCGCTCCCTTTCCCCTTTTCTCCTTTTCCCCTTTCACCAATTACCAGCCTTCCCACTCGGCGTACGGAAGACGGCTTGTCTCGCGTCGTTGCGAGTCGGTAGAGGGCCTCCGCCTTCCGCCCGCCGAGTGGGACCTGTTTACTACTAGTCGCCCTTGGACGTCTCGCCTTCGGGCTTAGCGCCGGGCTTGGGCGTCTCGAAGGACTTTTTCTGCGGCTTGGGCGCTGCGTCGGTCTTGGTGATCTCCGTGCTGTCTTCGAGATCCTTGCCGTCCTCGCGCCGCTTAATTCGGACCACGTTCTCGCCGTTTCTGATTTCCTGAACCCAATATTTCACGACCGCCTCTTTTTCGACCTTTTCCTCGATCTTGGGCGGTTCAGAAACCTTGATGTCAGGGGAGGGTCCTGCCGTGGTTTCCCTGCCGCCATTTCCATCGTCACTACTGGGATCGCCGCTGCTCTGAGTGCCTTTGACGATATCCCCGACCTTGACGATTTTCGTATTCGAGATATCTTCTTCGCCGTATTTCCGGAGCACCAAACTAACCTCGCCCACTGAACTGGCCAGCCTTATTTTCAAGGCGTCCTCGGGCTTGGCCGCCAAGGTGACCGTGTTGGCCAGCTTGCCTTTTTTGTCCGGATCGCGCTGATCATCCTGATCGGTCGCCAGCACGAGCACGTTTTGCAGGATAACTTGAGAGGACGATTCGCCGTTTTCGCGTCTCATGGTGGTCAGTACATCCACCCGCGTATTGGCTTGGACGAACCCGCCCACAAGTGTGTCTGCTGTAACCTTCAGGGAAACCGCGCGGTAGCCGGGCGGAATATTCTGGATGAAGATATCCGAACCCGAATCCATGATGTCGTCCTTAGTGATGAATGCATCCTCGCTGACGGGCTTCACCAGTTTCAGATTCTTGATGTCGTCAAAGTTGGTGAAGCCCTTCTTGGGCGCCGCACTTTTCGGAATCTCTTTCTCTATAAAGAATTTTTCGGGATCCTTGAGCACGGTGCCCATGCCGAGGTTTTTCTTAGCGGCCAGCACGGTGACCATTTCGACCTGCTGCTCGCCCGAGCCGCGGTCGGCCAGCACCTTGCTGGTCAGATAGCTCGCGACCAGGCCGCAGCCGATGGCCACGGCCAACAAAATCATTGTCTTGGGTTTCATGGTTGCCTTCCTCAAGAGGTGTCAATCAATAGGGCTCGGGAACACCAGCGAGAAGATAATCCCCCTCCCGCCATCCTGACTCCCGGCCGTGGTCAGGATCGTCCGATCAAACCCGCCTCAAGCGGGTCCTTTGGTTGCCGATTCACGGTTCGACCGAAAAAACATTTGCTCGAGTCCCGGCGCTGAAAACTTACTGTTGGACCCATCATCACATTCAAATTTGTCGCCCGGTCTACCCGGTACCGCTTATTTCGACTCGGCATGCCGGCGAACTTCAACTTTTACGCCTGTAGCGAACTTATCGGATATATGTGCTGCGTAGAGTTTGGGTAAGGCATTGCCTACTAGGCAAGCTCGCTAAACGCGGCACTCCTGGTTAATCCGAAATAGCTTTCCTCACCTGAACCATAGCTCATAAAAGATCCAGGAAAGGCCAAGGCGAGCGCGAGTTTCAAGAAAGAAGCCGTACCCGGACCCGCATCTCGGGGTGCTCCTTTAGCCTCTGGCAGAGCCTCGTGGAGCCCCTCTCCCGCCCACTCAAGGGAGTGGGCAGAAGGATTGCCAAAATCTGGAATGGCACCTGAATCATTTGCCTTGAGCTATCTGGTCAAGGAACAGCAGATAGCCCACGAAACCCAGGCAAAGCGGTATGCCGTAGGGAAGAAGGTGCAAGCGCGGTTTGCGTTTGGCCGCCTTGTCCGCCACGTCGCCGATGCCCTTAGAGGCGAACAAATCCCCCAGAATTTCGCGGGTGTTTGAGATATTGGTCCGATACTGGCCGCGAATGAGAATCATCGCCAGCGCCATCACCCCACCTATGACCACTGCCAGGCAAAACGCGTAGAAGATTATGGAGATCGCTCCCGGCGACGATTCCGATCCCAGACCGAAAAACGCCCCGACCCACGAACCAAATCCCATCTGCATTTTGACATCGCCGGCGCCCATGCCGCCAATGGCATAGACCGGCAGCAGCAAGGCGAAGCCTAGCAGTGTTCCCAAGAATGCGGCCCCGAAACCGCCCTCGCCCGATGATCCGACCGCGAGACCCCAGTTGGCCAACAAGGGCTCAATGTTGTGGAAAAGGCCCAGAGCCCATCCGCTTAAGATGAGCGGAAACGTGAGCCAATTTGGAACTTTTAGTTTCCAACCGTCAATAACCGCCGCCACGATCATCGCCAAGCAAACGAACGCCAGCGGCCAGTTAGCGAAAATTGCCATGTCAATCACTCCTCCCACCAAGATGCACTTGCGTGAATTCTCGTATCAAAAAAGGGGTAAAGGTCTTTTGACAACTCCGCCCTTCTTTCGATGTCGACTTCCGACCCGTTGTGGAACTCTAGTACAAAAAACAGCGAGCCGCGAAGCCCACCGGCTCCACGGCTCGCTGGCGGCCCCATTCCTGGGCCTGGGCGATTGGCGCTTTACGTCGAGGCCTTACGACCCGGCGACGTTGACGGCGCTGCCGACCTTAGTGAAGGTGCCGTTGGCATTGGAGCCAAGGGTGGTGATCGCCGTGATGCAGACCACGATGATCAGGGCCAGCATGACCGCGTACTCGACAGCCGTCGGGCCGTCTTCACGCTTCAGGAATTCAACCGCGAACTGAGTGAACTTACGCATGAGCCTCGTCCCTTCGAAAGAACTAGAAATTGGAAACAAAGTCGTCCCGTAACATGGTGACGCCTTACGAACCGGACACGTTGATGGCGCTGCCGACCTTCGTGAAGGTACCGTTGGCATTGGAGCCAAGGGTGGTGATCGCCGTGATGCAAACCACGATGATCAAGGCCAGCATGACCGCGTATTCGACAGCCGTCGGGCCGTCTTCACGCTTCAGAAATTCAACCGCGAACTGAGTGAACTTACGCATGTGTCTCGTCCCTTTATCCTGGACACAAAAGATACTGAAAACAGGCGATAGCCGGCCAAAGCCCGTTATTGACCGACTGCATCCTTCCGATGTGGTTGCTCGCTTGGATTAGCTGCCCGCCGCTGCGGTGTTAAGCGCGACATTGCTGAACGTACCGTTGGCATTGGAACCCAAGGTGGTGATCGCCGTGATGCAGACCACGATGATCAGGGCCAACATCACGGCGTACTCTACCGCTGTCGGACCGTCTTCCGCTGCTAAAAACTGTTTCGCACGCTGGAGCCAAAGGCTCATGAACCTACCCCTTTCTCTTTTTCTTGGGCCAAGCATCGAGCCGGCCAAGTGCACCTCTTCGCGACCCCAAGGGGGAAGGGGGAGGAATTCGACCCAAATGCCGAGCTTGGTTCAAACCAAGAGTGCTTTGGAGGGGGAGGATCGATCCCTTCGGTAACCTGGCAACCCGTAGCGTAAAGTAGTTATTACGACCCAGGGCCCATGGCTTTGCGTCCCCGCCTTACGACGGGTTTGCCTTTTCGAGGAAGAAGAGGCTGTTCCGGTTACAACTGTTCCGCCGCAGTTTCGCCATTCGGTGTTGCCGCGGACATCCGCCAAACCGTTCGTGCCAAAACCCTAGTTCGCGGCTTAGGTCCAGTCAAATCGGCATGCCAAAATTCTCGCATTTTCGATACATTCGGCATTTTGGACGGGGAAAGAAGCGAGACGCAACCCCGCTCGCAGGGGAGTTAGAAGCTCTTAAACCGAAGTTCCAGCTTTCCAAGGCGCGTTACTGTTTCCGTCATGAGCGCGTCTTCTTCCGCTTCATCCTTGGCCAAGTAAGTTACGGAAAAACGCAAGTAGGCGCCGGCGTCGTCCCACGGCACACAACAAACTGATTGGTCACGAATCAGGAACTGGGATGCCTCTTCGGCGCTAGCGAACTCACGACCCGAACAACCGCGCGGGGATTTGACATAAAGGAAATAGGTTCCGCTGGGCATCTTAGCCTGGAATCCGACTTTGCTAAGCGCGGCCACGAGTTTCTTAAGGCGGCGACGATACTTTTCCCGTGTGCGCTCGGCGATCTCGGGATGATCTAGAGCGGCCTTGGCCGCTTGCTGAATAGCTATGAACTGACCGGAATCGCAATTGTCTTTCACATCGGCGAACGCCTGCACGATCTTAGGATGACCAGCGACAAAGCCCATGCGCCAGCCAATCATATTGAAGCCTTTGGATAGCGAATGCACCTCCACCCCTACTTCCTTGGCTCCATCGACCTGAAGAAAGCTGAGCGGCGGACCATCGTAGGTAAGGGAGATGTGAGCGGCATCTTGAACGACGATTACCCGATTTGTATGCGCGAAGTCGATGACCTGGCGGTAAAAATCCATCGTTGCCACTGCGCCGGTCGGGCTGTTGGGATAGTTGATTACCAGCAGCTTGGCCCGTTTGCATATAGCGGACGGGATTGACGCGAGATCAGGAAGAAATCCGTTTTCCTCGCGCAATGGGAGTTTGTATACCTCGCCCCCATAGTAAGCGGTGTGCGTACCGGCAACTGGATAACCGGGGACGGTCATCAACGTTACGTCGCCGGGGTTGATGAACACCGCGGGCAACATGGCAAAGGCGGGTTTGGATCCAATGGCATGATTGATTTCGGTGGCCGGATCGAGAGCCACCGCAAAGACTTTTTTCATGAAGCCGGCCGCGGCTTCCTTAAAGGCGGCTATGCCGTTGTCGGCGTAACCCCGGTTTTCGAGCTTATCCACCTCTCTTTTGAGGGCTTCGCGGACCAGTCCATCCGCAAGATCGTCATTCTCACCTATGCCGAAATCTAAAAGGCGGCGCTCAGGATGTTCGGCCACTACAGCCCGCTTGGCTCGTTTGATTTTCTCGAACTTATAGATCTTGTTATCTTTGCCGTAATTGGCGCCGCCGATCCGGTCAGCGAAAAGGCTCTGAAACCAGGGATCTTCCATTGGTGCATTTTCCAATTAGTGAGCGTTCCTAGAGGCCGAGATTCAACGAGGGTCAAAATAGCAAAAATCGGTCTTGTGTCCCAGGGCCTGAATGCCAGCTGACTATCGAAAGCCACTCGAAGATGAGATTTAAAATCAAAAGGGCCTTCCACATCCTGCCGTGACGGCGAAAAACCGGGAAAGAGGCATGAAAACTTCCTGAGAAGCTACCCTGAACTCAGCGAACCGCGTAAAATGGGACAACGTAGAATTATGGTGTCGCGCTGGTATGAAGCGAAACAGAGGATGTCCGGCCCGCTTAGTTATTTTCAATTGGCAAAGCAATTTGCGGGCGGGAAATGATCTGGGGTCTTAATCGTGGCACTAACTGCCGGCGACCGCGCTCTCTTACAGCGATGTCTCACCCATCAGGCGGGAGCCTGGAACGATTTCGTCGATCGGTTCTTGGGCTTAATCTATCACGTAGTTCACCACTCGGCTCATTTACGCAGCATGGTTCTTAGGCCGGAAGACACTGAAGACCTTGCCGCTGAAATCCTTTTGCAAATCGTTCAAGGCGATTATTCTATTCTTCGCCAGTTTCGCAATCAAAGCAGCCTCGCCACGTATCTCACCGTCATCGCGCGGCGGATTTGCGTGCATGAACTGGCCCGTCGTGCATCCGCGCGCGAACTTGAACCCTCTCACGAGGAGCGGGCAAAGGCCGAAGCGGACCATGACGAAGCGCCAAAGCCGCGACTAGGGCTGGAAAATCTGGAAGAAGTCGAGAAACTCCTCAGCAAACTTCCAAGCCGTGAACGCGAGATCGTGCGGCTCTACTATTTGGAAGGTCGCAGCTACGAAGAAATCAGCACCGCCATGCATGCCCCGGTTAACAGCATCGGCCCCATCCTTTCGCGCGCTCGCAAGAAACTTCGCAAGGATGTGAAAAGTCCGCCGCGCGTACAGCGCGGCGTCCAGCCGAAAGCCGGCGAAAAGTAAGCGTCGCACCATTTTTTTCTGCTATCTCCACCTCGTCGCGCCCCAATTTGGCGCTCTGGACTCTGTGGACCACTTGTTCGACCTTGTGGACCAAGCGACGACCTTCGAGACCACCAAAAGTAGTCCTCAGGGTGGGTTTGGCGTTAAGCGCAGTCGGAGTCTTTGCATGTCAAAAGGCGCCATGCTTGTGCAGCTGGACTCTCTGGACCACCCCTTTGACCCTCAGGGTCAGGCGCTGACCCTCTGGGTCCACACCAGTTGATCTACAGGGTCAGAGGGTCAGGTGGTCGGCGCCGGGTCGAGTTGAGCAGCGCGGGCCGCAATTGCGCGCACCGCTTTTTAGGTTAGACTGCCCGAGTGATTCATTCCCTTTGGCGCCAATCTTGAGCCATCGTGCCTTCCCTCATCCGTCCTGCTTTTCTTCTGGAGCAATAAAAAAGAACGAGTAAACGCCAAACTGGATTCGTCTGGGACCTCATGACCGTGGATGTGAGCTAGATTTTGACAGGCATCACACTCGACTATTTTTCATGGGGAATAGACCATGAACGTTGGGCTAAAGACCGGGCAATACCTTTACCAACCAGAAGAGATTCATGATTTAGGCAACCCACTCCATATGGAGTTTGGCTGGCGCGCGGTGGCCAACGGGCTGTCGCGGGTTCTGTTTGGCTATTTCCTGATGGTTTTGGGTTGGACTATCGGCGGAGCGGTCCTTTTTTACGCCGTTTACAACCGGGAAATGGAAGCGGGCAGCAAACTCTCAAAACAGTCGTCGTCGCTGATCATCTTCTTCGGCATCGGCTTCCTCGGGCTGGCATCCCTTGTAAGCTACGGCTTCATCATTGCCGGAAAATGGCGATGCATCATGAACGCTCCGGAACGTCACGCGGCCAAATGGCTCATGTTTCTCTGCATTTTGTGTCTCCTGGTAAGTCCGGCGCTTCACATTATCTTTTCTCTAACCGGGGAAGGGGCCGAAAACTATCGCTATGTAAGACAGCATGGGAAGGAGGGCCTTGCCGAGCTGAAAATCGATGGGACTGCCGGAGCCATGCAATTAACAAGTACGGGGTTGGGGCTGGCAAGCACGTTGCTCTTCGTTTTATTCCTTCGGGCTGTGGCTTGCTGCTTCAAAAGTCAAGCATGCCTGTGGAACATCCACTTGTTCCTAGGATATGCCTGTTTGTTGATAGGAATCACTGTGCAAATGATCCTGAGTTCACAGAGGTTGCTGTTTCGCCCCGATGTGCTGTTGGTGGTGGGTGGCGGTTGGTTGGTTTTCCTTTTCTGGTACGTAACGGTAATTGTTAGTGTACGAGTTGGCATAACCAAAGGCCTGAGCCGCGTTCATTCTCCGTTGGAGTTGGGCGACTTGAGGTAAAAGGTATTGCTCGGTTGGGGGCTGTGGAATAGAGAAAGGCGGCGGCGACATTTCGGTGTCGCCGCCGCCTTTCAGTTCTATCCTAGAGCGAAATTTCGGGCAGCGTGGATCAAGCGTTGTATGCAATGCTAATCGGCTCGGACGTCTCGAATTCTTTCTTTTCCATTTCTTGGTGGACGATCGGATGCCAGGAGGATTCTCTTTGGTCGCGGGGCACATAATGCTCGCGAGCCCAACGTCGCAGCTGTAATTCTTGGATAAAATCCAACTCCAACCCTACGCTGCTTACCATGACCATGGCCCTCATCAACGACAACGGAAATCATCCCGGAAGAGGGGATAATGGAGAAGTATATCGGTCAACTTCCCCTGGGCAAGAAACTTTTCGGATTTACCAAGACATTTTGCTTGACGCGCCCCTGCTCTGGCCAAACGTTTTGAGTTCGGCTCTCACTGCAGGAGCCTAGCGAATAGAATTCCGGACCGGAACCGCGCTGCTTCAGATCCCTTTTCCACCCAACAATTGTCGGAAAGATTTGACGGAATCTTGATTTAACCTGTTAGGGCGTTTAGCATTCCAAAAGGTGATGTGATTTTTTTGAGAAAGACCTATGCCTGGTCCGCATTGGCCATTGTGTTGAGTTTTATATGCTTTCGTAATTTAACTTCTTTGCCGGTTTATCCACGTTTTCAACCCTTGCCAAGGCGGCACTATGCCTAAGAGGCCTCGGGCATGATACTTCTGTCCCCCGACCTTCCGCCCCGCGCCTTCCTATTCTAAGGTCTGCCTCATGAATTATGTCTGAGGCAATTCCAACTGAAAATCCTGGATACCAGGTCAAGGAGAAGGCATGATCAAAAAGCGCGTGACGACGAAAGCCGCGGCCGAACGATCGGTTACGGCGGAGCGAGCGCGTCGGTTGCACCAACTCCTGAAACTATTGTCCGGCCCCCCGCAAACCCGCAGCCTGCTGACCAAGCGTCTGAAGCTGGACATCCGTGGATTTTATCGCGACCTTGAAGTCCTCCGCGAGGCAGGCATCGAAGTTAACATGAATGCTCGTAAATACGTTTTGGACCTGGATTTCAAGAAGGCCGTGAATCTTCTCCCATTCCCCGATCCCCACCTTACTCTCGGCGAAGCCGCCCTATTGGTAAAGGGAACGAGCAAAGCGCATCGCAAATTGCGTGAACTATTGAAGCAAATTGATAATGCCTAGATTCCCGTTGCGACGTAAACCTTTCTTAACATGCCTGCTTGACAGCGTTAATCTCTAGAATGTCGTCCGTTATTCCTTTCACTTCTCGCCACTCAAAAATCTTTCGCAATTCGCCAATTAACGAAGGCTTCTATGGGGGCATAATCCGCGCAAGCTATTCGCTTGCAATAAGTAATGCAATTTGAGCTTGACGTGTTCCTACTTTGTACTTGGGCGGTTAGTCTGCTAAGCGGCGCTCGGCATGCTTGTTGCACTCCGACCCGCAGCCTTTATCTTTTCCCCACTCAATACTAGGGGCCGGAACAAAGTTAGTGAGGTAAACAGGTCAGGCCCAGCACCTGTTTTTTTTGATCACGCGGACGTCGGGGAACCCAAATGCCTGCACAAAGCGATATGCACTGGACCAAGCGGATTTGGCGTACGGATTCAGGATTCGGCCGCCGTTCAGTGGTGAATCGGTCGCCGCGCAATACCTGGTATCCAACGATTAAAGCGACCGCTGAGTTTATCCTGGCGAGTGCACTTTTGATTTTAGCCGCTCCCGTAATGCTGATAGCCGCTTTGCTTGTAAAGATGACTTCTCGCGGTCCCGCATTTTACACTCAGGTTCGTTTAGGCAAGAAAGGGCAGCCTTTTACGATCTATAAACTTCGCACCATGACCCATAATTGCGAAAACTTCAGTGGCCCTCGGTGGTCAACTCAAGGGGATTCACGTGTAACGCTCGTGGGTCGCTTTCTACGCCGTGGCCATCTGGATGAGTTGCCCCAGATTTGGAATGTGCTGCGTGGTGATATGAGCTTAATCGGACCGCGACCTGAGCGACCCGAATTCGTGCCCCAGCTGGAACAATTTTTGCCTCATTACCGTGCCCGTCTAAACGTCCGGCCCGGCGTTACGGGCTTGGCCCAAGTGCAACTGCCGCCCGACACCGATCTCGGCAGCGTTCGCCGAAAACTGGCCTACGACCTCTTTTATGTCCGGCACATGAGCCCCTGGATGGATTTCCGGATCTTGCTTTGCACGGGCCTCAAAGTGCTGGGCGTTCCTTTCCGATTCTTAAGTTTGTTTCTGTGGGTGCCCAGCAAGACGTCCGTCGAACACGCCGCCTACGGAGATCCGCTCAATAGACCAATGCCAATGCCCCAAATGCAAGGGGCCATCTGAAACCTTCCGCCAGCCTAAATCCACCCCGTCTCTCCACCTTTTCCGCATCCCCTTGAGACGGGGTGGTCATTTTGACCTCCGTACAATGCCTGGGCCTTGCGTCTTGCGCCCGCAGAGTGCTTGATGGCGCGAAAACGATGAACAGGACCGCGTACCAGAAGGTCTTGCCCAACTGCCTCAAAACCGCTCTAATTGCCACACTTGACCGGTCTACCCAAGGATTTCGCTAGGGACAAGGAGGTCCACCGTGAAAACCGCCATTGTCATTCCCGCCCGTTACGCCTCTACTCGTCTGCCAGGGAAACTTCTCCTCCGGCAAACCGGGAAGTACCTAATCCAGCACGTCTACGAACAAGCTTCCCAAGCCCGCAGGCCGTCGGAGGTCGTCGTGGCCACCGACGATCCGCGCATCCGCGCTGCCGTTGAAGGATTTGGTGGTCGGGTCATTATGACATGCCGGCATCATCCTAGCGGCACGGATCGCGTCGCCGAGGCTGCCCGTCAACTTGACGCCGACATCGTCGTCAATCTCCAGGGCGACGAACCATTAGTAGATCCCGGCGCCCTCGATCACTTGGTTGACCTGCTGATCAAGGACGCCACCGCTCAGGTTGCCACCCTGGCGATCCCAATAACCAATGCTGAAACATGGCGAGATCCGAACTGCGTGAAGGTCGTATGCGACCAGCACGGCATGGCACTCTATTTCAGCCGAGCGCCGATTCCATGGATCCGTGACGGACAACCCGATTTCGCCGCTCAGCCGCCCAGATTCCTGCAACATCTAGGGCTCTATGCCTATCGCCGGGCCTTTCTCCAGCAATTGGCCGCCTTGCCTCCCTCGCCTTTGGAGCGGCTGGAAAAGCTCGAGCAGCTTCGCATCCTTTCCTTGGGTCAGTCCATCCGGGTCGGCGTAGTGCGCGAGGCGGCCATCGGCGTGGATACGTTTGCTGATTACGAGCAATTCGTGCGGACCTATCGTCAGCGGCGTCGGCGGGTGGCAGCCTGACGGAAATCGCACCGCCCGGCGTCTGGTTGTCAACGGCGGGTTAGGCTATAGTAATCAAGGATTCATCGAGCAAGCCCACGGAGGATTCCGTGGGCTTCTGCCGTTTCCTCGGCCGACTTGGGAAGGGAGGGCCCCTCGACATGGCTTGCAAGCACATTTTCGTCACCGGCGGCGTGGTCAGTTCGCTTGGTAAGGGATTGACCTGCGCCTCAATTGGCCTGCTGTTGGAGAGTCGCGGCCTTCGGGTGCGTCTGCAGAAGTTCGATCCCTACATAAACGTCGATCCTGGGACGATGAGCCCTTATCAGCACGGCGAAGTGTATGTCCTCGACGATGGCTCCGAGACCGACCTCGACCTGGGCCATTATGAGCGCTTCACCAATGCCCCCTTGAGCCGCGATTGCAACTATACCACGGGCAAGATTTATCTTTCGGTAATTGAAAAGGAACGTCGCGGGGATTATTTGGGCCGGACCGTTCAGGTGATTCCGCACGTCACCGACGAGATCAAGGCCGCCGTCCGCAAGCTGGCCGTCGATGATGTCGATGTGGTCATCACGGAAATCGGCGGCACGGTCGGCGATATTGAAGGCCTGCCTTTTCTGGAAGCCATCCGTCAATTTGCGCTCGATGTCGGCAAGAATAATTGTCTCTACATCCACCTGACGCTGGTGCCCTACCTCAAGGCCGCCGGCGAATCAAAGACCAAGCCGACGCAGCACAGCGTCAGTCAACTCCGCCAAATCGGTATTCAACCCGACATCCTCATTTGCCGCACCGAGCGTGAATTGTCCAAGGATGATGCGGACAAAATCGCTCTTTTCTGCAACGTCGAGCCGCGCGCCGTCATCGAGGAGCGCGACAAGGAATTCAGCATCTACGAAGTGCCGCTCAGCTTTGAGAAGAATCGGCTCGATGAACTGATCGTTGAGAAGTTAGGTCTGCGCGCGAAACCGCTTGACATGGGCGAATGGCGGACCTTGCTTCAGCGCATCATGAACCCGGCACAGGAAGTGACGATCGCTGTCGTTGGCAAGTACATCAAGCACAAGGACGCTTACAAGTCGGTTTACGAGGCACTGGACCACGCCGGCATTTCGCTTTCCAGCCGGGTGCTCGTACGGCGGATCGAGGCCGAGGAGATTGAGGCGGAAGGAGCGGAGAAGGCGCTCAGCGGCATCGACGGCATTCTCGTTCCGGGGGGCTTCGGCCATCGCGGGATAGCCGGCAAGATCGAGGCCATTCGCTATGCCCGCGAGCGCCAGGTGCCATTTTTCGGCATTTGCCTGGGACTTCAATGCGCGGTCATCGAATTTGCCCGCAATGTGGTCAATCTCGCCGACGCCCATACCACCGAGATTGAGCCGACCTGCCGGCATCCTGTTGTCTGTCTGCTCGACGACCAGTATTCCATCACGCATTTAGGCGGCACCATGCGGCTGGGTTCTTATCCTTGCAAGCTGCTCGAAGGCAGCCGGGCCACCCTGGCTTACGGCAGCCCACTGGTTCACGAGCGGCATCGTCATCGCTACGAGTTCAACAATCAGTATCGCCAGCAGTTCGCTGCCCATGGCATGGTCTTCTCCGGCGCAAGCCCCGACGAAAAGCTGGTGGAGGTCATTGAACTGCCCAACCATCCCTGGTTCGTCGCCGTGCAATGCCATCCCGAATTCAAGTCAAAGCCGACGAAGGCACATCCGCTGTTCCGGGGCTTCGTGCAGGCGAGCCTGAATCGGCGCGAGGGGAAAAAAAACGCTGAAGCCATGAAACGACCCATCTTGATGAGCCGCTAAGGAGGGCCCCTTTGAACCCTCTGACCCTTCTATGAAAGCCCGCTGCTCGTCAAGAGAAGAAAGTTAACCAACGGCGAACCGGCGTCCCATTCTTCTATCCGAGCGTCAGCCGGGT
>Ga0185299_10001958_pt1 | contig 34671 bp, 28 predicted proteins | sample PaiPotPPA55metaG_FD_128002 | JGI IMG/M metagenome (GOLD analysis project Ga0185299, IMG submission 128002) | Iron sulfur acid spring bacterial and archeal communities from Banff, Canada, to study Microbial Dark Matter (Phase II) - Paint Pots PPA... ...
GCCCCCTCGGGGGCTCTTGCTATGGGGTCGCCCGGTGCCCTAACGGGGCACGCCGGTAAATAGAGGGAAATGACCCTCTCGCGACAACGGGGAGGGAGAGGAATGGCCCTCTCCCTTACCCACTAACTTGAGGCGCCTGGCGGGACATCACAAAAGCTGTTGCACCGGTTTGCCGGTCGGCACCAGCTCAACGGGCCGGCCGTCCTGCGACCGATACCAGGTGTGCAGCGGAACGCCCAGGGCGGTGTAAATGGTCGCGGCCAAATCTTGCGGCGTGACTGGGCTATCCACGACGAACTCGCCGAGTTGGTCGGTGGCACCGACAACTTCGCCGGTCTTGATGCCGCCGCCACCCATGCAGGCCACGCCCGCCGACGCCCAGTGATCGCGCCCCGCGGACGGATTGACCTTGGGTGTGCGCCCGAAATCACCGAACCACACCACCAGTGTGTTTTCCAGCAAGCCGCGTTGCTGCAAGTCTTGCAGCAGCGCCGCATAGCCGCGGTCCAGACGCGGCAGCAGGCGATCCTTGAGGCTCTTGAAATTGTTCTGGTGCGTGTCCCAGCCGCCGTCGGTGACGGTGACAAAGTGCACGCCGGCCTCGATCAGCCGCCGCGCCAGCAGGCACGACTGGCCGAAGGTGTTGCGACCATAATGCTCGCGGACACTATCCGGCTCCTGGCTCAGGTCAAAGGCGCGCTTGGCCGTGGGAGAGGTGATCAATCCGTGTGCTTTCTCATAGAAGACGTCGCGGGCCTTGACAGCCTGCGCGGCTTCTTCAATCTGCTTTTGCTGACGATCCATTTCCGTGAGCATGGCATAGCGGCGTTCGAGGCGCCGCCGCGCCGACTCGTCGGTGAGGCTCAGGTCGCGGACCATGAAGTTGGGCGCGTTGGCATCGTTGCCGACTTCGAAAGGGTTGAACTCATCGCCGAGAAAACCGCCGATGCCGCCGTTGAAGCGGCGATCGATGTAGCGGCCAAGCTGTACGAACGGAAACATGCCGCTTCGATAGCCGCGTTCCCTGGCGACCACGGAGCCGTAACAAGGAAACGGCAGGGACGGGTTGAACTTGTGCCCGGTCATCATCAAATGGTCGGCCATGCCGTGGCTGCCGTTTTCAGGATTGTGGCCGCGGATGATGCTGAACTTGTCCGTCTGACGGGCCAGCAGCGGCAGGTGCTCGACCAATCGCACGCCCGAGAGTGTGGTCGGAATCGTGCTGAACTCACCGCGGATTTCGGCGGGGGCATCGGGCTTCGGGTCGAAGGTATCGACATGGCTTGGGCCGCCCTGCATCCACATGAGGATGCAATTGACGGTCTTTTTCGGCGATCCCTGCGCCGCCATCGCCTGGCGCATACGTAAGAAGCCAGGCAGGGTTAGCCCCAGTACCGAAAGACCGCCAATGGTGAGGAATTCCCTGCGTGATTGACCGGTGCAGTCGGCGGTTTGGCCGGTGAGGAGCTTGAGCATGGACGCTCTCCTGACAAGGGGGGAAATAGGTTGGCGGGAAGAGTGCAGATGGGTCCGCACCCTCTTCCTCAAGGCTGACGCAATTTCAAAGATTGTCAAGAGAAAAGCTGAGTGCTAGTCGACAAAATCCACCGCGACAGGGGAAGGGATCACGCCCGCGCGGTGGCCTTCTTCCAGCAACCGGCGAACGGCCTCGCGGCCACGCGGCCCGTAGTCAAGCGTCCAGTCGTTGACATACATGCCTACGAATTGATCCGCGAGCTTCCTGTCCATGTCGCGCGCGTATTGCAGGGCATAATTGAGGGCGTCGTCGCGGTGTGCGAGGGAGTAGCGAATGCTCTCCTTCAAGAGTCGGCTGATGTCCTTGATTGTGGCTGGCCCAAGGTCGCGGCGCACGACATTGCCGCCCAGAGGCAAGGGCAGCCCGGTCCGCTCCTGCCACCAGACGCCCAGGTCCACGATCAGGTGCAGACCCTGGTTCTGGAAAGTGAGCTGTCCCTCGTGGATGATCAGGCCGGCGTCGAAGTGCTCCTCGGCAACCGCGCTCAAAATCTTATCGAAAGGAACCACTTCATAGGTGAAGCCCTGCGGCAGCAGTAGCCGCAAGGTGAGGAACGCGGTCGTCAGGGTTCCGGGCACGGCGATGCGGGCGCTTCCCAGCTTGGCGATCGCCATGGGCCGGCGCGCCACTACCATCGGCCCGTAACGGTCGCCCATGCTGCAGCCGCTGGGAAGCAGAGCATAGCGATCGAGCAGGTGCGCATAGGCATGAATGCTTACCGCGGTCACCTCCAGTTCGCCGCGCAGGGCCCGCCGGTTCAGCGTTTCAATATCCTGAAGCTCATGGCGAAAGCGCAGGTCGCCGGTGTCCAGTTTGTCATGCGCCAGAGCGTAAAACATGAAGGCATCGTCAGGATCGGGGCTGTGGCCGACGGTGATCAAGCGTTGGGACATGGACGGCGGATCCTCGGAAGTTTTGCAGTTCGCTTCGCTATCGACGCGTGGGACAATGGCATGCGCTATCCTATTTGCTGCGGCAGGGTCTCGACACCCCCAGCGCACGTTGGCGTCTCTGTGAACCTAACCGGAAGCCAAGCCGTCCCTTAACCGACAGACCAATGCTTCCCTTACTTCTGCATTCGGTATTCAATATTCAGTATTCAGCATTGAACTCTGACCGGAAAAGGCCTAACCGGCCCAACCGAGACATCTTGGAGGAGTTGGACATGGAAAGGCTAGCTGTTGCCCAGGCCCGGCAGGTTGAGGCCGTGGGCAAGCAGGTTCTGTTGCAAGGTTGGATTCGCACGCGTCGCGATTCCAAGGGCGGCTTCAGCTTTCTGGAAATAAACGACGGCTCCTGCTTCGGGAATGTGCAGGTGATTGCCGAGGCCAAGCTGCCCAATTACGAAGCCGAGATCAAGAAGCTGGGCGCGGGAGCCAGCGTGAGCGTGGAGGGCGAGGTGCGCGCCTCACCGGCCCAGGGACAACCGACCGAAGTGCTGGCCCGGAGCGTCACCGTGCACGGCGGGGCCGATCCGGAAGGATACCCGCTGCAAAAGAAACGGCATTCTTTTGAATTCCTGCGCACCATCGCCCACCTGCGGCCGCGCACCAACACGTTCGGCGCCGTGGCGCGCGTGCGCAACAGCGTCTGCCGGTCGATCCACGATTTTTTCCAGGAACAGGGCTTCCTGTATGTCCATCCCCCCATCATCACGGCCAGCGACTGCGAGGGGGCCGGGCAAATGTTCAAGGTCACGACGCTGGACCTCGCCAAGCTGCCGCACCAGGGCCAGGCCGTCGATCACACGCCGGATTTCTTCGGGCGGCCGACTTATCTGACCGTGAGCGGCCAATTGGAAGCAGAGATTTTCGCCTGCGCGCTGGGCAAGGTCTACACGTTTGGCCCGACGTTCCGCGCGGAGAACTCGAACACGTCGCGGCACCTTGCCGAGTTCTGGATGGTCGAGCCGGAGATGGCCTTTTATGATCTGAACGACAACATGGACCTGGCCGAGGCCTTCTTGAAGCGGATCTTCCGGGATGTCCTGGAGCGCTGCGGCGAGGACATGAAGTTTTTCGCCGAGCGCATCGATCCGACCGCCATCTCAACCCTGGAGGGCGTGGTCAACAGTGAGTTCGTGCGCCTGAGTTACACCGAGGCCATCGACATCTTGCAGAAATCCGGGGCGACGTTCGAATTCCCCGTCGCCTGGGGCAACGACCTGCAAGCCGAGCACGAACGGCATCTGACCGAGCAAACCTTCAAGAAGCCGGTCATCCTCTTCGATTATCCGAGCAAGATCAAAGCCTTTTACATGCGTATGAACGACGACGGCAAAACCGTGCGCGCCATGGACGTGCTTGTGCCGCGTGTCGGCGAAATCATCGGCGGCAGTCAGCGCGAGGAGAGACTGGATGTCCTGGAGCGGCGCATGCGCGAGCAAAACCTGAATCCGGAAAGCTACTGGTGGTACCTCGATCTGCGCCGCTACGGAACAGTGCCCCATTCCGGATTTGGGCTGGGGCTGGAGCGCACGATTCAGTTTGCAACCGGGATGGCCAACATTCGGGATGTCATCCCCTTTCCGCGCACGCCGGGCAGCGCGGATTTTTGATTTTGTGTGGCAATTAGTTTGTCGGCGGCTCCGTTCTTGTCCATGCCAATACTCTTTCGCACCAGGCCGCCGTCGCCAGGAGTCTTCCTTCGTCCCAGGGCCGCCCCACGAGTTGAATGGCCAGCGGCAGGCCGTCCGGACTGCGCGCCGTGGGAAGGCACACGGTCGGCAAACCGGTATAGCTCCAGGGCGAGTTGAACGCCGGATCGCCGGTGGTACTCAAATCGGGCGCCGGACCGGTCGTTGCGGGAGTCAGGAGCGCATCCAGGTCACCGAAGCAGGTTTCCATGGCGGCGCGAAGCTGAGCCTGATGCTCCTTGCAGCGCGTGTACTCCGGGGCTGGGCAGGCCAGCCCTTCTTCCAGGAGCGTGCGGATTTTCGGCTGATAGTCTTCCGGGTGGCGTTTCAGGCGCGGGCCATGGAAAGATGCCGCTTCCACGGCCATGACCTTGCGATGGCAGTCGAGCACTTGGGCGAAACCGGCCGGCAGAGTAACCTCCTGCATGACAGCGCGCTGCTCCGCGAGCCTTGAACTGACGGCGTCCATCATGCTTTGCACAGCGGGCTGTGCGAGATCTTGAAACAGGCCGCGCAATCTTCCCAGGCGCGGCGGTTGACGAGGTAGATCGAGTCGGGCCAGCAAATCGGGCATCGGCAGCGTCGTGCAGGTCGTGTCGCGCGGGTCCGGGCCGCCGATGACTTGCAGCATGGTGGCCAGGTCGTGCACGCAACCAGCCATCGGACCGGGATGATCCATGGAAAAGGCCAGCGGCACGACGCCGGCCGCGCTCACGCGGCCATAGGTAGGCTTGCAGCCCGCGACGCCGCAATATGAGGCTGGCCGCGTGATCGAGCCGCCCGTCTGTGAGCCAAGCGCGCCCAGGCACATGCCGCACGCCAGCGCCGCCGCCGAGCCGCTGCTCGAACCGCCGGGCGTGCGTGCACTGTTCCAGGGGTTGCGCGTCGGCGACGGATCGAAGCTGGCATACTGTGTGGTCACGGTCTTGCCCATCAGGACCGCGCCCGCCTGGCGCAAGCGTTCGACCACGATGGCATCGCGGCGCGCGATACTGCGCGACCACAAGGGCGACCCGGCCGCCGTGGGCCAATCGAAGACGTCAAAGATGTCTTTGATGCCGAGCGGTATGCCGTGCAGCGGTCCGCGCCAGTGTCCCTGACGAAGCTCGGCGGTCGCCGCTTCCGCCTGCTGGATCGCCAGCTCGCGGTCAACGAACACCCAGGCGCGGACGCGCGACTCGTGGCGCTCGATCTGCTCGAAGCAGGCCTCCAGCAGTTGCCGCGGCGTCAGGCGGCCGCTGCGGAGCGCCTCGGCGGCCGCATGAATTGTCCAGAGCATGTTAATCCTGTCTGGTTCCAGTTGTGCTTTGTTCCCGGCAATGAACAAGATACAAAAGATGAAGGTCAAAGGACAAAGGCATGACAAAAATGACGAAGGTCGCCATCCTGGGCGGCTCCGGCTACACGGCCCTCGAGTTGCTGAACATCCTGCTGCGCCACCCGGCCGCAGAAATCGTGGCGGTCACTTCGCGCCAGGAGGAGACGCCGCTGGTGGCCGAGATGCACCCGCGCCTTGCCGGGCGAATTAACCTGCGCTGCGAAGCCTTCCATGCCGATCGGCTGATCGCCAGGGGGATCGAATGCGTCTTCAGTTGCCTGCCGCACGGCGCCAGCATGGCCGCCATTCCCGGCCTGCTGCAGCGGGGCGTGCGCGTCATCGATCTCAGCGCCGACTACCGGCTGCGCGATCCCAATGTCTATGCGCAGTGGTACGGGGAAAGCCATCATGATCTGGCGCATCTGGCCCAGGCTGTCTACGGGTTGCCGGAAATCTACGGCGAGGAAATTCCCACGGCCCATCTGGTCGCCAACCCCGGCTGCTATCCGCAGACGGCTATCCTCGGTCTGGCGCCGCTGGTGGCAGGCAAGCACATCGATTTGACCTCCATCATTGTGGACAGCAAGAGCGGCATCTCCGGCGCCGGCCGCACGCCGAAGCTGGCTAACCACTTTCCCGAATGCAACGAAAGTGTCTCCGCCTACAATGTCGGCCAGCACCGGCACACGCCGGAAATCGAGCAGGCCCTCAGCGATGTGGCCGGCGAACCGGTCGAAGTCATCTTCACGCCGCACCTGATCCCCATGAACCGGGGCATCTTCACGACGATCTACGCCACGCCGCATCGCTCGTTTTCGGAAAGTCAGCTCCACGAGCTTTTCCTGTCGTATTACGCCAGGGCTCCTTTCGTACGCGTGTTTTCGCACCTGCCCGCAACCCGCGATTGCGCCGGCACGAACTATCTCGACCTGACTGTGCGCGTCGTGCGCGGGCGCTTGGTAATTCTCGTCTGCGAAGACAATCTGGTGCGGGGAGCCAGCGGCGTGGCCGTGCAGAATTTCAATCGCATGTACGGATACGATGAGCGAACGGCTTTGGTGTAAGGAGCTGCGCTTTTGGTTGCGCATCTGGCCGCATTGATAGCGCAGGTCGCATCTGGTGGCAGGAACGACTACACGCGGCGTGGCGCGTGTTCAACGATCCGGACTAGTTGGAAGATTGTGGCTATGCTGGAAGCGGCTGAAAGGCGAGGAGAATCGAATCCTTGCAATCCGCAACCGCCGCACCTATCATGCAACTCGTCAACTTGCTCAAGATGACGCCTGAGGTACGGCAGCATGTCTGCGAAAGTCCCCATCGACAGCAAAGGGCAAGAAATCCTTGTCCTGGAATACTGCCTTGTTTCACCTGAGAGCCCAACCCCCCGTTGATGTTCTGCCGGTCGCGGACGCAGTTGGCGGAACGTAGGACAGAAATCCGGCGCCGGTACGGGTGCCGACGGCTTACTTGTCCTTGCCTGCCGCCCATGCCTGGTCCAGCCTCCAGCGCTTCAATCATTTCGGTTCCAACGACACCTTCGCGGCCGGGTATTTCTGCAGCAGTTGTTTATAAACCGGTACGCGGCGCATGACTTCTTTAAAGGCTCCCGCGGCACACATCCAGCGCGCGCAACCCGTGCACAAGCGCAAGGGAAGGCGCAAGAGAACGTCTCGTCCCTCTAACCACACGGGCTTCGTCACCCGGTATACCACCGTGCCGAACAAAATAGTAACCCATGTTATCGGGAGGACCATGCAGCCGGGTGGACCATACCTGGCGCGTTCGCACTCGGCCAGTACGGAGTAAATGGTGTCTGTTTCTTCGCCGCATCGAAGACACGCGCTGTCGGCCGGCAACCGGCCCTCTTTTAAGAGATCCTCGATTATCAATTCGGGAAATTCCGGAGACCGGCGCGCCAGTTCCCGCAATTCGCTTAAGCGCGGGACGGCAACCGATCGGCCGCAGGAACACCGCGCCTGCGTGCCGCCGGCGCCTTCGGGAACATGGATAGTGATTCCGCAGATGCAGGAAACCGGGTATTCCATGATCCACGTGTCTTTCCTGCGAAACAAAACCGGATTCCACTGATTTCATACACCCGTGCGTAGAGACTGTTCCGTCGGAATGGTGCGGCGCGGTCAAGAACCTCTCGGGCGCGGTTTTCCCAATGCCTCCTTGAGAAATGCGGCAACTTCCTTCACCAGTTCCGGCGCCAGCGGCACCGAGGGATCGAAATACGCCTTGAACTGCTCGATCTGCGTAGCTGCCTTCTTGAGCGTGTGCGTCATGCCCTCGATCACGACCAGCTTGGCGTCCTGCTTCGCTGCCGCCAGGACCTTCGCGTCCTCCAGCGGCGTCTGCGGGTCGGTCGTCCCTTGCACGATCAGCACCGGCATCTTCAGCTTGGCAATCTCCTTGGCTGGATCGTATTTGAATTTCGAGATCAGGAAGGGCTGGACGCTGGGTCGAAACAACGCCGCAAGCTGCCTAGGCGGGTCCGGCACCGTCCGGCCGGCGGTCAATTCGTCAATGATCTTGTCGCTCTTCTCCTGCAAGTCCTTGGAGAGGTTCTTCTTGAGTTGCTCGCGCAGGGCGAGCGGAATGCTCCGGCCGGCGCCGGCCAGGGAGACCAGGGCATCGGTCGGGGTGCGCTGAGCGGCGAGCAGGGCCACGAGGGCGCCTTCGCTGTGGCCGATGATGCCGACGCGGGAAAAGCGTTTATCCTGGCGCAGCAGCTTGACCCAGGCCGCGGCATCGTCGGCGAGCATGTCGAAGCGGAGGTCCTCTTCTTTCGGCGCCGTCTTTCTGCTCTGGCCGATGCCGCGCCGGTCATAGCGCAGCACGGCAATGCCCTGGGCGGCGAGGCCCTGGCCGAGCAGCTTGAGACTGTCGTTTTTCAGGCGCGGCTGATTGCCGTCCCGATCCGTCGGCCCCGATCCGGCAATCGACACCATTACGGGAAAAGGACCGGTCCCACGGGGAAGATCCACCACGCCGTAAAGGATGCCGACCCTGACCTCCAGCTGGATAGCCTGCTCGCTGCTCGGTGGCATGGGCGTCGAAGGCTGCGGATCGGCGGCGGCAGACGCCGTACTGCACAGGCCAACCAGTATGAAGGTTACAAAAACTCGGGACATATAGTTGATTCGAGATTACCTCCGCGTCAGGCGAATCACAACGGCCGCAGCAAGAGCGAAGACGCCGGCAAACAGCATACCCGCAGGAAGCGGCATGCGAAGGCGATCGCCCTCGGACACGAACCGATCCGCCTCGCCGGAAGGAGAGGCGATGGCGCCGTGCTGAGCATGGAAGTCGTCGTAGAAGTGCGGGTCGTCAATCGATAAACCTGCCGCGATGCGCTCGGCTTCGTAGCGGTCATAGGCCTGCTGGTAGTCCTGGCCGTATTTCAATTCGGCTGCAAAGCGCGGCTGCAAAGCCTGGCGGTCTTTTTCCGGCAGCTTGCGTTCAATCAGCTCCTGGCGGTTCCGGCAATGCTTGACAAATTCCTCACGAATGCGCGGCAGACGGCTGAAGCGTTCGCTCAGCAGGCATGCGCGGGCAAAGGCACACCAGGCGATGTAGCGCTGTCCCACGCGCAACATGATCTCCCCCAGCGCCAGGGCAAAATGCGGGTTGGCCCCGCCTCCCAGGCGCCACATGCCGACGATGCCCAGGCAGGGTTCGTCAAAAGCAACCGGTTCGGACAGGGATGTATGAAGGTCCTGCCAGCCCTCTTCCGCACCGACCTTGGTGATCGACAGGCGTGCCTGCCGCCCTTGCTCTTGGGGCTGGAGGCCTCTATCACGCGCGTCCTGCTCCAGCACAGCCGCAAAGTGAGGCCAGGCGGGGGCGCTTTCCAGCGAGCGCTTTTCGCGTGGATCAATCGGAGCATCCAGACGATCTCCCCCCAGGTCGAATTTCAAGAGCACCTCCGGGTTATTCATGCCCGCGAGGGCGAATTCCACGGCAACCGCCTGCCAGATCTCTCTGCCGAAATGGGCCTCCGGGTTCACGTCGATCGCTTTGCGTATGAATGAGAGCCCCTCGCGCAAACGCTCCCTGGCGGCGGCATCGCCGTCGGTGGCCTTGCGAAAGTTGCCGTGAATCAGGAACGTCCCCAGGTTTGCGTAGCTGGTGTATAGGTCGCGTCCCGTTTTGCCGAGCCTCTGTTGCCGCGTCAACTTGTCGCGAAGGACCGCGATCGCCTCGTCATGCTGCCCGAGAAAATCGAGACCCGCGCCCAGGTCATCCCTCAGGGCGAACTCGGGCTTCGATTTGGACGCATACGCTTGCGCCGGCGTCTTTGGGGTCGCCAGCTCCTGGCGCACGCTGCGGTTGCGTTCGGTGTAATACGGTTTCCCATGCCTTGCATAGCGCTCGTGCAGAACGTCGTGCACCATGGCGAAGCGGAGGGAGATGCCCTCGGGATACTTCGGAAAATGATGCGGGAGGGGAAATTCACGGCGTGTGCTGTACCAGGCCGACAGCGACGGCGGTAAGGCATTGCATCCAGCGAAAATGCAGCCCACCACAAAACCAACACCGGCCGTGAGGATGATTTTGCATCCGACGCCCACGTTGCCGCCGCCAGGCATAGATCATGACCTGCGCTGGGAATGCCCTGTTCGTGCCAGGCCCACCATCAAGGCCGCCGCCAGCAAGACGCCTCCCGTTCCCATGGCCAGCGTACCGCCCTGCTCGGCAGGCCCGGTTTCCCCCGGCGACACTGGACCGGCAGGCTTCTCCAGGTAGTTCGATTTGAACTCCCGTTCGGCGTTACCCACTTCACGATCGTTAATGCATGCGGCTGCGCTCGAGGTGCACACAGATAGGCAGAAGATCGCCGCGCTGAAGCAGAGAAACCGTCGCATGAGAGGCCCTCCCTCGGAAATGGGACTGCAGTCTTGAAGATCGCATGGCGAGGCGGCGTTGTCAATCAATGCTTGATGGATAAAAAGTCGCAGGCCGTGTTATACTCACTCCATGCGAGACTATCACGCGGAAAGGAACACGCATGCAAATATCCCATGACAACACCAGCGATGTGGCTATCTTGAGCCGCGTCCTGGAGCCGGCCAGACCGACATGGTCGCCGCAGGCAGCCCGCGATATCCTCGCCCTCGACTTCGGTCCCGCCGACAAGGAGCGCATGCGCCAGCTCTCGGCCAAGGCCCGCGCCGGGACCCTCACGCGGCACGAGCAGGTCGAGATCGACAATTACGAACGCGTCGGCCACGTCCTCAACATCATGCAATCGAAGGCCCGCCGCTCCCTGAAGGGCCGCCGCGGCACGAACGGCAAGGCCAAGCCCCACTGAGCACGCATGGATCGCAAGCTGGAAGAGCTGGTCTGGGAACGAGCCGGCCACCGTTGCGAGTACTGTCAGGTCGCCCAGGATTTAGACCGTCTTCCCTTTTCAACCCGCGGCGCCACCAGTGGCGCCGACACTTTTGTTGGGACGGACCCTTCCTGGTCGGTCTCACTCCAATCGGCCGGGCCACCGTCAACGTCCTGCAGATCAACCTCGACCACCGCGTCGCCTTCCGCCAGGGACTTATTGACGAGGGCCTGTTCCCACCGGCCGCGCCGACACGCGAGAAACGGAGAAATACTGATGCCTAGGCGAGGCCATTCATGACCATTACTCTACACTCCGAGCCGGCCATGCTCCGACTTCTGGCTGACGAAGACGGGCACGGCGACATCGTCGCCGGCCTGCGCCGACGCCAGCCAGCCCTGGATGTGGTTCGGGTCCAGAACGTCGGCCTGCGCCACTGGTGCGTCCTCTTTCTTCTGCAGCGCCTGGTTCGGCGGCTACCCCTCGCCGACACGGAGCTCATCCAGCGCCTTGTCGATTTCAGGATGGACTTGGCGAAGGTCCGTCCCGTCCATGTCGCAACCTTGGAAGAAGTCGATCAAGTCCCGCACGAACTCCGCGCGGAAATCGTCCTCCGGAACGTGGCGCTGGATCAACGGCCACATCTCGCGGAACAACCTCGCGCCAGCACGCCAACTCATGACCATGACCCCGGACAACCGCATGGTGTTTGCCGCCGAACTACTGATTCGGCCTACGTGGCTATCGATCAAATCGCCTAACGAGGTATATAGATGTAGCGTTTGGAGTTGCCGCAACTGGTACACTCGTAGTAGTCTTCTCGCATATACCTAGCGGTTCCCTGACACACGGGACATTTTACTGTGATGTACTTGGCTGCCCAGTGAGCCGCGTGGTGACCCGAAACGCATCCGCATCCGCCGAACAACACCGACAGTAACCAGTGCCAAAGAGTAATATCGCCTCTGCCCAGGATGGCAAACGCTAGCCCTATTCCGGCAAGCCCTCCAATCATAGACATGGCAATATCGAGCTTGTTAATTAAGAAGTGATGTGTGTCGATAGGCATTGGTGACTCCTGATTATCCGCCGAATGACCCCGCTCAGCCGGGGGCTGTGGGAGCTATGAACCTCGGAAAGCCTACAAGTCCCGCCAGTCAGGTGCAGGGGTTCGGCCGGCCAGCAATGTCGGCTGAAGTCGGGTTGGAGGAAACCACGACCCACCCGGCGGCCGGGTCAGCCTCGACCACGGCGGCGCGGTACTCGGCGGGCTTTCCGACCGGCTCGGCGGCCACGAACAGCCGGCACTCCCACCCCGGGCCGAACCGGGCGGCAATGAGCCCTTCCCTGTATGCGGGGAGTCGGCCGGCGGCCCGCTGCTCGAACCCGGCCCACCGCTCCCGGGCCTCGGCCGCCGCTACGGGCGGCATCACCAGCAGGAGCTGCTCGGGCGGGGCGATGGCCTGGAGTTGTGCCCATTCCCAGGCGAGCCCATTCTCCCCACGGATACGGCCGAGCAGCAGGACGACCATCCGGGCCCGCGGCATGAAGCCGCGAACAACGTCTCGCCAGTCAGCGTCCTCGACCCACATCCGGGCCGCCCCCACCCGCGGCAAGGCCCGGCTGTCACCGGGTCGCCCGATCGCGACGACCGGCCCCAGCCAGGACAGCTCCCCGGCCAGCAACTCCTCGAATGTGGTCTGCTCGCCCGACGCCCCGAACCCGGTCGGCAACTTCTGCCCGCCAACCCACGGGACCGTGAACTCGGCTTGGTGCCCGGCCTCGTCGTCGTCGAACGCGCGGAGGTAGAGCACCGGCGGCCGCGGGTCGGCGGCGAGCAACTCGGCCACTGAAGGCATCGCGAGCCGCTTCCCGGCCCTCCGCAGCAGCACCCCGCCCACCCCCCCGACCGACCCGACAAGGATGAGTACGGCCGACGCCCAAGTTCGGGTCCGGCGCTCAGCCTCGAGTTCCGCCGCCCGGTCGCGGGAGCGGGCGGCACGGGTTTCCGGCGGGTCGCGGAAAATCGAGGATCGGGTGATCTGCCGCAGCTGGTCTTCGGCTACCTCCTGTTGGATACGGCCGGCTTCCCGGCCGGATTTCATCGATGCGTAGATGACCGCCGCGACCAGGAACCCTGAGCCGACGGCGACCGCCGCCCCCCCGTACGTCAGGACGGTCCCGGTCGCCCGGCGAGCGGTGAGCGGCGGGCGGGCGATCCGCCGGACCGACTCGCCCATCCCCGCGGCGAACGCCGCCGCCGCGCCGATCAGGGTCACCCGGGTCGGGTTCGGCCAGGCGTTCACCTCCGCCCGCAAGGCCGGGCGGGTGACTATCCCGACGACTAGCAGGGCCAGGAATCCGATCCCGCTCAGAAGGCCCCACTCCGGAACCCGGGTCATCGCGGCGAGTGCCATCCCGCCGATGAACAGGAGCGTCGCGGCGACCAGCAGGGCGTTGGCCCCAGCCCCCCGTCCGAACGGACAGTCGATATGGGTCCGGCATAGGGGGGCGGTGAAGCGAACCTCGGCCGCCGGTCCCGACCCGCCGGTATTGCTCACCCGCCCGGCCAGGCTTCGCGGGTATGTGCCTGCCGCCGGGGCGCCACACAGGATGCACACCGGTGGGAGAGGTTGGGTGGTCAGGTCCACGTAGGAGAGCGTAACGGTGGGCATACGTGACCTCAATGTCTCGGATGGGCGGCAGACGGTCCGGTCAGCGTATTTCCCGGTCAGCATATCGCGGTCCGGTAGGGCTATTTTGCCGCGCTAACTCGCTTGTCCGGAGCCGATTTACCAATTCCCCGCTTCCCATTAAAAGCTTGCCATGCATCAACGTCAAGCGGCCGTCCCGGATTTAGTGGTGCGAACGTGGCTTTGCCATGCAAGAGTGCCTGCCCTTGCTTCTGGGGCGGTTTGGATAAGCTCACCCTGGCCGATGTTCATGGCGCCTTGTCGCCCGCAGGACGCAAGGGAACGCCGGCCATGCTGCGACTTCTGACTGACGAAGATGTACACGGCGACATCGTCGCCGGCCTGCGCCGACGCCAGCCTGCACCTGGATTTGGTTCGGGGCGTTGGGTTTGCCAAGCGCGGGCTGGCGGTCGCCGTTAACTATTCACGCTCCGAGAAGAAGGCGAAGGAGACGCTCGAAGAAGTGAAAAGCCAATGGGGTGGCGGCGATTCTCTGCCAGTGCGATGTCGCCGTCGAAGCTGAAGTCCGAGCCATGATTCGGCGCTGCCGCCATGAGCTTGGAGGCCTCGACATTCTGGTCAACAACGCCGGCGCCACGCGCTTTATCGATCACGCCGATCTGGATGCGCTGACGGATGAAGTCTGGGACGAGATCCTGGGCGTGAATTTGAAGGGTACTTTTTATTGTTGTCGGGCCGCGCTTCCACTTCTCCAGGAGCGGCAAGGCGCGATCGTCAACGTCACATCGATTGCGGGACAGCTCGATTCCTTACGCGGCGAGCAAAGCCGCAGGCAATTGTTTGACGAAATCGTTGGCGCGCGCTTTTGCGCCTCGAGTGCGCGTCAACGCCGTGGCTCCAGGTCCGGTACAGACTCGCTGCTTGGCGGATTATCAGGATCGGGTCGAGCGCTACGTCCAACAGACGCTGATGCGCCAGGCGGCCACTCCTGAACAGGTCGCGGAAGTGGTAGGGTTTCTCGCGCTGAGTGCTTCCCTGGTCACCGGCCAGGTTCTCGTCGTTGACGGCGGACGGACGATGTAGCCCGCCAAACACGGCCAGGCGCCACGTTTCATGTGAGTCTTCAGGCTTGACCAACGCGAAGATGGCCAGTGTTCTGGCCATGTTGGCAGTCCGCCAGGAGGGAATGGGGCGAATGGGTGGGCGGACAGACGCCCGCCACCGGCTCACAAAACCTGGCAACCTGGCAAACTCAATCGGAACCCATCTGTAAATCAGTTACAGATGCGCGTCACGATCAGGAGCATGCCAGCCGCCTCTGCATTAAGCGTTGCTTAACGATAATGTTTTCCCCGAACGGCATTACGTGACTTAGAGATTTCTGCCCCTCGCATCTTGAAGTTCGCCACATCGCGTGCGAGAATCCGGACGCTCGATCGGCAGCCGGGTTCTTCTTCCTTCCGGTGCTCCTATGCCTGACATCTACCAGGACTTTCCCATCAAAGCATCTGCCGCGCGTGTCTATGCTGCGGTGACAACTTCAGAGGGCCTCGACTGCTGGTGGACCAAGGAGTCGGCCGGAAAACCTGTCGAGGGAGAAATGTACGAACTTTGGTTTGGACCGGAGTACGACTGGCGCGCGCAGGTGACCCGCTGCGCGCCGGACAGGGAATTTGAACTGCAGATGACTGCCGCGGACGCGGATTGGAACGGGACGCGCGTGGGCTTTCGCCTCGAAGAGAGAGACGGAGCAACCTGGGTTCGCTTCTATCACGTGGGTTGGCCGAAGAGCAACGACCACTATCGCATCTCTTGCCATTGCTGGGCCATGTACCTGAGGATCATGCGGCGCTACATCGAGCACGGCGAAGTGGTCCCGTATGACGATCGCCTGGAGGTGTAAGAGCAAGCCTCGAATCAGCGTGCACTGTCCGGTCGGCGGAGTTGCCTTCCGCGCATTCACAGTTCGTCGGCGACACCGCGGATGACATGGAGATTTCTTGCTGGCATTCCGGCGGCAGCGCTGCTACCTTGCCAAAATACGGCGGACCAAGCGGGCGGCCGTAAGGTGTCCCCTCCGGATTTTCACAAGGAGACGGCTATGGAAGCAAAGAAACGCGCGTGTCCGGATTGTGAAGGCGAAATCGACCTCGGGCTCGACCGGCGAACATTTCTGAAAACGGTGGGCTTGACCGCCGCAGCCACAGCCGGCGGCTTGCCGCTGTTCGCCACGCCCAGGCTCCAGGCGGCGCCTACGCGGAATAGCCCCGCGGAGACCGCCGTCAAGGCCCTGTTCGACAAGCTCACCGATGACCAGAAAAAGAAAGTGTGCTTCGACTGGGATTACAAGGACCCCAAGCGCGGCTTGCTGCGCACCCATGTTTCCAACAACTGGCACATTACGCCCTACAGCATTCGCGGCGACTTTTACACCCGCGAACAACAGATCATCGCCCACGACATCTTCAAGAATATCATCAACCCCGAGTGGTACGCCCGCTTCCTCAAGCAGCTCAAGGACGACACCGGCGGTAAGCCGTGGGGCGAAGCCCAGAATATTGCCATTTTCGGCACACCGGGCGGCGACAAGTTCGAATTTGTCATGACCGGCCGGCACATGACCATTCGCGCAGACGGCCATTCGGAGGATCATGTCGCATTCGGCGGGCCCATCTTCTACGGTCACGCGGCCAGCGGCGCCAACGAAAAAGTCGGCCATCCCGGCAATGTCTTCTGGGAACAGGGACGCAGAGCCAACCTGGTCTACCAGATGCTCAGCCGCAAGCAGCAGAAGGGCGCCTTGGTTGAGCGGCGGCCTCCCGAAGCGGAGGTTGGCTTCCAGGGCGAGAAAGGCAAGTTTCCAGGTCTTCCCGTCACCGAGCTGTCCGCGGACCAGAAGGCGGAATTGCAAAAGGTGCTCCTGTCCCTCGTCGAGCCGTACCGGAAGGAAGATCAGGAGGAAGCGCTGGAGTGCTTGCGCCGGCAAGGCGGCTTGGACAGGTGCTGCCTGGCCTTCTACAAGGACGGCGATATCGGCGACGACGGCGAATGGGACAACTGGCGGCTGGAAGGACCCGCGTTTGTCTGGTACTTCCGCGGCGAACCACACGTGCACGTGTGGGTCAATGTCGCCGACGATCCGTCGCTGGCGCTAAACGCGCAGGGATAAGGTGCGTGACAACGTTGGCTGGCTGATAACGGGGGCATTCGTCGCCATGACGAATCCCCCTTTTTTGACCGTCAGCAAAGTCCACGTCTACATCCGCTTCAAAACCGGCAAATTACTGGCCCGCTCGGGGCTCAAAGCAACGCCAAACACAGAGCCGTTTAGCGCCTCACCTGAAATATACCGACTGGCATGATCCGCCGACCGAGCCCCGGACAGGGAAAATCGGTATCTGCTAGATATTCTGGAGCATTCGTTGTACTATGTTTTGTTTTCACATTACATTACACTGTAAGGAAGGTCATTCGCCTTCTCCCACACCTGGAATTGCAATGAAGACGCTTTTTTCTGTTCTGGCCTTAATCGCGGCTGCCATGCCCCTTGGCGCCGACGAGATCAAGAAGGCCGATGCGAAAACCTACCGTGTTCCCTATCGCCTGACGAACACCAACCACGTGCTGCTCCGCGCCAAGATCAACGGCAAGGGGCCGTACAACTTCATCGTGGATACCGGTGCCCCGGCGCTGTTTGTTTCTACCGGCGTCGCCCGGAAACTCGGCGTCAATGCCGATCGGGAAGGCTGGGGGAGATTCAAACGCTTCGAGATCGAGGGCGGCGTCGTGCTCGAGGACTTCAAGGGGCGCGTGGAAGACCCGTTCCAGCTCGAGGGCATGAACGGCCTCGGCCTGGCGGGGGCGGAGCTGCATGGCATCATCGGCTACACGGTGCTGGCCCGCTACCGGCTCGAATTCGATTTCACCAAGCACAAGATGGGCTGGACGCCGCTCGACTTCAAACCGCCGCAACCCGTGGGGCTGGGAGGCCAGGCGGCGCCGGGCGGACTGGACGCGATGGGCGGCATCATGAAACTGGCGGGGGCGCTGCTGGGTAAGAAACCGGAGCAAGAAATTGTTCTGCGTGGCTTTCTCGGCATTGGCATGGCAGAGAAGGACCGCGCCGTGGTTGTCACCGCGGTGCTGCAAGGCAGCCCGGCAAGCAGCGCCGGCGTCAAGGCCGGCGATCGCATCAGCAAGTTCCAGGGCAAGACCGTCAACTCCCTGGCGGCCGTGCAACAGGCGGCCGGCAAGCTGGCTCCGGATGAAACCGCTAAGCTGGAGATCGAGCGCGACGGCAAGACCGAGGTGATCCGCATTACCGCCGGAAGGGGGCTATAACCATGAAACGCTGGAGCCTGAGTGCCGCTCTTCTGGTCGTCTGTTGTGCCGCGCCGCTGCGGTCCGATTCCACTCCGCCCAGCCCGGTCAAGGTGCCCTTCGATCTGCTGATCACCAAGCACATGGTGGTCAGCATCAAGGTGAACGGCAAGGGGCCGTTCAAGGTCATCTTTGACACCGGTGCGCCGGTCACTCTGCTCAGCAACAAGATCGGCAAGAAGGCCGGTCTCACCGGCAAGGGCGGCGCCATGTCCGGTTTCAGCCTGTTTGGCCCCGTCGCCCAGACCGAAGTAAAGAAACTGGAAATCGGCCCTTTGCAAGCGGACTATGTCCCGGTGATCGTCATGGACCACCCAACCGTCGAAGTGCTGGCGGACGCGCTGCAAGAGCCGATCGAGGGGATCATCGGCTTCCCGTTTTTTGCCCGCTACCGCATGACGCTGGATTATCAGGCCAAGGAATTGACCTTTGTGCCCAGCGACTTCAAACCGGTGGACATAATTCAATCAATGATGGTGGCCATCATGTCCCGCGACAAGCCGGCGGCCCGCGTGCTGGCCCCCGCCGGACTCTGGGGGATTGTGGTGGATAAGGAGAAAGGCGACGAAGAAGCGGGCGTCACGATCAAGGAAGTTTTGCCGGACAGCGCGGCGGCCCTGGCCGGGCTTCAGGCCGGTGACAGGCTGCTGACACTGGATGATCGCTGGACCGATTCGCTCGCCGACTGCTATACTGCCGCGAGCTATGCGAAGCCGGGGACAGAAATCATCGTCAAGATCAAACGCAACGCCGATGAAAAAGAACTGACGGTCAAGCCGAACGACGGCCTGTGACCATAAACATTCAGGATTGGAAGTCCTGTCCCGTCCATCCGGACAGGCAAGCGAAGGGCATGGCGGCCTTCGCACGCAAGGAACATGAAGGAGAGGGACGAGAGATGAGAAAGTATGCCCTGGCGCTCCTGCTGGCCTGCGGGCTGGCGGGTATTGTGAGCACACGTCTACTGTCGGGTAAGAACCACGAGACCGCCTCAGCCAACGTAAGCAAGGGCGTCGCCGACTTCTGCTTGAAAGACACCAGGGGCCGGCAAGTGGCCCTTTCCTCCTTCAAGGACAGGAAGGCTGTGGTCGTGCTGTTCCTGGGCACGCAATGCCCGATCAACAATGCCTACATCCCGCGTCTGGCGGAGCTGCAGAAGGAATATGAGCCCAGGGGCGTGCAGTTCCTGGGCGTGAACTCGAATCAGCAGGACGATGCCCAGCAAGTCGCCGAGCATGCCCGCCAGTACGAAATCCCGTTTCCGGTTTTGAAGGACGACGGCAATCGTGTCGCCGATCTCTTGGCCGCGCAGCGGACGCCGGAAGCCGTCGTACTCGACAGCCAGCACATGGTGCGCTACCGCGGCCGGATCGACGACCAGTTCGGCGTCGGCTTCAAGCGCTCCAAACCGACGCGGCGCGACCTGGCCTGCGCGCTCGATGAAGTGCTGGCGGGCAAGCCGGTAAGCGAGCCCGCCACCAGCGTCGCCGGGTGCTATATCTCCCGCGCCGTCAAATCGGAAGGCGACGGCAAGCACAGCAAGGTGACCTACACGCGCGAAGTCGTCCGCATCATGCAGAAGAACTGTCAGGAATGTCATCGGCCCGGTCGGATTGGCCCCATGTCTCTCTTGACTTACGAAGATGTGGCGGCCTGGTCCGACAGTATCCGTGAGGTGGTGGCCGAGCGACGCATGCCTCCCTGGTTTGCGGACCCGCACGTGGGCAAATGGCTGAACGACCGCAGCCTGTCCGATGCGGAGCGCGACACGCTGCTGGCCTGGATCGACCAGGGCTGCCCCCAGGGCGACCTGCGCGACCTGCCGCCGCCGCGCGAGTTTGTGCCGGGCTGGAGCATCGGCAAGCCCGACGTGGTGTTCACCATGAAGGATGAGTTCGAGGTGCCCGCGGTGGCGCCCAAGAACGGCATCGAGTATCAGTATTTTGAAGTCGACACCGGTTTCACCGAAGACAAATGGGTGCAGTGTGCCGAGGCCAAGGAAGGAGCGCCGTCGGTCGTGCACCACATCATTGTCTTCATAGTGGCGCCGGACCGAACGTTCATCCCGAAACAGGGCAATGCCCCGTTGCTGTGCGGCACGGCGCCCGGAGACATGCCGCTGATCATCACGCCCGGCAACGCCAAGAAAATCCCCAGGGGTTCGAAGCTGGTTTTCCAGGTGCACTACACAGCCAGCGGCAAGGCCACCAGGGACCGCTCTTCGGTGGGGATTATCTTTGCCAAGGAGCCGCCCAGGCGGGAGCTGCGCACCTTGCCTGTGATGCAATACAACCTGCACATACCGCCCGGCGCCGACAATTATGAAGCCGAATCGAGCATGCGGTTTAACTGGGACAATGCCTATATCCTTGCCTTCATGCCGCACATGCACCTGCGCGGCAAGGACATTCGCGGCGAGGTGATCTACCCGGATAATCGCAAGGAGACTGTGTTCTCGATTCCCCACTACAACTTCAACTGGCAGAGCAGCTACCGCCTGCAAGAGCCGATTAGCATGCCCAAGGGGAGCAAGATTCACTTTGTTGCCCATTTTGACAATTCGGCTAAAAACCCCAACAACCCCGATCCGACCAAGACCGTACGCTGGGGCGACCAGACCTGGGAAGAAATGATGATCGGTTGGACGGATGTTGCCATCGACATCAAGCCACCGTTGACTGCCAGCAAGTAGCCGATTGCCGAGCCGCAATTTCCAGGCTGACTTCAATTCCCTGGATTTCCTGAGCAGGTTCGGCTCAGACTGGAAAGCCAGACCTACTCAATCGTGTCCGGCAATAAATCAGCATCTCCCTTTCATCACTCAGGCTGCAGCGCGAAAAATCTTGTACCGACGACAGAAAACCGGCCCGCGAGCCGCTCGATTCTGAGCTAGGCTGTGGGTAGAAGATTGTTCCCGCCTCTGTCACCAATTTCAGGATGACCATGCAAAGTCGCGCCTGGATCAAGCTATTACAACGGATTCCGCCTGACCGGCATGATGGCCTGGTCTTGATGACCGTTACGGGCAATGAAATCAGCATTCAGACAATTTTCCGCCAGGAGGAAGATTTCCTGGTGCTGCGCGGCCGCATGTCCGGCACCACCGATGACGGCCGGATCTTCTTCATTCCCTACGATCAGATCACTTACCTGGGCATCGTGAAAGCGATGCGGGAAACGGAAGTGCATGCCCTGCTGGGTGGAGCCCCTGCGCTGGCGCCTTCGGTGCAACGCATCCTGGATACGCCGTCGCCGACGCAGACGGCGGCGGAAACGGCGCCGACCCCTGTGCCGCCTGAGCCGGTCGCAGCCGAACCGAGTCCCGTTCCCGGCAAGCCGGCGGAGCGCCTGGCCATCCCAAGGCGGAGCGGCCTCATCGCCCGCCTACGCGCGCGCACCAACACCGGCGATACATCGCAGCCCGCGCCGCGCACATAGGCAGTCCGGAGCCGGTCTGCTATTCTCAACATATGGCCGCGCCGGAGTTGCAAAAGCAAACCTCGATGATCCCTGCTGCCATTACCTCCATCCAGCCGGGGGGCGGCTTTGGCATGGCCCTCGAAGCGGCCTGGGGACGGCTGCGCCGCGCCTGGCTACGGCGTTTTCGCCCCGCCTATGTGCGACGCATGTTGAAGCTGCGCCTCGGCCATTGCCAGGACTGCCCGCACGACATCATTGATGCCCGTGACCTGAAGCTCTACCGCAATGTTTGCGGCTATCACTTTGCCGAAGACTGCCTCCGCGGCCGCAATCCCCTGCGCCTGGCCCAGGCGGGCCGGGTCGAGCTGCTTTTATTCGGCGTGCTGCTGCTGGCCCTGGCCTTGGTCTCGGGATGGTTAGCCTTGCGGTGGCAGCCCCTTTTCTTCGCTCCGCTGACGATCGCCCTTGTGGTGCTGCTCTTTGTCGTCTCCTTTTTCCGCGATCCCGAACGCGTGGCGCCGAGCGCTGTCGATGTCTACGTCAGCCCGGCGGACGGCGCCGTCACGCACGTCGATGAAGTCGACGAGCCCGATTTCCCCGACGGCCGTGCTCTACGCATCAGTATCTTCCTGTCGATTTTCAATGTCCATGTGAATCGCATTCCGCGCTCCGGCCGGGTGCTCGGCATCCGCTATTTCCCGGGCGCCTTCCTCGACGCCCGCCACAGCGAATGCCCGGTGCGGAATGAACAGCTTTGGCTCGACTTGGAGGAAGACGGCAGCGGGCGGCTCGTGCGCGTCAAGCAGATCAGCGGGGCCATTGCCCGCCGCATCGTTTGCTGGCTGAGGCCTGGGGAGCACGTCGAGTGCGGCGAACGCTTCGGCATGATCAAGTTCGGTTCGCGCACGGAATTGCTTGTGCCGGTGGATCCAGGCTTGCAAGTCCTGGTGAAAGTAGGCGACAAAGTGAAAGGCGCCTGTACCATCCTGGCGCGCGCACCGGGGGTCGCCGCTGGGAATGGTCAAGTGAGCTGAGCGGCGGCTACTTGCTGCAAACTGCGTCCCGCCTTCCAGGATCCTTCCTTGCGGACCACTTCGCAATAGAGCGTGTCCCGCTCCACCGGCACGCGGCCGGCCTCCTCGATCAGCCGGCGCAACTCGGCGACCGTGATCTCCTGCGGCGCGTCCGAGCCGGCATCGTGATAAATCTTCTCATGGACAACCGTACCATCGATGTCGTCCGCGCCGAAGCTCAAGGCGAGCTGAGCCGTCTTGATGCCGAGCATCACCCAGTAGGCCTTGATGTGCGGGAAATTATCGAGCATCAGCCGGCTGATGGCCATGGTTTTCAGATCCATGAGCCCGCTTGCTTTCTGGATATGCGACAGCCCCGTGTTGTCGGGATGGAAGGCCAGGGGAATGAAGGTCTGGAAGCCGCCAGTTTCGTCCTGCAATTCGCGCAGGCGGCACAGATGGTCGATGCGGTGCCGCGGCTCCTCGATATGGCCGTAGAGCATGGTGGCGTTTGAGCGCAGGCCGAGTTCGTGCGCCTCGCGATGGATGCGGATCCAGGCGCCGGCATCGGCCTTGTGTTCACAAATCTTGTCGCGCACCTCGGGATGAAAGATCTCGGCCCCGCCGCCCGGCAAGCTCCCCAACCCGGCTTCCTTGAACTCCGCGAGGATGTCGCGCGTGGGCCTGCCCGTGAGCCGCGCGAACCAATCCCATTCCACTGCCGTGTAGGCCTTCAAGTGCAGGCGCGGCTGCGCCTGGTGGATGATGCGGACAACGTTCAGGTACCACTCGTAAGGCAGTTGATGGTGCAAGCCGCCGACGATGTGCAGTTCCGTTGCGCCGCGCGCCGCAGTCTCGGCGGCGCGCTCGAGAATCTGCTCATCGGACATGACGTAGCCTTTAGGGCTCTTCAAATCCGCTCGAAACGCGCAGAACGTGCAGCGGTACACGCAAACATTGGTCGGATTCAGGTGGGCGTTGACGTTGTAGTAAGCGAAGTTGCCGTTTTTCCGCTCGCGGACGAGGTTTGCCAGTTCGCCGAGCGTGAAGACATCGGCATGTTCGTAGAGAAAGACGCCGTCGTCAAAAGTCAGCCGCTTGCCGGCTTCCACTTTTTCGCGAATTGAACGCAGATAGCTTTGTTCAGTTGGCTCCGCCATCGTCATGTCGCCTCACCTGGACCATTCTTTAGTTAGCATCATACCATTGCCAAGCGGATTTTACAGAAGCCGAATCCCCTTAACCAGATCGTGTGGCCGGACTGGTTAATCTTGTCAAGCTATGTTGAGAACCGTATTCGATCGAGAAACACAACGGCTGGCGGGAATGGGTCATGGAGATGAGCTTGACGGAAGACTTCAAAACGATTGATGAACTACGCGACGATCCGGACGGTATACTTGCTCAGGTGATTAGCACTGGCCGACCCGTGAGCAAAAATGAGGAACGGAAAACCGGTGATCGTAATGATCGAAGTCGCCAATTTTGAACGCATGCTCAAGACACTCAATCTCCTCCGTCTGCTCGGTCCCGCGGAAGAGGACATCCACGCCGGGCGAACGCAACCTTTGGAAAGGTTCATGAGCGAGTTCTACAGTGCCAACCCAGAAGAGAGCCCCGAAAGCTAGATTTATGAAGCGGCCTTCGCTTTCCTTAGCTCAACCTTAAGCGCTTGCCCATCAATCTTCACATCCACGGCGGATGCCTTCTCGCCCAGAGCTCGCTCCGACAATTCCATGGCAAGGGTCTCATTCATGATATATTTTTTGTGCTCGACAATTGCCTTTTGCAGAGCAGCAGACGAGGTGCCGACGTAGAGCACGATCCGATCTTCCATTTCCAGCTTGGCCGTTTTTCGCAGGTCCTGGACATGCCGGACGATCTCGCGGGCCATGCCTTCCTGAGCCAGGGTTTCCGTGATGCGCACGTCGAGCGCCACCTGGGTGCCGCCCTCGCCGACGCCCGTCCACCCTTCGGCGGCTTTGACCTGTTTAAAAAGATCGCCGGCTTCCAGGGTCACTTCGCCGGACACACAGTTCAGGACCACGGGATTACCGCTGTCGAGAAGGGCCGCCAGCTTTGCCGGCTCCAGGGCCGCCAGCGCGCCCTGGACTTCCTTGAGCCGGGGACCAAGCTTCGGTCCCAGCGTCTTCGGATTCGGCTTTACATCGTATTGCAGCAGCGGACCTCGTGCCGGGTCATGCAAGGTCACCTTCTTGACATTGAGCTCCTCGCAAATCTGCTCCGCAAAGCGTTCAACCGCCCGGCGATCCCGCTCATCGGCGGGCTGCACCTTCATTTCGGCCAGCGGCTGGCGGCGTTTGATCTTCATGGTGTTGCGCGCCGCCGAGCCGATGGACACCAGGCGCAGCAGGGCTTCCATGTCCGCTGACAGTTCCGCGTCGATAAGCGAGCCGTCCACCTGCGGAAAATCGCACCAGTGCACGCTTTCCGAGCGGGAGTCAGCAGCACGCGGGGTGAGGTTCTGATGCATGGTCTCCGCGAGGAAGGGCATGACCGGCGCGATCAGGCGGGTCAAGGTGGTCAAAACCGTGTAAAGCGTCTGGTATGCCGCGAGCTTGTCGGTGCCCTTTTCGCTCTTCCAGAAACGCCGGCGGTTGCGGCGCACATACCAGTTGCTCAGTCGATCATCGATGAACTGCTCGGCCTTGAGACAGAAGGCCATGACGTTGTACGCCTCGAATTCCTTGCGCGCCGTCTGCACCAGGAGCTGCAGGTCCGACAGAATCCAGCGATCGAGATCAGGACGTTTCGCGACCGGCACCGGCGGCGCTGCTGGCTCGAAGCCGTCCAGGCGCGCGTAGTTGCAGAAGAACGCATAGGTGTTCCACAACTTCAGGGTGAACTTGCTGCGCAGCTCCTCCGCCGGCCCGGAACCGAAATTGATGTTGCTGGCCGGATTCTGACGGCAAAACATCCAGCGCATCAGGTCGGCGCCCATGGGCAGCTTGGCCTCGCGCCGGCCGTCCGGGTATGTCACCGTCCAACCCTCATCGGCCGCGGCCTCAAAAGCAATGGCGTTGCCTTTGGATTTGTGCATCTCCTCGCCATGCTCGTCCCGGACCAGACCGTGGCCCAGCACCACCTTCATCGGCCTCTGCCCCGTCATCATGGTGCTCATGGCCAGGATGGCATAGAACCAGTTGCGGAACTGGCCGGGGAACGACTCCGTGATGAAGTCGGCGGGAAACCATTGTGCCCAGTACTCACGGTCGCGGTTGTAACCGAGCGTGGAATACGGCACGATGCCGGCGTCCAACCAGGGATTGCCTACATCTGAAATCCGGCTCGCCTCGCCGCCGCACTTTGCGCAGTGAATCTTCACCAGGTCGATCCACGGCCGGTGCGGCGAATGGCCCTCGAAATCGCTCCAACCCGCCACGGCACGCTGTTTCAGCTCCTCGCGTCCACCGACGACCTCAAAGTGGCTGCATTTGTTGCAAACCCAGATCGGCAGCGCCAGGCCCCAGTAGCGCTTTTTGGAGATCATCCAGTCGCCCATGTTCTTCAGCCAGTCCAGTTCCCGCGCCTGGCCGTTGATGGACTCAGGCAGGAACTGCACCTGGCGCACCACGTCCATGATCTCCTCGCGCCACGACATTTTGATGAACCATTCGTCCACGAGGCGAAAGAGCAGTTCTGTCTTGCAGCGCCAGCAGTGCGGATAGTTATGCGGGTAACGTTCCACTTCCAGCAAGATCCCCTTCTGCTTCAGGTTCGCGAGGATCAAGTCCGTGGTGGCCTGGTCCACTGCGGACCTGCCTTCCAACTCGCCAAAACCAGGCAGGAATACTCCGCTCTCATCCAGCGGAGCAACCGCCACCAGGTGTTGCTCGCGGCCCAGCTCGTTGTCCTCGGCGCCGCAGCCCGGAGCGATGTGCACGATGCCAGTGCCTTCCGCCTCGCCGACGTCCTTCCAGGCGATGACACGATGAATCTGTCGGGCAGATTGCTGGGATCCCCAGCCTTGCCGGTGCGCGGCAGCGGCCACTTCCGCGGGATAACCGCCCGGATGGGCCTGGGCTGGCAATTCATCAAAGGGCCCTTGATATTCCCAGCCGATCATGTCGGCGCCGGCTACCTCGCCGACAACCTCGCAACCTTCCTTGCCCGCCTTCTCCTTGAAGACTTGTTCCAGCGTCTTGAGCTTGGGAACGCCTTCGAGCCATTCCTTGCGTTTGAACTGCTCCTCCAGCCGGTGGGCCGTAAAGGCCCCTTTGGCGACATAATAAAACTGATCGCGCAGCCGAACCTTGAGATACTTCAACTCCGGATTTACCGCCGCGGCCACGTTGCTGGTCAGCGTCCAGGGTGTCGTTGTCCAGATCAGCAAATTTTCTTTTGGCCGGCCGCGCAGCGGGAAAGCAACAAAGAGTGCACGATGCGCGACGAGTTGATAGCCCTCGTGCATCTCCATCTGGCTGATGCCCACGCCGCAGCGCGGGCACCAGGGCATGGCGTCGTAGCCGCGGTAGACCAGGCCGCGATCGTGGCACTTCTTGAGGAAGCTCCAGATGGTGTAATTGTTTTCGTCCGACATCGTGAAGTAACTGCGCCGCTGGTCGGGCGGCTTCTGCCAGTCCTCCTCACGATCCCAATCCATCCAGTAGCCGAGGCGGATGGATTGCTCGGTTTGCCTGCGCGCGAATTTGTCCACGCGCGCCTTGCAGGCCTGGACAAACTTGTCGATGCTGGCAAAGCGGTCGCCGGGAACCAAGTTCTCAATGTCTCGCTTGGATCCCATGGGGACGCCTTGCTCCTTCAATTCCTTCTCGACTTCGACTTCCACCCACAGCCCCTGGCAATCGAAGCCGTTCTGATAGCGCTGGTCATGCCCGGTCATGGCGAAAAAGCGTTCGTAAGCATCCTTGTAAGTGCGGCCCCAGGCATGGTGCACGCCCATGGGATTGTTGGCTGTGATCGGCCCGTCGAGAAAGGACCATCTTGGTTTGCCGCGATTTTTTTCGCGGAGATGCTCAAATGCCTGAATGCGCTCCCAAAATTCCAGAATGGCGCGCTCCTGCGCGGGGAAATCGACTTGCGTGTCAACCTTGTCGAAAGGCATTGAACCAACCTCACGGCGTGGGGAAGAAAATCATATTTTATCAGAGGGCCGCGAATTCCGGCAGATGAGTGAGCGTGGCAGCTTGCTGGAACGCCAGGGGCTGATTTCCGTCTTTGGCTGCGAAACGGCCTTAGCGCAGTGCATGCGTTTCGAGCGGAGGAGAGATTTGGAGCTGGTTCGGGAGTCTGCTGAGGTACTGTCTGTCCGCGACGGCTATGCCGCCTGGGCCGCCTGTTACGAAGATGACGGCAACCCACTCATCCCGCTCGAAGGGCCGGCCGTGGCGGAATTGTTCAGTCCTGTCGCGGGGCGGCGGGTCCTTGACCTGGGCTGCGGAACAGGCCGGCATACGCTGGCCCTGGCCAGGGCCGGCGCCCACGTTACGGCGCTGGACCAGAGTCCGGAAATGATGGCGCTGGCGCGCCGTAAACTCGATGGCTTTCCGGTGGAGTGGCTGCTGCACGCTCTCCCGGCGGCCATTCCATTCCCTGATGACGTCTTCGCCCTGATCGTTGCGGGCCTGGTCGCCGAGCACATCGCCGACCTGCCGGCGCTCCTAAGAGAGGCCGTACGGGTTCTTGCTCCGCGTGGCCGGTTTGTGCTATCTGCCCTGCACCCCGAGCGAACGGCCGCCGGCCAGCGCGCCCGCTTCATCGATCCGGAAACCGGTGTGCGGCGGCCGATCGTAACCTATCACCGCACGACTGCCGAGTATCTCCGTGCGGCGGCGGCAACGGGGTTGGCCCTGGCGAGCGAACAAACCCTGGTGGTGACGGAAGCAGTGGCCGCGCGTTTGCCCCGGGCGCGCCGCTACGTCGGCCTGGCGCTGGGCTGGGTGGCAGCCTGGGACAAGGTGAATGCTTGAGGATGGATTGTAATGGCTGATGTGATTCGCCTGGCTGTGCTCCTGAGCGGCGCCGGCACGACGTTGCAGAATTTTCTGGACCGGATCAAGGACGGCCGGCTGCGCGCTCAAGTAGCGCTCGTCATCTCGAATCGCTCCGATGCCTACGGTTTGACGCGCGCCCAGCTTGCGGGGATCCCTGCGGCCGTGGTCTCGCGCATGGAGTATGCGAACCGTGAAGCCTTCAGCGCTCACATATTCGAGCTATGTCGCCAGACGAAAGCAGACCTGGTATGCCTGGCTGGATTCTTGCAACTGCTGCAGGTGCCGGAGGACTTCCTGGGCCGCGTGCTGAACATTCACCCGTCGCTCATTCCCGCCTTTTGCGGCCAGGGCTACTACGGGCATCGGGTTCACGAAGCGGCCCTGGAATATGGCGTGAAGCTCAGCGGTTGCACCGTGCATTTCGCGGACAACCAGTACGACCATGGGCCCATCATCCTGCAGCGTACGGTGCCGGTTTTTGACAGCGACACGGCCGAGACGCTGGCGACGCGCGTCTTTGAACAGGAATGCGAGGCGTACCCAGAGGCGATTCACTTGTTTGCCGAGGGCAAGCTGCGGATCGAGGGTCGCAAGGTGAGAACCGCAGAGCCTTAGAGCCGGCAAGGCCGGCCCCCGGCTGCATTGTTCACCGCTCTGGGTACTGCTAAAATACTCCTGCCGAGGCCAGCAGGATGTCGCGCTCGGAGAGGTGCCAGAGCGGCCGAATGGGCCGGTCTCGAAAACCGGTGTGGGGCTTGCCTCACCGCGGGTTCGAATCCCGCCCTCTCCGTTTTCACTTTGTGCCTGCTTGGCGTAAGCCACTCTAGCTACAAAGCTTACGCCTGAAATCACCCTTTCTCGTGAACAACCCCTGGTGCACAGTTGCTGCACAACGTGTGCACGGGAGTCCTGGTAGTGGGACGCCGCGACTGGCGATGAAGCGCTCACCCTCCGCGGACACCTTCGTGCTGTCAACAGTGTCACGTTCAGTCCGGACGGAACGCGTCTCCTCTGCGGCGCCGACGGCATGAAGATCTGGGAAACATTACCTGGAGCCAGAGCGCGGCGGCCGAGCGGGATGCCCTCACTCTAGCCGTCGCGAAAGATCGCGCATCACTTGGATGTTGAGCCGCCGCAGCTTCCACAGATGCAGGATCAAGGGCGCCGGTTGTGTCCACGAGCCCGACTTGAATTACTGGCATCATTGTGCTCCTTTCATTTGTGAGGCGCGCAGCTAACCTAATAATGTACCGTGAATCATTGGTTGCTATCGGTAGTGCGAGAAGATAACCTAACTCTCTGAAGAGAACCCACCGCACGCCGCTGGTGAAATAGGCATGATGCAAGTCCCTTTCCTCATCGCGACGGCCCTGGCGTTGTCCCTGGGGCAGAGTTCGCTGCGCGCCAGCGAGTCTGTGGATTATCTGAAGGAGGTCAAGCCGTTGCTGGCGGCACGCTGCTATGCCTGCCATGGCGGCTTGCAGCAAAAGGGCGACCTGCGCGTGGACACGGCGCACTCCCTGCGCGACGGGGGGAAGAGCGGGCCGGCCGTTGTGCCCGGTCGCGCCGCTGAAAGTCTCCTGCTCGCCCATGTCACGGCCAGCGCGGGAAAGCGCCGGATGCCGCCGACCAGCGAGGGTGAAGGACTTTCGCCAAAAGAGATCGCGCTGCTGAGAGCCTGGATCGATCAGGGCGCCAACGGGCCCGCCGATGAAAAGCCCGAGGCCGATCCGCGCGCGCACTGGGCTTTTCGCTCTCCGGTTCGGCCCACACTTCCTCGGCTCCGCGATGGAGTACACGCGCGCAATCCCATCGATGTCTTCCTTGTCGCGGAACGAGACAAGCACGGTGTGACGACGAAGCCGGCGGCCGAGAGGGCCATTCTGCTGCGCCGCGTCTACCTTGACCTGATCGGTCTGCCACCCAGCCGCGAGGAGCTGGCGGCGTTCGTGGCAGACCCGGCGCCCGACGCCTATGAGAAAGTGGTGGAACGATTGCTGGCGTCGCCCCAATACGGCGAGCGCTGGGGACGGCATTGGATGGACGTGTGGCGCTACTCCGACTGGTGGGGCCTGGGCGCGGAGGTGCGCAACAGCCAGAAGCACATCTGGCACTGGCGGGACTGGATCATCGAGTCCCTCAACGCCGACAAAAGCTACGCGCAGATGGTCCGCGAGATGCTGGCCGCGGATGAATTCTATCCGAACGACCTGGACCGGCTCCGGGCCACCGGCTTCCTGGCCCGGCAGTACTTCAAATTCAACCGCAACTCTTGGCTGGATGAAACCATCGAGCATACGTCGAAGGCATTCCTCGGCCTGACGATCAATTGCGCCAAATGCCATGACCACAAGTTCGACCCGATCGCGCAGACCGATTACTATCGCTTGCGGGCATTCTTTGAGCCGTACCAGATCCGCATGGACCGTGTTCCCGGTGAGACGGACGTGGAGAAGGACGGCATCCCGCGAGCCTTCGATTGTAATCTCGACGCTGCCACCTATCGCTTCATCCAGGGCGATGAGAAGCGACCGATGAAGGCAAGGCCCCTCTCACCGGGGGTGCCACCAGTGCTGGCCTTCGGCGCACTTGACATTCGGCCGGTGTCTCTTCCGCGGGAGGCCCATTCGCCGGGGCTGCGGCCCTTCGTCCTCGACGATGACCTGCGCCTCGCGGAGAAACAGATCCAGGCGGCACGCGCAAACTTGGAACAGGCACGCAAGGCACTGGCCGAGGTGAAGAGGGTCTCCGAGCCGGCAGCGTCTTCGCCGCCGCAACCGCCACAAGCCGGGCACCAACCGCGCGCACTCTCGCTCATCCAGGCGAGTGGCCCGGCGTCCGCAGCGCAGAAGAAGGCGCTCGCGGTCGAGCAAGCGCGGGCGTTCGTGGTGGTGGCGGAAAGAGCGCTGGCCGCCGCACAGGCACAACCGGTGGCACTAGAGGCGCGAGCAGCAGCGGACCGCGCTCAGGTTCAGAACCTCCCCGCTAGCGCCATACGGGACCAGGAGCGTCGGGCGGCCGTCGCCGAACGGCAGGCAGCGGCTGCGCAGGCCGAGGAAGCGCTCGCGCGCGCCGAACTCGAGTTGCTGCAGGCAGCAGCAGGGAAGAAAGCGGTCGCCAAGAAAAAGAGAACCGCTGCCCGAGACGCCGTCACGAAGGCACGCAAGGCACTGGTATCGGCCGGAGAAACCTACACGCCCGTCAGCGGCGCGCTCAAGACGCTCGAGTCAAACGTGGAGACGGAGGCCTCGCGCAACAAACCCTTCCCGACGACGAGCACCGGCCGTCGTTCCGCGCTGGCATATTGGATCACGGACGAGCGGCATCCACTAACAGCCCGCGTCACCGTCAACCATGTCTGGGCCTGGCACTTCGGCAAGCCCCTCGTCGCGACGGTCTTCGACTTCGGCCGCAAGGGGGCCGCACCAACGCACCCGCAGTTGCTCGACTGGCTCGCCGTGGAGCTGAGAGAACATGACTGGAGTCTCAAACACCTACACCGCCTGATGGTCACTTCGGAGGCGTACCGGCTGACCTCGTCGAGCGCCGGGGCCGCGGCCGCCAACCAGGCAATTGATCCGGAGAACCGCTATTACTCGCGCATGAACTCGACGCGCATGGAAGCCGAGGTTCTCCGCGACAGTCTGCTGCACCTGGCCGGAATGCTCGACCCCGCGATGGGCGGGCCGCCGCTCGACCCGGTGAAGCAGGAGGCCTCGCGGCGGCGGAGCCTGTACTTCGTTCACTCCCATAACGACGAGCACCACTTGTTGTCGATGTTTGACGAGGCCAGCGTGCTGGAGTGCTATCGGCGGCAGGAGAGCATCGTGCCGCAGCAGGCGCTGGCCCTGTCGAACAGCAAGTTTGCCCTGGGCATGGCAGCCCACATCAACACGCGCCTGCACGAGCGGCTGGGAACGGCGAGCGATGCGGAGTTCGTGGGGGCCGCCTTTGAGACGATGCTGGCTTCCCCGCCGACCGCCGAGGAGCGGGCGGAATGTGCGCGGGCAGTGAGGCGGTTGACCGACTTGCTGAAGTTACAGGGTAAGCCGGATGCCGTCCGCCGGGCGCGCGCCGACCTGGTCCTGGCCCTGTTGAACCACAACGATTTCGTCACGATCCGCTAGGCGAGGAGCCTATGAAGACAGGTTGCGCTTGCCACCATCCGGGCCCCGGCATCCACCGCCGAGCGTTCCTGGCCGATCTGGGCATGGGTTTCGTCGGCCTGGCGTTGGGGGCGCTGCTCCACCGCGACGGCTACGCCTCGCCCGGCGCGGCCTGGTCGCCGCCCGACGGCAGACCACACTTGGCGCCCAAGGCGAAGAACGTGATTTGGCTCTTCATGAACGGCGGCGTCAGCCATGTGGAAAGCTTCGACCCCAAGCCGATGCTGACCCGATATGCCGGCAAGAGCATCGCCGAGACTCCATACAAGGACGCGCAGAACCCTGAGAAGTTGAAATTGGCCCGCGTGGTCGTCATCAATGATGCAAACGGCCAGCAGCGGAACGTACTCTATCCGCTCCAGGTCGGCTTTGGCAAACGCGGCCAGAGCGGCATTGAGATCAGCGACTGGTGGCCCCACCTCGGTGACTGCGCCGACGACATCGCCTTCGTACGGTCGATGTACACCACCGACGACAATCACGGGGCGCAGACCCAGTTTCACTCGGGCCGGCACATGCTCGACGGAGAGTTCCCGACGCTGGGCGCCTGGGTCCACTACGGCCTGGGCTCGCTCAACGACAACCTGCCCCAGTTCATCTCGATGGGCAAGCGCGAGTACTGGAATTTGAAGGACGGTCACTACCTGGGGCCGTCCCACGACGCCGTGCCGCTGCGCGTCGACGCGGCCAACCCGCTCGACTACGGCAAACCCGAAGGAGATCTCGGAGTCCTTGAGCAGAAGATCGGCTTCGAGCTGGTTGGGAAGCTGAACCGCCTCCGTGCCGTGGAATATCCCGACGACCCGGCCCTGGCCGCCCGCATACAGGCGTACGAGCTGGCTTTCCGCATGCAGAAGTCGCTGCCGGAGGTCCTGAACTTCAAGGACGAAACCGAGGAGACGAAAGCCTTGTACGGGCTCGACCGTACGGAAACGCGCGACTTCGGCATGCAGTTGCTCGCCTCGCGCCGGCTCGTCGAGCGCGGCGTCCGCTTCGTCCAGATCCAGCACGGCGCGGGCGGCGCGGGCGTCTGGGACGCCCACAGCGGCCTACGCGCCAACCACGCCCGCAACTGCGCCCAGGTGGACAAGCCGATTGCCGGTCTGCTCCGCGACCTGAAGCGTCGTGGCCTGCTCCAGGAGACGATCGTCGTCTTTGCCACGGAGTTCGGCCGCACTCCCGGCTCCCAGGGCTCGGACGGGCGCGATCACCACATTTACGGCTTCTCGGTGTGGTTGGCGGGCGGCGGCATCAAGGGCGGCGTGGCTCACGGCGCCACCGATGAGATCGGCTTCCATGCGGTCGAGCACCGGCACTACGTCACCGACGTCCACGCCACGATCTTGAATCTCCTCGGCCTAGACTCGCGGCGCCTGGAAATCCCAGGGCGAAAGCGGCTGGAGATCGACCACGGCCAGCCGATCCGGGAGATCATGGCTTGAGCCTTTTGTGGGCGGGATCGCCGCGCTGCAGGAGCGCATCAGCAGTTGGGTTTCTCAACAAGGGAGGTGCCTCATGCGTTGGTATCCGCGCATCTTTGGTTTCGCGTCCCGGGGCGGCACTGCCAAGGCGCCGCGGCGCCTGCGGCCCCAGGTCGAAGTCCTGGAAGAGCGCACGCTGCTCAATAACCGCTTCGTGGTCCCTCTTGGCGTTCCTGTCGACAACAGCACAAGTTTCGCCAACTTGCAGGCCGCCCTGACGACCGCCGGCCTGGCCACGGGCGACACGATCGAGATCGAGCCGGGCTCGGCCCCCGGTAATCTGGTGAATGCCAACTTCACCACCGCCTTGAGCGGGGCGACCAGGCTGACCATCCAGGGCAACCCGGCGGTGGGCCTGGCCGGCATCCCCCAATTCACCATCACGGACACGGTCGTCATCGCCGCCGCCGATACCCTGAACTTGAATGTCGCCAACGTCGGTTTGATCGCCGCGGGCGCCTTGACTCTTAACGGCAACACGAGCATCACCGGCTCGATGCTCACCGATGTCAACTCAACGGCCACCGCGCCATTCACTTTTGCAGGAGGCAGCGACAACCTCAGCAACTCAACGGTGGTCAATGACATTGAAGTCCTCAACGGGGTCCTTGTGGTCGCCAATCCTACCAGGGATTTTTTAGCAGGTATTTCCTGGACTTCGGTACTTGCCCTCTGTTACCGAAAGCGGAAGTCGAGCTTAAAGTCGTACAGCCACGGGATGCGCGGATCGATTCCTTCCGCGCTGAGCTTGGCT
>Ga0185299_10001959_pt1 | contig 34669 bp, 21 predicted proteins | sample PaiPotPPA55metaG_FD_128002 | JGI IMG/M metagenome (GOLD analysis project Ga0185299, IMG submission 128002) | Iron sulfur acid spring bacterial and archeal communities from Banff, Canada, to study Microbial Dark Matter (Phase II) - Paint Pots PPA... ...
GCGTTTCCGCCCCGCCAAGCCGGGCGACAACGTTCGCCCAATCTTCGTTCACAAGTGATTCGTGTCTCATGACACTTTGGAATCACAGACGATTCCGCGGCGCAAGACTATTTTAACGTATATGGGCCAACGCCGGGACCGATAACCACTGATGTTAGCGATGATAAGGCTGTGGCCCCACGTCGCACAATACAGGCATCGGTGTTTGTGGGTCCCGGCTCAAGGCCGGGACGACGGGGACTATTTCGTCAATAGCGCAAACGCGCCGTTCCAGTCTTCCGGCGGCGGATTTTCCTGATAGCCGCGAATCCGCACCTCGTAGAGATTGTAGAGCAGTTCGAGGGCGTGCGCGTCGTCGGTGGTGCGGCCGCGCTCGATCGCGGCCAGCGCGCCTTCCCAGTCGCGGTTGCGATAACACGCCAGCATCTCGATGGTGAGGTTGCGCAGGCGCTGGAAGCGGCCGGACTGTGCGACATCGTCGCGGCCGGCGATGGCATAGATGACCTCGGGCTCCTTCTTGCCCTTGACCATGATGAAATCGAGCTCGAGGATCGCAAACTTGTCCTTCACCTCGAGCGCGGTCCTGGAGCCGACAATGATCGGGAAGCCGTACTCCTTGGATTGCCCCTCCAGGCGCGAGGCAAGGTTGACGCTGTCGCCGAGCACGGAATAATCGAACCGCAGGTCGGATCCCATATTGCCGACGACGCAGACGCCGGTATTGAGCCCGACGCCGACGTTGAGCGGAATGTAGGCATGACCGCCCTCCTTTGCCTCGGACTCGCGCAGCGCGTTGAGCTCGTCGATGCGTTCCAGCATGTTGACCGCGGCTTCGCAGGCATTGAGCTGATGCTGCCGGTCGTCGAGCGGCGCGTTCCAGAACGCCATGATGGCGTCGCCCATATATTTGTCGATGGTGCCCTTGCGCTCCAGGATCGCATTGGTCAGCGGCGTCAGGAACCGGTTCATCAGCGCGGTCAGGCCTTGCGGATCGTGCTTGTAGGACTCCGAGATGGTCGTAAAACCCCGGACGTCGGAGAACATGATGGTCATCTCGCGCTCCTCGCCGCCGAGCACGAGTTTTTCCGGCGAGTTGGCGAGCTGTTCGATCAGCGCCGGCGACAGATACTGGCCGAAGGCCGAGCGGATCTGCCGCCGCTGCTTCTGCTCCCGCACAAAGCTGAAGAAGATCAGGGCCAGGTAGATCGCGGTGGTCGACATCAATGGATAGGTGAAATCGATCAGCAGCCGGTAGTGCTGGTAGAAATACCAGGAGGTTCCGATCAACAACGTCGCGAACAGGGCGCCGATGGCGACAAGGATGACGGGTCCGAATTGCGGCGCGAATATCATGACCAGGATTCCGAGCACGATGGCGGCGAAAAATTCGATGGCGAAACCGTAGCTCGGCTCCGACAGTACCGCCTGGGTGAGCGCGCTCTCGATCACCTGGGCGTGGATTTCGACCCCTGGCATCGCGCGCGACACCGGCGTGGTCTTGAGATCGTTAAGCCCCACCGCCGAGGTTCCGATCAAGACCAGCTTGCCCTTGATCCGTTCCGGCGGCACGTGGCCCTCCAGTACGTCCACCGCCGGAATCAGGATCGAAGTATCGCGGCGCGCGAAATGCACCCAGAGCTGGCCGTTGGCGTCGGTCGGAATCTGGAAACCCTTGACACCGATGCTCTTGATCCCGGCCTGGTCGGATTTGATGAAGATGGTGTCGGTGCCGGTGATCACCCGCAGCATTTCGAAGCTCAGTGACGGCATCGTCACGCCCTGGGCCAGCATGATCATCGGCACCCGCCGGACGATGCCGTCGCGCTCGGGATTGATCGTGAGCAGGCCGCGCCCGGAGGCCGCCTGCTCCAGCACCGGCGTATTGCGCAACAGGCCCGGGAATCTGAACATGAACCGCTGCGGGTCCTCGCCCAGCATGGCAAGGCCCGTCACCGGCAGCGTGTTGTCGAGTTCGGCCTGGACCTCGGCCAGTCCGGACTCGCCCAGCACCACGCGCGAATGCCGCATGGCATCGGCGAACACCTGGTCGTTGCTCGGCAGCGCGCGCAATTTGGTCCTGGTTTCCTCGTCGAGATCGCGAAACGTGTCGGCGGCCACGTCCGGGTTGAGCCGATCGGGCTCGGCGAAGATGACGTCGAAGGCGATCACGACGGCGCCGAGCCGGGTGAGGTCGGCGACCAGATCCGCGATCCTGGTCCGCGACCACGGCCACTGCCCGAGTTTTCGAAGGCTCGCTTCGTCGATATCGATAATGGCGACCGGCGAGGTCGCGAGCTTCTTGCGCGGTTCGATGCGCTGGAAGCTATCGAAGGTTCGAACGCGAATCTCCTCGATCGGCGCGAAATCGGCGATTCGCAGCGCCGCAAAGCCGATCAATAGCGCCAGGCACACCAGCCGCGCATAGCCGACCTTCCGCGTGAACCAGCGCCGCAATATCCGTAAGCGTTTCATGCCATCCAGATATCATGCTCGGGCGGATTGATCACGGGTGTTGTTGTGACGGAATTTGCGGGTATTCCCGGCTGCATCGCAGTCGGGGAGCGAGCTAGACGTGGAAGATAAAGTCGCTGTTGTGCAGATTGGCGACCTGCACGTTTTTCAAGATCAGCGTGTCATGGCTATCGAGCGTGATCTGCGTGTCGTTGCCCTGCTGGCTTTCGAGGCCCGAAAGGCTCGAAGCCGTAATGGCGTTGAATTGCCGGATGTCGATCTTGTCCAGGCCGTCGACAAAATCGGTGATGGTGTGCTGCGCGACGTTCGGTCCCGAATTCGGCTTGAACACGAACTGGTCATGACCGCCGCCGCCGGTCAGGACGTCGCCATATCCGGTGCCGAAGATCACGTCGTTGCCGGATGTGCCGGTCAGAACCACCGGCGTGGTCTGCGGGGGATTTGCGAGGTTGAATATGAAGTTGACCGTGTCGGTGGCGCCGAAGTGGTCGGCGACGGTAACCGTGACCTTGTCGGTCGCAGGCGGCGTCTGGCCGGGGTGATAGATGAGACCGGTGGCCAGATCGGCATTGGTTTGATCCAGGGGGTCGTCGTCCGTCGCGGGGGTCACGCTGCTTCCCGGCCCCGCGGTCGTTGCCGTCACTTTGAAGGTTCCGGAGGGGTTGGAGTCAGATATCTGCAGGCCGGAAATTGTCGTTGTGCCGTCCTCGTTCGAAGCGATGCTGAACTGGCCGGTATCGATCACCGGCCCGCCACTGACCGTCAGCGCAATGTGTTGGGTGGTGGTCTGTGCCCCGCCCGACCCGGTATGACCCTGGTCGTTGGCAGTCACGCCCAGCGTGTCGGAGCCGGAGTAGCCGGAGGTAGGCGTGTAGACAATACCGCTGGCCAGCGCTGCGTCGATCGCGGTCTGCGAGCCGAACAGATTGACCGAGCCGGAAACGTTGCCGGTAACAGAATCGAGGCCTGCGGCGTTCTCTAATGTCACCGTGCCGTGCGCCACCGCGAGCGTCACCTCGATCTGGGCCGAGCCGGCGTCGCCGTCGGAGACACTGATGCCGTTGATGGCAAGCGGCGTGTCCTCGTTGGTGGCGAGCGCGGTGGTGCCGTTGAGCACCCAGCTGTCGGTGAGGACGTTGGCAAAACCATCGTGGCCCTGATCGTCTCCGGTGAAGGTCACATGGTCGATGTCCCCGCCGGAGAGCACATAATGCGCAGCCGGCACCGAAGAACTGCCGAGTACGATATGCTCACTTTCGCTGACCGTGCTCAGCACGTTGCCTGAGGCGTCGTAGGCGGTCGCCGTCCATAGCGGATAGGACGAACCGGACGGGCCGGCATTCTCCTGCACGCGGTCGAACTCGAAACTGGTCAACGGATGGGTGAACGCCACGGTGTAACTGACCGGGTGGCCGCCGTTCTCGCCTATGACGTTGTGGCCCGACGTGGCGTTGAAGATGCCGCCGCCATAGACCACCCGGTCGTCGACGATCATTGGATCGGCGCCATGGCTCGAGCTCAACGTGATGCCGTAGCCGGCAAAGTAGTTGCTCAAGGTCGCGCCATCGATCCCCGCCGATGCGTCGAACCCGTCGAAGTCGATTTTGGCCGACGTCGAAATTGTCACCACCGGCGCATCGTTGGGCGCCACGACATTGAACGTGACGTTCGCCGTCGAGGTCACCCCATCGTCGGAAACCGTATAGGCAAAACTGTCGGTGCCGCTGTAGTTGGCCGCGGGCGTGTAGCTGATGATATTGCCGTTCAGGCTGACCGTGCCGCCGTGCAGGCTGTGGCCGTTCTGATCGCCGACGGAGGTGATAGTGAGAACACTGTTGTCGATATCGGTGACGTTGGCGAGCAATTGCGCCGCCGTCAGCGTCGTGCCGGTATTTTCGTTGAAGGCGATCTGGTTCGGCAGGCCGCCCCATTCTTCGAGATAGCCGGCGCCGGCGCCGTCACCCGGTTGACCTTTGTCCGTGGAATCATTCCACCCACCGGTGGGCCCAATCTGCAAATATTGTGTCGTGGCACTGAATCCGCCGTTCGGTTCGCCAGAATTCCAGTTCGAATAAGCGAATCCGGTGCCTGCCTCGGGTCCGGTGACCCAAAAAAATGTGCCCGCATTGGCCGTCGGGTTACCGGTCTGATCGTTATTGGTCTCGCCTCCGAGCCAGGTAGCGTCCAGGCCTCCGATGACATGATTGACGACAAAGGCCTGTTCGTCCGCACTTGTGATGGTAGCGAGATAGCCGCCGTCCGCAGCCGCGCCCGCCACCGCTTGCGCGAACGTGACGTGCGTTGTGACCTCGCGATAATAATGCCCGTTCTCGGTATCCAGCACCCAGCCATTGCCGGAGGGCGGCGACGCGTTGGAGATGGCGTCGTCATGCGCCACCGGCGCGACGTTGGCGACCGCGGCGGTCGCGGTGCTCGTTACCGACGCCGTGGAAGTATTGTCGGTGTCCGACGTGGTTGCGACCACATGAATGTGACGGCCTTCGTCGGCTTCACCCAGAACATATTGCGCACTGTCGGTTCCGATGTTGCTCCAGTTCGTCGTGCCGTCACTCGAACTCTGCCACTGGTAATGAATGCTGGCATCGCTTTCGTTGGTCGACGTGTGGGCCGTCAGCGTCTGGCCTTGCTGCGCTGTGCCCGTTACCACCACGCCCTGGGGCGCAGCGGAGAAGATGTCGGCGCGGGTGTAGGTGACGTTGTTGAAGACGTGCCCCGTCGTCGCAAATGTTTGCGTCGAGGTCTGGGTGCCGTTGTTCAATAGCTCGAACGAACCGGTGATAGCCGAAGAGCCGGCCGTGCCGTGATTGAGGTCGAGCTCGATTTGAGTGTTGCCCGACAGTTGCGAGGCGGTCAGCGTCTGGCTGGCAATTGTCGTGTAAGTGTTGGTCGAAAAATTCGCCTGCACCAGCTTGACGGTCGCATCGCCCAAACCGTCGCCCGTGACGACAAGCTGCACCATCTCGTCGTTGGCATGAGTTGCCGAGGAATCGTTGAGATCGATACCATATTCGGCGCCGGCGAATGTCGGAGCGACCAGATCGAATGTCGCGCTGACCTTGAAAGTGGTGTTTTCCTTGAGCCCTCCCGAATTGACCGATTGATCCTCGGTGTTCGTGAGCAGCCGGGCAATCACGTCGGTCTCGGTGGCCGTCAACGCGATACTGCCTTGCGACGACAGGATGGCCTTGCCGCCGCTCTCCGTCCATGTGCTCCCCTGGGTGGTGAAGTTGACGAGGGGGGTGCTGCCGAAATTCGTTCCCGCGGGAGGCGGTTGGGCAAAGGTGTCGTCGAATACCGCGCTGCCCTTGACGATTTTGAATTCGTCGACCGCAAAGCTGTACGGTGCCACCAGGACCGGCGTGATGTCCCCGACCGTCCCAAACGACGTGGTGGTTTGCTCGGAATTGCCGCCGGGCTGGTCGGCGTAGGTCGTCACCAGATGCAACGACTTGCCTTCGTCAGCCTCGCCCGGCGCGTAAAAATTATTGGAGCTGACGGTCGTCCAATGCGTTCCGTCGGTCGAAACTTGCCATGCATAGGTCAGCCCGGCCGTCACGGCGATCCCGCCGTCGGTCACGCCGGTAACGGTGATCTGCTTGCCTTCCGCCGCACTGGTGGTGTTGAGCGTAACGATGAGATCGTTGGTCGCGCTCTCCTGCACGGTGCCGGCCGACACAGAGCCGCTCTCGGCATTGCCGTGGGTGTCGGTGTACGACACGTTGACCCGCAGTCGTTCGCCTTCGACCGCCTCGGGCGGCGTGTAGCTGGCGCTGCTGCTGCTCTGCATATTATTCCAGTGCGTGCCGTCAAAGGCCTGGAAGGTGTAGGTGATGCCGCTCGCCGGCGCGTCGGTGTCGGTCACGACCGCAGTGATCTGCTGGCCCTCGACCGCGTTGCCCGCCGGGTTCAGGCCGGTCAACGAGAACGACGCGTCGTCGACGGCGTCCACCGTCACTGCAAGATCGTTGCTGAAGGTCTTGGTGTCGGTCGCAAGGCCCGGCGCGGGGTCGGTGACGGTGGCATCGACATGCAGCGTAAAATTGCCGTTGTAGTCGGCCGGCGGCGTCATCGTCAGCGGGGTCGCACCAAGCGAAGCGATCTGCGCCGCGCTGATTACCCAGTGACCGTTTTGCGAATCCAGAGCGCCTACCGAGAAGGTCGCGCCGGCTGGGAAGCCCGAGAGATCCAGCGCCAGCGTATCGGTGCCGTCGGCATCGGTCAGTGCGGTGAGACCGGCAAACGTGACGGAGCCGTTCTCAAGCCCGTGATAGGCGTTGGAGATGGTGACATCACTCACCGTCGCCGTATGCATGCTGTCGTTGTCTTCACGGTTGGTAATGGTGACGAGATCGCCGACCGCGGTATTGGTGAAGTTGGTCGTGCCGGATGCGACCTGCTGGCCCGTTGCATCGTTCGTTACGACGAAGCTCTGGCTGGAGCCGTTGTCGGTAATGCTGACGTCGTAGCGGGTGTTCAGGCTGAAGCTGGCATTGAGATCGACGCTTTGGCCGTTCGCATTGTTGACGATGTCGACGCCATTGGCCCAGTCGAACATGAACGAGAGGCCGTTGGCCGGCGCGCCAAACTGCGGGGCGATCGTGCCGTCGGTACCGTCGGTGACCGCGACGTAGCCGCCGCCGGAATCCAGCGTGAAGCTCAGCCCGATATGCAGCGGCGTCGCGGCCGTCGGCGTAAAGCCGGCAACCGTATCCAGATAGCCGTGGTCGTGCAGCACCACGCCGTTGGATGTCGGTGTCACCGACGAATCATTGCTGCCGGTCTGAATGATAGTCGGCAAAAAGACCGTCCACTTGGTGGTGTCGATCGTACTGGCGGTGAGGCTGTCGGAGATATTGTTCACATGCAGCGCCGCGAGCGCCGGCGCATCTGCGACCGGGTTCACCGTCAGCGAGGCCGTGGTCTGGCCGATCGCGGAGTCGCTTGAACCGTCATGGGCAATGGCCGATACGCCGATCGCGACGGTGCCTTCGAACTCTAATGCCGGCGTAATCGTCAGGCCGTTGAGATCGGTCGCGGAATTTGCCGTCAGCGTAAAGGTGCCGTCGCCATTGTCGACAACGCCGGTGCCATGCAGCTTCGCGCCGTCCGACAGCGAAACCGTCACCGTGACGCTGTCGTCGCCGTTCTCGAACAGACCTGCCGCGTTGGTGAGCGTCAGCGTCAACGCGCTGGTGCCGTCCTCGTTGATGGTCGTCGCCGAGGCGGTCACGACCGGCGGATCCGCTACCGGGCTTACTGTCAGCGTGGTCGAAGTAATGCCCGCGGCCGAGACGGCCACACCATCATGCGTGATCGCCGAGACGCCGATCGCAATAGTGCCTTCGAACTCGGAGGCCGGCGTGATCGTCAGGCCGTTAAGATCGGTCGCGGAATTTGCGGTCAGCGTGAAGGTGCCGCCGCCATTGTCGACAACGCCGGTGCCATGCAGCGTGGCACCATGGTCGAGCGTGACCGTCAGCGTGACGCTGTCGTCGCTGCCTTCGAACAAACCGGCCGCGTTGGTGAGCGCGAGCGTCAGCGTGCTGGTGCCGTCCTCGTTGATCGGCGCGGCTGAGACCGTCACAACGGGCTGATCCGCTACCGGGCTTACCATCAGCGTGGTCGAGGTGGTGCCAGCAACCGACACCGCCGTGCCGTCATGGGTGACCGCCGAGATGCCGATCGCAATGGTGCCTTCGAACTCCGATGACGGCGTGATCGTCAGGCCGCTGAGATCGGCCACGGAAGCCGCGGTCAGCGTGAAGCTGCCATTGCCATTGTCGGTGACGCCGGTGCCGTGCAGCGTGGTACCATGGTCGAGCGTCACCGTCAGCGTGACGCTGTCGTCACTGCCTTCGAACAGGTCCGTCGCATTGGTGAGTGTCAGCGTCAGCGTGCTGGTGCCGTCCTCGTTGATCGGCGCGGCTGAGACCGTCACAACAGGCTGATCGGCAACCGGGTTCACCGTCCCGTCCGAGACCGTCGAGGTGTCGCTGTGTCCGTTGGCGTCGGTGAAGGTGAGGGAAACCCGCAGCGCGTGACCCTCGTCGGTTTCGCCCGGCGTGTAGTTGGCGCTGGTGACACCGGTACCGGATCCGTCGATCCATTTGTCGTGGGCGGTGTCGAAGACCTGCCAGTCATAGGTGGCGCCGGTAACCTGTTGGCCGCCATCCGTAATGATCGCGGCCACCGCGCCGCCTTCGGACGCGTTGCCGTTGGCGTCGAGCCCGGCCGTAATCGCACCGGGGATTTCGCTTATGTCCGTGCCCTGCTGCGACGACCCATCATTGGCGAGCGACCAGTGCACGCCGAGATAGTCGCCGGACAGCTTGATGTCGGAAACGTCGACGCCGCCAACCAATATCGAAAGCGTGCCTCCGGAAGCGGTCCCGGAATAACTGACCGTCGGGTTGCTGAGATCACTGATATCGCGAAGATCGAGCGTGTTGTCGTCGAGGCCGGAAACCGTTCCGCCGAAGCTCTTGGCGTGATCAAGCTGAAGGGTGCCGGTCGCCTTGGCCGCGAAGGTAACGTTCGCGGCGGAATTTTCGGCACCAAGCTCGAGCAGCGACGCGCCGACGATGGTCGCGGTGCCGGTGAGCGTCCCATCGACGATCAGGTTTCCGCCGTTCGCCTCGAACGTGCCGGTGGTGTTGACGCTGCTGGCGGCGTCGATGGTCATCGTGCCTGCGGTCACATCGAAGGTGGCGGCATTGCTTACGGTGATAGCCGTGCCGTCGATGGCGTTGGTACCCGTCGATTGCAGCGTGCCGCTGATGCCGAGCGTGCCGCCGCTGATGGTGGTGGTGCCGCTGAGGTCCAGCGTTCCGTCGACCTGGATATGTCCGGCCGGAGTTAGGCCGGACCCATTATCAACGGTGACGCTGTCCCAGGTCGCGGTCGCCGCGGAAGCGACTTCGACCTGGCCGTTGTTGCCAATTGAAAGCGTGCCGTCGGTGACGGTGGAAGTTTCCAGGAAGGTCAGGGTGACCGGTGACGGCGGCGGCGTTCCGCCGCTCTCATCGACTTGAACAACCCCGACGCCGGTATTGACGACGTCAACCCCATCGAACGTCGCGCCTGTCGTCTCGATCTGCACCGTTCCGGCATTAAAAAGACTGCCGCCGTGGACGTCGGCGCCACCCTGGAGCGTCAAGGCATTTTCGCTACCCACCGACAATGCGGCGCCGGCCGCGGTATCCGTGAATACGGTCGCGGTCGCCGTCACATTGTCCAGCGTCAGGGTCTGATGAGCCTCAACCGTCACGCCGCCGTTGTTCAGGCTGGCATTGCCGTTGATCGTGCTCGTACCTGTGACGTCGATGGCGCCCGCGAGGACGGTGGTGCCGTCCGTGCCAAGGCTGTAATCGTTGATCGTGCCGCCGCTGATGGTGGCGTCGTTGAGCTGCAGTGTGCCGGTGCCGTCGACGGTGATAGTGCCTTCGGCGTTAGCTATCTTGGTGCCGAGGTCGAGCAGCAGCGCGCCGCCGGCCAAAACCTCGAGCGCGTGGTTGGCGGTGACGTCCTCGTTATGCAGCGCATTGCCGCTGGCGCCGACATTGATCTGGTTGGAATTGACAAGCGAGCCGTTCTTCAAGACGCCGTTGCCGTTGAGGTACAACGTGCCCTTGTTGGTGACGGTGCCACCGTCGATCGTGGCGCCATCCGTGGCGCCGTCGAGCGTCAGCGTCGCTGCGCTGTCAACGGTGGTCTGGCCGCTATTGGTGATGTAGGTGCCCTGGTCGAGCAGCAGCGTACTGTCGGAAAAAATCTCGAGCGCGTGGTTGGCGGTGACATTCACACCGTCCAGCGCGTTGCCGCTGCCGTTGACGTTGATCTGGCCGGAATTGCCGAGCAGGCCGTACTGCAGAACGCCGGTGCCGTTCAGGTTGAGCGTTCCACCGTTGGTGATGGTGCCACCGTCGGTGACGGCGTTGTTGACGGTGGCGCCGTCGAGCGTCAGCGCGGCGCCGTTGTCGATCGTGATCAGGCCGCCGGTGTTGGTGAACTGGGTGCCGAGGTCGAGCACCAGCGCACCGCCGCCCAGCACCTCCAGCGCGTTGTTGGCGGTGACATGTTCGTCATGCAGCGCATTGCCGCCGGCGCCGACATTGATCTGGCCGGAATTGCCGAGCGAGCCGTTCTGCAGAACGGCATTGCCGTTCAGGTCGAACGTGCCGTTGGACTTAACGGTGATCGTGCCGCCGTCGATGGTGGCGCCGTCGTTGATGGCGGCGCCATCGAGCGTCAGCGTGCCGGTGCCGTCGATGGTGATCGTGCCGCCGCTTTCCGTGCCGTAAGTATTGGTGAACTGGGTACCTTGGTCGATCAGCAGCGCGCCGCCGGAAAGAATTTCGAGCGCATGGTTGGCGGTGACATTTTCGTTATGCAGCGCATTGCCGCTGCCGCCGACCTTGATCTGACCGGAATTGACGAGAGTGCCGTTCTGCAAAACGGCATTGTCGCTGAGATCGAACTCGCCGCTGTTGGTGACGGTGCCGGCGGTGATGGTGGCCGTCGTCAGATCCAGCGTCGAGCCGAGCCCGACCGTCACACCACCAACGGGATCGCCCGCGACGCCGTCGGTATTGCTCAGCGCGACGTGGTTCAGCACCAGCAGGCTGTCGCTGATCGCCTCGACCAAGCCGGTATTGGTGAAGGCGCTGGCATCATCGACGGTCAGCATGCCGCCGTTGGCCGCAACCGTGCCGGCATTGGAAATCGTGGCGACATCGTCGAATAAATTGGTGCCGCCGGCGGCCTCGACGATGTCGCTCGCGCCGGTCGTGTACACGGCGCCGCCGCTGATCGTCGCGTCTTCGAGCTTGATCGTCCCGTTCGTCCCGGTGACGTACACGATGCCGGTGATGTTTACATCGTTGACCAGACCGCTGGTATTGTTGACGGTGCTGTTGACGAGGTCGAGTTCGGCACCGTTGGCCTCGAGCGTGCCGGCGCTGTTGGTGATGCTCGCCGCGCCGTTGATGGTGTTGACGCCGCTTGTGGCGACGATCGCGGCCTGGGCCGTGATCGAGATGTTGCCGCCGAGGATCGTTGCATCCTGCAGGCCGACGCTCGAATGCGACGTGCCAGGCAGGTTGGTGCCAACCGCGGCGATCGTCCCGTTGACGAGGTTAAAGTGGTTGGTGACCGTCGTGTTGCTGATCAGCAGCGTGGCGCCGTTTGTGGCTTCGAGCGTTCCGGTATTCGTCAGCGAAAGCGGATCGAGCTTCAGGGCATTCTGGCCATTGGCGTCGATCACGGCATTATTGACCAGCACCAATCCGCCGCGCCCGATCTCGCCCGCGCCGGAAATGGTGTTGCTGTTGTTGGTGAGTTGATCGCCACTGGTCATGGCGGCGATGATATTGTGCGTATCGTCCGACAGCGTGACGTTGCCGCCGCCGTCAAATCCGGCAAACCTCTGGTCGATATAAAGGTCAGTGTTATCGCCGGTGGAGTTCAGTTCGATGGTGCCGGTGTTGTTGATATAGGCGGCGCTGATCAGCGTCAGCGAGCTGTTGTCGGCTATCCCAAGGGTGCCGGCATTGTTCACCCGGCCCGACAGGTCGAGGGCGCCGTTCGCGGTGTTGATCGTATTGCTGGTCCCGCCGACGGTATCGATCTCTCCGCCAAATTCGGTCGAAACCGTGTGCTGCAAGAGCGTCGCGTCCTGCAGATTGATATGCGAGCCCGCACCCGCCGTTGTCACGCCAGTCGCGGGGTCTGACACGGTCGTGGAGATCAGGTTCAGCGTGCCGCCGTTGACGGCTTCCAGCGTTCCGCTGTTCGTGAAAGTAACGGCGGAGTCGATCGTCAGCGCGCCGCCATCGACTTTGATGGTGCCGAGATTGGTAATGGTCTCGGCATCCAGCGCGTTGCCGCCGGCGCCGACATTGATCTGGCCGGAATTGCCAAGCGTGCCGTTCTTCAAGACGGCGTTGCCGTCGAGGAACAGCGTGCCCTTGTTGGTGACGGTGCCGCCATCGATGGTGGCGCCGTCGTTGATGGTGACGCCGTCGAGCGTCAGCGTGCCGCCGCGGTCAACCGTGGTCGCACCGTTGGCGATGTGGGTGCCCTGGTCAAGCAGCAGCGTGCCGCCGGAAAGAATCTCGAGCGCGTGGTTGGCGGTGACATTGACGCCGTCCAGCGCGTTGCCGCTGCCGTTGACGTTGATCTGGCCGGAATTGTCGAGCAGGCCGTTTTTCAGGACGCCGTCGCCGTTCAGGTTGAGCGTGCCGTTGTTGGTGATGGTGCCATTTTTGGCGACGCCGGCGCCCTCGGTGAGGGCGTTGATAAAGATGCCGCCTCCGGCAGCGGCGTTGTTGATGGTGGCCCCGTCAAGGGTCAGCGTGGCGTCGCTGTCAACGGTGATCGTGCCGCCAAGCTTGTTGGTCGTCCCGTAGGTATTGGCGATCTGGGTGCCGAGATCGAGCAGCAGCGCGCCGCTGGAAAAAATCTCGAGCGCGTGGTTGGCGGTGACATCAACGCCATCCAGCGCGTTGCCGCTGCCGTTGACATTGATCTGGCCGGCATTGACGAGCGAGCCGTTCCGCAAAACGCCGTCGCCGTTCAGGTTGAGCGTGCCGCTGTTGGTGACGGTGCCATTTTTGGTGACGCTGGCGCCTTCGGTGAGGGCGTTGATAAAGATGCCGCCTCCGGTAGCGGCGTTGTTGATGGTGGCGCCCTTGAGCATCAGCGTGGCAGGGCCGTCGACGGTAAGGTTGCCGCCGGTGTTATCGACATTGACAGTGATATTGAGCGTGCCGCCGGAGACTTCGATCGTTGCCCCACCGGTATTCGAAATCGTGCTCGCATCCTTGAAATCGCCGCCATCGGCAAGGTTGATGGTGCCGTAATTATGCAGAACGCTTTGATCCAGCACTTCCATCTTGCCGGTGACGGTGCCGCCGGGGTTCGCGGCGGCGCCGACGCCGATGGTTCCGTAATTGTCGATCCTCGAATCGGCGCTGAGACTGATCCCGCCTGGGCCAATTGTGAGAGTACTATGATTGAACAACCGGGGTTGCGGGTGGTTGGGGTCGGTCAAATCGCTAAAGTCATTCATGGTCAGCGACTGGGCGACCGCCGCGGCACCAATCGTGACCGGATAGTACGGTGTCAGAGTTTGCAGCTGATCGGTGATGATGATGGCATCATCGGTTGCCTTCGGAACCGTTCCGGTTTCCCAGTGCGACGCAGCGTTCCAGTCTCCCGGCAGGATACCGTTCGCGATATCCGTCGCGACAGTGTCCGTGGTTTCGATCCAGACGACGGCGGCGGCGGCGGTGCCGGCAATCGTGACAATGACATTCTGAGTGGAGGTCGCGTTCTGCGAATCCGTCACCGTCACCGTATAGGTGAGTGTAAGCGTCTCTCCCTTCGGTATGAAATCCGCGAGGTAGACGGGAAGGTCGGCAAGGCTCCAGCTGATGGTCCCGCTGCCGGTCCCGGTGCTGTCGGTCGCGACATTGGCGGAGAGGGCGCTTGCGAATAACTTCATCGGGTTGGGCGCCAGCGCCTCAAGCGCCGCTTGATCAAGCGTCGGCGCACCGGGGCCGGACATCGACGCGCCCGTGAGCTTGGCGGCAACCTTGTGGGTATCGGTCAGATCGACATCGGTAAATGCCAGCGTTCCCTTCGTCGGCGCGCCTCCGATGGTCTGCAGGTTTCCGCCGGGGGTAAGTTTGCCGCCCGAATACGCAACGGATTCCGCTCCGGTGGTGATGACCGGAACGTCATTGGTGCCCGTAATCGTTATTGTAATTGGAAGAGTGGTTGCCTCATCATTCCCCGCGTAGTTGTTGTCGACCCGCACGAAGTAGGTCAGCGTCAGCGTCTCGCCGGCGGCGAGGAAATCGAACGCGCTGTCGACGACGCTGTAGGTCAGGGTCGCCGTACCATTGTTGTTGTTGCCGGAGCCGGGGGCGATCCCGAGCTTGATTTCCAGCGCCGCGATGTCCGCTTGCTGCAGCGCGTTCAACGTCCCGCCGAGGTCGTTGCCGTGGGCGTCGTGGTAGGTGAACGAGTTGAACGTCGCCGAGACGGACGGCGTGTCGCCGGCGTTGATGTCGACAAAGTTGACCGTGGCGACCGCGCGGTCGAAGTCGGCGCTGTCGCCGGTCTTGCCGGGAAGCTCGGTCATAGCGAAGCTGGAAGCAAGGCTGCCGTGATTGTCGAGGATAGCGACGGTCGGCGGCCCGGGAATGTGCAGCGTGCCGCTCGTTGGCGGCAAGATGATGTTCTGATGCAAACTGCCAGGCTGGCTTATGAGCTGGACAACCGGCGTAGCACTCTGTCCGCTCGGCAGCACGAACGCCGTCAGTTGCAGGAGAGGGTTGATCGAATCGGTGAAATGCTGGAGCTGCTGCGGGTTGGTGTTGTCGGTGAATTTCTGCGCGAAAACATCCGTGATGAGCTTTTGCTCTTCAGGTGTCAGCTGCTCACTCGATTCGCTGAATGCGCCTCGATGGAAGTTGAGCGACTGGCCGGCCTTATTGACCTCAGCGATCTTCGTCAGCGTGTACTTGTCGAACACGGTGTACCTGCCGGTGCGGCCGTCCGGTTCGACCAGGACCTGCATTTTCACGTCGCCGGGATCGCTGAAGTCGATCTCGACCAAGACCGCGGTGCCGCGGATGCCCATGGTCGCGACCGGCGTATCGATCTTCATGTCGCCGTGCTTGGCGGTCTCGCCGGCGACGAAAGAGATCGTCCCCGCCACCAGGCTGATCAGCGAGGAGTTGCTCGACCCGTTCGGGTCGTAGACCATCTCGTTGAGCACCATCCTCGCATTTGACGACAGGCCGAACACGGTGCCGTCGATGAAGGTGATGCCGAGCGTCGAATCGGAGCCGGCCTGGACGACGTCGCCTTTTTCGACGTTGTCGCCATTGTTCAGGATGACCGAGACGCCGTTGCGGATCGCGGTCGCGCTGCCGGTGATCTTGGTGACATGGCCGATCACCGTGGCGGCGGCCACAGCGCCTCCGGCTTGCGCATATTCGACATGGCCTGTCAGCGCGTTGACGATGTCGCCGGTGAGATAAGCGCCTTCGGGGGAAGCCAGCGCCGCGTGCTTCTCGCCCTTGAAGTAATCCTGCAGGACCAGCTCGTGGTGGTCCCTGGACAGGATCAGATCGACGCCGGAGCGCTTGTACTCGCCGTTGAAAAGCAGCTGCGTATCCGGAACGACAATCGCCCCGGGCGGAATGTGGGTGGTGTGCGGAGCAACAGTCTCCACATGGGCATGCGCATTGAAATGCGCGCCCAAATGGTCAGCAGGCAGCGTTGCGTCGAATTTGCTAACGAAATTCAATGGGCCACCGCAAAAGGTTAATATTCAAATAATATTCGTAGTCTAAGCTTTGCTTATCATCGGCCGGCGCGTTGCGAAACCATCTCCTGCTTGTGCAAATCTTGGGCAGGCCGATTTCCGAAGACCGGCGAAGTAATATCCGTCGCGCCAAATCTTGCGATGTCCGAGTATTTCGTGCCGTTTTGGCTAATGGAGGGCTGTATTGGCAACGAATGAGCGGGATGTCTTCTGTAATACCGTGTATAGAATCCCGCGCCGATACTTGCATCAACTTTCCCCTGCATTCCCCTGCAGGATACTGCGCCAATTTCTGAGCTAAATCTGTGATCTAAATGACAAACCCCGCGTTTCCCGCTTAATTAGGCATATTCGGCGGAATTTGTTGAAAATACAACCTTTGTTCGCGATTTCGGGGCCAGGCGTGTCGTTTCGGCCTCAGATCGGGGCAATCCATAAAATTTTCAGCAAAACGGCGAGGCCGATTTCAGCCTGTTTCGCACTTTCCGGCCGGCTCGGGCCGGCTTTAATCAGAATAACAGCCACCCCGCCTATCGTCGCTTCTCGAAACGATCCGGTCACGAGCTGGCTAACCGGCCCGCCGATGCCCGGACACAGGGGCGTCAGATGCGGATTCTCAATTACCCTCGCGCGTTACGCGTCGTCATCGTGGCCTGCGGCATGGCCTGGCTTGGACCTGCGGCAGACCTCGCGGCCGGCACGCTGCTTTCCCCCGGCAGTGCGGCTCTGGTCAGAAAATCCGCCGAGCCGTTCGGGTTGTCGGCCGCGGTCCTGTCCGGCGGGGCTTTGCGGGAAAAATGGCTCGATGTCGCGCGCAAGCTCGACGACGACGGCGTGCAGCTCGCGCTTTGCGACGGCGACCGCGATCGCTGCGTGTCGCCGGCCGCACTTCGTTTTCTCGCCATCGTCGACCTTGGCCGGGCGCGCGAGGGCCGCGCCCGTCTCGGCGAGATCAATCGCGCGATCAATCTGGCGATCCACCCGATGAGCGATCTCGCCCAATACGGCGAAATCGACGTCTGGAGCTCGCCGCTGGCGACCTTTGCCAGCGGCGCCGGCGATTGCGAAGACTATGCCATCGCCAAATTCGTGGCGCTGCGCCAGGCCGGCGTCGCGCCGGACGATTTGCGGATCGTGATCATGCGCGACACCATCCGCGGCGAGGACCATGCGGTCGCCGCCGCGCGGCTGGACGGGCGCTGGCTGATGCTGGACAATCGCCGGATGGCGATGGTCGAGGACGCCGATGTCAGGAATTACCGGCCCACCTTCGTGATCGATCGATCCGGAATCATGCAGTATGTTGACGCCCCGCTGCTTGCCAGCGCACCCGGCCGCGATCTTGCGCCGTCAAGCGCACAGGAATTGCCCGCCCAGCCCGGGCTGATCTCGCCCGCCAACTAGTTTTGTTTGAACATGCCCTAAAAACCACGCGCACGCCGGTTGCGGCGGCGCGCCGGCCGGAAACGGCCTGGATCGCCAAAGCGATTGACATGTCTCCGCGCGACTTGATGATAGGTTCCGTGGCAGGATGAAGCCAACGGGCTTTCGTGAAGCGGAGACCAGAATGCGCGGATTGGTGCTGGCTGCGGTCGCGATCCAGATTGGCCTCGCGCTTCCCGCCTGCGCGGAGGACCAGCCTGTTTCCGACCGGTCGATCCTCAAGGCCCTGCCGCTGTTCGAAACCAATCATTGCGCGGTTTTCAGCGACGTGGCGGAGCTGTTGTTCTGCGGCGAGCCCGAACTCAACGCTGTCGCCTCGAAACTGAACGGCGCGATCCAGGCGCAGCTGAACCGGATTCCGAACCGCCGCCTGGCGATCGAGGAAAACGCCGAATGGATCAAGGACCGCAATTCGAGCTGCGGTGTTTTTGGCTCGCAAAAAATCTCGAACGAAGAGCTCAAGCCGATCGAGGCCTGTCTGTCGAAGGAAACCGAGGAGCGGGTGGCGGTTTTGGAGAACCCGAATTTCGATTGCCTGGCGACCAACACCACCGCCGGGATGCTGATCTGCAGCGATCCGGCGCTGGCCATCGCCAAGACCGAACTCAATGGCCTCGTTGTCGACCTCCTCGCCAAATTGAAGCCCGACGACGCCCGGCAGGCGCTCGCCGAATACGAGCGCTGGACCAGGGAACGCGACCGAAAGTGCGGATTGGTGGACAAGGACAACATCCCGCTGGACGAGTTATCGGCTTCCGAAGCTTGTCTCGCCGAGTATTTGAACGGGAAGACCGAGGAGATGGTCGCCGCCAAAGGCGATCCGAAGAAGGTCTTTGGGCGGCATTCATTGTCGCCCCTGCCCGACGCCGATGCCGTCGACCTCTGTGTCGCGCAGATCCATTCGGCCAATGCCTGCGATGATTTCGTCAGCGTCAACCGTGTCTTTCAAATCGACGACGAGGTGTCGGATAAGGAAGCCCTTATCACGGCCGAAGTCGAAATGATCGTGCTGTCACCCTTTGCAGTCTGTAGTCCGGTCGCGTCGAGCTGCACGGGAACTTGTTGGGACGCGAAATCGGGGAAGGCGAAGTCGTCGCCGGGACCTTCGCCGGCAACAAGGGACAGCTTTGCGGTCGCTCATCGATTGAGGGTCGAGAAGGCCTTCGCGTTTCAGAAAACCGATAGCGGCGGCTGGCGCTGCACCACGACCGCGCTTCAGCCGGTCGATTTCGGCGTGGCGCAAAGCGGCCCCTGAACTCGATGACGGTCAATTTGTTCCGTCGTCGACCAAAAAATTTTCAATCGTCTTGCAGCGCATCCGGGCACGGGCAACATTTCGCTCGGCGAAATTCGCTACGTGCCGTTTGGAAAAAATTTGTCACCCGACAAAAATGACGAGACGAATTTTCTCTTTTGTCGCCGTTCGATTGACGTGATTTTTCCCTCGGGTAGCATTGGCGCCGATCCGCAAGAGATCAGATCCGCTAAGAGATCATGGGAGGAGACGCATGAAACGCCTCGCGCTCGCCGCAAGTTTTACCATCCTCGCGCTATCAGGCGCGAACGCCCAGACAAATGATGAATTGATCAAGGGTGCGACGGATACGTCGAACGTGCTCAATTACGGAATGGGCTACAATCAGCAGCGGTTCAGTCCGCTGAAGCAAATCAACAAGGACAACGCCAAAAACCTGGTGCCGTTGTGGAACTATAGTTTCGCCGACGACCGCAGCGAGGAATCGCAACCGCTGGTCTATCAGGGCGTCATCTATGTCACGAGCAACAACGCCACCATGGCGGTCGACGCCAAGACCGGCAAGCAGGTCTGGAAGACCAAGGTCGAATATCCGGCGGAAACGCCGCGCATCGTGTGTTGCGGCATTATCAACCGCGGTGCCGCGATTTTCGACGGCAAGCTGTTCCGCACCACGCTCGACGCCAACGTGATCGCGCTGGACGCCAAGACGGGCAAGGAACTGTGGCGCCAGAAAGCGGCCGACATCAAAGAGGGCTACTGATGACGGTGGCGCCGCTGGTTGCCGACGGCGTCGTCCTGACCGGCATCTCGGGAGCAGAGTTCGGCATCCGCGGTTTCATCGATGGATGGGATCCGGCGACCGGCAAGCATCTGTGGCGCACCAACACGATCCCGAGCCCCGATGAGCCCGGCGGCGACACTTGGAAGGGCGACACCTGGAAACTCGGCGGCGGCTCGACCTGGATCACCGGCTCCTACGATCCCGAGCTGAACACGGTTTACTGGGGCATCGGCAACCCGGGACCGTTCAACGCGGCGGTGCGGCCCGGCGACAATCTTTACACCTGTTCGGTGCTCGCGCTCGAGCCGAAGACCGGCAAGATGAAATGGCATTACCAGTTCTCGCCGAACAATCCGTTCGACTATGACTCGGTCGCGGAGATGGTGCTGGCTGACCTTAACGTCGAGGGCAAGCCGACCAAGGTGCTGATGGACGCCAATCGCAACGGCTTCTTCTATGTCCTCGACCGGACCAACGGCAAACTGCTCGCGGCCAATCCTTACGTGAAGGTCAATTGGGCGACCGGCATCGACATGAAGACCGGCCGACCGATCGAGACCGACGTCACCAAGGACGCCCGTGAGGGCAAGAAGGTTGTGGTGTTCCCGTCCCTGCTCGGCGGCAAGAACTGGGAGCCGATGTCGTTCAATCCGCAGACCGGCCTCGCCTATGCCAATACGCTGGCGTTCGGCGGCCATTACAAGACCGAGCCGGCGGAGTACAAGGCCGGCGAATGGTATCTCGGCATGGACCTGACCGACCTGTGGGAGTGGGGTGACGGGCCGCGCGGCCACCTCAAGGCCATCGATCCCATGAGCGGGAAGACCAAGTGGGAAGTGCCGAGCGATATCCCGCGCTTCTCCGGCGTGCTCTCGACCGCAGGCGGGGTGGTATTTTCCGGCCAGCTGACCGGCGAGTTCGAAGCCTTCGATGCCGACAGCGGCAAGAAGCTCTGGCAGTTCCAGACCGGCTCGGGCATCGAAGGACAGCCCGTCACCTGGCAGCAGGACGGCGTGCAGTATGTCGCTGTGGCCAGCGGCTATGGCGGCGTCTACTCGATCTTCTCCGGCGATGAGCGGCTCGCCAAAGTGCCGGCGGGCGGATCGCTCTGGGTGTTCGCCGTGAATCCTCGATAAGAAGCCTCAATAAACAGGCTCGCGCGTGAACAAGGGACGATCTGACCGGACGGCGGTGTATTTCGCCGCCGTCGCAATGACGGCGACGGCGTTGACGACACGTCCCGCCGGCGCTCAACAATATGCCGGTGTCGACCAGGTTCAGGTCGACCACGGCAAGGCGACGTTCGCGCACAACTGCTCGCACTGCCACGGCCCCAACATGGTCAATCCCGGCACGATCACGCCCGATCTGCGGCAGTTTCCGGACGACAAGGAACGCTTCTTCACCACGGTGAAATCAGGCAAGAACGGCAAGATGCCGCCCTGGGGCGACCTCCTGAGCGACGACGAGATCGCGTCGCTGTGGGCCTATTTGTTGAGCCGGAGAAATCCATGAGAATCTGGCTGACGGCATCTGCTGCCGCCCTTGTGTTGACGGCAATCCTTCCGGTCAGGGTGACTGCCGGCGAAGAACTGAAGGTCTGCCTCAACGAGGATCTGCCCCCGCTTTCCGCGCATCGTCGCGGCGCGCCTGACACGGGCTTCGACGTCGCGCTGGCCAAGGCGGTCGCGGCGAAACTGGGGCGGCCGCTCAAGATCCAATGGTTCGAAAGCAAGCTCGACGAGGATTCGAGCCCGGCGCTGGAGGCCAATGCGCTGCTTTCGGACGGGCGCTGCGCGCTGCTCGGCGGCTATGCCCTGACCAGGGATTCCCTCGTCGTGCCCGGCGTCAAAACCGCAAAACTGCCGGATTTCCAGGGCGCCGCGCGCGACGATCACATTCGCCGCGTGCCGCTCGGCGTGCTCGCGCCGAGCCAGCCCTATATCCATTCGCCGCTGACCATTGTGCTTGGCCCGAAGGCGCACGACCGCCAAATCGCCGGCATCGGCGACCTCGCCGGCCTGCGCATCGGCATCGAAAGCGGGACGCTGGCCGACGCCATTCTGATGACGTTCGCAAACGGCAGACTGATCGACGGCATCACGCATCTGGTCCCCGGCCGCGACGATCTGCTCGGTGCGATCCAGCGCGGCGATCTCGACGCCACGCTGCTCGATCTGCGAAGGTATGACGCCTACCGCGCCGCCCATCCGGATACCAAACTCGCGGGTTCAGGATATTATTATCCGATCGGCGCCAATCGCGGCTATGTCGGGCTTGCCCGCGATTCGGCGCTCCTCGTCGCGGTCAACCAGGCGCTGTCCGATTTGCAAACAGCCGGCACCATCGCGGAGCTCGGCCGGGCGGCCGGCCTCACCTATCTGCCGCCACGTGAGCCTATGATTCTCGGCGACGAGATGCAGCAAGTGCTGCGGAAGTGACGCGAAGCCCTCCGCCGCTTCGTCATGGCCGGGCATAGCCGTCCGAAGGACCGCGTCGCTTCCGCTCGCCTACGCCCGGCCATCCACGTCTTTCTTGCGGCTATACGGTCAAGACGTGGATGCCCGGGACAAGCCCGGCCATGACGAGTTTTGCTGGAGCGACGGTTTCCCGACCAGACGCTCAGAACATCAAATTGTCCTTCACCAGCGCCCAGCGGCCGTTCTTGATTTGCTGGACCTGCGTGATCGTGTTGGCGAGGTGGTCGGTCTTGGAGAATTTGGTCGGCGGCGAATTGAAAATGTCCAGGAACTTGTCACCGGACTCCAGTGCATCGAGCACCTTCTGGCCCGTCAGATCCTTGCCGGCCTTGTTGACGTAAAATGCGAACGTCTCGACCGCATTGTAGCCAATGATGGCCTGGGTGTTGGCGTCGGTGCCGAACATCTTCTTGTAGTTGACGAGCCAGTCCTTGACCTTGCCCTTGGCGGTGTCCTCGTAGGGGATTTCAAAGCCCGACGCCGCATAGAGCCCTTCGACGGCGTCCTTGCCCAGCGTCGGCACTTCCAGCACGTTGGTCGGGGTGGCGCCAAGGAAAGTGACGTCCCATCCGAGCTTCTTGGCTTCGCTCATGGCGCCGATGGTTTCGCGGATGATCGTCCCAAGCACGACCAGGTCGCAGCCGTCGGATTTCATTTTTGCCACTTGCGCGCTGAAGTCCGACGCGCCGCGCTTGTAGCTCGTGACCGAAGCCGGCGTGATCTTCATGGCGTCGAGCTGCTGGGTAAAGCCGTCGAGCACGTTTTTGCCGTACTCGTCGTCCTGATGCATGATGCAGGGCTTTTTGAAATTCTTCGCCTCCATCATGTATTTCAGCGCCGCGCGCGTGCTCTCCACATACGGCAGCAGGTTGTTGAACTTCAGCCTCTCCTGCGGCTTTGAAGCGTCGAACTTGAAGGTGAATTCGGCGGCCGTCAGCGGAAACAATTGCAGCACGCCGGCGTCGAACAGGATGTCTTGGGCTGCGAGCACGGTCGGCGAGCCCATCGGGCCGATCATGGCAAAAATCTTGTCGCGCTCGACCATCTTCTGCGAGGCCAGCACCGCCTTCTTCGGATCGTAGCCATTGTCCTCGAGGATCATCTTGAGCTTGCGGCCATTGATACCGCCGGCCGCGTTGATTTCCTCCACCGCCATCTTCATGCCGTTGGAAACCGGAACACCCCAGACCTTGATCGGGCCGGAAAGGTCCTGATGGGTGCCGATCACGATCTCGGTCGGCGAGATGCCTTCATTGGTGACTTTGGTCTGGGCCACGGCCGGCAGATGGGTCAGCGCAAGGGCGCCCACCGCGAGGCCCAGCGCCTTGAACGATTTGGTCATTGCAAGTCTCCTCTTACCTCAGGCCCGTGTTGAGCGAAGGGTGGGGCCCTCTGATCCTTCGCCGTTTTTAAACCTCTCTTGACTCTCGCATGCGTCATGCCACCGCGCGCTCGCCATACATGGCGTCGATCTCGATCGCGTAGCGCTTGTTCACGAAATTCCGCTTCAGCTTCATGGTCGGCGTCAATTCTTCGTCCTCGGGCGTCAATTGGCGCTCGATCAGGAAGAATTTCTTGACGGACTCGACGCGGGCAAAATTGGCGTTCACCGCCTCGATCTCGCGCTGGATCAGGTCCTGGATTTCGACGGCGCGGCACAGGCTGGCATAATTGGTGAAGGGAATGTCGTGATCCTGGGCGAATTTCTCGACATTCTCCTGGTCGATCATCACGAGGCAGGTCAGATAAGGCCGCTTGTCGCCGATCACGACGGCATCCGAAATATAGGGCGAGAATTTGAGCTGGTTCTCGATCTCCGACGGCGTGATGTTCTTGCCGCCCGAGGTGATGATGATGTCCTTCATCCGGTCGGTTATCTTGACAAAGCCTTCATTGTCCAGGGAGCCGACATCGCCGGTATGCAGCCATCCTTTGCTGTCGATGGTCTCGGCGGTTCGTTCCGGCTGGTTGAGATAGCCCATGAACAGGAAATCGCCCTTGATCAGGATTTCGCCCTGCGGCGAGATTTCGACCTCGCCCCATGGCACGGCCTTGCCGACCGAGCCAAGCTTGATTCGATCCGACGGCATCAAGGTCGCGACGCCGCAATTCTCGGTCTGGCCATAGACCTCGCGCATGTCGATGCCGAGCGCGAGATACCAGCGGATCAATTCCGGCGCGATCGGCGCCGCACCGGTGAAGGCGATGCGGCAACGGTCGAGCCCGAGCATCCGCCGGATGTTGCGGAACACCAGCCAGTAGGCGACGCGATTGGCGAGACGCAAGGACGGCGACGGCGTGTCGCCCTCCAGCCGGCAATCGGTCATGCGGTAGCCGATCGCCAGCGCCTGGCGGTACATCCAGTTCTGGAACGGCGTCGCATCCTTCAGCGCGATCGTGACGCCTGAATAAAACTTCTCCCAGATCCGCGGCACCGCCAGGAACGCGGTCGGCTGCACCTCGCGCAAATTGTCGGGCACGGTTTCGGGGCTTTCGGCAAAATTCATCACCGATCCCAACGCGAGCGAGATGTAATAGCCGCCGACGCGTTCGGCGACATGGCAGAGCGGCAGGAATACCAGGCGTTCTTCGACGTCGGTTGCGGGGATGAAATCGCTGGCGTGGCGCATCTGATGCGTCACGCTGCGGTTGGAATGCATGGCGCCCTTGGGCGGACCTGTCGTGCCGGAGGTGTAAACCAGAATGGCGAGATCGCCGCTTGCACGGCTTGCGATCATCTCGTCCCACAGCGTCTCGCGCCCGACCCGATGATTGCCGCCGAGCGCCATGAATTCGGAAAGCGACATCACCATCGGATCGGAAAAGCCGCTCAGGCCCTCCATGTCGAACACGACGATTTTTTGCAAGGTCGGGCAGCGCGCGCGGCAGGCAAGAATCTTGTCGAGTTGTTCCTCGTCCTCGGCGAAGATTACCCGGCTCGCGGAATCGTTGACGAGATATTCCACTTGGCTTGCGGAATCCGTCGGATAGATGCCGGACGAGACACCGCCGGCGCATAATATGCCGATATCAGCGAACACCCATTCCGGCACGGCGTTGGCCATGATCGAGGCGACGTCGCCGGGTTCGAATCCGATCGCATGCAGGCCGTAGGCGATTTCCCTGGATGTCTGCAGCCATTGCCGCCAGCTGGTCGGTTGCCAGATACCGAATTTCTTTTCGCGGATCGCCGGCCGCGCGCCGCGCGTCTCAGCCGCGAGCACAAAGCTCTTCGCGATCGTGTCGGCGACCGTCAGCACCGCCGGTCCGGCCATGCTCAATCCCTCCCTCTTAACGCCCGCCCCGGATGCCGGCTTTGACCGCCGGTCTTTCCCGAAGCAGGCCCCTATTTAACGCCAACTCCTTTTCAACGCCAAGTTTTCTTCTTTTTCCAGCGCCGTTCGCCCCGCGCGCCGGCTTCCTTGGCCCCGAGATAAAATTCCTGAATGTCCTTGGAATGCATCAGCCGCTCGCAGGTGTCGTTCATGACTACCCGGCCGATCTCCAGCACATAGCCATAATGCGCTGTCTCCAGCGCGACCTTGGCGTTCTGCTCGACCAGGAGGATCGACATGCCCTGCTCCTCATTGACGCGGCGGATGATGGTGAAAATCTCTCTTACCAGGATCGGCGACAGGCCGAGCGAGGGCTCATCGAGCAGCAACAGCGTCGGCCTGTTCATCAGCGCGCGCCCGATCGCGAGCATCTGCTGCTCGCCGCCCGAAAGTTGCCCGGCCGGCTGGTTGAGCCGCTCCTTCAGCCGCGGGAAATATCCGTAGACCCGCTCCAGGTCCTCGGCGACCGCGTCACGATCCCGGCGCGGATAGGCGCCCATCATCAGATTCTCGCGCACGGATAGGAACGGAAACACCTCGCGCCCCTCCGGCACATGGCTTAAGCCCAGCCGCACGATCTTGTCGGCCTCCATGCGCTGGATCGGCATCCCTAAAAATTCGATCGAGCCCTTCTGCGGATCAATAATGCCGGAGATGGTTTTCAGCACCGTGGTCTTGCCGGCGCCGTTGGCGCCGAGCAGCGTGACAATCTGTCCGCGCGGGACTTCGAGGCTGATGCCTCTGATTGCCATGATCGGCCCGTAATAGCTCTCGATGTTGCTGAGTTTCAGGATGATGTCGGGCGCGCTCATGGCCTCGTCCTCTAGGCGCCGAGATAGGCGGCGACGACGTCGGGATGATGCTGGACCTCGGACGGCGATCCCATCGCCAGCACACGTCCGTAGTTCAGCGCGATGACGCGATCCGACACACGGTTCACCAGCGTCATGTCGTGCTCGACCATCAGCACGGTGACCCCTAACTCGCTCTTCATGTCGCGGATCCAGAACGACATGTCGTCGGTCTCCTCGACATTCAGTCCCGATGACGGTTCATCGAGCAGGATCAGCTTCGGCTCGGTGCAGAGCGCACGGGCCAATTCGATCACCTTGCGCACGCCGTAAGGCAGCCCCGAGATCAGCTTGTCGCGGTACGGCTCGAGATCGAGGAACTCGATCACCTGCTCGACACGGCGGCGATGAATTTTTTCGTTGGCGCGGACGCTCGGCAGGAACAGCAGTTCCTGCCACAGTTGCGTGGTGGAGTGGCGATGCCGGCCGACCAGGAGATTACTGAGCACGCTCGCGTTCTCGAACAGCTCGATGTTCTGGAAGGTGCGGGCGATGCCGAGCTTGGCGATGCCGAACGCGGGTGCCTCGGTGATGTCCTGATCCTCGAAATAAATCCGGCCCGAGGTCGGGTTATAGATTCGCGAGATCAGGTTGAAGATGGAGCTCTTGCCGGCGCCGTTGGGGCCGATGATCGAAAGAATCTCGCCCTTCTCGACCGCAAAGCTGACGGCGTCGACCGCCTTCAGGCCGCCGAAATGCAGCGAGAGATTTTCGGCGCGGAAATAGCTCATCGGTTCCGCTCCGATTTCACATAGATCTTCTGCCGCTTGAAGGTGGCGCGCTTGTAGAGCGGGAATAGCTGGAAGAAGAGTTTTATCTTGAGCCAGCGCCCGTAAAGGCCGAGCGGCTCGAACAGCACGAACAGCACGATGATGACGCCATAGATCGCGCCTTTCAAGCCGTTGGCGGACGCGATCGCGGCGACGCTGTCCTGAATATGCGCCGCACGCGCGCTTCCGGCGCCGAGCGCCGCCGCGACGCCGGCGGCCATGCCCGGCACGTCGTCCTTGAGATAAGTCAGGAACGGATCGATCATGACAATGAAGATCGCGCCCAGCACCGCGCCATGCAGGCTGAAGACGCCGCCGATCAGGATCACGATGATGAACTCGATCGAAAGCTGGAGCGTGAACATCTCCGGACTGATGAAGGATAGCTTGTGGGCGAACAGGACGCCTGCGAAGCCGGTGATGGCCGCGCTGATCGCAAACGATTTGACCTTGTAGAGCGAGACGTTGACACCCATGCTTCGCGCCGCGGTCTCGCTGTCGCGGATCGCGACAAAGGCGCGGCCGGTCGGCGAGCGCAACAGATTGAGCGTGCCGACAATGGTCAGGATCAAGACGCCGAGGCAGAGAAAATAAAACGCCGGGCTGTCGCGCGGCGCGGTCGCGCCCAGCATCTGGATGGTCTTGACCCGCATGCCCTCATTACCATTGGTCACGCTTTCCCACCGCGCCATGATTTCCTCGACGATCAGGGCAAAGGAAATCGTCGCGATCACCAGATAGATGCCCTGCAGCCGCAGCGCCGGAAATCCGACCAGCGCGCCGATGATTCCTGTCAACAGACCGGCGGCGAGAAAGTAGACCGGGAATGGCACGTTGAACTGCTGCAGATACGCCGCGGTATAGGCGCCGATCGCAAGAAACGCCGCGTGGCCGAGCGAGGCCTGCCCGGTAAAACCGGTGAGGATCATCAGCCCGACGCCAACGGTGGCGTAGATGCACACGAACACCAATTGGCTCATGATGTAACTGGACAGAACGAACGGCGCGATCGCAAGCAGCGCCAGCAGGGTGCCGTAGGAGACGACATAGCCGGAATGCGGAAACAGCCTGATGTCGTCTTCATAGTCCGTCTTGAACATGAAGCGCATCGGCTGAGCCCTAGACTTTCTTGCGCATGCGCAGGCCGAACAGGCCTTCGGGCTTGAGCAGCAGCACCATGAGCAGCACGATGTAAGGCGCGACGTCCTTCCATCCCTCCGCAAGATAAAAACCGGCCATGCTCTCGATCACGCCGATCAAGACGCCGCCGACCACCGCGCCGGGGATCGACCCAAAGCCGCCGAGCACGGCGGCCGGAAACGCCTTCAATCCCAGCACCAGGCCGACATTGGAATGGATGAAGGTGATCGGCGCCAACAAGACGCCGGCGCAGGTCGCGACGGACGCACTGATCGCCCACACGATCGACACCACGCGCTTGACCGGGATGCCCATGTAATAGGCCGCCAGCATGTTCTCCGAACTGGCGCGCATCGCGGTGCCGAGCGTGGTGCGGTTGAAGAAAAGATAGAGCAGCGCGCACAGGATGATGGTCGCCGCGATCACCGAGAGCTTGTCATAGGCGAGCACCAGCGACCCGATCCGTAAGACCCCCTGGCTGAACGGGGTTTCGATCTTGAAATCGTCGGTGCCCCAGATCATGCCGACCACCGAGCGCAGGAAATAGCCGAGCCCGATGGTTGCCATGATGATGGAGAATTGCGGATAGCCGAGGATCGGCCGCACCACCAGCCGCTCCGCCAGCATGCCGAACAGCGCCATCGCCGCGACCGCCGCGGCAAAGCCGATCCAGTAATTGAAGCCGAGCAGGCCGATGAAGGTGAAGGCGAAAAATCCGCCCAGCATCATCAGGTCGCCTTGCGCGAAATTCACGACCTCGGTCGCCTTGTAGACCAGGACAAAGCCGAGCGCGATCAGGCCGTAGACGCAGCCGAGCGCAATGCCACTGACCAGCTGCTGAACGAAGTCCAGCATTGCCTTTCATCCCTCCCCCGACGCGCCTGCGATTCTGTTCGATCAGCTTTGGCGCATCGGCGCTTATTGAGCCCAAAGCGCCGATCCCTGTCAACAAAACGCTGGCTGCGCGCCATCAGCCATTTGGCGTACAAGTGATGCAACCTTGGGCAGGCAGGTTTCGCGCATTGGCGGGATTTGCGGGCTTCCGTTCACCGCGCCGAAATATCTTCGGTTCATGGTGCGCGTGCGATGCAACCCACCTGGATTGTCCCGGACATGAAGCCACAAGATTCCGCACTGGAAGTACGAGGGTTAACAAAGCGTTTTGACCGCCTGGCGGTCGACGCGCTCGATCTCACGGTAAGATCAGGCGAATTCTATGCGCTGGTCGGGCCGAACGGCGCCGGCAAGACCACGACGTTACGAATGGTCGCCGGGCTGTCGCGGCCCGATGCCGGTTCAGTCGCGGTGTTCGGGATCGACGCGCTGGAAAATCCGGTCGCGGCCAAGCAGATGGTGGCCTGGGTCTCCGACGAGCCGATGATTTATGACAAGCTGACGCCGCTGGAATATCTCGAATTCGTCGCCGGCCTCTGGGGCGTCGATCCCGCGGTCTCGGAGCCATCGGCGCATCAACTGCTCGCCTCGCTTGGGCTGGAGCCGCATCTCGGCGAGCGGTGCGAAGGCTTCTCCAAGGGCATGCGGCAGAAGGTTGCGCTGGCCGGCGCGCTGGTGCACGACCCCCGCCTGATCATTCTCGACGAACCCTTGACCGGGCTCGACGCCGTCTCCGCCCGTCACGTCAAGGGATTATTGAGCGATCGCGTGCGCGCCGGCTGCACCGTGATCATGACCACGCACATTCTGGAAGTGGCCGAACGCATGGCCGACCGGATCGGCGTCATCGCCTCGGGCCGGTTGGTCGCGGAGGGAACGCTCACCGAGCTACGCCAGCAGAACGGGCACAACGACACCAGCCTCGAAGACCTGTTCATCACCCTCGTCAACCCGGAGGCCGCTGCCGCATGAGTTCGGCCACTGCCCTTACCTGGTTCGCCCGGCACGAAATCCGGCTGGCCTGGCGCGAATGGCTAGCGATGATGACGGGCGGCCGACGCGGGCGAAAGCGCCGCGCGGTGATCGGCCTGATCGCCTTTGCCGCCATCATGCATCTGCCGGCCTATGCCGTGGTCGGCCGCTTCGCCGATCTGAAGGCGCCGCTCGACAAATCCACCCTGATTGTCATGTCAGCGTCCATCTTCCTGGCCTGGGCCCTGATGCTGTCGCAGGCGATCGAATCGGTGACGCGGGTGTTTTATGCGCGCGCCGATCTCGATCTGATCATGTCCTCGCCGGTCCGGCTCAACAATGTGTTTTCAGTTCGTATCGCCGCGATCGCCTTGACGGTGATTGCGATGGCGCTGTTGTTGTCGACACCCTTTGTGGACGTGCTCGTGATCGGCGGCGGCATCAGGTGGTTTTCCGCCTACGGCGTCGTCGTCGCGATCGGTCTGTCAGCCGCGGCGATCGCGATCGCGGTCACGATTTTGCTGTTCCGATTGATCGGCCCGAGCCGGACCCGGCTGGTGGCGCAAATCCTCGCCGCGATCATTGGCGCCGGTTTTGTCATTGCGCTGCAGGTCGCGGCGATCCTGTCCTACGGCACCTTGTCGCGGTTCGCGGTGCTGACCTCGGACGCCGCCGCCGCGTTCGCGCCTGATGTCGACAGCATGCTGTGGTGGCCGGCGCGCGCGGCACTTGGCGATGGCGAAGCGCTATTGCTGCTGCTCGCCGGCGGCCTAGTGCTGCTCGGCACCGTGATGGCGATGTTCTCGGCAAAATTCGCGGACACCGCGGTGCGGGTTTCGGCGAGCGCCGCACCCGGCCATCAAGCGTCCCGCGCAAAGGCGTTTCGCGCGGGCTCGCGGCAACAGGCGCTGCGGCGGAAGGAATTTTGGCTGTTGCGCCGCGATCCCTGGCTGGTGTCGCAGACCCTGATGCAGCTGTTGTATCTGGTGCCGCCGGCGCTCTTACTGTGGCGAAGTTTCTCCGACAGCTCCGCCGCGATCGTGCTGATCACCCCGGTCATCGTGATGGCCGCCGGCCAGCTCGCGGGCGGCCTCGCCTGGCTGACGATTTCGGGCGAAGACGCCGCCGATCTGGTGGCGACCGCGCCGCTGCCGCCGGCGCGCGTGATCCGCGCCAAGATCGAAGTGGTGCTGATGGCGATCGGCGCGATCTTCGCGCCATTGGTTCTGCCGCTGGCGTTTCTCTCGCCGCTGCAGGCCGCGGTCACCGCGCTCGGCGTCATGATCGCAGCCGCCTCCGCCACCGCGATCCAGCTCTGGTTCCGCGTCCAGGCCAAACGCAGCCAGTTCCGCCGCCGCCAGACCTCGTCGCGGCTCGCGACATTTTCCGAAGCGTTTTCGTCGATCGGCTGGGCGGCGACCGCGGCGCTTGCGCTGGCGATCCCGATCGCCGCGCTGATCACGGGATTGATGACGCTGGGCATCGTCGCCGCGACCTGGAAGATCAGTCCGCGGCGGGAGTAGAGCGGCGGACGCAGGCGCCGCAAAGCGCCTCTCGCACAATTGATTGCCGCCGCGGGATTGCGCGATACAGTGCGGGCGTCACCTCAAGACGGGCGTCCCCATGTTGCGATCCTTTTCCGCCGTCTTCGCCTTGCTGTGTACGCTGACCGCGTCCGCGGCGGCCCAGGATGCGCCGCGCAGCGAATGTCTGGCGATGGCGAACGCTCCGCCGCGCGCTACCCCGGTCGGCTTTCGCGAGGCAGCGGCCAAGGCCGACGAAGTCGCGATCACCTATGCCGGGCATTCGACCTACTACATCGACACGCCCGGAGGCGTCCGGATCGCGACCGATTTCAGCGGCGCCTACACCACCGGCCGGCTGCCCGATATCGTCACCATGAACCGCGCGCACTCGACGCACTACACGCTGTTTCCCGATCCCCATATTCCCTATGTGCTGCACGGCTGGGGCGATGACGGACAGCCCGCCAGGATCGCGCTTCGCGTCGGCGACGTCTACATCCGCAACGTGACCACCGACATCCGCCGTTATTTCGGCGACGATTCCGGCAGCGAGATGATCAAGGACGGCAATTCGATCTTCATCTTCGAGGTAGCGGGCCTGTGCATCGGCCATCTCGGGCACCTGCATCACAAGCTCGACGACAGCCATTTCGCGGCGATCGGCCGGCTCGACATCGTGATGGTGCCGATCGACGGCACCTATACCATGTCGCTCGACGGCATTTCCGATATCACGCGGCGATTGCGCGCCTCCGTGGTGCTGCCGATGCATCGTTTTGCAACGCCGCTCGAGGAGTTCATGCAGAAGATCGGCCAGCAATTCGAGATCGACGTGCGGAGCGAGCGGACGCTAACGATTTCGCGGGACACGCTGCCGGGCACGCCGACGGTCATTATTCTCAGGGGGGTTTGAAGGGCCAAATTCATTGCGAGGGGAGACCTTGATTGTAAGGTCTTTTTACCTTACATTTGGCCTCGAAAAATGAGGCCATCGATGAGTACCCTTACCGTAACCGCTAAAGGACAAGTTACCCTGCGCAAGGACATCCTGAAGCATCTGGGTGTTCAGCCAGGGGAGAAAATCGCCGTGGATATGCTTCCGGACGGCCGGATCGAGGTGAAGGCAGCTCGGCCTGCGGGCCAGATTTCGGATGCATTCAATTTCCTGAAGAGAAAGGACGGCCCGTCCTTGTCGATTGAGGAAATGAACAAGATTGCCGCCCGGGGTTGGGCCGGCAAGCGATGAAGATCACTGCCGATACCAACGTCCTGGTTCGGGCCGTCACTGGTGATGACGCGCAGCAAAGCAAAGCCGCCCAGACAGTTCTGAGGAAGGCAGACGTCGTTGCGCTGGCGATACCGGCACTCTGCGAATTGGTATGGGTGCTGTCGCTGGGTTACAAGGTGCCAGCGCGGGATATCGCTGAAGCGATCAGGCGCTTGATGAACGGTGCGAACGTCGTGGTGAACAGGCCGGCGGCGGAAGCTGGATTGGCTATGTTGGACGTAGGCGGTGACTTTGCCGACGGTGTCCTTGCTTATGAAGGAAGCTGGCTCGGCGCGGAAGCCTTCATGTCTTTCGACAAAAAGGCCGTGAGGTTGATGGAAGCGCAAGGCAGATCGGCACGGCTGCTGGCCTAGATATATCTGCGCGTCAATTTTGCGGTAATTCAGGGAGTGAACATCCATGGCCAGCAATGCCCCCGCCTCGAAGAGCGGGCTCTATGCCGATCCGCGCGAAGAATGGCTCGCATTGCGCAGCGAGGAGGTCATCGATCCCGCGCGTCCGATCGTCGACCCTCACCATCATCTGTGGGACCGCGGTGGCCTGCGCTACATGATCGAGGAGATGGCCGCCGACATCGCCTCCGGCCACAATATTATTGCGACCGTCTATGTCGATTGTCGCTCGATGTATCGCCGTGAGGGGCCGGAAGCGTTCCGCCCGGTCGGCGAAGTCGAATTCGCCAATGGCGTCGCGGCGATGAGCGCGAGCGGCGGCTACGGGCCGGCCGCGATCTGCGCCGGCATCGTCAGCCACGTCAATCTCTTGCTGGGCGAAGCCGCGCGGCCGGTGCTGGAGGCGGAAATCGCCGCCGGCCAAGGGCGCTTCCGCGGCATCCGGCATTCATCGGCGTGGGACGCGGACGAGAACGTCGCCGGCATGTACGCGACGCGCCCAAAAGGCCTTTTGCTGGACGCGACGTTTCGCAAGGGATTTGCCTGTCTCGCGCCGCTCGGCCTCAGTTTTGATGCCTGGCTGTTTCACCCGCAGATCGGCGAGCTCACCGATCTCGCGCGTGCCTTTCCCGATACAAACATCGTGCTCGATCATTGCGGCGGCCCGATCGGCACCGGCAGCTACAGTGGCCGCCGCGAAGAGATTTTTCCAACCTGGAAGGCCTCGATCCGGGATATCGCGAAATGCTCAAATGTCCGGGTAAAGCTCGGCGGGCTCGCAATGCGGCTGCTCGGCTATGATTTTCACGAGCGTCCGATGCCGCCATCGTCGGAAGAGGCGGCCGCGGCGTGGCGTCCCTATATCGAGACCTGCATCGAGGCGTTCGGCCCCGAGCGCTGCATGTTCGAGAGCAACTTTCCGCCCGACAAGGGCCAGTGCAGCTATCAGGTGATCTTCAACGCCTTCAAGCGCATCGCCGCGCAATATAGCGAGGCGGAGAAGACCGCGTTGTTCTCGAAGACGGCGACGGATTTTTATAGGCTGAAATCCGGCTGATGGCTGCCGCAAGAGGAGGATGAAACCATGGGCTTTTTGAAGAATCCGGCGTACCTTGCTATCCTGGCCATATCGATTTTTGCGGCGGCCTCGGCCAACGCGGCAACGGTCGTGGCGCTTGGCGCCAGCAACACGTACGGCAAGGGCGTAGCGCGCAACCAGGCCTATCCTGCGCAGCTCGAAGCGATCTTGCGGACGAGAGGGATCAACGTCCGGGTGTTAAACGCCGGCATCAACGGCGACACGACGGAGGGGATGCTGGGGCGACTGGGCCGTGCCGTGGCGAACGGAACCGGTGCCGTTATTTTGCAGCCCGGCGGCAACGACGGACGCAAGGGCCGCCCAGATCGCACCGCGGAAATTCAGAGCCGCCTGAGTGCCCGGGGTATTCCAGTGATCATGATGCCGAATAATGTTTTGAAGGGCTTGCCGCACCAGCCTGACGGTCAGCATTTGACCCCGGAAGGCTACCACATGCTGGCGGAATCCGTGGCCTCGCAGGTCGCAGGTACGATCGGCCGCTAGCTGTGGTCTTTCAGGAGGTTGTCCATCTGGTCCGAACCGAGGAAGCTGAGGTTGCGAAGCTTCAGTGTTCCACGGAGAGACCAGATGAACAGCCACAAGAATGCTCCCCTGACGCCGAAAGGTCGAGA
>Ga0185299_10001960_pt1 | contig 34661 bp, 39 predicted proteins | sample PaiPotPPA55metaG_FD_128002 | JGI IMG/M metagenome (GOLD analysis project Ga0185299, IMG submission 128002) | Iron sulfur acid spring bacterial and archeal communities from Banff, Canada, to study Microbial Dark Matter (Phase II) - Paint Pots PPA... ...
GGCTTCCCACCCAGCGGACACGAGACCGGATCATGCCGCACCAGCACCATGCCTGTCACATCGTCAGGTCGGCCGAGACAGCAGAACCAAGCCATCGTCAAGATCAACAGAGAGCTGAATGTTTACCCAGCAGGAGAGCGCTTTGCAACCGTAGAGATCTCTGATCCGCACGCTCGAACCCCTCGTAGGCCATCGAGCGAGATGGTATATTTTCTGGCATGATTTCGCCACCCGGGCCGACAGAGGTCCTTGAAGAGCTCGGCGACAAATTCGTGACGGCGATCAGCGTCGCGGTCGCTATGACGCAGAGCGACCAGCTTGTGTACAGGCAGCAGCATCCGCTGTTCGCTGCCGCACAGTCCGTAGGTGGGTGGGCCTACTGGATCCACGATCAGCTATGGAAAAACCTTGTCGCGCACGTCGAGGACCTCCCTGGTGTGAGCATTCGGGACGACCAACCACAACCCACTCGCGAGATCTTCGTTGGACTTAGGTACCGCGTTCGCGTCAAGCGCCATGACGTCAAGGGTGGCGTTGCGACCTACCCGACACCGCACGCGCGGAGGTTGTTCCGCCAACGACAGGAGACACTGGATGGCATCCAAGAGGTAGTTCTGTGCGTCGGATACACGTGGGACAACCTTACGAACTCGATCAAGGAGCCGATCCTGTCACTGCCGAGGGACATCCGGCGCGCTGAGTGGCTCCAGGCCCTGCTTCCCGCCGAGGCAGACGGAGCGACCGGCGTGTACACCCTGCGTTCTGCTCCGGAGCCTGCTGGGCCTGTGGCACCTATGATCGACTTCCCGGGAGACGAACAAACGGAGGAAAAGCAAGCGTGATTCATCTTGGCGAGGGGCTGGTAACAGCACGCCGAGCATGTGGTCTTACGCAAGCGCAGTTGGCAGAGGCGGCCGGGGTCACTCAGGCCGCCCTGTCGCGGTACGAAAGCGACTTGCGAGAGCCAGATGCCGACGTGCTCGCACGTATGGCCGCAGCGCTTGGCGTGACAGTTCCTTTGCTGACGTCGATGGACCGCCTTCACGGCGCACTTGCGGTCGATGTGCATATGCGCCGCAGAGCTACCGCAAAAGCAACAGATTGGCGAAGACTCGAAGCACGTCTGAACTTGTATCGTGCACGCGCGGGCAAAATGCTTGAAGAACTGTCAATTCGGACTGAGCAAAGAGTTCCAACCTTTGATCCGATCGACACCGATCCTCGGCATGCGGCGATGATGGTTCGTATGCAGTGGCGTATGCCAATCGGGCCGGTTCGGCGCCTAATTCAATGGCTGGAATCGGCAGGCTGCCTCGTTATTTCCGAAGACTTTGACACAAGCCGCGTTGACGGTCTTTCACAGTGGATCAATGATTGCCCAGTAATCTTAATCAATAGCCGGGCACCCGTCGACCGTCTGCGCCTGACGCTTGCACATGAGCTTGGACATCTCAGCCTCCACTCCAACGAGGTGTCCGACGATGTCGAGGCCGAGGCCAACAGGTTCGCCAGCGAGTTCCTGATGCCTACAGAGGTGATTAAGCCTCAGCTGAGGAATCTGACAGTTGCCAAGTTGCTAGATCTCAAACGGGAGTGGGGCGCGTCGATGCAAGCTCTTGCCGAACGCGCCTACGAACTTGATGTAATTTCTGCGGACCAGCGAACAAACCTTTACAAGTCACTTAGCGCCAAGGGATGGCGCACCCGGGAACCTGTAAGCGATGAGCTGCCTCCAGAGACACCAGAGCTTCCGCAAAACATTGGAGAAGCACTGCGATCTCGTGGAATGTCTTCGGACGAGATTGCCGAGTTTGCCGGATTTTCGCGCGAAAATATGAGCCACCCATTTAGGCCTCAGCCACCTGCCCTCAGGTCATCTGGAACGCGCCATTTGAGGAGCGTGAACGCGGGATGACTACTAGACGTGGGTCGGCTGTCAAGGTAAGCCGACTCACGTCCGACATCCCAACGATATAGCCGGTCGTGATTATCACGTCCGCGAAGAAACGGGTGACCAATACTCGACGGTGTACCGGTCGCTGGGCATGACGATATCGGCCGTCTCGACGGGGCGCTGTTCGGCGTCGTAGTACGTGCGGTGGATGACGAGGACTGTGTTGCCGGCCATCCCGCCGAGCTCGTCTGCCTCGTTTGCGAGGGCAGCCCTGGCACTGACCTCTTCCGAGGCCCCGATGATGGTGACGCCGATTGCGGCCATTCGGTCTACCACGCCCCTACCCGCGTGCGGGCCAGACTCTGGCAGCACGATCGCAGTTCCGCCGGTCAAGGCTAGGGGTTCCCAGCTGGTCGAGAGCATGACGGGGCGCCCATCGGACTTGAATACGTAGTGGGTCCGCATCACAGGTGCGCCGTGGTCTAGCCCCAATCGGCTCGCAACCTTCGGCGAGGCCGTGACGGTCTCGCTCTGGCACGTCCAAGACGGTTCGTACCCTGCAGCACGCTGTTCGGCCGCGAACGGCGAGCCTGTGCCCGGAACCCTGTCGTAGTGCCCGCGAGTGATGCGCTTCATGGCGGGCCGCTCAAGCACGTATGCACCGGAGCCGGGGCGCCCTTCCACGAGGCCTTCAGAGACGAGGACCTGCCGGGCCTGAGAAGCGACACCAACTGTGACTTCATACTGACGCCGGAGCTGGTCCGTCGAGGGGATCGGGTCGCCGGGCGCGAGGGTGCCATCCATGATCTGCGCCCGTAAATGGTCCGCGATCTGGCGGTACTTCGGCCCGGATGAATCCATGCGAACAGCTTGACCGGCTTACCGGAAAGGAGCAAGCTTACCGGTAAGCTTTACCGTCTGTTACGAGGGGCCACGTTCGGCCATCCCACCCGAAGGGACTACAGCGGTGGACGAGTCTGTCGATCTACCCTGCACTGCCGCCCAGGTGGCCACAGCCCGCCGATTTGTCACCGGGCTTCTCGACGACAGCCCGCGCCGAGATGAGGCCGAGCTCCTAGTGAGCGAGCTCGCTGGAAACGCGGTGAAGTACAGCCCATCCCAGTTCGGGGGCAAGTTCACCGTTCGCATCCAGCGCAAATCCGGATGGACCCGCATAGAGGTGACCTCACTCGGAACCGGTCAGTGGGAGATGGAGATCGCGGAGACTGACGACGACTCAGCCGAGTCCGGTCGAGGCCTCGGCATCGCGTTCCTCATTGCCGACCGCATGGGCCACACCTTTGACGGCGAACATGACACGGTGTGGGTTGAATTCGACGACCCTGCGAGTCCTGCGGACTGACGCCGTGGCACCGACAACGCACTCACTGAGGCGACCCCAAGGGTCGCCTCACATGCATTTCAGAGCCGTAGTTCGACGAGCGCGCTGGCGACTTCGACCATCGACGTGACGACGATGTGCGCCTGAGCGTCGGTGAACCGATCGACCTTCTCGGCGCGGTTCGCATAGCCGATCACGGGCACGCCAGCCGCGTGCGCGCCGTCGATATCGGCCATGGAGTCGCCGATCAGGACGCAGTCAGCCGGACTCGCGTTCGCCAGCTTGGCCGCAACAAGGATGGGCTCAGGATTGGGCTTCATCAGGTCCGGACGGGCGTAAGCGCGACCGCTGACCGGAAGCTTGTACCGCGTGAGTCGGTGGCTGGATAGGTAGGTGTGGATCGCACCGGCGCTGTTGTTGCTCACGAGCGCGATCGACTTGCCCGCCTCGAACGCGCCGATGATGGTCTCTCGGCCAAATGGGGTCGGTACAGCGGTGCGAGTTGCCGTGATTTCCTCGGCGCAGAGCTGCGCTTCCACCTGGCGCACGAGTGCCGGCCGACCGAGGGTTGCCGACCACTTGAGCACTTCAAGCGGGTCCCGCTCCGTCTCGATGTCCGAGGGAATCGGAACTCCAGTACCAGCGATGACGCCTCGAAGTGAGGTGGCGACGTCGGGCGCCAGGTGGTTAGAGAAGATGCTGCACACCGGGCCGTCGAAGTCGAGCAGGATCGAAGGTTTCCCAGACAGAAGCTCTACGAGATCGGCCCGCTGGCTCATTCCGCATACTCCCTCGCGATCGAGTCCCACACCGAGTCGAACCATGTCCGTGCTGCCTCGACGAACTGGGCTCCGGTGGAGGCCTCGTCGTCCTTCGTCGAGTGGTGGAAAAGCGGGACATCCTTCCCCATCAAGTCGTAGATAGTGATCGGCTCGCCCTTGATGACGACGTTCCGTTCGACCACGGGATAGAAGCCAAAGAAGACCTCTTCGTTGTTCAGGAAGTAGAGCTTGAACAGCGGCGCGGCGCTGTGCACGCGCACCTCGGCCGAGGCTGATCGCACAAGCCCTAGCTCGGCAAGCTCGCGGACCTGGTCAAGGATTCCGTCAGCGGCTCGGCGTGTAATCCGCTCGGCGCGCGCACGTACGAGTGGGTCATCAGCCGATGTCTCTGCGCGGGCGGGGAGCGCCATCGGGACCGTCATGTCCGAGAGCAGAACCCGAATCGAGATAGTCTCTGGCGCGAACTCGCCGACCCGGATCTTGTCGAGCGCTTCGGAAATCGCCGAGGCCAGCGTCTCGCCGGAGAATCCCGCGAAGTCGATGGAGACGTTCGGCTTCTGAAAGGCAGCCTCGATGTGCGGCCGCAGCTCGACGGCCCGCTGAGTCTTGGCCCGCACGAACGCTCCGCTTCCCTGGCGGGAGACGATCAGCCGTTCGGCCCGCAGCGGGTCAAGGGCTCGCTTGACCGTCTCGCGCGCGACGCCGTAGCGGGCCGCTAGGTCCGGCTGAGACGGCAACTTGTCGCCTGGCGCAAGCTTGCCTGTCAGGATCGCGGCCCTGATCCGGTCCGCGATCTGCTGTGACGCCTGTTTCGGGTCGTCCGGGTCGAGCTCTCCGAGGTAGTCCAAATCGTCGCTCATACCTCCCAGCGTACCCCTGGCTAGCCAAGCCGGGGAAGTTTTGGCGAGATTGCTTGACATGGCTAGCCAAGCAGGTCTAGCTTCTGACTCATCGCAAGATGGCTAGCCAAGCAAGGCAAGCCACGGCGTAGAGCTTCGGAGGCTCCCATGTCCGTTCAGACTTCCCGCGCTTGGTTCCCCGGCACGTACGTCCCGGTCGCCCAGATCAAGGCCGTCGAGGTTCTCCCGTCGCGTCACCGGGTCGAGGCCGCTGTGAGCAAGGGCACTGTGTTCCACGGCACCCGAGCCCAGATCCTGGCCGCCGCGAACGCGCTGCTGCGGGCGGTGGCCGAGGCGGACGAGATCGCCGCCCAGCCCGCTCAGTAGCCGGTTAGTCCGGGCCGCTAGGGGCGGCCCACCTGACAACTCAACAGCGGCTTTACGTGCCAAGAGCCTTGGTCGAACCGGTTGACGATCCCAGAGCCCGGTAGGAAACCTCGGCGGCGCGCCCCCTGAACTGCACCGACACCCGTTTCATAGAACTCCGCACCTTGAGGAGTCACCCGTGACCGAGACCCTTCCGCCTCGTGGTAACACCCTGCGCCCGCTGCGGGCCTCGAACCTGGTCGTTGACCTGGTCGAGCTCGCCGGTATCGCCCGCAAGTTCGTCCAGTGCCCCTGTGGGCGCTTCGCTCAGGTCAAGCGCAACGAGTTGACCGCGCACAACACCCCCGATGAGAAGCGCTGCCCGAATGCCCGACGTGCCCTGATCGATGACCTTGACGCCGCCGACTGGGCCGCCGCCTACGACTTGACCGCCCGGCAGATCGAGCGCTCGCGCAGCTCCCGGCCGCAGTTCTCCAAGCCGAAGCCACCGACCGGCTCGGCGGTCGCACACCTGGCCCGCCCGCGCACCGCGCACCCGGCGCGCACGGCCGGGCACTCGCCCGACACGCTCGCCCAGCTCGACCGCAAGGGCAAGCTCGCGCCGAGCAACTAACCGCTCTTACTTCCTCGCCCTTCCGGCCCGGCCGAACATCATGTTCGGCCGGGCCGGGGCGTTTCCACCTGCCTATGGAGGCTCGCGATGCCCCTTCCCTACCTGCCCGAACCGGCCGAGATCCGCGTAACGGATTCGAGCCGCGTCGACGACTTCGCCGCCCTGGCCCGCGCGCTACGCGAGCAGCAGGGCGGGGTGACGGTGGTCTACGCCCCGTCCACCACCACGATCACCACCACGGCTCCGGCCGCCGGTCCCGCGCCAGTCGAGGTGTGGGTGCCCATCCCGGCCGGGGCGACCGACCATGCCCCGACGCGGCCCGAGACCGTACGTTCCCGGTACACCCTCGGCGAGGTCACCGCCTGCTCCGGTCTCACGCTCGCGGCCGGGGGATTCCTGTCCATCCTGGTGACCGCGCTGCTCAACGTGCCCGTGCTCGTGCCCGTGCTCGGCGGAACCACCGGGCTGGTCGGCCTGCTCGCGGCCGTGGTCGGCTTCGCGCTCGACCAGCGCGAGCGGGACGCCAGGTAGCCCGCGATGGCCACCGACCCGCTGTCCGCCACTCCCGCATGGCGCCGCGCCGTCGCCGCCGCGTCCGGGCGCTGCCAGTGCACCGGGGCGTGCGGACGCAAGCACAACGCCGGCATAGGCACGTGCACCGCTGAACAGGGCGTTCTCAGCGCTCGCCTGAACCTGGCCACGGACGGCCGGGTCTACTGCGCGCCCTGTTTCACCCCGATCGCCAAAGCCGCGCGTACGGCCGAGCTCGCGGACGCCGCCCAGGGCGACGCCGAGCACTTCGCCCAAGACTCCCTGTTCGCCCTCTGACCCGGCCGGGAGGCCTTTCGTGCCCGAGATCGCGTATATAGACAAGACGTTCACCCGCACCTCGCTGGCCATCATCGACACGGCCCAAGCGATCTGCGCCGACTACCAGCGTCAGGGCTTTGACCTGACGCTGCGCCAGCTCTACTACCAGTTCGTGGCCCGTAGCTACCTGGCGAACAAGGACACCGAGTACAAGCGGCTCGGCAACATCATCAACGATGCCCGGCTGGCCGGTCTGCTGGACTGGAACTACATCGTGGACCGCACGCGCAACCTGCGGGGCCTGTCGCACTGGGAGACCCCGAGCTCGGTCATCGACTCGGCCGCCTACGGCTACCGCACCGACCGATGGGCCAACCAAGGCCACCGCGTCGAGGTGTGGATCGAGAAAGACGCGCTTGTTGGTGTGATCGCGAACGCGTGCAACCGGCTCGACGTGCCGTTCTTCTCCTGCCGGGGCTACACCTCGCAGTCCGAACTGTGGGGCGCCGGACAACGGCTCGCACGCTACTCACGATTGGGGCAAGACCCGATCGTCATCCACCTCGGCGACCACGACCCATCCGGCATCGACATGACCCGCGACATCGGCGACCGGCTCGCCCTGTTCGGCGCCGAGGTCACGGTGCGCCGGATCGCGCTGAACATGGACCAGGTCGACCAGTACCAGCCCCCGCCGAACCCCGCCAAGCTCACCGACGCGCGGGCCACCGGCTACATCACCCGCTTCGGAAACGAGTCCTGGGAACTCGACGCGCTCGACCCGACCACCCTCGACGCGCTGATCACCGCGACCATCGACGACTACCGCGACCCCGAGCAATGGGACGAGGACACCGACGCCATGCAAGCCGACCGCGACCTGTTGACCGAGGCCGCCAGCCGGTGGCACGAGATCGCTTCCTACCTGCACGATAACCCGATTGGGGCATGACCCAATCCCGCCATCTGCATAGCAGTACCCGCATATGCGCCACGTCCCCGCCGACCCTAATTCGGCAGGGGCGCGGCGCTTCCCATGCTCGCACTTCCGAAGGGAAAAACACCATGTCCGACACCACCACCCCGCACGCGACTAGCGGTCGCGGTTGGGGCTACGTCGGGGCGGTCCTCGGCGGTCTGGTTTCGATCGCCGCGAACGTCGCCCATTCCTACGTCCCCCCGGCCGGTGCCCCGGCCGATTGGCGTCCGGCGCTCGGTGACGTGGTCGGGGCCGTGTTCTGGCCGGTCGCTTTGTTCGTCGCGATCGAGATCCTGGCCCGTACCGGCTGGCCGTCCGGCAAGCGCTGGGTCGTAGTCCGGTTCGTCGGTCTGCTGCCGGTCGCGGTGGTCGCGGCGATCGTGTCTTACGGCCACCTGTCCGGACTGCTTGCCCACTACGGCGAGTCCGCCCTGACCGCGCACCTCGGGCCGCTCGCGGTGGACGGGCTCATGGTCATGGCGTCTTCGGCGCTGATGGCCACCGCGCCCGGCCGCACCCCGGACACGACCGGACAGACCGAGGCCGCCGAAGCGGACACAACCCCGGACACTGTCGCGGACACCACGGCGGACGCGGCGCCGGTGGCCAAGCCGAAGCGCGCCCGGACCGCGTCGGCCAAGCCCGCCCGGGCGACGACGGGCGCGAAGGTGGTCGCGCTCGCGGCCAAGCACCCGGAGATGACCACGGTCGAGATGGCCAAGCGGCTCGGCGTGAGCGACCGCACCATCCGCCGCCACCTCAACACCCCGACCCCGGACACCACCACCGCCCCGACGCAGGCCGTCCCGGTACTCGCGCCGGTCACTGTCTGACAGTCTCCTGACCCACCCCCGGCTCGGACAGCGCCCGCTGTCCGAGCCGGACCCGTCCCCGCCCGATACCCCCTGAAGGAACGCCCATGATCCTGAACGACGAGACGACCGTCATCATCCGCTACGCGAACCTGACCGGCGCGATCGTCGAGGTGCGCAAGTCCTTCGGCGCCCTCTACCACGGTGCGCCCGGCGACCTCTACGACGCCCGGTGCACCGGATGCCTCGACGAGCACAGCCCCCACACGCTGCTCGGCTCGACCCGCACATGGGCCGCGACACACTCCGCCACCTGCCGCGCCCTGCCCCAGCCCGAGCCCACGAACCGCTAGAAGGGAGACCCTCATGTCCGTGGACATCGAGTCCGCCAACGGCCACGCCCACTCCGACACTGAGTCGCGCGTACTGATCGGCGAGGTCATCGCTGACACCCTCACCATCCCCGCGCAGACCTCGCTGAGTGGCCCTGTGCCGGGCGTGCGCCGCGCCCGGCTGGCCCGCCTGGTCCGTCGCGCCCGTACCGGCCGTGTCCGTGCCCTGCGGATGGCTCGGGCCGGGTACGCCCACACCCGTGCCTTCGTGCGGCACGAGAGGACCCGCGCCGTTGCCCTGCGACTGGTGCGCGAGGTCGCGTACATGCTCGTTGGGTTCAAGGTGGTGGCCGGATGGGTTCGCGACGCGGTGTCGAGTTCGCCACAGCGCCGGATGATGAAAGCCGCTGCCGCTGTTGGCGACCACGCCGCCGCGTTGGAGTGGGAGGCGCGGGCCGCCGAGCACATCAAGGCTCGGCGCGAGTGGGTCATGACCCTGCTCACCGCGCCCGTGCACATCGCCCGAGGTGCGGCGTATCTGGCGGGTGGCATGCTCGCGCTCGGCGTGGGCCTGGCCGTGACCAACAAGCAGCCGAGCGAGATCCTCGCGCCGTTCGTGGACCTGGCGGACGCGATCGAGACCGTGATCGGGTTCGTCTCGGCGACCTGGCGCCCGGCCCTATCCACGTCGCCGTTCGTGGCCGGGGCTGTCGGCTTGTGGGCCGGTCACACCAAGGGCGAGATCCCCGCGAGGTTCGCCCCGGCCGGCATGGTTGCCGATTCGGTGGCCATCACCCCCTCGATCGTGGTCACCGCGCTGCGCGACCTCGGGGTTGCCGCGCTGCGCAAGGCGATCACCGACATGGCCGACGCCGGGGCCGCGATGCTCGGCCCGATCCGGATCGCCGGATGCGGGGTCGAGGTGGACGTCACCCTGCCCTCGGGCTCGTCAACCGAGGAGATCCAGAAGCGGCGGCGCAAGCTCGCGGAGAACCTCGGCCGCCACGAACACGAGGTATTCATCGCCATCCCCGAGGCCGCCCGCACCGTGCGCCTGTGGATCGCGGACTCCGGTGCCCTGGACGAGCCGATCGGCCCGTCCCCCCTGGTGATCGACGCGACGATGGGCGCGGACTGGCGCACCGGCCGGGCGCCGTGGGGCGTAGACCTGCGGGGCGACCAGGTCGCCATGTCCCTGTTCCAACGCCACATGCTGGTGACCGGCCTGTCCAACCAGGGCAAGACGGCCGCGCTGCGGGTGCTCGCGCTCTGGCTGGCCCAAGACCCGACCGTCGAATTCCGGATCGCGGACCTCAAGGGCCTGGGCGACTGGGCCATGTTCGAGGCCCTGGCCACCGTGCTGATCCAAGGCCCGACCGACGAACACGTGATCGCCACGACCGAGATGCTCGAAGCCGGGGTCGAGGAGATGGAGCGGCGCAACCTCGCCGTTCAGGATTCCGGCTCCACCGAGGGCATCACCCGCGACATGGAGCGCACTCCCGGCTCCGGGTTCCATCCGCTGATCCTGGTGGTGGACGAGGCACAGGTCGCGTTCATGTGCCCGGCGGTCGGCGATGACAAGCGCCCGTACGGCGGCTCGAAGGCCACCAGCCGCTACTTCATGGCCGCCCGCAAGCTGCACAATCAGGGCCGCGCCGTGAACGTGCTGCTCTGGCAAGGCACGCAGGACCCGACCGACCAGAACCTTCCCAAGCTCGTCCGCGAGGGCGCGCACATCCGCGCATCCCTCGCCCTGGGCACCGAGTCCCAATCCCGCATGGCCCTGGGGGATAAGGCCGTGGACGGCGGGGCCGCACCGCACAAGCTGCGCCAGGGCTTGGACAAGGGAACGCTCGTCGTCGCCGGTGACGGAGTCAAGCTCGCCCCCGGGCAGTCCTCGACCACGGTCCGCACGCACTTCATCGGCGGCCCGGACGCGGCCACCGTCGCTGAGCGGGCCAAGGCCAAGCGCAAGGCCATCGTCACCAACGCCCGCCAGGCCCAAGCCGAGCAGAGCAGGGACCTGCTCGCCGACCTCGCGGACGTGCTCGGCGCCGAGCCGGTGCGCGCCGCCGACATCCCCGCCCTGCTGCGCGACCTCGCACCCGACTACAAGCCGTACGCCTCGATCACCGGAGTCCAAGTGCGCGAGCAGCTCGGCGCCCTCGGGGTCAAGGTCCCGGCCACCGGCAACCGCTACCCGGCCGACCCCGCCGAGATTCGCAAGGCCCTGGCACTGCGCCCCGTCGAAGACGAGGCGTAGTTAGCTCGCACCCCCACCCCTTGGACCCCCGATTTTCGGGGGTCCAAGGGGTGTTCCAGCGGCCTGCGAACCGACCTAACTAGCTAACTTTCCGCTGATCAGCGCGTTTTCGGCCGGGTTAGGTGCCCGAGTTACGAACCTAACCCGCACCGACCGGCCTAACTCCACTACTGGACACCGAAACGGCGGCCCCGGAACCGATCCGGGACCGCCGTTTCGCGTACCTCGACCCTCGATCGATCGGAGGCCCGCTTGACCCCGGACCCGCACGCGCTCGCCCTCGGCATGGCCGTCTACCCCGTCGCCTACGCCAGCGGAGCCGTCCTCGTGCGGCGCGCCCGCCGAGGCTCGACGCCGGTCCCAACCGGACGCGATGTGAGCAAGGCCGCGAAGCACGCAGCCCGCAGAGCGCTCAAGCACGAGCGCCGCAAGGCCCGCCGCACCCGATAGCACCCCTCGCCGCACATCCGCAAAATCCGCAGAAAGGCACTCGCCCCATGGACGTCGTCGTCTCCCTCGCCCTGCTCCTGACCCTCGCCACCATCGCCACTATCCGTTGGGCCGGGCACCACTTCGGCCACGCCCTACTCGCGTTCCTCGCCGGGCTGTTCATCGCCACCACCTCGGCCGGACCCGTCATCCGCAACGCCGTCGAATCCGTCGCCAACGCCCTGCTCCACACCCACCACTAATACGCCGAGCCCGTGACCGTGCCCGCCCACTCCTAGAAAGCCTGTGCCCTGATGCTGCGTGTCCGCCTCTACGGACTGCCCGCCGACAACGACGACGCGATTGCCGAGCTCGCGAAGGTCTTCGACGTGCTCGACGACTCGAAGAACGTCGCGCCGCGCAACCTCACGACCAAGCTCCGGTTCCGCTACCTGACCTTGGCATTCCTCGACACCGAAGCCTGATTCTCCGCGCCCCACCCTGCGGCCCCGGCCGGACCGAACATCGGCCCGGCCGGGGCCGCCTCGCGCTCTCGTACCGCCTCGCTCTGTGATTGGAGCCGCCCCGTGTCCGCCCGTGCACTTCGCGTGGTGCCCGACCAACCCGACGATGACGCCCCCGACTTCGACATGCCGCGCGACGATGACGCCGAGCGCGCCACGCTCGGCGCGATCCTGCTCGGCGGGTCGCCCGAGTTCCTCGACGAGATCCGAGACCTGGTCGAGCCAGGCGACTTCTACCGGCCCGCCCACGAGACCATCTTCCGCACCCTTTGCGACCTGGCCGACCAAGGTCGCCCCCGCGACGCGCTCGCCTTGGCCAACGCCCTCGGCTCCGACCTCGCCAAGACTGGCGGCCCGGGGTACCTCCATTCCCTGATGGACGCCGTGCCAGCGGCCATCAACGGCCCGTATTACGCCGAACTCGTCCGGGACAAGGCCTACTCCCGGCGCATGGTCAGCGTTGGGGTCCGGCTCGCCCAGATGGGCCGGACCGAATTGGAACCCGATCTGCTCGCCGCCGCGCGCCGCGAGTTCGAGTCGCTGTTCCACCGCGAGGTACGCGGCTGGCCCGAACCGGCCCCGCTCACCCAAGTGCGAGCCGTGCCGGCCTTTCCCGTCGCGGCGCTGCCGACCTGGACCCGGGCTAAGGTCGAGGCGGTTGCGCACGACACCCAAACCCCCATCGACCTCGCCGCCACCCTCGCCTTGGCGTGCCTTTCGACGGCGGCCGGGGGCAAGGTGCGAATCATGGTCCGCCCTGAAGTCCGGTGGTCCGAACCGGTCAACCTCTACATCGTCGCGGCCCTGCCGCCCGGCTCGCGCAAGTCGCCCGTGTTCTCCTCAATGACCGAGCCGATCAGCGAGGTTGAAAAAGCGCTCGCCGAGAAGCTCATGCCGGAGATCATCACGCTGCGGGTCGATAAGAAAGCGGCGGAAGACCAGGCCGCGCGGGCGGCCGACCAGCTCGCCAAGGCCAGCATCGAACAGGCCGAGACCGCCCGGTATGAGGCGCACTCGGCCGCGCTGGCCGCTGCGGCAATCATGGTCCCGGCAGAGCCTCAGCTGTTCGTGGACGACATCACCCCGGAATCACTCGCCTCGATGATCGCCGACCAGGGCGGGGCCATCGCCGGACTGTCGGCCGAGTCCGAGATCTTCAACGTAATCGCGGGCCGCTACTCCGGAACCCCCAACCTCAACGTGTTCCTCAAAGGCCACGCCGGGGACGCGATGCGGGTCAACCGGCAATCCCGCGCGGCCGAGACCGTCGAACGGCCCGCACTCACCCTCGGCATCTGCACACAACCCGGCGCCCTCGCCGAGTTCGCCGCGATCCCGGGAGCCAACGACCGGGGATTGCTCGCCCGGTTCCTGTTCACCATCCCCGCATCCAACATCGGCAGCCGCCAGACCGAACCGGTACCGGCCGACCCGACTGCTCACCTCGCGTGGGACGCGAGACTCAAGGCTCTGATCCTGTCCATGCGGGATCTGACCGAGCCGCTCAACCTGACCCTCAGCCCAAAAGCCGACGCGCTCAGGCAAGCCGTCAGCGCCGACTACGAGGTCATGATGGCCGAGGGCGGACTACTCGCCGGTATGCGGGACTGGGCCAGTAAGGCAGTCGGGACCATGGCCCGGATCGCCGGACTGCTCCACCTCGCCGAGCACCTGGAGAACGGGTTCGAGCGGCCCATCTCGTTCGAGACCATGGCCAGCGCCCAAGCACTGATCGACTACTACACCGACCACGCCCTAGCCGTGTTCGACCTGATGGCCACCGACCCGGCAACCGCCAGGGCGCGCGCCCTGTGGGACTGGATCGAGCGAACCGGTGCCGTGCGGTTCACCGCGCGCGACGCGTTCACGGCCCTGACCCGCTCGAAGTTCCCGAAGATGGCCGACCTCGAACCCGCCCTCGCGGTGCTCGAACAGCACGGGTACCTACGCAAACTGCCTGCCCCGCCGAACGGTCCTCGCGGCGGACGGCCGCCGACAGCCGTGTACGAGACCAACCCTCGTATCACGGCTTAACCCCCGCCGCGCATCCGCAAAACCTGCAAAACCTGGTTTTGCAGGTTTTGCGGATGCGCGGCGGCCCCTCCCACCCCCGATTCGCTCTCCCGCCCGCCCCGCAAGGAGGACACCAACTATGGCCCGTGACGAGTTGCTGACCGTCCCCGAAGTCATCCGTGAACTCCAGATCTCCCGCGCCACCTTCTACCGCTGGCTCGCCACCGGCAAGGGACCCAGAACCCTCAAACTCCCCGGCGGCACCATCCGCATCCGCCGCTCCGCCCTCGACCGCTTCCTGACCGACTGCTCCGCGCTCGCCTAACCGCATAGACCACCTCGACTCAAGGGGCGCCCGCCGACTGGTGGGCGCCCCTTTTGGTTGTCCACAGCCTGAGGAGAACTGCATGCCGACCACATTCGACGTCCGCATTTGGAACCCCCGCGCCCGCAAGAGGAAGACCCGGACCACGTACGACCTCAGGTGGGTCGTCGGACCCAAGACGCACACCAAGACGTTCACGACCAAGGCGCTCGCCGAGAGCTTCCGTTCGGCGCTGAACGTCGCCATGCGCAACGGTGAGGCCTTCGACATCGACAGCGGCTTGCCCATGTCGATGACGCGCGAGCTGGACAACGTCACCTGGTATGAGGTCGCAGTGATGTTCTGCGACATGAAATGGAAGCGCTGGGCTCCGCGTAGCCGCAAGTCGGCCGCCGAAGCGCTCGCCACGGTGACAGCCGTGTTGGTGGAAGGAGGGAACGCACCGGAGCTCCGTACGCGTCGGCGCGCGCTCGAAGAATGGACCTTCAATAAGACGGCTCGCGAAAGCGGCGAGGTCCCCGACGAGCACGCTGTCGCTATCGCTTGGCTGCAAGAGCACTCGATTCCGGTCGGCCGCCTCACAGACTCGACCGTGGTCCGGCTCGCTCTCGACGCGATCTCGACCAAGCTCGATGGCTCTCCGGCCGCCGCCACTACGGCGAACCGAAAGCGAATGGTCTTTCACCAGGCACTCGAATACGCCATCGAGCGCGGCTTTCTCGACGGCAACCCGCTCGACAGGGTCAAGTGGAAGGCCCCGAAGACAACCGACGCTGTGGACCGCAGGTCCGTCGTCAACCCGACGCAGGCTCGCAGCCTGCTAAAGGCCGTGGCAGAGGTCAACGACAGCATGACGCTGTTCTTCGCGCTCATGTACTTCGCCGCGCTCCGCCCTGCCGAGGCAGTCGCCCTCCAGCTCGATGACTGCGAGCTGCCTGAAAAGGGCTGGGGCATGCTCTACCTCGCCCGCTCGATTCCGATGACGAGCGGCGTATGGGTGGACAGCGGCAACGCGCACGAGAGCCGCTCACTCAAGCACCGGGCCAAGGAAGAGGTACGGCCGGTTCCGGCTTGCCCCGAACTGGTCGCCTACATCAGGCGCCACGTCGATGCTCACGGCACCGCGCCGGATGGTCGACTGCTCCGTGGCGCACGCGGCGACCGGCTATCTGAAGACGCGTGCGGGCGCGCGTGGCGTCGTGCTCGCACCGCCGCGCTCAGCAAGCGCCAGGCCGCTTCTACGCTCGCGCAGCGTCCGTACGACCTACGGCACGCTGCGGTCTCGACGTGGCTGAACGCCGGAGTTCAGCCGACACTCGTTGCCGAGTGGGCCGGGCACAGCGTCCAAGTCCTGCTGCGCGTCTACGCGAAGTGCATCGAGGGCCAGGATGCGCAGAGCCGCGAGCTCATTGACGGTGCCCTCGGCGAGCCGGGGAAGCCCAAGCCTGACGACGCCAAGACGACCGAGGCGGAATCGGACGGAGCTGAGGCTGACGACGCCAACGAGTAAGCGAACGTACATCTCTTGACACGCTGGAATTCTGGGTCGCGTATGGGTCGCGATCAATGAGCAACCATGCGCCCGCATGTCTACTGATGAGACAACCACGGCCGGTCCCGGAGTTCCCGGAACCGGCCGTGGCCTGGTCTTTCACGTGTTCTCAGCGGAGGGCGTGGGATTCGAACCCACGAGCAGGGGTCACCTGCTAGCGGTTTTCAAGACCGCCGCCATCGGCCACTAGGCGAGCCCTCCTGGCTGCGGCAAGTCTCTCACGAGATCCCCGCCGCTGGGCAAACCACTTACCCCACGGGCTTACTTCACCGCCCCCGCGCACAGCACCAGCCCGTTCGTGCTCGGCTGGTCGAGGACGAAGGACTTCTCGGTGCCGGCCACGGTGTCGCACTGGTTCGAGTCGGTGCCTTCGAACTTGGCCAGCACCTTGTAGACATCTGCCGCGCTTGAGCACTGCACCGGGGTGATCTGGCTGCCTGAGCCCACGGAGACGCAGTCGCCTACGGCCAGGTTGGTCTGCTTGCCCGAGTCGACCCAGTACAGGTAGCCCGCGACGAGCAGCGCCCCGGCCACGATCCCCCATAACACCTTGCGTGACATGGGGGTCAGCGTAACCGGGGCGATGCTCTGCGAACCAGTGGGGCCGGGACGGCCCCCGATTCCCGATTCGGGACTACTACCGCTCGACTTCGCCCTTGATGAACGCCTCGACGGCGTCGCGGGCCTCGTCGTCGAAGTACTGGACCGGCGGGGACTTCATGAAGTAGGACGACGCCGACAGGATCGGGCCGCCGATGCCGCGGTCGAGTGCGATCTTGGCGCAGCGGACCGCGTCGATGATGACGCCCGCGGAGTTCGGGGAGTCCCACACCTCGAGCTTGTACTCGAGGTTCAGCGGCACGTCGCCGAACGCGCGGCCCTCGAGGCGCACGTAGGCCCACTTGCGGTCGTCGAGCCACTGCACGTAGTCGGACGGGCCGATGTGCACGTTGCCCTTGCCGAGGTCGTGCTGCAGCTGCGAGGTCACCGACTGGGTCTTGGAGATCTTCTTGGACTCCAGGCGCTCGCGCTCGAGCATGTTCATGAAGTCCATGTTGCCGCCGACGTTCAGCTGCATCGTGCGGTCCAGGATCACACCGCGGTCCTCGAACAGCTTGGCCAGCACGCGGTGCGTGATGGTGGCGCCGACCTGGCTCTTGATGTCGTCGCCGATGATCGGGACGCCGGCCTCGGTGAACTTGTCCGCCCACTCCTTGGTGCCGGCGATGAAGACCGGGAGCGCGTTGACGAACGCGACCTTGGCGTCGATGGCGGCCTGCGCGTAGAACTTCGCGGCCTGCTCGGAACCGACCGGCAGGTAGCACACCAGCACGTCGGCCTTGGCGTCCTTGAGCGCCTTGACCACGTCGACCGGAGCCTCGGTGGACTGCTCGATCGTCTGCAGGTAGTACTTGCCGAGGCCGTCGAGGGTGTGGCCGCGCTGCACGGTCACGCCGGTCGGCGCCACGTCGGCGATCTTGATGGTGTTGTTCTCCGACGCGTGGATGGCGTGCGCCAGATCCTGGCCGACCTTCTTGGCGTCCACGTCGAACGCGGCGACGAACTCGAGGTCGCTGACGTGGTAATCGCCGAGCTCGACGTGCATCAGGCCTGGGACCCGCACGGACGGGTCGGCATCCTTGTAGTACTCGACGCCCTGCACGAGAGACGAGGCGCAGTTACCCACGCCCACAATGGCTACGCGAACCGAACCCATGCGGTTGATACTCCTTCAAATTCAGTCGATCTTCGCGCAGGCGGTCTACTTCGCGCCCGCGATCGTCAGGGACAGGGAATGGATGGATCGGACAGCGGTGGCGCGGCCCGGTCGGGTCGGTCAGGACGCAGGCGGACCCACCTGCTGCTGGTCGTGCTCGGTCTGGATGAGCTCGTTGAGCCATCGCACCTCGCGTTCGACCGACTCCAGACCATGGCGCTGGAGCTCCAGCGTGTATCCGTCGATCCGCTCCCTGGTCTTGGTGACCTGCTGGCGGATCAGATCCAACCTCTCTTCGAGGCGCGAACGGCGGCCTTCCAGGATCCGAAGCCGGATCGCCGCGTCGGTGCGCGCGAAGAAGGCGAAGTGAACCCCGAAGTTCTCGTCCTCCCAGGCCGACGGTCCCGCATCGGCCAGCAGGCTGCGGAAACGCGCCTCGCCGGCCGGGGTCAGCTTGTAGACGATCTTCGAGCGGCGGTTGGTTTCCATCCCGATCCCGCGCGGCTCGACCACCGGCCTGTCCTCCACGATCCAGCCGCACGCGACCAGACCCTTCAGACAGGGGTAGAGCGTGCCGTACGAGAAGGCGCGAAAGGAACCCAGCACCAGATTGAGCCGCTTGCGCAGCTCATACCCGTGCATGGGGGCTTCGTGCAGAAGGCCGAGCACGGCGAACTCGAGTACTCCCGAGCGCTTCGCCATGTCCCCTCCTTCCGAAACCTTGCTGCCGATGTATCGCTCCGATACATCTCTACGATAGATCGGACTGACACCAACTGACAAGTCCCGTCCTGCGAACCGCCCCCGAACCGCCCTCCGCGCCACCCTCGAACCCGTTCCCGCGCCCCCTCCGAGCTCCCTGAGATCTCCCCCGGATCTCCCTTATATCCCCACGTAATCCGACAAATACCGGCTAAGAATCGCCAACCCGCGCAGAAGGCCACCCCGAATCACCTTCGTCAGGGAAGCCGCGTACCCTGCTGGCAACCGCGACCCTGCGGAAAGCCGTCTTCAGGGGACGCACGGAGTGCCCGATCGCCGAGGGAGCAGATACGACCATGGGCGGATACCAGTACGGACGAGGCGACTCGACCGACGACGATCCTCGCTCCCAAGGCCAGGGCGGCGGGAGACGCGGTTACGGATCTTCCGGCGGCCAGGCCGACGGGGGCCAGGGTCGCGGTTACGGCGCCCCCGGTGGCTACGGCCAGCAACCGGCCCCGCCGCCGCAACCCGCGCCGCCCCAGCAACCGCCGGGCGGCTACGGCTCGCCGGGCCACGACCCGTACGGCGGCTCGCCGCACCAGTCGCCCCCGCCGAGCGGTGCGGGTGCCGGCGGTGGCGGTGGCGGCCGACGCGGTTACGGTGCCGGCGGCGGGTCACGCGGCCGGGCCGGGTCCGAGGGCGACGCCGGCGACTTCGCCGCGCCGCAATACCCCTCGTCCTCCCCGGTCCCCGAGGGCTACGACTATGTCTCCGATCCGGCGCAGACCCGCGTGCAGGACGCGCCCGATCCGACCGACGCGTTCCCGACGCCGCGCCGCACCCGGGCCGAGGAGCGCCGCTCCCGCGGCGAGGGGCCGCGGGACGCGAGCCAGGCCAAGTCGGAGCAGTATCCGGAGAGCGCGCTCAACGGCCGCTCCACCCGCAACGGCGCCGCCGCCCGGTCCAGGACCCGGGCCAAGGAGCGCCCGACCGGCCCGGTGAAGAAGACCGGCTACCACCGCTTCTACGACTACCCGCGCACCGGGAAGTACGGCTGGCGGCACTGGATGCCCTCGTTCAAGCAGGTCGCCGGCGGCTTCCTCGCCTGCATCTTCCTGATGATCGGCTTCATCGCCTACGAGTACGAGTCGGTGCAGATCCCCGACCCGCACTCGTCCGCGTTCGCGCAGGACTCCAGCTTCACCTACGACGACGCCTCGACGAAGTTCGCCCACGACGGCACCTCCAACCGGGAGATCGTCCAGTACAGCCAGATCCCGATGATGATCCAGGACGCGGTCGTCGCCCAGGAGAACAAGACCTTCTGGAAGGACCCCGGCGTCTCCTACACCGGCACCGCGCGAGCCCTGATGGTCGACCTCATGGGCGGTAGCACGCAGGGTGGCTCGACGATCACCCAGCAGTACGTGAAGAACGCGTTCCTGACGCAGGCGCAAACCACGTCCCGCAAGATCGACGAGATCTTCATCAGCCTCAAACTGGCGAAGAAGTACACAAAACAGCAGATCATGGCGGACTATCTGAATACTTCGGCATTCGGACGAGATACCTCCGGCATCGAGACCGGCGTGCAGGAATGGTTCAACATCACGTTGGCGCAGATGGACAAGGAACCGGTCCCGCTGCAGGCGTCCCAGTCGGCGTTCCTGTCGATGATGCTGAACTCGCCCTCGTACTACTCCTTGGGCTGGGACCCGTCACAGCCTGCCGCGACGCAAGCCGCGGCGAAGGCGACGGCGCTGGCCCGTTGGCAGTCCACGCTGTCCAACATGGAGTTGTACAACTACCTGTCGCCGGCCGAGTACAAGCTGGCACTGGCCGACAAGCCGGCCCCGGTGGCGGAGGCCACCACGGCCGGCGAGACGATCCAGGACGTCCAGATGCAGCAGGCCTCGCTGAGCTGGCTCGCCAACTACAACTCGACGCACCCCGCCAGCGAGCAGGGCCCGACCGCCGCGCAGATCGCGTCGGGCGGCTACACCGTCGTCACCACGTTCAACGCGGCGGACATGACGCTCGCCCAGCAGGCCGTCCAGGCCGAGTTGCTCAGCAGTGAGGACGCCTACGACAAGAAGACGCTCTCACCGGGCCTGGCAGCGGTGGATCCGTCCACCGGCGATCTCGTGGCGTTCTACGGCGGTACGACATACGAGAACACCGCCACGATGCAGACGGCCCAGGGCGGCTCTACATTCAAGGCATTTACATTAGCCACAGCATTAACGAACAACTGGTCTCCAGACAGCTTCGTCAGCGCGAACCCATGGCCCGATCCAACCGTTCCCACCGAGGTCACCGAGGACGCCGGTGACCTGAGCGGCGGTATCTCCAACGACGGCAGTAAGTCCAAGCCGGGCATGATCACGCTGAAACACGCCATCGACGACTCGGTCAACACCGCGTTCGTCCGGATCGAGGAGCAGCAGCCCCAGAAGTACTCCGAGGTCGAGCAGATGGCCCAGTCCTTCGGCCTGTCCTCGAGCATCCCGGGCTGGAGCGACACCTCGGGCGGCTGCGACAACGTCCGGTTCACCCTGGGCGTGTGCTCGGTGGACCCGGCGCGTATGGCCGACGCCTACTCGGTGCTGGCCGCGAACGGCACGCTGCACCAGCTGACCGAGATCAAGGAGATCAAGGACAACAACAACGGCTCCATCTGGACGCCGACCGCAACCACGTCCCAGGCGGTCAGCTCGAACGTGGCCGCCACCGAGACCAACCTGCTCTCCGGCGTCATCCACAACAGCGACGGCACGGCGAACTCGGCGTACACGAGCGCGAGCCTGCGGATGACCAACATCGCGGGCAAGACCGGCACGTCCACCATGGACATCACCCCGGACACCACCACCGCGATGTCGCAGCTCGGCTACAACGACGACAACGGCAACTACGACACCGCGGGCATCTGGTTCGACGGCTTCAGCTCCAAGCTCTCGGTCTCGGTGGGCATCAGCCGGTGGGCGGACGTGAAGATCGGCAATACCCTGCAGACAGTCCAGGTTCCGGTCGACAACATCGCCAACACCGGCAACGACTACGGTGCCCAGTTCCCGTTCGGTATCTGGGACAAGTTCATGCAGCTGATGCAGGGCACGTCCTACGGCGGTGACAGCTCGTTCACCGCGCCGGTCGCCAACCCGAGCGCCACGATCATGAACAGCCCGACGCCGAGCGCCTCGCCGACGACGGCCTCGCCGACCGTCAAGGTGAGCACCGCCACGACTGCGGCCACCACGCCGGTGACCACCGCCGCGACGACGCCGAGCCAGACGGCCACCACGCCGACGGAGTCCACGACGACGTGTGCGGAGACCAACTGGCTCGGTGATTGTGTGACCTCGTCGGCGTCCAATACCGTCGGAGCGTCGTCCACGGCGACGAATACCAGCGGTAATGGGCACGGCAATAACAACACCGGTTAGCGACCGGTGAGCTCAGCGCGCGGAGGGCGCGACGGTTTCGACCGTCGCGCCCTCCGGCGTTCCACGGGGCTCTCCCGCACCCGGGCGTTCACCGTCTCCGGCGATATTTCCGCCCTTCGGCCCTCCACCCCGCGCCCCAACTCAGGAAGCAACGCTAGGGTTTGCGCCATGACGGTCAGCACCAACGCGTTCGAAGACACCGACGGGGCGCCTGAGCCGGCCCGGCCGGGCGGCGGCGCCGACATCGCGCCGAGCCTGGACGACCCGGTCGCGAACCTCGGCGTCGAGGGCTTCGGCGGCGTGCTCGGGCGACGGGCCAGGACCAAGCTCGGTCCGCTCGGCCGCGCCTCGGTGGCGTTCGTGCTGCTGGTCCTCACCGTGCTGACCACGGCCGTCGGCATCGGGATGCGCGAGCCCTGCTTCAGCACCGCGTGGACCGGCGGCGGGAACCAGCAGTACACGCACATGTGCTACAGCGACATCCCGTACATGTACCAGGGCCGCGGCTTCTCCACCGGCGAGGTGCCGTACTACTCGAAGGACACGAACTACTACCTCGAGTACCCGGTGATAACCGGCGCCGCGATGGAGACCGCCGCGCAGATCGCCAAGCTCATCCCCGGCGACGCGAACAACCAGGGCCGCTGGTTCTACGTCATCACCACCTGGTTCCTGCTGGTCTTCGCCTGCATCTCGGTGGTCGCGCTGGTGGGCCTGAGCGGCAGACGGCCCTGGGACGCGGCGATGTTCGCGCTCGCGCCGGGGCTGCTGCTGAACGCGACCATAAACTGGGACCTGATCGCGGTGGGCCTGGCCGCGGTCGGCCTGCTGGCCTGGGCGCGCAAGCGGCCGGTCGTGGCCGGCGTGCTGATCGGCCTCGGCACCGCCGCCAAGCTCTACCCGGCGCTGATCCTCGTCGCGCTGGTGCTGCTGTGCTGGCGGGCCGGGAAGATGCGGCAGTGGGGCCTGTGCCTGGCCGGCGCGGTGGGCTCCTGGCTCGTGGTCAACCTGCCGTTCATGATTGCGAACGTCCATGGCTGGGCCTACTTCTACTCGTTCAACGAGGACCGCGGCGCGGACTGGGGCTCGTTCTGGCTCTTCCTCGAGTACAGCCCGCTGCACCTGAACTTCAGCGCCTCGGCGATCACCGCCGCGTTCGCCGTGCTGCTCGCGCTGTCCTGCGTCGGCATCGGCCTGCTGACCTGGCTGGCCAGGCACCGGCCCCGGGTCGGCCAGATCGTGTTCCTGGTGGCCTGCGCGTTCATCCTGTTCAACAAGGTCTATTCGCCGCAGTACGTGCTCTGGCTCATCCCGCTGGCCGTGCTGGCCAGGCCGCGCTGGCGCGACTTCCTGATCTGGCAGGCTTGCGAGGTCATCTACTACGGCGCGATCTGGATGTACCTGGTGTCGCTGAACACCCCGCTGCGCGGCCTGCCGCAGCCGGCCTACGACCTGGCCATCGCGATCCACCTGGCCGGCACGATCTTCTTCACGGTCCAGGTGATCCGGGACGTGATCGATCCGCGCCGCGACCCGGTCCGGATGAGCGGGATGGACGATCCGGCCGGCGGCGTGCTCGACGGCGCCGAGGACGTCTACGGCTTCGGCCTGATCGACCCGGACTACGGCCAAGAGGACGACGAGGCCCACGCGGCCGGTCTCACGCCCGCGACCCCCTGACGCGGCAGCAAGGCGGGCGTGGCGAGATCCTCGTTGATCATCGCCACCCGGTCGAAGTGCGTCGCCGTGTGCCGCAGTTCCGCGATGAGTTCGCCGCCGGGCCGCGGCGGCGCGCTCGTGCCGGGCAGATGGATCATCGAGACGGACATATGCGGCGGCTCGGCGAACCAGCGGCGTCGGCCCTGCCAGCTGAACGGTGAGAGCGTCCGGTTCATCGCGCGCAGCCCGGACCGCCCGAGCTCCTTGGCCCGCGGCAGCAGCCCCCGCATGATCTTCGGCGCCTCGAGCCCGACGCCGTGCACCGTGCCGCCGCTGACCACGACGATCCAGCCGCCCTGGCCCGCCCGCCCCTGCCGGTAGCCGATCCGCTCGCCCCTGGCCACCGGCAGCACGTCCAGCACCGTCGCCCGCGCCTCGATCGCCGAAGGATCGCCGAGCCAGAGGTCCGTGCCGGTGCGCAGCCGGAACCGCGTCCGCGGAAAGCGCAGGCCGAGCGCGTCGAGTTTCGCCCTCGGCAAATGGCTGACGTACATGACCGGGACCGCGAGGCCCGCCTCGCGCAGCGCGAAGACCCAGTCGGAGACCTCGCGCACCGGGTCCGCGTGCTGTTCCACGGGCAGGTGCACGCAGTAGCCCTCGGGCTCGCAGCCACGCAGCGCCCGCCGCAGTTCGCGCAGTTCGGTGCGGGCCACGCCCTGCCGACGCAGCGAACTGCGGCAGTCGATCACCATGCGCCGCCCGGCCAGCATCCGCACCGCGTCCACCGAGGCGGCGTTGCGCACGACGCGGTCCGGCAGGTCCACCCACTCGGCTCCGGGCAGGAAGGGTTCGAGCAGCACGAGCTCGAGCGGAAAGTGCCCGAGCACCTGCGCCGCCTCCTGCGCGGTGCCCACGGCGATCTGGTCGACGCCGGCCGGGACCAGCTGCCGGGCGGCCTCGGCCAGCACCGGCAGGGTGAACCCGTATCCGTTGCCCTTGACCACGGGCACCAGCGAGGGCCGGTCGGCCAGCACACGGCGGTGGTGCGCGCGCCAGGCCCGCCGGTCCACGTAGAACGTCAGCGGCATAATCGTGCCCTCTTCCGGCGAGACCTGCGGATCGCTTGCGACTGCTTCAGCGGCGGCGCAGGTATATCCGCATCGCGAAGGCGAGCGGCCGGTGCAGCGCGAGGTCGTACTCGCCCGGGTACTCGACGGTCTCGCCGCCGGTGCCCACCTTGAAGCGCAGCAGCCCGAACATGGGTCGGTCCGGGTCGAGGGTGGCGCCTATGCCGCGCAGGTCATAGCAGTCGAGGCCGTCCTCGACGCAGTCCTGGATCATCTGCCACTGCAGGGCGTTGGCAGCACGCAGTTCGCGACGCTCGGTGGTGCCGGCGCCGTAGCCGAACCAGGCGCGGCGGCCGAGACGGACCATCGTGGCTCCGGCCGCGGGTACGCCGTCGGCGCCGGCCAGGTAGAGCCGGATGCCGTCGGGATCGGCGGCGAGCAGTTCGCGGAACATGAGCTGGAAGTACGGGAGCGGGCGCGGGATGAACCCGTCGCGGCGCGCGGTCTCGAGGTACATCGCGTGGAAGGCGGGCAGGTCGTCGGTCGACGCGCGCCAGACCTTGACCCCGGCGCGTTCGGCTATCCGAACATTGCGACGCCACTGCGTGTTGAATCCCGCGAACAGGTCGGCGGACGTGCGGTCGCGTAGCGGCAGTTCGAGGAAATGCCGAGGCTGCACGTCGGAGATTCCGTGACTGGACAAGGCTTCCCGACGCCAGCCGAGCGCCTCGAGTTCGTCGACGAGGCGCTGTGCCTCGGGATACGCCTCGTCGGCGGGCAGATCGGCGAACGAGGCGCGGGACGGATCGGCCATCCCGGCCTTGACGGACGCGGCGGTCCAGCGACGTGCGACGACCTTGGGCCCGAGTTTGACGCTGAAGACGCCGTTCGAGCGCAGGTAGTCGGTCAGCGGGCTGAGCCAGTCGGCGACGCGGCGCCCGGAGCCGAACCAGTCGACCGCCGGTCCCTCGGGGATGTAGGCCAGCGAGCGGCGGCCGAGGAACGGGAGCGCGGGCAGGTCGCGGTGCAGCACCAATGCCGTGCCGACGAGCTCGGATCCCGAGAACCAGCCGAGGGATTCGGGCCGCCAGGCCGACTTCACCCGCCCCCACGCGGGCGTTTGCAGGAAGCTGGGCCGCTCGGCGGCCACTGCCTCCAGCAGGAACCGCCGATGCGCCCCCTCCTCGATCGCGCGCACGGCGAGGCCCCCGGCGTCACCGGAAGCCTCTGGCAGGGCCTGCGCTCGATTCCTCATCAGCGGACCAGTATCCGCACCATGAACGCGGACGGCTACCCGGCGCGCCCAGGCGCGCACAATTTGTCATCTAAGCCGACTGTGCGCCTACGCGCTCCCGGAGCCACGCGACGTCGCCCGCCTGGTCCTCGGCCTCGCCCGGCGTCTCGCAGATGAAGTCGGCGCCGACCGCCGCGGCGGCCACCGCGACCCCGGCCAACTGCTCGGGCTCGATCTTGCCCTTGCCGAAGTTCGCGTGCCGGTCGCGCCCTGAGCCGAAGCCGCCCTGGGAGTCGTTGGCGTGCACCAGGTCGATCCGGCCGGTGATCGCGAGCACCTTCTCGACCACGGTCTCGAGTTCGAGCCCGGCGGCGAAGGCGTGGCAGGTGTCGAGGCAGAAGCCGACCCTCTCGGCGTTCGCCGAACCGCCGACCGCCGCCCACAGCTTCTCGATCGATTCCAGGTAGCGGGCCATCGCGTGCGTGCCGCCCGCGGTGTTCTCGATCAGCAGCGGGACCGGCAGCTCGAGGCCCTCGACGGCCTTGCGCCAGTTGTCGAAGCCCTTCTCCGGATCGTCGTCCTTGGTGACGTGGCCGCCGTGCACCACCACGCCCGCCGCGCCGATCTCCGCCGCCGCGTGCACGGTCTGCTGCAGCAGCTTGCGGCTGGGGATGCGCAGGCGGTTGTTCAGCGAGGCCACGTTGATGACGTAGGCGGAGTGCACGTAGAGCCGCACGCCCTGCCCCTCGGCGGCCTTGACCAGCCCCTCGGCGCCTTCCGGGAAGGCCACCGAGGGCGCGGACCAGCTCTGCGGGTCGCCGAGGATGATCTGCGCCGCGTCGCCGCCGCGCGACGCCGCGGCGGCGATCGGGTCTGCCTGGTCTACGGTCGCACCGATTCGAGTCACGAACACGACTCTATCCAGCGGTGCCGACAGAATCGCGGAAAATGTCGGTGGGCGTCAGTACAGTCCACCGTGAGCGAGGCCGAACCCGAGTGCCACCCCGGAGATGATCATGGCGCTGACGTTGATCCACCGTTCCGCGGTGGTCGCCGAGATCATCTGCGCCCACAGGGCGGCGATCAGGCCGAAGCCCCCGGCCCAGGAGCCGATCAGATGCGTCGAGGGGTACCAGGCGCTGACCGCCGCGACCAGGGCGAGGCAGATGGCCAGGACGGCGAGCGTGTTGGCCATCGGGTGCCGACGGCCGTCGGTGTTGAGAGTGAAGTGGTGGGGCTGGGGGGAAATGGTCTGGCTCACGGGGGAGACCTTCCTGCCGGTCACGCGCTACACGACACTGGGTAGTTGTTCGCGTTCTCTCTCGTCACTATCGGCCCGGAACATCCCGATTTCAAGAGGCCAATCAGGTACGGGTACACTTGACCGATCCAGGTTCGCGCCGGTCACTGTTCCGGTGTGCCCTGGATGGATGCATGACCCTCCTGCCGCGGAAAGTCCGCGGCCGTATGAGTCCATAGGAGGTGGGTATACACATGCGCCATTACGAAGTCATGGTCATCCTCGACCCGGACCTCGAGGAGCGTCAGATCGCTCCGTCCGTCGAGAACTTCCTCGGTGTCGTCCGCACGAACGGCGGCACGGTGGAGAAGACCGACATCTGGGGCCGTCGCCGCCTCGCCTACGAGATCAAGAAGGGCGGCAAGAAGGTCGCCGAGGGCATCTACGCCGTCATCAACCTGAACGCCACCCCCGCGGTGGTTCAGGAGTTCGACCGCCAGCTCAACCTCAACGAGGGCGTGCTGCGGACCAAGGTCATCCGTCCCGACCAGCGCTAGAGCCGCGTCGGGCACTGCTACGAACAGCGGAAGCGAGTAGGACCTCATGGCAGGCGAGACCGTCATCACCGTCATCGGCAATCTGACCAACGACCCGGAGCTGCGCTTCACGCCCAGCGGGGCCGCGGTGGCCAGCTTCACCGTGGCCTCCACTCCTCGTATGTTGGACAAGGAGTCGGGCCAGTGGAAGGACGGCGACCCGCTGTTCCTGCGCTGCTCGGTCTGGCGTCAGTACGCGGAGAACGTGGCCGAGTCGTTGACCAAGGGCATGCAGGTGATGGTGCAGGGCCGCCTGAAGCAGCGGTCCTATGAGACCCGCGAGGGCGAGAAGCGCACCGTGGTCGAGCTCGACGTCGACGACGTCGGTCCGACCCTGCGGTTCTCCACCGCCAAGATCACCAAGTCCCAGCGCGGCTCCGGAGGGGGCGGCGGTGGCGGCTACAACAGTGGCGGCGGCGGTGGCGGCGGAGACTGGGGCAACAGCGCCCCGTCCGGCCCGCCCGCCGGCGGATCCGTGCAGCGTAGCGGTGGCCAGCAGTCCGGCGGCCAGTCCGCCCCGCAGGACGACCCCTGGGCCAACTCCGGTTCTTCCGGCGGCTCGGGCGGCGGCTGGGGCGGCGGCTACTCGGACGAACCCCCGTTCTAATTGATCTTTGAAGCAGGAGTAGAGGCACCATGGCTAAGCCCCCGGTGCGCAAGCCGAAGAAGAAGGTTTGCGCCTTTTGCAAGGACAAGACCGAGTACATCGACTACAAGGACACGAACCTGCTGCGGAAGTTCATTTCCGACCGCGGCAAGATCCGTGCCCGTCGAGTGACCGGCAACTGCACCCAGCACCAGCGCGACATCGCCACGGCTGTGAAGAACAGCCGTGAGATGGCGCTGCTGCCGTACACCAGCACCGTTCGCTAAGGGAGGGTCAGGACAATGAAGCTCATCCTCACCCACGAGGTCACCGGCCTCGGCGCGCCCGGCGACGTCATCACGGTCAAGGACGGCTACGGCCGCAACTACCTGCTGCCCCGGGGCTACGCGATCGCGTGGACCAAGGGCGCGGAGAAGCAGGTCGAGACCATCCGCAAGGCTCGCAAGAGCCGCGAGGTGCGCGACCTGGGCCACGCACAGGAGCTCAAGTCCGAGCTCGAGCGGCTCAACGTGCGCCTGGCCACCAGGGCCGGCGAGTCGGGCCGGCTCTTCGGCTCGGTGACCGTGGCGGACATCGCCGAGGCGGTCTCCACCTCCGGCGGCCCGGCGGTGGACAAGCGCAAGATCGAGATCACCACCCCGATCAAGACGGTCGGGGCGCACAAGGTCTCGGTCCGGCTGCACCCCGAGGTCTCCGCGACCGTGGGACTCACCATCGTCGCCGCCTGATGATGGCGACACTCGGCGGCTGACAAGCCGCCAGTTCCGGGCGCCGCCTTCTTCCAAATGGATGAACGCGGCGCCCGGAATTTTTTATGCACAGCCTGTGTGTTCCGCGGACGGGGCCGGTAGCCCAGGCCAGACAGGCACACCAGCCACAAGAATTTCTCCAAGCACGGGATCCGTCCACCGGGATACCCACAGCTGCACCTCGGTTCTCCACAAGGGATGCCGAGTTGTCCCCAAGTTATCCACAGGTGCTGTGGACGGCTGACTCGCTCTCGTGGGTCCAGAGCCCTACCGTGGTTCTTCCGACCCTGGCCCGAGGCAAGAAGAAGGAGGTCCCGCCATGCCCGGTTTCGACGGGACCGAAGGCTTGCCGCCGCTGCCCGAGCCCCCGCCCGAGGAGCCGCCCTACGAGCCCGCCGGAGGCGGCTTCTACGGCGGCGGGTCCGGGGGCGCCGGAGCCGGAGCGGGAGGCGCCGGGGGAGGCTCACGGGGCGGCGGCGGGGGCAGCACCTTCGAACGCACGCCGCCGCAGGACATCGCGGCCGAGCAGGGCGTGCTCGGCGGCATGCTGCTGTCGAAGGACGCGATCGCCGACGTCATCGACGTGGTCAAGGGCCGGGACTTCTACCAGCCCAAGCACGAGCAGGTCTTCGACGCGATCCTCGACCTCTACGGCCGCGGCGAGCCGGCCGACGCGGTCACCGTCGCCAACGAGCTGACCAAGCGCAACGAGCTGACCCGGGTCGGCGGCCCGGCGTATCTCCACACCCTGATGGAGTCGGTGCCGACCGCGGCGAACGCGGGCTACTACGGCGAGATCGTGCACGAGCGCGCCGTGCTGCGCCGCCTGGTGGAGGCCGGCACCCGGATCACGCAGATGGGCTACGCCACCGACGGCGACGACGTCGACGAGATCGTCAACAAGGCCCAGTCAGAGATCTACAACATCACCGACCAGCGGGCCGGCGAGGACTACGCGCCGCTGGCCGACATCATGGAGGGCGCGCTCGACGAGATCGAGTCGATCTCCAACCGGGCCGGCCAGATGACCGGCGTGCCCACCGGCTTCGCCGACCTCGACTCGCTCACCCAGGGCCTGCACCCCGGCCAGATGGTCATCGTCGCCGCCCGACCCGCCATGGGCAAGGCGCTGGCGCTGGACACCCCGCTGCCGACGCCGGACGGGTGGACGACGATGGGCGAAGTGGGGGTGGGCGACCGCCTGATCGGCGCGGACGGCAGGCCGACCACCGTCATCGCGGCGACCGAAGTGATGCACGGGCGCCCTTGCTACGAGGTGCATTTCTCGGACGGCAGCGTCCTTGTCGCCGACGAGCAGCATCAGTGGTTCACCGAGACGCGCTCCGACCGAAGAGCCGGGCGAACGGGCTCGGTGAAGACGACCCGCGAAATCCACGACACGCTGCGCACCGAGACGACCGAGCCGCGGGCGAACCACTCCGTCCCGCTCGCCGCGCCGATCCAACTGGCCGCGAAGGAACTCCCGATCTCCCCGTACGCGCTGGGCATCTGGCTGGGCGACGGACATTCGGCGGGGGCCCGCATCACCACGGCGGACGACCAGGTGCTGGAGAACCTCCGCGCCGAGGGTTATCTGGTCGAGCCGAACGGCCGCCTCGTCTACTCGCTGCGTCTGCCATCCGAGCCCGCACCCGAACTGGAACCCGCCGAGCAGTCATTTTCGGTCCTCGCGTTGCTGCGCGAGCTCGGCGTACTCGGCGACAAGCACATCCCCGCCGACTACCTGCGCGCCTCCGAGGCCCAGCGGCGCGACCTGCTCGCCGGGCTTCTGGACAGCGACGGATACGCGAATCCCACCGGCACAGTGCAGTTCGCCGTCACCAGTCGGCGGCTCGCGCACGAAGCCTGGGAGCTGATCCTCAGCCTGGGCTACAAGGCGACGATGCGCACGAAGCAGGTACCCGGACGCAGCATCGACTCATCAACGTGTTACATCGTCACCTTCACTCCACACGATCCGGTGTTCCGCCTGAAGCGAAAGCTCGACCGGCAGACCGGGCGCATCCACCCGACGACCAGGACGCGCTACGTCACCGCAGTGCGGCCGGTGGCCTCCGTGCCGGTCCGGTGCGTGCAGGTGGCGAACGCGGACCACCTCTACCTGGCGGGTCGGAACTGGATTCCGACGCACAACTCGACCATCGGCCTGGACTTCGCCAGGTCCTGCTCGATCAAGAACGGCCTTACCTCGGTCATCTTCTCGCTGGAGATGGGCCGCAACGAGATCACCATGCGTCTGCTCTCGGCCGAGGCGCGGGTCGCCCTGCACCACATGCGTTCCGGCAACATGACCGACGACGACTGGGGCAGGCTGGCCCGCCGGATGGGCGAGGTCTCCGCGGCCCCGCTGTTCATCGACGACTCGCCGAACATGTCGATGATGGAGATCCGCGCCAAGTGCCGCAGGCTCAAGCAGCGGCACGACCTTCGCCTCGTGATCGTCGACTACCTCCAGCTGATGAGCGGCGGCGGCTCGAAGCGTTCCGAGAGCCGGCAGCAGGAGGTCTCGGAGATGTCCCGAAACCTCAAGCTGCTGGCCAAGGAGCTCGAGGTGCCGATCGTCGCCATCGCGCAGCTGAACCGAGGCCCCGAGCAGCGTACGGACAAGAAGCCGATGATGTCCGACCTGCGTGAGTCCGGCTCCCTGGAGCAGGACGCTGACGTCGTCATCCTGCTCCACCGCGAGGCCGCGTACGAGGCCGAATCCCCCCGCGCCGGCGAGGCGGACCTGATCGTGGCCAAGCACCGTAACGGCCCCACCGCCACCATCACCGTCGCCTTCCAGGGCCACTACTCGCGCTTCGTGGACATGCAGCAGAGCTGATTCGCCCGATTGGGGCGCCAGGGCGCGGGAGATTCACGGAGCCCGGCGGGTGGGCCGGCTCGGGTGGACCGGAGCCTCGAGGCGTTAGCTGTGGCGGCCCTCTTCGGCCGTGATCACTGCTTCGATCGCTTCGAGCTTCTTCTCGGCGAAGTCGTTGAGGGAGGCCTCGGTGGTGTACGCGGGGTCCATGCCGGTGACGAGCTTCTCCCAGGCACTCTTGTAATTGGCCACGAAGACCGTCTGGCCCTGCGCCGTGCACAGATACCTGTGCGTCTCGTCGTTCAGCCCGGCAGGGGGGATGCCGATGACCTCTTCCTGCCGGTTGTAGTTGCCGAAGGTGAAGATGAGGGCGACCGTGTACGGGTCGTCGCGGAACTTCATCGTGGACATCCGCTGGACGCGGACCCAGTCTGAGTAGAACTGCGCGTCGTGGTTGTTCTCGCAGAAGTATTCGTAGGCGGCGACGCTGCGTTTCATGAGTTCGTTAGGGCCCCCGGCCGCGGCCGACGCGGTCCCGGCCGTGCTTGCGGCGATGGCGCACACGCCCGCGACGACCGCGAGCTTCTTGATCAAGTTCATGCACCCCCTCTGGAGCGCTCCGACGCGGGCGGTCCGGGCCGTCATGACGACATGCTGCACATACACCCGTTCGGCGCAGCGCTGAACGCAGCAAGCGCACGTTGGCCCGGCACGGACCTCCCGGTCAAGGTCTCCGAGATGGCCATGCGCGTTTTTTCGAGCCACACCCACGTACTTTTATAGGTGAATGACCGATGACAGTATTGCGATACCGGCCCGGGAGTACTAAGCGAAGCGTGTCCGGTACTACCTCGCCGAACGCGATAGGGACGGAGCAGGTTCTCGCCGCGGTGCCCGCGTATCCGGCCGGGACGACGCAGGCGACGCTCGCCAAGGACGTCGGCGGCGCGCTCGGTGCCATGGCAGGCATCGGCTCGAACGAGGGTACGGCTCTCGGGGTTTCGCTCGCTTGGAGGTTCCGCAGGGAGCCGCCAAGATGGCGGTGGCGCTCGCCGCCGAGCTCTCGCGGCGTGTCGATGAGCAATGTGCGTGAGTTTGGGTCCCGTTTTGCAGACGTCGACGGGTGAGCGCGAGCATGTCGATCAGCAGGCTCAGCAGGTGCCGTTCTGCACCGGGTAGTGGATGACGACCGCACCACCGGTGGCGTAATTGGCGACATCGGCAGCCGCCTGCTGGCCCTGCGGAGACGCCCTCGCCGCGGTCATCGCCGCAGCGTCAGCGAACTCGGCCTCGAAGACCGCGAAGTACGGCGTCTGTCCCTGCGGCGCTGCCACCTCGAAGCTGTAGCGCCACGCGAGCAGGCCCGGCATGCGCGTGACCAGCGGGAGGTGGTTGCTCACGTAGTAGTCGCGGAAGTGGTCGGGATCGGCGGGCTCGGGATACAAGACCATCAGCTTATGCATAACAACCTCCATTCAGCGGCGAGCGACCACAACACCCCGGAGATCTCGGGCCGTCGCCATACCGGCACCACCATCTTGATACCCGGTCGGTCGCACAACCCGCTAGTAATCGCCTCACGAAGCCCTCCCGAAGCGCTTCGGAAATCGAATCAATGGGGCGTACGATAGTGTGTCGGATACCGAAGCAGCAAGAGGGGGCGGAACGACGGATGGCGGCACCCAGGCCGGGACGGGCGGTCCGAGGGTCGAGCACCGGTCGGCCGCTCATGGCCGCTCTCGACCTGTTCGGCCGTAGGTGGAACCTGCGGATCATCTGGGAACTGCGACACGGGCCGGTCGGGTTCCGTGCGTTGCAGGAGCGCTGCGACAACATGTCCTCCAGCGTGCTGCGGCAACGGTTGACCGAACTGCTCGACGCCGCCCTCGTCGAGCAGCAGGCTGACACCGCCTACGCCCTCACCGAGCTGGGCCACGGCGTCTACCGCGCGCTGCGCCCGCTCGTCCGGTGGTCCGCCGAGTGGGCCGCGACCCTCTCCGCCGCCGGTTCCGAGGACGCCCCCTAGCGCTTCTGATATCGAAGCGCTAGCGTCATTCGGAGTGTGCGTTGAGGGAGGCGTCATGGCACGGATAACTCCACTGGAACCGCCCTTCACGGCAGACGTGGCGGCCCAGCTCGCCGCGATGATGCCGCCCGGGCAGCCACCAATCGGCCTGTTCCGTACCTTCGCCAAGAACCTGCCGATGGCGGAGGCGGCAACCCACTGGGGCCGCTACGAGCTCGGTCGCCGCCTGTCCCTGACGCTGCGCGAACGCGAAATCGTCATCCTGCGCACGTGTGCTCGCTGTAGCTGCGAGTACGAGTGGGGTGTACACCTGATGGTCTTTGCCGATCGCGCCGGGCTGGGCCCGTCCGAGATCAGCTCGCTCACCCGAGGGTCAGCCGGCGACGCGTGCTGGAAGGCACCGCGCGACCGGGCGCTGATCCGGATCGCTGACGCGTTGCACGATGCCGGCGATGTCGACGACCAGTTGTGGCGGTCCGCTCGTGAGGTGCTGGACGAGCCGCAGCTACTCGACGCTTTCCTGCTGTGCGGGTGGTACCACGCGATCAGCTTCGCCGCTCGGGCAGCCCGCGTCGACCTGGAGCCCGGTGCTCCCCGCTTCGCCGACTCCGCCTAGCAGGTTGCCGGCGATTTGCTGTAATGACCGGCCCGGGCCGTCACTGGGTATCGTTATGAACGGCCGCGATCCCGCCGAGGTGCGTATCACAATCGTCTGCGACGACTTTTCACCCCACCTGTCCACCAAGGTCGACACCAGAGTCGGCGACGGGCCACCGCCAACACCGTCGAGATCGCCCACACGCCGACCAACTACAAAGGCGAAATCGGGAACGCAGTCGTGGTCCCACGAAGGGGATCACGTCCTCGACCTTTGCTTTTGATCTTAAAATCC
>Ga0185299_10001962_pt1 | contig 34640 bp, 30 predicted proteins | sample PaiPotPPA55metaG_FD_128002 | JGI IMG/M metagenome (GOLD analysis project Ga0185299, IMG submission 128002) | Iron sulfur acid spring bacterial and archeal communities from Banff, Canada, to study Microbial Dark Matter (Phase II) - Paint Pots PPA... ...
CGAGCATCGGGGCCGGGCCGGGACAGGTCTGGGTCACCAACACCACACGTTTCACGATGGTGCGGATCGACCCATCGACGTTGGCCACCTCGCCGGGTCCGCCCCTCGAGGGAATCGGCGGAGTGGTCGCGGTCGGCTTCGGATCCGTCTGGGTTGCCGTCGATGCCGCGGGCACGAGCGTCGACCGTATTGACCCGTCGACGGTCGTCGCATCGTCAGCCGCCAACCTCGGCCCAGGCACATCAGCGATCGCGATCGGCGACGGTTCGGTGTGGGTCGGGAACGCCCCGAGCAGCGCCGTAGCGCGGATCGACCCGACGACCAGCGTCCTGATGCCGCTCAGCCAGGGGCTCCGTCCCGCCGGAATCGCCGTCGGCGCGGGTGGGGTCTGGGTCGTCGACTCGCAAGACGATTCGGTCAGCCGTATCGACCCGGCAACCGGTCGAGTGACGGCAACGCTCTCGATCGGTGGGCTCGGTGGCGGGATCGCCATCGCCGGCGGGGCCGTGTGGGTGAACAATCCAACGGCCGGCACCGTATTGCGGATCAATCCTCGGACAGACCGGGTTGTGGCAACCGTGCGCGCGCCATCGGCCGGTAACCAGCTCGCGGGTGCTGGCAGCAGTGTGTGGGTCGGAGGTCCCGACCAAGCGGTCCGCCGCATCGCCGCCTAACTGTGGCCTACACCACTAGTGCCGAACCAGCCGCCGATCTGCGGGCGTGGCACTCCGGGCACTTTCAAGCAGGCGGTCCGCGTCTGCCATAAGACGCTGGGCCGAGGCTTGGCGCTATCGGGTGTTCGCCGGTTCCTTCCACAACCGCCAGTGGGCGAAGGGGGTGGTCTGACCAGGCCTGGTTGTGGCACCTGACCAGAGCCCCGGTCCGCATCGCTAGTGTTTGGCGCCCTCGGAGCTGTTCAACCGAGCCGGCTCTAGGTCGGACAGCTCAGCAGCCGGTCGAGACACGAAGCTGGCCGGCGCTGTTGGTACCAGGCGTTGCCGCCGGGAGGCTGGCCACGCCACCACCGGCGACAACGCCACAGGTACCGGCGTAGACCGCGGGCGTCGGATAGTCGGTCGGGTGAGACGTCAGTCCGGCCTCATAGGCCGGATCGATCGGTGATGCCTGGGGATCTGGGTCTTCGTAGACCTGCACGCCCGGCTCGGCGTTGACCTGCTGGGCCTCTTGGCGGCGCCAGTAGTCCATCGTGTGTCCGCCACAGGACGAGGTGGACTGCGACTGTTGGCTGCCGCTACTGCACGAGTAGGGGTCCCACTGCTTTCCCGAGTAGTCGTAGGCGTTCCGGGACCGCTGGTGCGGGTTGCCGCCCTCGTACACCGTCCGCTGACGAGTCTGCACGCTCACGCAGAAACCATCTGCGCATCCACCCGCCCCCGCGTCGGCGACCGGCACCGGGTTCGTGAGCAGCGTGTTGCTGTCGCCTCGCTGCACGCTGTCCAGCCACGCTCCGAGGGCCGACGGGTGCATGTTGAGCACCAGGGCACCGCCGTCGGACGGCCCGTTGGCGGCCCGTTGCGTTCCGGCAGTCTCGGTGACGCCGTCGTGCTCACCGAAATCGAGGTTGTCGTCCGCCCCGAGGTAGATCGTGGCGCCGCTCAGGGCTCGCACGATGGCCAGGGTAGGAGCGCCGGTGCACGGCGTGACCTTCGCGCCGGACGGGTTCGTCACGTCGATGTGAAGCGCCAGGCCAGAGCTCGTCGCGCCGCAACTACTCGTCGGCGTACCGGGCGGCGCTCCGTTTAGGTCGATCGAGATATCGAAGGCGTGGGGCAGATCCTGCGGCGTCGGAGTCGGATCGCTGTTGTTCGCGATCTGGTTGATCCCGAACTGCACGTACCTATTGCCGCTCGCGTCCTCGACATTGATCGCGAAGTTGTGGCATCCCGACACCGCGGCATCGCGCTGCCGCGCACCAGGCTGGCCGGCGTTCACAGCGTCGGCGTTGGCCGGGCAGTTCTGTTGCGCAGGGCTGTAGCCGCCGCTACTGACGGCGAACGCCGAGCCTGCCCCGAGCAACGCCAAGACCGCTGCTGCTCCGACCGCGGTCAGTGTTCTCGTGTGGCGTCGGCTGTTCAAGGTCCCCCCGGGGTGCGGTAACCCTTGTCCCTTCGGAAAACGGCGTTGTAGCCCCGATATTTCGGCCAGACGCCTTAGCGAGCGGGGCCGCGGATCACCTCGATCGGCGGGGACTGCCGAGGGAGCCAGCCCACCGATTGACTCGCGATTTTGCAGACCTCGAGATCTAGCGGATCCGCGAATCGACCGGTCGGCTTGCTACCTGGCACTTTGGGCTCCGCCGGTACTTGGCTTCGGCCGGCGTCAGCGAGGGTGCGTGGCACGTCCGCGTCTCGTACCATCGCAGCCGACCGGTGGCTTGGCAGGCATCGGCCAGGAGCAGGGTTGCAAGAGGGGACCAGGGTGCAGGGCAGAGCGCCCAGTGCGGCGGCTTCAAAAGGGCAATGGCTCTATCCGATATTGGAGGGCCGCGGCCGCCAGTTTGAGGGCCAAGGCCGCAAGTTCGGCGCCGAATTCGCGGCGTATCGACGAGCAGTCGTGGCTGGACGGATCAGCCGAGGCGAAGGACCCCTCGAAGCTGGATTTCGTTCAATACGCGAAGGCGACGTGTTGTGGTTGTACGCAGGAGACGCGTTTGGCGTCGTGGGACGAGGGACCGTTCGGAATGTGACCGGGCGACCCCGGCCGCGAGTTAGCTTCACGCTGGACAAGGCGGCATGCCGACTACTTGCACAGGATCCGCTGCCCGGAAATCTGGCGCGGCGATCAACCAGCGGCTCAGTGCAGGCGCCGATCTCGCTCGTTGAGCTTCCCGACCTGCTCGAGGGTCTGGAGTGGTGGATCGAGCATCTCGACGACCGTGACGAGCGCCGCCTGAGAATGCTTGGTGTGCCGTCATTGCGCCAGTCGATGGCGCGACATCCCTCCCTACTCCAAGACGCTGGTCTCGGTGCATTGACACGCACCCTTCGGGCGCTCGACCTGGCTCTGGGCGTCGTCACCGAGCCGGCGGGCGCGCGCTACGTCGTGGGACTCGACAACCGGGTCTTGGTTGTCGGTGGCCTTGTTGGCGGTGGCCAAGCCAGTGTTCCGACGCCCGCGGTTCTTAAGGCTGTTGGCACCTTCGCATGGTGCGGGTGGTCGTTGAAGCAGCGTGCGCATGACTTCGAAGGCGAAGTTCACAACTGGTTCGTCTTCAAGCGAGCTCCGAATGCCGAGTTGCTGCGATTTCTGGAGGACGCTGGGCATTCGGTGAGCTGGGTACAAGGTGGGCAGATAGACCTTGGACCGCGGACCAGGCTCCGATGGCCGCTACCGCAGCGAGCTGCGGCGCGATCTCTACGACAGAACTCAACTGCTGGTGCGCCGATCCCACCCACCACAACGCCTCGTCGGGGCTCCTATCTGGCACCCCCGGCAGGAACGTCATAACTGGTCGGTAGCCCGGGTCGGCCTCCGGATGACTCGCGGTTTTGAAGACCGCGAGTCATTTGCTGATTTCAACCAGTGTGGGCAGCGCGAGGTGCGCCATCCTGAAGAGCCTCGGTCTCGCCGCGACCTCGAGATATTCAGAACCCGCAGTGAGGGGCTCGACCAGCTGGCTCGGCACGGGAGAAGATGGGCGATCGGCGCTTCACGGGCTGCGTTCCGGCTGGGGAGGCACAGCCTTGACTGGTGATCAAAGTGAGACCGCCGGCCTCGAAGCTCTGGAGCCAGTCGTACCTCCCGACAAGCCTGATTGGCGTTTGCCGGCGGCCATCGTTGGTATCGCATTCTTGGCCTTTGTGGTCCTCGTTATCGCGTTGCTCTTGGGTGGTTGGCTCCAAAAGCCGAAGACCGATAAGGGCGTTTCAACCTTGGGGCCGATTCTTACCCTTGTCGGCACATTCCTTGTTCAACTCCTCGTTGCCGCCGGGCTGGTTCTGAAACATTCAATCGAGCTTCGGACGTACCAACTCGCGCGATATGAGAAGCACCGCCTGGCTCTTGATACTGCCAAGGCGTACGAACTGCAGTTACACGAACAGAGTCAACTCGACCTCCAACGGAAACGCGATGCGAGAGAGACTGAGTTGGAGAGGCAACGCTTAACCACTGACACCATCATCAAGGCCGTGACACTGTTCTCTAACGCTCAGGGTGAGCCAAGTTCGCCAGCACAGCAGGCGGGTGCGATTCGAGCGCTGTTGCACCTCAACGAAGCGGAAATGGCTCTCGCGCTTGTTGATCAAGGGTGGAAGAGTCCCGTTCGTCCCCTCGAAGCTCCAAGTGCCGTTGGTCTAATCGATTCGATTTTGATGAGCAAGGTGTCGAACGCCGTAAAGCAATCCGCGTCGAGCATCTTGCTTGCTCATGCGGAAGCAATGTACATCGGTGGTGACGACGCCATCTTCCCAGATTCAATCGAGTCTCACGATTGGTTCTTGTTCGAGCCCGCTGTTCGCTTTCGACTTCTCCTTTGCTTGGCGAAGCTCGCTGGCAGTCGGCTGGCTCAGGAGAAGGAAGTACCGAGCAATACAGTGCGCTGGATCCTCGCCGTTCTCGCGGAGTTCGTCTCGATCGTTGATCATCAGAGGAATTGCCTTATCGCCGCTTGCATTGGTGAGCAGCTCGTACGGGTCTTGCGTGAGGACCAGGCGGTCATTGTTGGAAAACGCGAATACAGGCCGGCAGAACTTCGGAGCCAGTTCTCAAAAGAAGTTGGTAGTTCGCCTTGTCCTCTGGCAGTCAAGGACCACGTTGACCGTATCCACGCCTGGGCAGATCGCATCGTGCTCGCCCTCAATGATGAGTCCGACCGGGACACCCCGTAGTTGCGTTTGACATCGGCCTGCGATTGCGAGCCGCGATGCGGACGAAGAGAGCGGGGACGCTGACATTCAAGTTCGGGCAGGGCTATCACTACGAGCCAAGGTTGGCCCGATCGGTCCGTCGCGCGAGTCGCGACGCGGGCACTCAGGGTCGCAATGTCTCGTACCACCCTTCCATCGGCATCGCCTAGGTGCGACAATCGCTTTTGGGCCTGGCCGGTCACCGACCAGGGTGAGCGAGAGGGCCAGTTCGATGAGTGACCAGGTTGATGCTGTGACGGCGGTGCATTTTCCAAGTCCGGCAGACGACGTGGCCAAGCCCGTCACCGACCTCCTTCATGATCTGAGTCTTCTGGGCACAGCGGCGGAGCTCGAAAAGGCGGATGGCGCGTCCGGCTTCTTCTTCGGGCCGCCGCAGAGCGTTGCGATCCTTGAAGCTGGCGCAACTGCTGCAACCAAGGCGTGGACGGCCCTGTTTGGGGCTGGTGCTACAGCTGCCGGGTTGCTCACAGCAATCAATGGCTTCAAGAACGACTCCGTACACGTTGCTATGGTCGCAGGGTTAGCGTTCTTTACCGCCGCGATGGTCATTGGGATCGCGCTCATCGTTGGCACCGACTTGCGGATTCGCGGCAATGGAGCCGCTGCCGTCATACATGCCCGTTCGCTAATAGCGACCAACTTCCTGAGTTTGTCGCATGCGGGTTCGCAATCGACGAGCACAACTGGAGAGACAGTCTGGGTCTCGGCAGCGTTGGCTGGTGCACCACTTCTAGTTCTCATCAACCAAGAAGAGCAGAGTGGATATCAGCCGGTGACTGGTGTCCGACTCGACGGATCGGAAGGCCTCCAGATCAGGGTGGTTGACGACTGGGTGCCGGCAAGTCGGGTCAAGCTCTTCAAAACGAGCGGGGCGTGAACCACGACGCGTACGTTTCCTGAGACGAGCAGTAATCGTGGCCTCCGAGCGGCTGGAGGCTTGAAGCGATGCCCGTCTTCAGAGCGGAGAGGGCTGGAGCCGTCAGATCACGCCGACTCGCGATCGGTTGGACCGCGAGTCACCCACTTGACCGCTCCGTGGTAGTGCGGTTACCAGGCTGGATGCTTCCAGCGATCCACGACGACCGGACCGAACAACTCCAAGATGTCGTCGAGACGGATGGCCTTGCGCTGAGGAGGAAGCCAACCCCATCCCAGTAGTCGGCTTCCCTCCGGAGGTCGAGTGCCTCGGCATCCTTCTTCTGATTCAGTGTCTTGTACTTCGCATGGATCTGCGCGGAGTTGAGGCCTTCAACGGCCTTCTTGATGTCTGCGAGGTAACCCCATCCTGTGAGCTCTGCCATTGCCCACCGGGACGCCTCTTTCCGCCGACCATCCCTCAGCGTGCGCCATGCAAAGAACACAGACCCAGCGGCGACCGCCGATGCCACGGCGGTAACGATGTCCGTCCACTTCACGCCCGAGTCCACGTACCCGCCCTTCCCGCTACCCCGGCGGGGCTACGAAAGTCGGCATGCGGTGACCAACGCCCGGTGCGGTTCCGCCGCAGTAATAGGGCGGAACCCGCAAGGAGATATGGATCTCGGATGTGTTCGAACCGAGCGGTTCCAGGGCGGGTACTCATCGGCCCGCGGGTTGTTCGACAAGAGTGAAGCATGGAACAGGAAGAGAACCATGCGCGTGGCGGTCTTGGTGAGAGATCGGTATGAATGCCACGCTGAACTGAATGTCACCCGGGTTTGCCCCTGTCTCAGTTGATTTTCGAAGGGTGAGCGGATCGACAGTCGTCTGAAACACGGTGCGGAGAGTGATCCCGGAACTTGATTGACTCTTCAGAGGAATTGGAAGCGTCATGTGATCCTCAGGAGCGCCGAGAAGCTGGGGCGAGGAAGAGTTTGTGAGGGGGGCCTTGAGGACTGCGAACTGCAGGCTGGTCAGAGTGTTGAATACAAATGGGATCGTCGGCGGCGCTACCGGACCCGCTCCACTCAACGCTCCCACATGGATCTTCGGCGTCACAGGAGGGAAGCCGCTCAAGGCGATGTCGTACGAATCTATTGACGCGTCTCCACGACCGATGTTGTCGATCGTGAATTGAATGTCGCATTCGTATTGCCAAAAGGGAGTCGCCGAAGAGGGCATTGTCCCAGCGGGCGCCAGACCCGCAGCAGAAACACCTGCACTATGGGCGGTCACCTGCGGCACCATGTTCTGCTTGGCGAGGCGGTTCGCTTCGCCAGACTGGCTTAACGACAAACTGGCGACGATCACGCCTGCCACGGCGATGACTGTCGTAATTGCCCAGGCCAAGACCTTCAAGGCAGTGTGCCCAATGTCAGGTTGCCTGGTTGTGCCGCTGTCCGCCATGACTCCCCAACCTGTCCCCGGGTATCCAAGCACACAACTGGGCCTTCGCAATAGGGTCAGGACACTCAGGTCGCGGTCTGGAGGGTATGGCTGAAAGTCGTCTGCTCGGCGTCGACGACTGACGCTGCCGCAGTGGGACTCGCGATCTTGGAACGCAAGTCGTTTGTCGGCCACTAGATGGAAGACACACTGCTGGCGCGCGCTTCGACTGGATGAGCAGTCAGCAACCTCGGAGAGACAATCGCCGTTTATTGGAGTGGCCTACGCACGACAAACCGGCCGGCCATCACGCGTCGGGCTTGATCTCCAGCGGTCGCTCCTTGAATATCCGGAACAAGATCAGGAGAACGATCAATGCACAATCAATACCCATAACCCACGCGGTTGTAACGGTTCCGCCGATTTGGACAAGCAGATCGACCAGCAGAACCGCCGAAACAAGAGGAAGAAACACAAGCGTTACGACTCTGCGCCGGCGAGACTTAGCCTTATCGTGAGGAGTTGTCGGCCATTGGTCCTCAAGGAGAACTTTCTTCTTGACCGCCGTCTTGTAGGCAGTCTCATACGCGGAAGAAGCGTTGATCCTTTGATTGGCCGCATCCCACGCCACGTAGAGGAGGAAGCTCACTGTGACGAGCAGCGCCTCGGGAAGAGCCGTAATTGCCTGATGCTTTCCTAGGCCGAGATCCGCCGTGGTCACGGTCAGTGAGTAAGCGATCACCATCAGAACATCGAGGGCAAAGGTCAGTAACGGAAGGTTTGGAAAACGGATCTGGAAGCGCGGCCCGTTCCGGCTGGAGTGATACCCGATCCAGCTTGTGAGCGTCAGAACGAGACCGACTCCGAGATGTGTCCAACCGACCTGGCTGATCTTGGACCACTCTGACAACGGCGCAAGAATTTGACCAACGACCAAAGCGAAAAGGACGTCGACGAAACCCAGCCCGACGTGGCTCGGGTCAACCTTCGGCTTGGCATCCGACTCGTCAGTATCAGGCCAGGAGATTGTCCAGCCGGGCATTACGCAGGAATCTCTCGGAGAACATCTTCGAGTTGCTTTGCTGGGTGCACTAGCTTCGACCGAAGCAGATCCTCCCGCCGTTCATGCTCCCAGACGTGGGCATCGACCCAGACAGCATGTAAACCGGCACCGATCGCTGGATTGACGTCTGAGGCGATGCTGTTACCAACGAACCATGTCGCTGCCGGATCTGCCCCGAGCTCGTCGAGCAAGCGCCGCAGGACATCGACCGTCTTTTGGCTCACGATCTCTGTTCGTTCGAATAGATCAGCCAGTCCGCTATCGGCGATGCGCTTCTCTTGTACCGCTCTGTCGCCCTGGGTCAACAGCACAAGCCGATATCGCGATCTGAGTCGCTCAAGAGTTGACCGGGCCGCCGGCACGAGCGGCGCCCTACGGCGAAAGACCGATGTGGCCGCGTGGCGAATTCTTTCAACGACGCTTGCATCGACCGGCCGATGCGACTCCTTCGCTAGAGTCTCGTAGGCCTCCACACATGAGGTCGGAAAGCGCTCGCTCGATAGGCCGAACCGCTGAACGTTCTGTACATCGATTTCGCGCTCGAGATCCTCCCACTTACCGGCGTCAAGGCCAGCCTGTTCGACGATGGCCGCGGCCGCGGCCCGTGCGTCGTCATACAAGGGCTCGGTGCTCCAAAGCGTGTCGTCGCCATCGAAGATCACTACCGGCCATGATCGCAAGTCGTTCGAGGTAAGTGAAGAAGTCGCCGCTTCTGGCCTGGCTCTAGCCATGTCTCGACCATAGACCGACGGTATGACAGCTCGGAGGCCCGCCTGCCGATGATCGCCGCCTGCTGGAACACCAGGCTGGGGACGTCTCCACCGCGTCGGCCTCGATCTCGGGTTCGGCGTCCAGCCCGCGTGGATGAGCCGTCGCGTGCGCGGACCCGCAGTGTGGGGAACCGCGAGCAGTAAACGCTGGACGACTCGCGATCCAGCAACCCGCGAGTCAAAGGCCGGAAGGACGATCAAGCCTCGCAGCCTCACGGTGGCGACAAGCGCTGGCCCGGGCCCCCGGCACGTTGCTGCCGAGGGCCCTACATCGTCTCCGGGAGCTCTTTGTCCGGACTGGCCTAGTTGTGGCTCGCAGCGAGAGGCTATCGCTGCTGGCGCATTTCGACTCCTTGAACGCCTTCCTTCATGGTGAGATCGATGGCTGGCCCCTTGCGCAATTCCTTAGTGCCGAAGACCCGACGTTGGTCGATTTGATGCGCGACGAGCTTGAGCCGCATCTTCAAAGCGATGGTTCGATTGCTTTCGAGGTGGAGGCCCACCTGGTTCTCGGGAGAAGGGCGCTGGAGTCGGACAGGTCCGTTCTGTAAGGACTCGCGGTCTCACAGATCGCCAGTCGGTGAGTTCACCTTGTCATGACTCGCGGTTCTACACACCGCGAGTCGCATGACGCCAGAAGCGTCAGCCGCGGGCGACTCGCGTTTCCCCCAGACCGCGAGTCGCGCAGGGACCGGCTCAGGTCGTCGGGATTGGACGTCGGTTGGCGCCGTTAGCGGCCACGGGCGCGTGCGATCGGCCGCGAGGGCGACGTCGAAGAGCAGTTCGAGCTCACCGCGAGCGCAACGGCAAGTAGATCCTTCTGGATCGGCCTGGATTACCAAGCTTGATCGCCCGCTGATCGGCTGGGTTGGGCTAACAGCACCTAGCTACGCGCTGCCGAGGATCTCTCGGAACTCGACATGCTCGATAGTCACTCCCTCGCCCGTGTCCGTTCCGGGCGGGGGCGCCGCGGCCTTTGCCGATGCCTCGTCCGCGAAGACGACGAAAGCAAAGCCCTTGTCGTCTACGACCGAGGTCCAATAGCCGGCCACAAACCCGGGCGCAGAGCTCACCGTGGGAATGACGTTGTCCCGCAGGTTCTTGAGCCGGTCGTCGTTGACCCCGCCGGGGATGTTCGCCCGAACTAGTGCCGCGTGCATGGATCCTCCTCTGGAGCCCGCTCATTTGTCCGGCTTGCGGTACCGGTACTTCGGCGCCCCGATGCTGATCCTCGCGCAACCGCTGGTGCGTTGGCTACGGAGGAGCAGATCAAGATGGGTAGAGCGGAGGGCGGTAGGCGCCGCCTCCGACGGTGGATGGCCCTCGAGCCTGGATGCGCTCAGGTCGTCGGGGCTGGGACCGGGGTTGGCGCCGTCAGTGGCCACGGGCGCGTGCGCTCGACCGCGAGGGCGACATCGAACAGCAGGTCGTCGGCGTGGTGCGGCGCGAGGACCTGCATTCCGATCGGCAGTCCGTCGACGCTGCCCGCCGGAATGGAGACAGCGGGGTTCCCGTAGACGTTGGAGACGATCGTCAGCCCGCCCATCTTCACGAGCTCAGGGAACCGCTGTGCCGCGTGGTCGATCAGCGCACTCGGGAGCTTCGGGGCGACGACGCTGGCAAGGCGGGTGCCGAAGAGAAGCGCCCGGAAGGCGTTCAGGGCGGCGCCGCTCGACTTTGCCCAGTCAATGAAGCTCTCCTCCCGGCCGCTGTGCTCGGCTTCGGCGGCGAAGGCTGGGCCCGGATTGGTTGCCGCGATCACGAAGTCGACCTGATCGAAGACGTCGGCCATCGCCTCGTTGAGCTGAACCCGCAGCGACTCCGCGACCGCCGCGGTTCGCAGGTTGTATAGAGACTGCGCCATGTAGAGGCCCAGCGCGACCTCGGGGGTCATCAGCGAGGCGCAGCTCGGCCACCGGTCACCAAGGTCGGCGAGCAGGGTCGCCAGGTTCCCCATCATCCACTGCGCCGCCATGTTCGGCAGCTCGACGTGCACGTCGACCTCACGCATGCCCGTCGCCACGATGAGGTCATCGGCCGCGGCGCGGATCTGCTCCTCGACGCCCGGGTCGAGCCGGACGTCGCTGAGGTCGGGCACGACCGCGACCCGACGTCCAGCCAACTCCTGCCTGCCGAGCCCGGCCTCGAAGCCAGGGTGCTTTGGGAGCGTCGAGGGGTCGGCGCCGTGATAGCCGCTGCAGACGTCGAAGTAGCGGGCCGCGTCGCGCACCGAGCGCGCCACGTTGCCGAGCACGATTGTGTTGGGTCGCGTGTACGCGCGCGGGCTGCGGGGGATGCGACCGAACGTCCCCTTCATCCCGAGGAGGCCCACGTAGCCGGCGGGGATCCGGATCGAGCCGCCGCCGTCGCCTCCGGTGGCCAGGGTCACCAGTCCACCGGCGACCGCAGCGGCTGAACCCCCGGACGAGCCACCCGCCGTGCGGCCGTGACACCACGGGTTGTGCGTCACCCCGTCGATTCGGTTGACGCTCACGTTCAGCCCGCCGAACTCGCACGCAGTCGTCTGGCCGACGGGGACCGCCCCACCCACGTCGAGCAGGCGCTCGACGTGGGTGGCGGTGTGCGCCGCCACCCGGTCAGCGAAGACGAGCGACCCCTCGGTATGCGGCCAGCCCCGAACTGGTTCGAGCCCTTTGATCGCGGTGGGAACGCCGCCGAAGGGCTTGGACACGTCGGCGCGTGCCGCGACTGACCGCGCCCAGTCGGCGTCGACGAATGAAAAGGCGTTGAGATCGCTCGCCTCGATCGCGGCCAGGCTCGCGTCGAGCTCCTCAACGGGGGACCGCTCCCCCGCCCGCAGCGCGTCGACGAGCGAGCATGCGTCTCCGGACCAGGGCAAACCGCTCACGCGTCGATCATGACATGGCGACGCGAACCTGTGGGCACTGAACACGTGACTCCGACACCCTCGAGACTCGCGGTTTCCCAAACCGCGAGTCAGCACCGCTGGGCCCGAGTCGTACCTAACCTGTGAACCGGGGCGTGATCAGGATCGCTGCCGGTGCCGGCACGCCGGGTATTTGGACTTCGACGGCTCCGACGTCGCAGGTCGGAGCGCCGGCGTCGGGACGAGGAAGCCCCCGTTCGTCGGTGGTGATGCCGGCGGCTTGACACGCCGGAACTGAGATCGCGTCGACGAGGGGGCTTCCAGAGAGCGGAAGTCGGGTCGGTGCAGGTCCGCCGTTGTTGGCGAGGGAGCCGAGCATTGGGTCCCCGGCGTCTTGGCGGTCGCCGGGGCCGGTCAAGTCGCACGAGCTGTCGTCGGAGAAGCTAAACGAGCTGCTCGTGGGATGAGACGCGAGCGTGCAGTTGGACCCGCCGCCGTGGGCGAGGGCGACCACCGACCCGAAGCTCGTCAGACCCGTCGAGCCGAGAAGGGATCCGAACAGGCCCACATTGGCGCCCATTGGAGCCGTGTTCTCCACGATCGTTGAGTAGACGGCGTCAACGTGGGCTGCAGCGACGGCGCCGCCCATTGTGGACGCGGTGTTGCGGGTGAGCGTGGCGTTCGTCGTCGTGATGGGGGGAATGCCACCGGCGACCGGGACCCCGATCGCGCCGCCCCACCCGACGCCGCTCACCGGTGCCGTAGCACTGTTGTCATTGAAGGTCGAGCTGCTGACGGCGATCGGAGGCGCGGTTGTGCCGAGGACACCGCAGCAGCTTGGAAGCGATATGGCGCCACCGCTCGCCAAGGTCTCGCCGGTGGCGCTGTTATGGGCAAAGACCGAGTTCGTCACCGTGGTCGAGGTTGGGATCCCGTCGGCGCTGATCGCGCCGCCGTAGGCCCAGGTGTGTGGGGCCGTGGCCGTGTTGTCGCTGAACGTGGAGTTCGTCACGGTTACCGGGCCACCGAATGGCGGTGTGAAGAAGACAGAGGAGTCGATGGCGCCGCCATGGGCCCCGATCCCGAAATTCACCGGCCCCGGGATGGGAGCCGTAGCCGTGTTACCGGTGAAGGTCGAGTTCTCGACGGTGACTGGGTTGTCGGCATGGATCGCGCCACCGAGCACGTCGCCACAGCTCCCGGGCGTGCTCAGACAGCTCGGATCAGCGGATCCAATGGCCTGGTTGTTGGTGAAGGTCGAGTTGATCACGGTGACCGACGACTGCCCGGCTACGTTGAAACCGCTCTGAGCGATCGCACCGCCTTCTGTTGCGAGGCCCTCTCCCGGTGGAGCGGTGACGCTGTTGTTCTCAAAGGTTGAGTTCGTCACCAAGACCGACCCGAACTGCTCTTGGATCGCGCCGCCAGTTGCCAGGAACGGCAGGCCGGGCGCGTAGTTCCCGCCCGTGATGACCACATTGTTCAGCAGGAGCAGCCCGAGCGACTGGGTGAGCACCCGCTGTCCCGGGCACGTCTGGCGGATGGTGGCGGGAGGACCAGAGGGCGTCGTGATCGTCAGTGGCGTCGTGGTGCTGTGGACGAGCTGGCCTCCGGGGCAGGTCAGCGTGTAGGTCCCACCGGCCTGCAGGTCGATCTCATCGCCACCCGGGCTGGTCGCGGCGGCCAGCACGGCGCGCAACGATCCAGGTGCACCATCTGGCGTCGGGTCCGGCGATGCGGTCAGCGTCGTTGCAGAAGCCCGCGGTATCCCCAGCGCGACGGTCCACGTCGTCGCCAGCACAGCCGCAGCCGTCAGGCACAAGACCTGCCGTTTCCTCACCGAGCCCCTTACGCTGCCGAAACGGCTGCGGACGCTACCAGCCCCACCGAGTGCCGGATCAGAGTTCGTTGCCAGACCAGTTCTCCCGACCGAGCGCGTCGTCGGTGAGATCGGTCCTGAGCGATTTCGCCCGTCCTTGCTGACTCGCGGTCTGTCAAACCGCGAGTCGCGATCTACAGGGGTTGCGGCTGATCTGAAGTGCCCGGAAACGACTCGCGATCCCCGGGATCGCGAGTCGCGGCAATTCACCATTGGGACTCAAGAGCGTTGGAAGGCTTCTCCCGCCCGGTGCGGCGAGCGGTGATCGTGGCAGTCGGTTTCGCCGGCGCCGGGGGGCGCGCCGAGTGCGCTATTGCTGCTCGAGCTCTCCACGTGCGAGCAGATCGACCGGGTCGTGGAGGCGCACCATCCCGAGGTACCCACCGCCTCGGGGAATGCTGTTGTGCATGCCGTAGCCGAGGAGTTCCTGGGCTTGGCGTGGCAGCTCGGCGGCCACCCGCGGGGGAACGGACAGGACGTTGTTCTCTTCAGTGCGAAGCCAGCCGAGACAGTAAGAAAGGTGTGCGCCCCGGCGGGGACGGTCGGTGCTGTTCGCACCGCCGGCGTGGATGGTGCCACCTGTGTAAATGACGGCCGACCCGGCCGGCATCGTCGCGCTGACGATCTGGTCTGGCGTGGGCGGGGGCTGGGCCATCTGCTCGGCGGGCAGCAGCCAGCGGTCGTCCCATCGGTGGCTTCCGGGGACCACTCTCGTGCCACCGTTCTCGTGGGTGAAGTCAACTAGGGCGATGACCGAGGCCAGCTGCACATCAGGATGCGGTTTGGGGAGGTCGCTCCAAACAGCCTCGTCACGGTGCAGCCACTGTTCCTCTGAGCCCGGGCCTCGCTGAAGGAGGTGGCCCAGGTTGAGCTGGTAGCGCGCACACGAAGGAAGCAGGATCTGGTCACAGAGGGCAAGCAGCAGCGGGTGGCACATGACGTCGGAGGCGAAGGTGGGCGAGATGCCGGGCACGCCGGTGACCTGCTTGGTATGCGGCCCGTGGAAAGCCTCCATGATCGGATCGAAGAGCTCGTCGTGCGGGTCAGCATCGGCGATCGCCGCCTCGAGTTCGGTGTTGACCCGCTCGACGATCGGCGGCGGGAGCAACCCCTCTACGATCGCGACGCCGTCACGGTCGATCGCTCCACCGACCTCATGCGGGTCACTCGCCGGGCCGAAGCGCTCGACCGTTGCGCTCACTGCATCACCTCACTGATGGCTGGTAGGGATGCTACTGAGTTATCGGTCGGCATCCCATTGGCGCGCGTGCTCGTGCCCTTGACTCGCGATCACCCAGACCGCGAGTCGGGACTTCTCCCAGGTGCGGAACGCGATTCAGCCGGACGATGTCATGAATCCGGTTGGAGGGCTTTTTTCGTAGGACTAGTGAGCGGCAGCGGCGAGGCCCAGTTGCTCAATCGACCTGTGCATCTCGTTGCGTAAGCCAGGACGCCGCAACTTGATCAGGAGGTGTCTACGCCAGAAGGTCACGGGATTTAGATCGACCGTCGCCGAGACCGTCGATCCCGCACCGTCGGGTTCGACCTGCCAGACCCAGTCTGCGTAAGAAGGATTGCCATCGTCCGATTGCGAGCGATAAGAGAAACGGCGGTTTGCTGGATCGAGTTCGGACACCTCTGAACGGCTGACCCATGATTGTCTCAAAGCGTGAAGTCGGACCCTCCATATTGCGCCCGGCACCAGCCGGTCGGGCACATCGACTACGTCGCTGATCGCGCCATTCCACTCCGGCAAGCTTGAGAGATCAGTCAGATACCGGAACACCAAGTCAGCTGCCAAGTCAACGTGTCCGCTCGCCGACTCCCGAACGCCCACGACCTTCCCCCAGATCCAGCGAGATACTAGTTACGGCTCGAACTCGGAGCACAGAATGGTGACGGATTGTCCCGCCAACTTCGGGCCCCAAACCGCGAGTCACTCACCGACTGGCGATCTGATACCCCGCGAGTCGCACGGGGCTCATCGGCGCGGACTCAGGTCGGGACGGAGCGCGGGCAGGGTTGTTCTGTGGCGTCCTGGGGATGGGTATGCGTCTGCCCCCGATATCCCAACTTCCCGCCTAGGACAGCGTTAGACAATGGGGACGAGCACAGAGAGGAACACAGTGAACAAATCGCAATTCATCCAGGCCGTCTCCAAAGAGGCTGACGTCTCCAAGTCGGAGGCGAAGAGCCTCGTTGAAGCGTTTGAGCGTGTCGTGGTGTCGACCGTTCAGACGGGTGAAGCCATCACCCTCACGGGCTTCTGCAAGTTCGCGCGCAAGGACATCGCAGCTAGGCCGCGGCGGAAGGGCAGGAATCCCTTCACAGGCGAGGAGCAGTGGTTTGAGGCCCGTCCGGCCTCGAAGGGTGTTCGTATCACAGCTCTGAAGTCGTTTAAGGACACAGTGGCTCGTCGAAAGGCGAAGCGCCGATAAGCATGGGCGACTTGCCCGTCCTCTCGACGCGTCCGGCAAGCTTCGAGACATCGGCGACTTGTGGGGGTCCCCACGAGCGCGAGTCATGACTGATCGGTTCACAACCGAAGCGCTTTGAGAGATCTACAGTCTCAAGGCGTGCGGATCGCGATGCTTACCACCCAGCAGGGTGGGCGAAGCCGCGGATCGATGTGGCGTGCATTCGCGGTCATCGCTGCCGTTATGGCCGTCGTCAACGTCGTCCCCGCAGTCGGGTCGACCGCGTCCGTCTCATCGAGAGGTGCAAATCGCGGTACCCGACCGAGCGTGATCATCGATACGGACTTATCTCGGTGGTGGGACGACGCTACCGCCGTCGGTATGGCAAATGTCATGGAGCAGCGCGGCCAGGTTCGGATCCTCGGCGTCATGTCGGATATCCAGAACCCGGTGGCGGTCGCAGCAATTGATGCCATCAACACCGCGTACGGCCACCGCAACATCCCCATCGGTGCCGTCGCCAACAGTGATGCCAACACCGCGCCGCACGGCTACAGCGATGTACTGGCAGGTCGGCTTCCGCATTCGATCCGCAACAGCGACCACGTTCCCGGTGCCGTTGCGCTCTATCGTCGATTGCTGGCTCGCCAACCCGACCACAGCGTTACGGTCGTTTCGATCGGCGGGTACACCAACCTCGCCGGCTTGCTGAGCTCGAAGTCCGGTCAGGGCAGCTCCCTCGGCGGGCGGGCACTCGTCGCTGCCAAAGTGAAGCGGCTCGTGATCGAGGATGGGCTGTTCCCGAACGGTGGTCCCCCGTTCACGAACCAGAAGCTCGACCTCGCGGCAGCGAGCGCAGTGGTCGCCGGGGCGGGGTGGCCCACACCGGCGGCCTGGGTCGATGGGCTCACCGGGATACAAACCCAGGTCGGCGGGATGCTCTGCACAACGACTCCGCCCAACCATCCCATGCGCATTGTCTATGAGGCCTTGTTCGGCTGCGGGCCACCCAAGGACGGTGACTGGGATGGACCGACGATGCTGTATGCGATCAACGGTCGGCAGAGCGTCTTCTCTGAGTTGGGCCAAGGCGGCGCTGCCGCCATCAACGCGCAGGGCGGCTTGTCTTGGCAGACCAATCCCGGTCGACCCTACGACGTCTACGTCCACGTGATCGACCAACAGACCCTAAACAGCCAGATTGACCAGCTCCTCGCCGCTCGTTGACGCCAGTCGCTGCAAGCCGACACTCTGGATGGCGCCATTGGCCGAATGGTCCGGTGGATCTGGCCACCCCTACGCGAGCTGGATGAAGAGGGTGGGTACGATTGAGTAAGGTGGAAGAGACGCTTAGCGTGCCAGAGGCAGCTCGCCGTCTCGGCCTGACGACTGGCGAGACCTTGACGCTCGTTTTCTTGAAGGAACTTGAGTCGGTGGAAGCTCCAAGTGGCAGGCGTATCGTTCCGATCTCGGCAATCGAACGTTATCGAGCGTCGCTTCAAACACGGGCTTGAGCCGCATTTAACCGGGGCAGTCAGCGAGCGCAGCGCCGCATTCCCGGGGGCGACACAGGCGGCGGCCCCGATCAACGCATCGATTTTGTGGGGTGACGTGGATGCCGGTGCCAGCTCACTGACCAGGAGACCCCACCTGGGTCGATTCCTCACTGCCTGACTCCCGGGTTCCCAGACCGCGAGTCGTGGTGGCCGGCACCTTTCCCTACGTGCCGAGCGCCTGCTTAAGCCGGGCGTCGTACTCCTCGGCTAGCGCGTGCAGCGCTCCCGTACCATCGCCGGTGAATGCCGGCCCGTGCATGAGCGCAAGGGTCTGGGGCGCCAGGTCGGCGAGACGGCGGAGCGTCGGACCGGTCTGAGGGGTGAGGCACGTGGCATGGAAGAGGTCTTCGGCGGCCGCTGCGGGAGCGACGATGTCGGCATCGGTGACAGCCTGTGCCGGACCGACCTGCGTGAAGAGGTCGCCGCACAAGAGTGTCCGGGTCGTCTCCTCGAACCAAAGCCCTGCATCCCATCCGTGCGGGACGTGAGGTGTGTCGATCCACCGCAGTCGTTTGTCGCCAAGCTCAAGGAGCTCGCCGTCTGCCAGTGGATCGCGCGGTGGCCGCTCGGCCTGGTCGCCGCCCGAGATGAGGACGCCGAGGCCGCCGGTCACGAGCTGCGCTGAGGGGGCCGCATCCAGCCACCGGTTCAGGGCGCCGCTCTCATCTGCCTCCCAGTGTCCGAAGCTAATCCAGCGGACCCGGTCGAGAGGCACCACGCTGGCGGCAGCACCCGAGACTGCTGGGAAGAGATGTCCGAGCCCCGTGTGGAAAATCAGGCAGTCGTCGCCTACGACTAAGAACTGGTTGAAGGTGAATCCCCCGGGCACCGCGTCGGTGTACGTCGACAAGCGATAGATCTGATCGGCGATCTCATCGACCTTCGTATCGTCTTCCACAACCGCTCCCTCCTACTCCAGTTGCCCAGAGCAACCTACCCACCGTCCAGTCCGGAAAGCATCCAGAGTCGATGCCGTCCTTCATCTCGACAGCCCAGGTCACCTTGGTCCGAACCGCTTCGCGCGGTTTTACAAGCTGCTGGTCATCCGCGGCGCCGTCTGACTTCTAGCAACCGAGACAGGTCTCAGCAAACACTTGCCTTCCGGCGACCGTGCCGACGAAGTGTCCGTGGTTGCCGCGAATGTCATCGGTGGTTCCGATGAGCGCGACCCGTTGGCCAGTGGTACTCGTTCCCTGGCATAACACCCCGACATGACTCTCGTCCTTGGGGTTTGCCTTAGCTTTGCAAATGAGGTGGTCGTGGATCGGAAAGCCGTGATCTTTGAATTCCTTCGCGCCCTCGAAAGCGACCACATTACGGACAACCGTCTCACCGATCGCTCGACGCTGCTGCGCGGTGCAGCTCGCTAGGACAATGCTCACGAGGGCGAGCGTGATTGTGGCTCGGTGCACCATTCTTACCACCTCGCCCGCTCGTTTCGTCGGTGACGAGTCATGTACCCACGGAGGATCGTTACGAACCGGGCAGACGACCTCATAAGCCAATCCGTGCAACGATGCCGCTTCGTACCGGCCGTGGGGAGGTCGCAATGACCAAGGGACGGCCCCGATTGCCGATCGTGGGACTTGACTCGCGATCCCGCAGACCGCGAGTAGGGACTTCTCTCAGGTCTGGAACGCGATTCGGCTGGGAATGTCGTGCACCGGGTGGGTGGGCCCACCTCGTCGGCCGTCGAGAGGTGGCCAGTTCGGACCGAGAGAGCAATTGTCGACGGCCGAGCGTCGCCGACATCACCGACGAAGCGACAGGCCAAGGCTACGGAGCTGACGCGCCACCGGTCAGGTTGCTCGGCGATGGGCCAGTCGAGGTTCGCGCTTCTGAACCCAAGGGACGGGTTTAGGCTGAATTCAGGCCCCCGATGAACTCAGTGCTTCGAGGCCTTGTTCGTTGAGCCCGCGCTTCCGCTCTTCTTTGGCGCCTTCGCTGCCGAGTCCGTCCTCGCCATGGCATCCGTCGCGACTTCTCGGATGTTGACCGATCGATCTCGTGCATCAGCGAGAACTTCGGTTCCGGCGGCCTTCGCGTGATCAGCCAATTCCCGCGATGAACTTTTGGCCGTGTCGAGAACCTGGCTAGCAGGCTCACGGAGATCTCTCGCCTTCGGAACGAGTCGGTCGTACAAAGCCTTGATCCCGACTGCGGCGAGCACCCATGTGGCGGTACGGACGAGGAGTCGCATGACGAGTTCTTTCCCGGAGAAGCGCGCCGGGAAACCCCCTTCAGCTCGTCGTCCACGCCAAGCCCAGGAGCTGGCATCTCGTGGAAAGGTGCGATTTGTGGACGCGGCGGGGCTCAATCACCCTTGCCCCCTTTGCCAGCAAGGGCCGCCGAGCGAAATTCGACGTCTCGGACTGAATGCCCGGTTGGCTGACTGTGTGCCCGGTTGACCTGAGTGTTTCCCTCGTCCGTGTTGGCAGCCGCCATCCGCCGGCACCACCACCGCGAGCACCGCCACACCCGCGGTGGCGAGGCGCCTAGCCACAGCTCCCGCCCGGAACCACTCACCGGACCGAGCGCAAACCGTGGCCCGGCGGGGCCGGGCTACTTCTTGGCGCTGACCTTGCGTAGGAACGGCACCAGGCGGTCGAAGAACGCGTCGTGCGGGTACGCACCCGCCGGGTCGTTGTGCGCGTAAGTGGGCTGGAAGTTCGCGAGGGTCAGGTTGGCCGCCGGGATGCCGGACTGGCCGGCGAGGGTCTGGGCGTCCGCGGGGACGCCCGGGCCGCCGAGGGCCGCCCCGAAGGCGTAGATCAGGAGGCTCTTCGGGAGGTTGTGCCCCATGGTGGCGTGGACGTCGAGCACGTCCTGGGCCGGGTTGGCGTTGCCGTTCGCGACTGCCCCGGTGTCGTCGGTGAGGCGCTGGGGGAAGTACCACTCGGTGCCGTCGACATTGGTCATGCCCACGCCGGAGAACATCGTCTCGAACCGGGTGATCGGTGTGAGGGCGCCGGCTCCGTTCCAGCCTCGGACGGCGCCCGACGTCGTGAGGCCGACGCCGAGGTGCGCCTGCGCGGCGCGGAGGCTCGCCGGCGAGGTGGCGACGTTCAGCGCGTAGCCGTACTGGCCGACGTTGCTGACCCGCACCGGAGGAACGAGGGCGGCCGGCAGGAGGCCCGACGTCTGGCCGAGCGACGGCTCGTTCGGCTTGAGCAGCGCCGCCGCCGACCCGGTGGCGTTGTACACACCTGCGTACGGGGCGGGGATGCCGCCGAACGCGAGCCACGGCGTGGCGCTCGGAGCGTTCAGCGCCGCGAGCTCGGAACTCGCCTGCGAGGCCGGGACGGGGTTGGGGGAGCTGCCCCCGTCGATGTAGACGAGACCGGCCAGGTCGTCCGCGCCGGGGCGGCCGTTGAAATCCCAGGTCGCGTATGCAGTGACGACCGAGCCCCCGAGGGAGTGCCCGCCGAGCACGACCTTCCCGCCCTGGTGCCTCGCGGCGGTGATGACGTCGTGGAGGTCCTCGACCGCGACGTTCATGCCCCACTGCTTCGCGAACTCGACCGAAGCGGTTGGGACGGTCTGGAAGTGGTTGGTGATGCCCGAGTCCTTGAGAAAGCCGAGGTAGTAGTCGTACAGCTCGGTCGCCGTGGCCTTGCCCTGCTTGAACCGGTCGAGCACCGACTGGTCCTCGAGCAGGTTCTCGCGTCGCTCGACGGACCACACCTGCCAGCCACTCGCCCTAGACACGATCCACTGCGCGAGGGGAACGAAGTAGGAGCTGCCCGCCGACGTGCCGGGCTCGAGGACGAGCACGTTCTTGGCACTGCTCGGGCCGACCTTGATCACGCCGACCTTGTTGTACTGAGCCGGCGTGCCCGGCGCGGCGAAGCCGGACATCCAGGTCACGTGCAAGCCATTGGACGGCGCCGCGACCGCCGGGCCCGGCAGCACGACGGCAACCAGCGCGACCGCCCCCGCGATCGGTGCCGCTCTCTTGAACCAGCGCGTCATAACGTCGCCTCCGTTGGGCTGCCCTGCACGCGGAAACCTACATCCGATGCCAGGCGACCCCGACAGATGGTCAGCCCATCCAACTGAGGTGAACCGCGGTCTGAGGCCAGATCGGCGCAAGCTTCCTGCGCGCTTGCCGCTCTCATCGCCGCCTGCGCCTTGTTCTGAAGAGGCCGAGCCCGCGGCGCGTCTTAGCGATCGTGAAGTCGGTGGGCAGCTCTTCCACGGTCAGAGTGCGGAGTTCCTCGACGGAAGGGGCGGTAATGGACGCCAGACGTCTCGCGAGGCGCGCCTCGGCCGCGTCGAAGAGCTGGCGAGCAAGGCGGGCATTGCCAAAGCCCTCTCCGCGCTCGATGGAGGCAAAGATCTCCTGCACGCGACGCTTGACCTCAGGCGTGACTGGGAGATAGCCAGCCTCGGTCGCGAACCCTTCAAACACCTGGACGAGCTGTTGGCTCGAGAGGTCATCGAAGCGTATGAGGGTGGAGAAGCGTGACTTGAGCCCTGGGTTTGCTTCAACGAAGCGCTTCATCGGCGCCGGATAGCCAGCAGCGATGACGACCAGCTCGTCCCTGTGGTCTTCCATCAGCTTCACGAGCGTCTCGATGGCTTCGTTGCCAAAGTCTGGGCCGACGCCGGCGGAGGCGAGGGCGTAGGCCTCGTCGATGAAGAGGATCCCCCCGAGGGCGCGCATGAAGGCGGAGGTCGTCTTCGCTGCTGTCTGGCCAACGTAACCGGCGACGAGGTCGGACCGAGAGACCTCGACGAGCTGGCCGCCGCTAAGTATTCCGAACGACGCGTACAGGCGGCCCAGAAGACGCGCCAGGGTCGTCTTCCCGGTCCCGGGGTTGCCCACGAACAGAAGGTGGCGACTCACCCGCGGCGACGGGAGGCCCTGGCGTTGTCGCAATGCGGCGAGGCGAGCCAGATCGAGTAACTCGCGGATTCGCGCTCTCGGCTCCTCGAGATCAACAAGCGAATCCAGCTCCTTCAACATCCCGGCGACCCCGGGCGGCACCTCGGCATCCGCGAGTTCCGGACGAACCGCTCGCTGCCCGAGATCTGGCACGTCGGCAGCGGTCAGAGTCCTCAGGTCGTCGGTGGTCGCGTCTTGGGCGCGCGCAAGGCGTCGCGACCAGCGCTGGATCATGTCCTCGAACAGCTGCCGGGCCGCCCGACCGTTGCCGAACGACTCGCGGTGTGCCTGCGTTGCGAAGTACTCGCCGATCCGCTTCAGCGCCTCGGGGGTGCAGATGAAGCCGTCGACCTCTGCCATGCGGACCAGGATCTCCACCAGCTCAGTCGAGCTGTAGTCATCGAACTGGATCGTCTTGGTGAACCGCGATTCGAGACCCGGATTTGAGCTGACGAAACGGCGCATCGGCTCCGGATATCCGGCTGCGATGACAACCAGATCGTCGCGGTGGTCATCCATCAACTTGACCAGTGTGTCGACAGCCTCCTGGCCGAAATCGGGGCCGGCTCCTGGACTGGAAGCGAGCGAGTACGCCTCATCGATGAACAGGACGCCGCCCACGGCGCGTTGAACGGCAGCGCTTGTCTTCGCGGCCGTCTGGCCTACGTACTGGGCCACGAGATCTGTTCGACTCACCTCGACCAGCTGGCCCTTCGGGAGCACGCCGAGACCCGCGTAGACCTGGGCCAGCAGCCTCGCGACCGTTGTCTTCCCTGTCCCCGGAGAACCGGAAAAGATCAGGTGTCGACCCATTGCAGGAACGGGGAGCCCGGCCTCGCGACGGCGACTCATCATCGCCAGCTGGTCGATCACGTCGTTGACTTCCTGCTTCACGCGGCCCAGCCCGACCAGGCCATCGAGCTTGGCGAGCAGCGCCGAGACCCGGTCGACGCCTTCACCGCTGCTCAACGCCCGGTCATCGTCCGGCTCGATCCGACCGGTCGAGAGAAGCGTCCCGAGGCGCGTCGGGCTCATTCGTGGTCTCTTGCCTGGAGCTACCACCGTTGGAAAGAGCTCCCGCGCTCGAGCCTTGCTGTCGTGAGTGGCAACGTAGAAGTAGGCCTCGTCCTGGGAGAGCACGCTTTGTTCCGATTCTTGCCACGACATCGACCCGCGATCGTCGACAAGCCTGTTGAGCGTCAGGAGGTAGGTCCCGCCTCGATGCGAAATCGAGACGTGGCGCAGCGCGGTGTACTCGGGGCTCCGGCGGAGCGTCGGTGCCGGCCAGACGACCGGCCCAACGTGCTCCAGGGACCCGCTCGTCACCACGGGACGCCGCTCCAGCGCCGACCGGACTGCCAGGAGGACGGCGCTGCGCTCGATCGCCCGCAGCGCCTCGCGGATCCTGTCCGTCAAAGACTGTGAAGGCACGGTCCGGTACTACCCACAAGCGAAGTTCAACACGATAGGTCCAGAAGCCGTTCGTCGATCACCGAGGGTAGGTGGCACGCGTCGACCCGACACCCGAGCGAGGCGCCGGCGCCTACCGATCTTGTCGCGACGGCCCAGTCGCGCCGAGGCATCTTGATGACTCGGGCGGAGGTGTACGAGTTCAGGGCGCCCCGACCGGGACTGGCTCCTCGATCTCTTCTTGCGGGGGGAACTCGTCGAGTCGCTCGATGTCGAGGCCAGGAAGGATGCGGGCCAGGCGTCGCGGCAGCCACCAGTTGGTGTCACCGAGCAGCTCCATCGTGGCGGGCACGAGGAGCATCCGGACCAGCGTGGCGTCGATGAAGATGGCACTCGCGAGACCAAGACCGAACAGCTTGATGACCCGCTGGTCGCCGAGCACGAAAGCGAGGAAGACGGACACCATGATTGCGGCGGCCGCGGTGATCACACGGGCGGTGGCCGCGAGGCCGTCTGCGACGGCGGTCGCGTTGTTGCGTGTGTGTTCGTACTCCTCTCGCACTCTCGATAGGAGGAAGACCTCGTAGTCCATCGAGAGACCGAAGAGCACCGCGAACAGCATCATCGGGAGGAACGAGTCGATGGGTCCGCCGCTGGTGCCGACGATGGAGCCGAGCCAGCCCCACTGGAAGACCGCTACGACGATGCCGTATGCCGCTCCGATCGACAGGAGGTTCATGACCACTGCCTTGAGCGGGACGACCAGAGAGCGGAACACGATCAAGAGCAACAGGAACGACAGGACGAGGACGGCACCGATGAACCAGGGCAGACGGTGTCCGAGGTACGCCGACTGGTCGACGCCCAAGGCTGTGCTCCCACCGACCTTCACCACGATGCCGGTCCCGGACGTCGCGGCCGGCACGACGGAGTGGCGGAGGTGCTGCACGAGGTCGGTCGTCGCGGCCGCCTGGGGTGCCGTGCGGGGGTAGACGGTGATCACGGCTGCGTTCCCGGCCGGGTTGATCTGGACGGGGGTCACGCTCGCCACGTCGCTGGTGTGAACGAGCCGCTGCCGGAGCTGCTCCAGTGCGGAGCGGCTCGCGGGCCCTCGGATCTCGGCCGCGAGCACGAGCGGGCCGTTGAACCCCGATCCGAAGCCCTTCGAGAGGAGGTCGTAGGCGCGGCGGGTCGTGAGCGACGTTGGGTCGTTGCCAGCGTCCGACTGGCCGAGCCTCAACGAGAGGACTGGGACGCACAGGACGAGCAGCACGGTCAAGCCGCCGAGCGCGAACCGCCAGGGGTGACGTTGGACCTGCCGGCTCCATCGGTAGGCGAGGGTGCGGCGGTGCTCTGACTCGTCGCGGTGTAGTCCGGGAACACGCCAGGTGTCGATCGAGCGTCCGGCGAAGCCGAGCAACGCGGGAAGCAGCGTCACGGACGCCGCCATGACGAGGAGCACCGCGGCGACGGCGCCGAGCGCGAGGCCCTGTACGAAGGAGAGGCCCATCAGAAGCATGCCGAGCAGCGAGATGACAACGGTGCAGCCTGCGAACACCACCGCCCGGCCTGACGTGGACAGCGCGATGGCCGTGGCGGCCTGGGGATCCCGCCCGGCGTGCAGCTCCTGTCGGAAGCGCGTCACGATGAAGAGCGCGTAGTCGATCCCGACGCCGAGTCCGATCATCCCGGCCAACTGAGCTGCGAAGGTGGGCATGTCGAAGACGAGCGCGAAAAGCGGCAGGCTACCGATACCGATTCCCAGCCCGAACAGCGCGGTCAGGAGCGGCAACCCCATAGCGACGACCGACCCAAAGGCAATGAGGAGGATCGCGACCGCAGCCAGCACGCCCAGTAGTTCGCTGCTCGGCGGCTTGGGTCGGATGACGTTCTGGATGACCTGGCCACCGGCCTCGAATTGAACGCCATGCCCGCTGGCGGCAGCGACCTCGTCGACGACGCGGTGGCCGACCGAGTTCGGGAGGTCGCGAGCGCGCTTGTCGAACTGGATCGTTGCGAACCCGATGGTCCCATCGGTCGAGACCCGGCGACCCTGCGCGTCGTATGGGCTGACTACGCCGGTGGCATGAGGTGTCGTTGCGGCCTGCGCTAGCAGGCGGGTGACGCGCGCCCGCACCTCGGCAGTGCGAACGCCCGCTGGCGCCACGACGACGATCTGCGCCGAATCGCCAGCACGGGCCGGGAAGCGCGCCTGAAGAAGCTGGAAGGCCTGCTGGGATTCGACGTTGGGCAGACTGAAGCTCGTGGTCGTGGAGCCGCCGATGGTGCGTGCGAGGAACACGACGACCACCAACGCCGCGATCCAAGCCGCGAGTACCCGGCGTCGGTGCCGGTAGCAGGACGTCGCGAGGCGACCCAGCAAGGCAGAACCTCCGAAAGTTCAGACCAGGGGGAGTCCGAGACTAGGGCCCGCGGCGACGCCCGGCCGCGCGGCGCCCGCTCATCTACGGGCGGATCGGTTCAGTCGGCGGGAGCGCTGAACCGGCGATGAGCCGTCGCCGTTTGGAGTCGGCCCGCGCTGAGCAATGTTCGCAGCCGCTGTCGCGCCGGCGTGGGCTCGTGGCGAGCAGCCCGGCCGCGACTGGATCTACGGTACGGGCGTGATCCGGCGCTTGATGATGAACATCGGGCTGCGCGATCCGGCCGAGGCGCCAGCCGAGAGCGCGCAACTCGAGCGCGACGGCTATGCCGTCCTCTCTCAGGTGTTCACCGCAGCTGAGATATCACGGATGCGGGACGAGATCGACGCGACGTTCAACGCCTTTCCCGACGAGCGGGCGCGCCCTGACCGAGCGCAGTTCCGTTACGAGATGCTCAATCGGAGCGCCGCCTGCCAGGACGCGGTCGCCCATCCCCGCACGCTCGCGGTCGTCGAGCCTTTGCTCGCCGACGACTGCCATGTCATCGCCAACACGGCCTGGCGCAACCCACCGGACTTCGAGGGCGGGCCTTGGCACTGCGACGCCGGTCCCCACGTACCACGTCCCGAGGAAGTGCCTTGGGACGATCGCATCCCGTATCCCGTCTTCGCCGTCGCGACGCACGTCATGCTTCAGGACTGCCAACGCCTCGACGGGCCGACCGCGGTCGTGCCGGGCAGCCACCGCAGCGGACGGGTCGCGCCGTTCACGATGGACGAGGAGCTCACGTACGACGGTCGACCGCCCGCCGTCCTCGAGCTGCTCGCGGGCGATGTCGCGCTGTTCGTCTCGGACGTGTGGCACCGAGGGCTGCCTGCCCAGGCCGGTGGCCGAGGGCGGTACTTCCTGCAGGTCCACTACGGGCGGCGGGACATCGCGCAGCGCATCCGCACGACTGAGGATGTCAACCATCTGTCAGCCGAGGCGATCGCCCGCGCTGGGACGGAGCGTGCACGGACGCTCGCGGGTCTTCACCCACCCTTCTTCTACGACGCCTGACCCATCGGGGGTACGGGCCCAGTCGGGTCCCCGCGACGTGTCGTGAGGCCGTTTCCTGACTCGCGGTTCTGAGGACCGCGAGTCGTGACGGATCGGGGACGGGCGCAAGCCCAACGGGCTCGGTCTAGCTGGGCGCGATCCGCTCGCGGAGCGCCTGAACGAGGGCCGGGAGCTGCTGCTTGGCTGCTCCTCGGAAGCGGGCCTCACCGTCGGCCCATCGCAACGTGATCTCCTTCTTGCCCTCGCCGGTGATCGCCAGTCCCTCGAACGGGATCTCATGGCTGCCCCGCGGCGCGCCGCCAGCACCAGTTGCGATGGCGATCAGCCGCTGGTTCGTGACCGCGAGCACGGTGTTCGTGGAGTTCATGAGCTCCATGAGCGTGCCGACGGTGCTGATTGTCCGGTGCTGAAAGCTCGGGTTCAGCGTCACGCACGTCGCCACGAGTTCCTCGTCGGGCTGGGAGATATCGGTGAGGTGATCGATCGCCTTCCCGAACCGACCCCATGCACGCGGCAACGTGCTCTTCTGCGCCGCGGTCTGCTCAGGCGTGATCACGGGCTCCCGTTCCTCAGCCGGGTCGATGACCGGTGAAGCTCAGGATCTGCTGGATCCCGCTCGGGCGGTTCGTGTACCGCATCGTGAACGGCAGCAGACCAGGGACGAAGCGGATCCGCTCGGCCGTGGCGTCAGCCCGCCACGCCGTGGGGTCCGGGCCCTGGCTGGCACTGAGCTGATCGCCGGCGGCCTTGATCGCCGCCCACAGGGAATCCCGGCACGCGGCCAGATCACCGCCGCCGCAGTACCGGACCTGGAACTTCCCCCGCACGGGCTGCCCGAGCAGGGTGCGCAGATCCTTGTCCATGTAGACGTGCCAGCCCGTGTACTGACCGCCGGTGACGCTGAACGGGGTCACGATCGACGCGAACTGGGGTGCCAGCTGCGCGAGGACGGGAGCCGCCCACGCCGCAGCGAGCTTGGGGAACGCGGCATCCATGATCGCGGCCCCTGGGTCGTCGATGGTTCCGACCAGGTTGCGATCGAGGCGACTGCCGCCCTTCGCGCGCCATGCATCGAGGAGCTGCAGCATCTGGGCTTCTCGCGGGCTGGGAGCGGGCCCCGTGCGGAGAACCGCGGCGAGGACCGGCTCGAGCTCCATGACTCGAACATCCTGGGTCGCGGCCTTGTTCATTGCCGCCACCAGGTTCACGGGCGTCAGGGATCCGCCGCTGCCCAGGTTTGTCGTGAGCAGCCGCACCCGCTGCTCGACGCCCATCGACCAGTTGTCGTCGGCCGCTGGATACCCGGCGATGGTCCGGTTGTTCCAGTTGACGATCTCGCCGCTCGGGGGATTGATGCCTTGCGGGTGGCTTCCTAATGGGATGTAGCCCCTCCACTCGTAGCCGCCCCGGCCGTCGGTCGGGAGCCCCGGGTCCACGCCCGGCGCCCGGACCGGCACCAGGCCGCTCGTGAAGACGCCGATGTCCCGATCGTCGAGATAGAAGGAGTTGAACGTCTGCGGGGACTGGTTGGCGGCGCGGAAGAACTCGTGGACGTTGTGGACGTTGCCGACGGTGAGGTCGCGGTAGAGGAGCAGATCGAGCGCGTCCTTGCCGTAGCTGGACCGCTTGCGGCTCAGCGCGACTCGACGGCCGTGCACGGTGGCGTAGCCGGTGACGGGTCCGTGGACGGTCCGGTAGAAGGCGACCTGCTGGTCGGGCGACCCCTTGAGGGTGCCAGCGTCGACGTGCGACATGGCGAGGCAGCGGCCGCGGTAGAGGTAGTGGGTGTCGCTCCCGCCACAGAGTGTCTCGACGTACGTGTCGATGTTGTCGAGCCCGGCAGACGTCAGCGACCACCCCGAGTCCGGGCCGCGCCCGATGAGGATGTAGCCCGGGAACGGCGCGGAGGTTGCCCCGCGGGCGTGGATCCCCGGTCCCTCGAGGTCCATCTCGAGCGTGAGCCCTGGGTAGTAGTACCCGATCTGTGGCCCGGCCACCATGATCGGATGACCGTTCGTGCTTCGCGCGCCCGACACGAGCAGCGCGTTGCTGGCGTGGGCAGGCGGCGGGGGACTGGTGGTCGCGACCGCGGTCGGAAATGGGGTGAAGCTCCCGTTGTCGATGATGACGTTGCCGGCGCGGCTCGACGCTCGGGACTGGAACGACACCTGCCCCGGCACGCTCACCTGGGTCTCCGGGTCGTTGACCTCGCGGAGGTCGTTGAATACCGCCACACCCTTCGCTGGTCCGAGTTGGGCCTGGAGCCCGCTCAGCAGCATCGAACGGCGGGTCTCGTCACCGCCGCCTTGACCGAACAGCTGGCCCTTCAGCGCCTCGAGGGCGTAGATGTCATTCCGGGTCCACGGGGGCGCGTGGTTGCCAGTCTGCGCGTAGTAGGCATTAATGCCGGTGACGAAGACGTCGATGTCGTGCAGGACGGCCCGTCCTTTCGGACCCGCGGCGAGCAATACGGCGGTCTGCTTCGACAGCTCGCGCTCGGTCTTGGCGCTCGGCGCGAAGTTCCGCAGGCTCGTGATCAGGCTCAGGGCCTGCAGACCGGGTGCGTCGATGGCGGCGACCCGGGAGTCGAAACGGGCCTGCTCGAGCAGGAGCCCCCGGTCCTCGGCGATGACCCAGCCGGCGCCGAAGGTGACGTCGTCGTGGTTACGGCCGTAGATGTGCGGAACGTGGAAGTCGTCGCGGACGATGCGGCTGCCGGGGTGCGTGGTGGCTTCGTTCTGACCTCCCGGTGGCGGGACCGTGGCGAGTGCCTCGGACTTGAAGTCTGCGGCCACGTCGGCGGCGGTCACATCCCCGAATCGCGGGGTCAGCGCGTCGTAGAGCTTCGCCTGATCCGTGGCCTGCGCTGGCGGCGGCACGGAGCCGTACTGGCCGGACGGGATGATGTTGAGGGCCGTCTGCGCGTAGTCACCGGACCCGGCCGGACCGCCGGTTGCCGCGGTAGCCGCTCCGGAAAGCGCCGTCGTCGCGAGCGCGAGGACGACGCTGCCAGTCACGACGCCACGCCGCCGGCGACGTGCCCACGCCCAACTCGCACTGTCGGTTAGACGGCCCACCGCACTCCCCCGAACTGCCCGTGCGCCGCCGCAATCATGGCAGAGCGACGTCGGTCGGGCACCGCGACTCGCGGTGTTGAGGACCGCGAGTCAGTTGACTGCCACGTGTTCCCGGTGCTGACTGGGCCGGCCTCTGTCTACGCGATCGGGACCTGTCCGGTCCCGGCGAGTGCCGGTGTCGGAGGGTTGCCGACGGTCGTCACGATCAGTTGGCCCCCCAGCGTTTGGCCGTGAAAGAAGAGCACGACTCTGAGCAGATTGCGAGCAGATTTGACCCTGAAGCTCGGGTTCTTGGGCGAGCGCTCATTGAGCAGCGAATCGGCCATCGCCGACTGGCCGCCAATCGACTGATACCGGATGGCATCCTCCGACAGGGTTAGGACTCCGGCTGGCGGATTCGCCAGACTTGCGAAGTCGACGATGACGGCTAACTGGCCGTTCCCGGCTTGATAGGCGCTCTCGAGACCAACCAGCCCGACGGTGCCAGTCGAACTTGTGATGCCAACCGGACGGCCCGAACCGATCGCTATACGCCGCGAAAGCGGGATACCGTCGACGACAAAGTCGGTGATGTGTCCCGACGCGTCCGTCGCAAAGTTGCTGAGCATGCTGCAGGTTGGCCCTCGGGTTGTCCTTTGCGGACAGACGATTGCTCTGCCATCAACAAACTGCTTGGACTGCGTGCTTGCGCGTTGCCGATTCGCGACGAGCGCCTCATTTAAGGCGATATCGTGTAGAGCCAGCTTCCATGCTGGAGAGCCCGGCTCGCTTGATGTCACGGCACGCGTCATGCCGAGCCCATTGACATAGGTGCGGATGGCGTTCGCCGTATTGATTCGATTGCCCATCGAGGCGACGGCACTGGGCGCTAGAACAAGCGACATGGCAACCGCGAGTACCACTGCCAGCGACGTTGCATCGCGAATGCGCACCCGCTCAACGTTGCAGACTGACATGCTCCACGCCCACACTTAGGGCCCTGGGACCGCGAGGCCCGTAACGCTCGCCTTCGAGGGTGTTCCGACCTCCAGTTGAATTGGTTCACTACCCGCGAAAGGGGATTACCAATCGTCCCGACGGTTGGGCAAGGCAGCCGGCTACCGTGCTGCCGTATCTCGGGCCAAGATCGTCACGGCGAGAGCTCGGGCTTCGGTGATTGTCGCCATCTCCCCGAAGCCGACGCGAATGAGGTCTCGTCCGCGCACGAGATTCAGCTCGCGCCTGACCAATCCGTTCGACGAGGACACGGCAGTTCGGACCAAACCGCGCCGACCGCCAGGCCCTGCAGCGTCTGAGCGCGTTTCGCGTTGCATTGACGTTTGAGGTCGCCGAGGGTGATCGCCGGTCGCTTTGTCAGGGACCGACTCAAGAAGATATCCAGTACCGCGTCACTGTTATCGACTCGCTGGTACACGCAGTGGGACTCCTGGAATGCCCGATTCCCAGACCTGACAGTCTCCCGATATGGGCCATCCTGGCTAGCGGGTCCTCCCAAGATCTGAACCGCCTCAGCGAGGGTGACAAATTCACACGTGTCAGGGACGGGCCCCACCCTGGCCGCTACCGCGGGAGCGGCACCAAGCGCAATGAGCGCGGTCGCGAGCCCGACCAGAAGTCTTGAAATGAGCCGCAGCCAGCGACCGAGCGACGGCATTAGGCGTTCCAGCATGCGCCTCACATACCCGGGCCCTCCTGCACCTCAGTCGGTCAGTACGACCTCCGAGCAGCCTGACTCGCGGTTTCGAAGATCGCCAGTCACACAGCACGCATCGCCAGGCATGGTGCCGTCATGGCGGCGACTCGCGATCCCGTAGATCGCGAGTCAGCGCGGCGTCACGGCGTGGGTGGCGATGTCGTTGGAACCGTGGCGCTGCTGGGAAGGACTTCGCCGGGCTTCGGAGGCCGGTAGTAGAGGGTGTCCGGTCCCACATGAGTAGGGAGCGGTAAGGCCTGACTGCAGAGGAATGGCTGACCCGGCCTACCGAATTGGCCCACGTACTTGCCGTTCACCGCTTCGACGAACGCGCCGCAGCCCTCGTGTCCCGGACGGTGGCCGTCGAACGACCAATTGATCGGCGGTCGGATCCCGTCGGCCGTATACCCGTTGATCTGGTTGATGGCTTGAACGACCGAAGTTTGGGTGAAGGTCGGGCCGGCAGCCTTGATGCCCTTGTAGAGCAGATCGGCGTCGATCCAGCCGGCGAGGGAGAGTTCGTTGACTGGCTTGCCGAGCTTGTGCATCTGCTTCACGAACAACTGCAGGCCCGGCGAAATGCTCGCTTCCTCGAACGGTACGAAGCCGACGAGGAAGTAGAAGCCGTTGATCGCTGCTCCGTACTTCTTCAGCGTCTGCGGGTCGTAGCCCTGCGGGGCGAAGAACTTCACGCTCATGAGACCGGCGCGCTTCAACGCCTGCGCGGCGCGGACGTCGGCTCCCACGTCCATACAGGTGGCGACGAGTTGCACGTTCCCGGCTCTCATCGCGTCGACATCGGAGCCGAGGTCGGAGAAGCCCGGCTGGAGCGAATGGTCGTTGACGACGATGTTGGAGCCGAACCTCTCGAAGCCGGCTTGGAGCCCTGCGGCGCAGCTGGCTGACTGTGGAACCGAGTAGGCGAGGATGGCCACATTGCGGATCCCCAGCTGCGCAGCAACGAACCCGGGTGCGGGGTCGGGACAGGTGAAGCAGAGGAACGAGCCCTTATCGCCGAACAGGTTGGGAGCGCCGCTGCTGCTCGTGCACGGGGTCCCGTCGGCGCCGGGCGCCGCCACACAACCCGGCGGGTAAGCAGACCCAGGCGTCGGATAGCCGCTCGCCCACTGCGCGTTGATGTTCCAGCCGAGGGTCGGGACTCCCGATCGGGCGAGGTAGGACCCGGCGGTGAAGTTGTCTACGGCTACCGGGAGGATGGCGAAGACGTGCTTCTCCTCGATGAGAGACCGCGCAACGACAAGGTCGGTGGATGGCGAGTCCTGATCGTCGAGCTTGGCGATGAGCTTGAACTTGTGTCCGTATGCCCCACCCTTGGCGTTGACGTAGTTGAAGTACGCCTGGACGCCATCGAACGTGGATCCGTACGGCTGGCCTACGAAGTTCTCGAGCGCCGCCATGCCGCCCACGTTGATGGTCGACGGTGTGACACCAGGCCGACCGGTCTGGGCCCACGCGGGAGAGACGGCGACCACGACGAAACTCGTGGCGGTGATGGCCGCGGCCAGCGCCCTCAGCAAGGCTCGCACGGACCGAGCTCCCCCTCGCGGTCAATGCCGACCGTACGGTAGGCCTTAGTGGACGCTTGGTCTACCCGCCGAGATGTGCCCAACATCCGGCGGCCGATCCACTCGGGAGATCTGACTCGCGATCGCCTAGACCGCGAGTCGGCTCGTCAGCCGGTGAACCGCGGCGCCACCACGACCGCCGCTGGGCAGCTGTCGGTGGCTGGGTCGTACCTGATGATCACTTGGCCGGGTCCGCCGTTGGCGCCGGTCGACAGGATGCTCACACCCGATGCCGCGAAGGACGACCCGCCACCGCCACCCGAAGAGTCGGTGCTGAAGCCGAGGCCACCGCCCCCACCCCCGTACCCGGCGCCTCCTCCGCCACCACCGAACTGGGTTGCCCCTCCGCCGCCGCCGAATCCGACGCCACCGCCCCCACCGCCGGCTGTGAAACTGGCCGACGCGTTTCCTCCGTGACCACCGGTGCCGTTCCCGGTGCCCCCAGCAGCCGCCGGACTGACGCCGGTACCGGCGGTCCCGACGTTCGTGCCGCCGTTGCCCCCTGCCAGACCGGCGCTGGCCGTCGTGCCGCCCGCGCCTCCGCCCCCGCCGACGCCGGACGCGCCGGTTCCCCCGGATCCGCCGCCATTCGCCCCGCCGGCACCGCCACTGCCGACACCACCTCCGCCACCCGCTCCCCGGTTCGCACCGGCATCGTTGGCTCCGGCGCCCCCGGCGCCGGCCGGGGTTGCGGGCGCGCCGGCCCCGGCCGCCAGTCCGACATTGGTCGCCGCTCCGTTGCCGCCGGCGGCGATTCCTCCGGTCACGAATGTCGTGCCGCCCGCCCCACCGGTGCCCCCCGCTGTGGTGGACGAGGAAC
>Ga0185299_10001964_pt1 | contig 34614 bp, 29 predicted proteins | sample PaiPotPPA55metaG_FD_128002 | JGI IMG/M metagenome (GOLD analysis project Ga0185299, IMG submission 128002) | Iron sulfur acid spring bacterial and archeal communities from Banff, Canada, to study Microbial Dark Matter (Phase II) - Paint Pots PPA... ...
ACACCCACTTCCACGGTTCGACCGTCCTTGGTCACTACAACCTGAGAAACCATTCCTCGGTTCGGAAAATAGACGAAGTCGATGCTTTGCGTCGGCTCATGAAGGCTAAGATGATTCGGCAGATCGATATACGTCAAGTCAGGACGCATCAACTGGTATTCATTATCGGGCGTTGCCAACAGCACTTTGTTACTTACGTGCTTCCCATCGATGTTGGTCCGTTCGTCCGGCCGTACAACCCGAAAGTTTTTTTGACCCATGGCAATCCTGAATGGCACCAAAGCGCTTTGCATTCATTGAGTGAAACTCGTGGCCTCTGAGATGCCACTTCAATTCCACCAAAAGAGCTGTCGAACAATCTGTGCGAAATGGGACACTCCACCAAAACAAAGCGGAGCCAGTCCTTCGCCGGGTGCCCAGGTTTGGTGTTTGAACGAGGCCGATGTTGGGGCAAGGGCAGTATGTGAGCTTAAGTCCTGCAAAATGAATACTTACAAAAGTCTATCAAAACAAATGACTTTAACTATCTTTAGAATGAATACTTACAAAAAACAGGGGGGAGGGGGTGCGATAGGTCCAGGCCAGCGCTAGTCGCGTCAGGCACCCGCGCTTGATGTTTTCGTGAGGTCGAATAACGCGGGCCGTCCGCGTTTTGCCCGTCATTACCATTGCCGGACCACTGCCGGGTTAATGGCGGCGTCCGTCTTAGCCAACCCCGATTCAGGTGCGCTACTTCGCAAAGTCTTCTACCGCGGCAACGAATTCCGCGATCTTCTCAACTGGCGGCACATGGCCGCATTGATCGACGGTTACGAATTTAGCCCCGGCGATTTCCTTCGAGTAGCGTTCGCCAGAGGCGATCGGCAGCAGTGCGTCCTGTTTTCCCCAAATCACCAGCGTCGGCACATGAATGCCGCCCAGCTTTCCATCAAGCCTTTCGCTCGCCAGTGCGGGATTGCTCAGAATACTGTGCACCGTGTAGCTGATATTCGAGTGAATCCGTTCGGCCAGATCCTTTTTCACCAGGTCGTCCGTTACCCAGCTCGAATTGTAAAACACCACTTCCAGCACTTTTCGCTGTGCCGCCAATGTGCTCGGATTCAGGTCGGGTATCGGTTTGTCCTGCTGCAGACCCGCCGCATCCACCAGCACCAATCTTTCCACCGGAACCATGCGCTTGTCCGTGGACGCCTCCAGCGTATAGAGCGCGGAGATCCAGCCGCCCAGCGATTCGCCAACGAGCGTGGCCTTCTCGATTTTCAGTTCGTGCAAAAACTCGTTCAGGAAATCCACGTAGGTCTGAATGTTGTAGTCGATTACCGGCTTGTCCGACTGTCCGAATCCGAGCTGGTCCGGCGCGATCACGTGGTATTTCTGGGATAGCGGGCCTACCGCGCGTCCCCAATCGTTCTCCTTTCTGCTCCCTAATCCGTGCACCAACACCATGATTGGTCCAGATCCCACATCCCAGTAGTGCAGCGTCTGTCCCAGCACCACAACGGTCTTGTCCTGCGGCAACGGCGCTCCCGCTTGACCGAACGCGGGTTGACCGAAAGGGGGAATCACCAACATCGTTGCCATCAAAGCAAAAACCAGATTTAGCTTCGCGCTCATAAATTCCTCCGGCCGCTTGCCCTGTACTCGCAAATCGAATTTTGGAAAGTCGCGCAGTATGTAGCACACGCTGAGCTCGAAATCCACTCGCATCAACAATTCCCCTTCATGCATCCAACGGGTTGGAGAATAATTCGGGCGAGGCGCACGATGAAAGTGACTCCCTTCCTGTTTCTCTGCGCGTTACTGACTCTCAGCGCAGCAACGTATCCACAAAGCCGCGGAGGCGGCGCTACTTCCAGTCAGACAAGTCCCGCGGCGAATCCGACGGCGGGGCCCGCGGCTTCCACCGATATCGGGAAATCCGCGAACTGGGACACTTTGGTCCGGCAAGGACGTCCCGGAGACTATTTAGCGGGCAATGTGAAGGTAACGGGTGGCGCGCTTCCCTGGGATCCCATTCCGCTTACGGTACTGTGTGCCGGAAAGACCCGCTTCACTTCGATTACGGATCCTAAAGGAAATTTCGTGATTGCTCCGGCGGGGACAGGCGCCTCCGAAGTCGGCAGTACCGAAGTGAAGCCGAAATTCGCGGCGCAGTTCGTCGGATGCGAAGTACAAGCGGCGCTGCCTGGCTTCGATTCCAGCACGGTCACCATCGTGAACCACAATCTGCAGGACGATCCGAATATCGGCACGATCACACTGAAACGGGAAGAGGGATCGGCTGGAGCGGCGGTCAGCAGCACCACTGCGTCCGCCCCGAAAGACGCAATGAAAGCGTTCGAGAAGGCGCGTACCGAGTGGCTGGACCAGAAACCCGACAAGGCGCAGAAAGATCTGGAAAAAGCGGTGCAAGTTTACCCGCAATTTGCCGAAGCGTGGTATCAGCTCGGAAAGATTCAGGAACCTTCCAAGCCGCAGGACGCTGCAAATTCCTACTCAAAATCGATTGCGGCCGATCCCAAATTTATTCTTCCTTACCAGCGTCTCGCGCCGATTGCCGCGCAAGCCAGCAAGTGGCAGGAGGTCGTCGATTATACGACGCACGAGTTGGAGCTAAACCCGCGCGGCACGCCGCAGGCCTGGTATTTCAATGCGGTCGGAAATTTCAAACTAGGCAAGGCGGATATCGCGGAAGCCAGCGCCACCAAGGCGCTCGCGATGGACCCGCTGCACACGGCGCCTAACACCGAGCAACTCCTGGCGGTTATTCTCGCTGGGAAAGGGGACTATGCCGGCGCGCTCCAGCATTTGCGCAACTGCCTGACCTACGTGCCGGCCGGGCCAAACGCCGACCTCATCAAACAACAGATCGCGCAGCTTGAAACGGCGGTCCCAGCCTCCAAATAGTGCGGCACACGCATGGCGCATCGCCGGGCACTGGCGATAGAAGTGCACAAATATTCGCCTGAAGATTGCCTCAAGACTGCTTGAAGATTTAAGGAGCCGATCATGCCACAGGACTCGCACCAGAGAGCCGCGGAGTTCCACGAACTTGCCGCCCATGCCCACCGGGCAGCGGCGGCACACATAGGTAAGGGTGATCACGAGACGGGACACGAGCATTCCAGGCAGGCGATGGAACACTCGGCCAAGGCGCATCAGGCCTCGCAGGAGGCTTTCCAGAAATCGGCGAGCTGGGTCCAGGAAAAGCAAACGAAGAAGTAGCGGTAGAGCGGTTTGCACTTTCGCGTATGGATGTACGATTGCGAACATCGTGTTCGGCTGTCGGACGTATTTTCCCACAAGCGGACAGTGCGAAATGGTAAGACTCAAATCGGCTCCGTGCTTTCAACGACTTAGGTTGGTCAGCCGTTTGCATTTCTCATTCAGCCTATGAACACCTTGGTGCGCGACATTCAATATGGGCTGCGGACGCTGGCGCGAAGTCCAGGGTTCACCGCGGTTGCCATTCTGACGATTGGCATCGGTATCGGCGCGAGCACGACGATCTTCAGCTGGATGCGTTCGCTGGTGCTGAATCCGCTGCCTGGCGCCACGCAGACAGAGCGTATCGTGGCTCTAGAAAACACTGCCGCGGACGGCGAGCCGCTGACTTCGTCTTATCTGGACTTCCGTGATTACCGCGACAATTTGCGGCTGGTGAATTCGGTCACCGCGCGCATTGGCAATGTTTTTTCCGTGGGCGATGCTCCGCAGACTTCGCAAGTTTGGGGCGAACTGGTATCGGGCAACTTTTTCGATTTGCTCGGGGTGCAGCCCGAGGCGGGGCGTTTCTTCTCCGGAGCCGAACGGGATGACGCGCAGAACGCGCACACCGTGGTGGTCATCAGTCACAGCTATTGGAAAGCTCATTTCCACACGGATCCTACGAGGATTGGATCGAGCGTGCGCATCAACCAAACGCTGTTCACCATTATCGGGGTGACCCCGGAAGGCTTCCACGGAACGCGTTCGGGGCTGGACTACGAGATGTGGATGCCGCTGACGATGTACGGGCAGTTGACACACACCGGGACGTGGATGTTGCGTGACCGAAATACGCGCAACTTCATGATGATGGCGCGGCTGGCCCCAGGAGTTTCGATCGAGCAGGCGCGTGGGGAAGTACAAGCACTTGCCAATCGCATGGCGGTGTCCGACGCGGACTCGAATCGGGGAGTCGGCGCTACGGTTCTGCCCATGTGGCAGTCGCACTTCGGCACACAGTCGATCTTGCTGACGCCGATTACGATTTTGATGGGCGCCAGCGGCGTGGTGCTGCTGATTGTTTGCGCGAACCTTGCGAATCTGTTGCTGGCTCGCGCTACCGGACGCCTGAAAGAGTTCAGCGTTCGCCTGGCGTTGGGTGCGCGGCCGGTGCGGCTCACGCAGCAGCTGCTTACCGAGACGCTGCTGATGGCTATTGGAGGATCGTTGTGCGGCCTGATGCTTGCGAGTTTGCTCGGCGGCGCATTGAGGTGGCTGCTTCCCGGAGTGTCCGGGGGGCCCACGATGTTGCAGCCTCCGCTGGACGGCCAGGTATTGGCGTTCACGATCGCACTGGCGTTTGTCGTGGCTATTCTTGCGGGGCTCGTTCCGGCGCTGCATGCGACCCATGCGAACATCAACGAGGTGCTGAAGGAAGGCGGGCGCAGCGCGACGTCCAGCGCTCAATCGCACAGTTTGCGCGGGCTGCTGGTGATTTCCGAAGTTGCTCTCGCGGTGATTGCCCTGGTTGGCGCGGGGCTCTTTCTAAAAAGCTTCGAGACCGCGCGGACGATGGACCCGGGCTTTTCGCCGGAGGGCGTCGCGCTGGCGCAATTTGATTTTTCCACCGCCAACTACGATGCGCAGCAGACCGACACATTCTGCCGGCGCCTGCGCGAGCAACTCGAGCAGCAACCTGGCGTGACGTCGGTGAGTTACGACGATTCCGTGCCGCTTGGATTCAGCGGAGGAAATTGGGAGTCGCTGGAAGTGGAAGGTTACGTTCCCGCCGCGAACGAAAACATGAAGATCTATCGAGATCTGATTTCACCGGGGTTCTTTGAATCGATGAAGATTCCACTGGTGGAAGGACGTGATTTCGACCTGCGCGATGATCCGAAGTCGTTGAAAGTGATGATCGTGAACCAGGAATTTGTGCGCCGATTTCTGGCCAATCGCAGCGTGATCGGGCGCAAAGTGCATGGGTGGGGCGAATGGTTCACGATTGTGGGCGTCGCGAAAGACAGCAAGTATCACCGGGTGAATGAGAATCCTCAGCCATACTTCTACATTCCCATCCGGCAGATTTTCCGGCCGGAATACGGTTTGACGTTCCACGTACGGACTTCGGGATCGGTGAGCGAAGCGATTGCGGCGCTGCGGCGCGAATCCGCGGCGATCGATCCATCGCTGACGATTTTCGGTGCTGAACCAATGACGGAGTACGTTGCGGCGTCACTGTTCGGCGCAAAGATTGCGGCGAGTCTGTTGAGCGTGCTGAGCGGATTGGGGCTGCTGCTGGCGGCGGTCGGACTGTACAGCGTGATGGCGTACTCGGTGGCGCAGCGGACCAGCGAGATCGGGATACGCGTTACGCTGGGCGCTCAGCCGAGGGACATCATGCGGCTGGTTATCCGGCAGGGTATATCGTTTGCGTTGATAGGACTGGTTGTGGGGTCGCTGGCCGCGGCCGCGCTGGCGCGGGTGATCTCGGCGACGCTGGTGGGTGTGAGTCCAGCGGACCCGCTGGTGTATGTGGGAGCGACCGCGTTCACGGTGCTGGTGACGGTGGTTGCCGCGGCGTTACCGGCGTGGCGGGCGTTGCGGGTGGATCCGGCAGTAGCGCTGCGCTGGCAGTAAGACGCGTTTTGCAACGAGAAATTTGTTTCAGCGGGTCGGGCCCGGTAATCCGTGCGAACTCAACCGGTTGATGCAACACCATCCAAATAAGTTGGCCCGGCAATATTTCGAATTGGGAGCACTCACCAGGGGTTAGTGATCACGTGGTGTTGGTCGGCAGTTCGATTCGCGCCGCTTCCTCATCTCTGAGGCAATACTTTGGTTGTATCGCTCGGCGTAGGCTCTCGCGTTGTCGATCAGTTGTTTTTGCTGAGGTGAATTGATCGCATCGGATGTTCCCTGGATTATTTTGATACCACAAGTGGCATGGATTTTTGTCGAGTCTTCCTCTACCCCGGGTACATCGATAGCGTAACCTTCCACTGCGAGAAGGCGGCTGTCACCAGACTCCAGCGACTTTCGTGCCTCGTTAGCAGCTTTTTCAACTTTCAGTCTTTGGAGTTCCTCGTAATAGGGGATTTCTGTCGCGCCCTGTTTGGTCGTTCCCGAGCACGCCGCTATAGACAATATGCAAAAGCCGAGGGCAATAGCTGTGATTTCGCGGGTTGACCGTGCTCGCATGGTCCAGTATCGGAATACTGATGTGTGATATCTCTTCGCCCTATTCCTTTGGATGCGCCAAGGGGATCTGCGAAAACAATTGCAGATCGACCATCATGCTGAGCCGCCGGTCCAATTGAAAAAACGTCGCGGCCTTCTTTCCCGGCAGCGCCTGGGTCACCACTGGCACATACTTCAGCCGCAAGGCCTGGGCCTCGGCGTCCACCTCCATCCAGTGCCGCACATAAATCAGCGCATCCTGGTCCGTCATCGTTCCCCAGGTCTCCGCGTACTGCTTCAACAGTGCATACTTGGAGTTGTTCACTTCATGCAGGTCGTCCGCGTAGTGTTTGTAGATGGGCCAGAACTTCTCGGCCTCTGGATCCGACAGCGACATATTCTGCCCAATCACTTGCATTTTCATTGCGCGTATATCTTGCCGGAGCAAAGCAATGTCGGCGTCCGTCACCGTCGGACTGAAGACCCTCTCCACGGTAACTTGCTGCCCCTGGGTCTTCGCCCCCGCCGAAGCCATCCCCGCAACCAACGCCGTCGCCACCACCATCCCCGCAACAAACGCCCCGGCCAATCCCGCCACTCCCGTCAGTTTGCCGTTCATAGTCTTTCTCCTAAGCCAGCACTCCACAATCTCCGTCCGCCTGGCCAATCTGCTCGTACAACATACCTCATGAAGTCGTACGACTACTCGTGTTTGTGTATGACTAATCGGGTTAATTCGCTTGCCGCTCGTCCTGAAATTCTTGCGTTTCTCACCTGTGCTCCCAATTCAGCGAACACTACTTTGCAGCAAAGCGCTGCGACGTGCGCAGAAGTTATTTCTGGCTCTGGTCCACCTTCACGAAGCTGTACTTCGCACTGAACTGGATGCGAGGAGCATTTGCTTTTTGACCGTTTTGCAGCATTGTCCAGCCATACAGGAACTCTGCGCCGACATTGAGCGAGCCATAGGGATTCCAGATCAAGTTGGCGCCCGTATACGTAGCGTGATTGTACGTTGCAGGCGCGGCGAAATCGGTATTGCTCACATCTGAGTACGAGTAAATCGCATTGGATCGCAGTTTCTTCAGCCAATAATGTTGATAGTCTGCCGCGATTCCGACCGCAGGGGTCGCTTCCAAATGAGGATTGGTCCCTGAGGCCGGTTCCGCATCAATGCCCAGTCCGGAGGTATCCTGGATATACCGTGAAATTCCGCGTCCGGAAGCTACCGCAACGATCAAATTATCCGTCCCGATCGTGTTCACGCCAAGGGAAGTATTCACGCCCCAACCAAAGACTGAATCTGCTCTCCCATCCGGGAGATATGCGGCGATGGAACGAAACAGTCCAGCCACCTGGAAGTGTCCCCGTTCGAATTCCCGGAGCAGGCGAATCGTGCCGTCGGGACTTGGGGAGTTCGGTTGGGCAGCAAATTGAGGCGTCTGAAAGAAAACGTCCGAGCTGGGCCTTTCCGCGGAAACGTAAAGAGTGGTGCTCGAACCCAGTGCAAATCCGTAGCGAATTTGTGGATTCAGCAGAAGAACCATTCCATTGGGTCCCCGAAAGTCCAAACTGTCAGCAATTGCGTCGGGGTCCATGAAATTCGTCCAGGTCTGGCCGATAAGCAAGTTATGTACTTGCGCGTAGGCGTGACGCAAGCGGGGCGTGGTCGCGTTCGTTCCAAACACGTCACCCTCCAGGTACAGGCGCACTTCACCGAGCGCGCTGCTTGGAATCCTGAAGTCGAGACTAAGGCGTGTCGGCCGGATTGAAACGTTGGTATCGTACACGCCGGGCACTTGAGGAATAGGAAAGGAGGAAGGGATGAATAAAAAAGTGTTGCCTGCGGGTTTTAAATCATAAATGAAGTCCGTCTTGAAGAAGCCGCCGATCTTCAGAATCGTCTGTGTTCCAGGCAATTTAAAGAAGCCGGTATACTTCGGGTCAAGAGGAAAATTGTCAAAACGTGGAGCTGCAGCCGCATCCTCGCCAAATTGTTGGCGCTCCGCTGTGGCTTCTCCAACTTGCGGGGACAGTGCGCTTTCCTGCGAAGGTTGCGCGGCTTCGATGGTGCCCTGTTGCGGAGTCGCAGAGACTGTGGGGGCTGTAGCGGGCTGAGCTGATGCCTTGAGTCGCGTCCCTTTTAGCTCGGCAATTTCCGTTTGCATCTCGCTCATCTGTGCCCGCATCTCTTCGACGAGCTTTCGCAATTCTCGAATCTCATCAGTGGAGTTTTGTGACTGCCCCAGAGTTCTGACGGGCGCTAGGGTTGCGATCAAAATAAGAGTCGCACTCAGGCAAAGCCCGTTCGCTTTCATTGCATGCCTCCTGCCGCCCCGTGAGCGTTGATTGAATCTACGCTCAGCCGTGCTCCCCTGCAAGATTCCGTCTCCGCCTCCTCTGAAAGACACCGAGCAAACCGGGCTTCGCTCCAAGGAGCAAGTAGTCGCAATGGTGGGGAATCGGGGTTTTGCCGATTATGAGCGAACTGGAAGTTCCTCCGGGCCAGAAGTCCCGTTGGAGGAAAACGCGCCAGCAGTGACCGACGATCGCCGGCGAGAAGCCGACTTCCCGTTACTGATCGGTTCGACCTGGATAACTTTCCGTTTGTCGACCAATCGGGAGCTTCGATCGGGGACTGATTGCGGTATTCACTTCGTGAGAAGAACGATCAACGTGGCGGCGGTCGCCAAATGAAGCAGGATATGCGCAGTATTTGGGACCATTCCATTGCGCGGCGGCAAGAAGGAATGCGTTTTGCCGAACATGATTTGATAGCGAGCAGCTCGCTCCGGTTCCGGTCGGAAAAGATACGGTATCCACCAGGCGCGGATTTGCCCGATGAAGAGCAGGCTATAGCTAATCAAGAGCCAGTCGGGATACGGTCGTCCAAAGTGCAACAGGCTAAAGCCTAGCCCGATGGTCCACGGTATGCTTTGAATGAGCGTAACTGTAACAAGACGGCGTCCCGTATCCTGGCTGCGTACCGCTGCGACATCGTTGAGGCGCCCAAGCGGAATCCAATCGTGAACCCAGAGAAAAAGAACCTGAAATGCCTGGAGAGCGAGCAAAACCATCTCGATTTCGCGATTTGCAGGGAAATGCTGCTGTGCCATTCTCACCCCTCAGCACCATTATGACCTCGATTACTCCCGAGTAGCGGCAAACCAGAAGTGATTCCAATAAACTCGACCCCACCATTACTTCCAGCTTGCCGACAAACCGGTTGCCCGTGTGCCTAAGGACGGCAGAGTTCAGCTCAGGTTAGCTTGTCGAAAAAGAGATAAAGGGCGGCAATCCGGCCATCGCGGGCAATAATGAAGTCAGTTCCGGCGTAAGCTGGTGCCTCGCCAGGGCGGCCCGCTTCCCATCGGACCCGCCCGCCGTTGCCCGTTTCCTCGGGCTCTGCAATTGGCTGATACCGAAAGTCAGGGTGGGTAGCCCTGATCTCGCCCGCGATGCGGTCGATCTCGTCGTGGCCACGATAGACTCCCTTACTGGGGTCGTAGAACACGCCATCTTCGGTGTAGAGCTCTTGAACGGCCGCGCGCCGGCGCGCGGGGTCGTTTTCACCGAAGACTTCTTGAAGATTGCGAGTCAGCAAGGTCGATATGCTGTATGACATGGCTGGTCTCCCTCGTGTCGTTGGTCTCAAGCTACGTCACAAATCCCTATCGGCTTCCTTAGATGCGTTACAACGATATTCGTTGCAACAGATACGTTCGCTCTTAACGTATAGCTATTCGACTAGAAGGAGCAGTAAGTCTACTCGCAGGAGTTTGAAAATCTGCCTTGATATCTCCGCCCGACGTCGCTAGTCTCGCGACAATCACCCAGAGCTTTTCGAGGTCGCGCATGAGTATGAGCTTGGCGATTTTCAAAGAGCCATTCAGCACGTCTCTCGTCCGGGAAAGACCGGAATTGTCTTACTGAAAAGCCCGGTTTAAGAAGGACAACTTATGGAAATTGGAACCATTGGAGCGGGAGATTTCGCACAAGCGTTCGCAAGACGGGCATTGCAGGCCGGCCACAAGGTAAAGCTTAGCAATAGCCGGGGTCCCGAGAGCCTCCGAGAAATTGTCAATCGACTTGGTCCTGGAGCAATAGCTGCCACTACGGAAGAGGCAGCGGCTTGCGAAATGGTACTTCTTGCGGTGCCCTGGGACAACGTGCCGGAGACACTTGCAAGTCTTCCCGAGTGGAAAAATCAGATTCTGATTGATGGGACCAATCCTTTTCACGGTCAGGCCGGAAATTTCACTCCCGCAAATGTTGGAAACCTATCTACTAGCCAGCTCGTTGCGGCGCTAGCGCCTGGAGCACGAGTGGTCAAAGCACTGAACAACATGATCGTTCCTAACTTGGAGGCGGATCCGGTCCTCAACGGGGCGAGACGAGTTGCATTTATTTCGGCGGACGATGGCGGCGCAAAGAAACGAGTTGAAACCCTACTAAGAGCTTTTGGCTATTCAGTCGTTGACCTTGGAAACCTTCGCGACGGAGGGCTAATCCAGCAAGCAGGTGGTCCTCTCGCAGGCCGAGATTTCTTGGAGCGAGGAGAATACCCCAAATGAAAGCCATTCATCTCACTGCCTATGGAAATCCGGCTCAGAACTTAAAGATAGTCGAAGTTTCGGAACCCAATGCCCCGTCTGCGAACGAGGCTCTGGTGCGCATGGAGTATGCGCCAATTGCTTACAGCGATCTCCTTTTAGCGAACGGAGTGTACTTATTAAATCCGAAGCTACCTTCTGTCATTGGAGGTGAAGGTGCTGGAATTGTCGAGGCGATCGGGCCGGGAGTCACCAGCGTCAAGGTCGGCGATCGGGTTACGATCCCATTTGGAACATTCACCTGGTCTGAAAAAGTCCTGGCTCCAGCCCTAGGTCTTTTCGTCGTTCCTCCCTCAATCGATGCCAAAACGGCCTCGATGTTGAATATCAATCCCACGACCGCAGTTCTTCTCTTAAACGAATTCGTAAAGCTAAAGCCGAAAGACTGGATTGTATTAAACGCAGCGAATTCCCAGGTCGCGCGGTGCCTGATCGCGATTGCAAAATCGCGCTCTCTCAACGTTGTAGGTATTGTGAGACGGTCTGAACTTGTCCCACAAATTGAAACGCTGGGTGTTGATTTCGTTGGCGTCGAATCGCCGGAACTCTCAAAGCAAATTCGGGTTGCGACCGGCGGAATGCCAATTTCTCTGGGTCTTGATGCTATAGGTGGCCCGGCGACAGCGACAATGGCAAGCGTGCTCTCATCAGGCGCCCATCTCGTCAGCTATGCGTGGCTGAGTGGTTTGCCGATTTACGTGCCACAAGGCGATCTCATTGGCAAGAGGCTAAACATCCACGGCTTCTGGATGTATTACGACGAATATCTCCCGAAAATTCGGGCGGCACTGGCTGAGGCAGCGAAGGTAGTTGCTTCCGGCAAATTAACTTTGCCAATCACCACCACATACAAACCGTCCCAAATCAAAGAAGCAATCGAAGATTCCCAGCGCGGTGGCAAGGTTCTATTGGATTTCAATCACCCAAAATAGGCTTGTCACGATCAGGGAATGGGGAACGATACCAGCCACCGGACGTTACGCCCGGCGCTCATTGTTCACGGCAACAAAGACATCGTAGTGACGCCGATCAACGCTTTCATTCTGGCGGAGCATCTGCAAAACGCTCAGCTCATCATGTACCCGGATTCAAATCATGGAGCGCAGTATCAACACAGAAAACCACAGAAAACCGTTCCTGGAGCACTTAAAGATCTTCTTGAGCGACGGAGATTCGGTGATACCGGACCAGGACTTGATCAAGTCTTCTGTCGCGTCGGCAGGATAGAAAAAAGTGCGGCCACGACATGGGTTCACTCCCCGCGGAGGAACAAGTCCAGTTCTGGCATGACGAATTTATGCCTCTTGTGGCACAGGAACACGCTTTACGCGAGCAACTGGTGTTAGTTGGGCAGTGAGCGTCTCCTGAGCGCGGAACGCAGTAATACGACGAGAAGCGAAACTCCCCAAGTCTTTTCGATCATCTCCGAAAAATTATCATAACCTTTGTTATAGTTCTAACATCAGATCGAAATGGATGCACGAACACGACCGAGCATCGCTTGGCTCCTGCTGACGTTTACATTGCCCACGAAGCGGGCCAGTCAGCGTGTGGAGATTTGGCGAAAGCTCCAGCGCTACGGAACCGTGCCGCTTGGCAATTCCGGCTACCTGCTGCCGAGCAACCCGGCGAACGAGGAGCGCTTCCAGTGGCTCGCCACGGCCATTCGCAAATATGGCGGGGAGGCTTCCATCGTTCACGTGCGATCCATCGACAATATCTCGACTCCGCAACTCATCGGGCGCTTTGCGGAAGCGCGGGCGCGTGACTATCAGGAGTTGATTCGCGAACTTGAAAAGTTTTCTTCATTGCCGATCCAGAAACGGGTCATCGGCCGCCTGAGCCGGTTGCGGAGTCGGCTCCAAGAGATCGTGGAGATCGATTTCTTCGACAACCCTCTGCAGAAGCGGGTGGGAGAACTCCTCGCGCAGGCGGATGAAGCACGAGTGGCAAAGCGGACGCTGAATAGCGCTCAGGTGGACCCGAAAGACTACAAGAGCAGGCTCTGGGTGACGAGACCAAGGCCAGGTGTGGACCGCTGCGCCTCCGCTTGGCTGATTAGGAACTTCCTCGATGCGAAGGCGCGCTTTGCCTTTGCGTCGGAAGGCCAAGCACCACGGTCGGCCGTGCCCTTTGACATGTTCCACGACGGTTTCAGACATAGAGGAGACAATTGCACGTTCGAAACCCTGCAAACTGACTTCAAGATCCGCGACCGCAGAGTAAAGGTCATGTCCGAGATCATTCACGACGCCGATCTGGCCGATGAGAAATTCGGCCGCAAAGAAGGTTATGGGATCGATGAGGTACTGAAGGGCTGGGCCCGGCAAGGAATCCCGGACCAGGAGCTTCTCGACCGCGGGATGCAGATTATGGAGGGACTCTATCACTCGCTCACATGAGTGGATGGTTTGGTTGCCCGAGTTTCTGAAAGAGGAGAGCTGATCGTGTTCACGAATTGTCGCACCTACGTCCGATGGATTGCCGTCACTCTGGCTCTGTGTGTTCCAGCCGCGGGCACGGCCCTGGCGCAGTCGGGGGGAACGACAAATAGGGTGCTTACGCTTGAAGAAGCAGTGGACTTCGCTCTCAAGAATTATCCGGCGGTGCGCGCTTCGCTGGAGCGCGTGAACGCCGCCCAAGCGGGAATTGGTCTGGCACGCACGAATTACCTCCCGAGGGCCGACATGGTGTGGCAGACGAATCGCGCAACGGACAACAACATCACGGGTCTTGTTCTTCCACAATCCATCATCGCTCCGATTTCCGGGCCCGTTCCGGCGGCGACCTCCAACCAAAGCGCATGGGGAAGCGCGGCGGGACTCCTGTTTTCCTGGGAGCCCGTCGATTTTGGATACAGAGGAGCAAAGGTAGCCGCCGCGCGTGCCACTCGGGATCGAGCTACTGCGGAAGCTTCTTTGACGCGTCTCGACGTGGCGGTCGCCACAGTAAACGCCTACCTAACGGTCCTGGCTGCCCAGCGAACCGTGCGGGCTGCCCAGGCGGATGTCGAACGGCGCGATACATTCGACAAGGCTGTCCGGGTGCTGGTTGATAATCAACTCCGCGCGGGAGCGGATGCTTCCCGTGCGGATGCGGAGTTGGCTCGCGCCAGAGTCAATTTAGCCCGTGCACAGCAACAAGAGAAAATCAGCAAGGCCGCATTGGCCGATATTCTCGGATTGCCGGATACTTCGGTGGAAGTTCAAGAGAGCTTTCTCCTTGGGCCACCGCCCGACGGATCTCCACAGGCCACCCCGCTTTCCAACAATCCGATCGCGGAGGTGCAGCATGCGCGTGTGGAAGAAGCCCAGGCGCAGGTCCACATCCTGGACCGTTCCTACTATCCGAAGTTCTATCTTCAATCGTCTGTGTACGGACGCGGTAGCGGCTGGGACCCCGCGGGCAACTTCGAGGGAGGGTCGGCGGGCCTGGGCCCGGACCGTTCGAACTGGGCGGTTGGCTTAACGGTGACATTTCCAGTATTCGACATCTTCGGGATCCGCTCTCGAAAGGCGATTGAATCGGCCAATGAACACGCCGAAGCGGCTCGGTATGATCAGACGTTACAGGATCTTACGGGACAACTAAGGGAAGCGCAGGCTTCGCTCGAAGGGGCCCGGCACGTAGCCGAGAATACTCCGGTGGAATTGCAAGCGGCGCGCGCCACGGAGGACCAGGAACGAGCGCGTTACCAAGCAGCGCTGGCAACGTTGGTTGACGTCGCGGACGCACAGAGCCTGCTCGTGCAAGCGGAAACTGACGACGCTCTTGCGCGGCTCGCGGTTTGGCAGAACTTGGCTTCGGTCGCTGCCTCGCAGGGGGATTTGCAACCTTTCTTGCAGTTCCTCCATGACAAGACGCAAGGAGGCCCGTAGCCCATGTGGCTCGTTCGCCTGGCCCTAAGGCGTCCGATCACGATCATCGTCATCGTGGCGGCAATCGCACTCTCGTCGATCCTGGCGGTTCTCCGGACCCGGATCGACATATTTCCCACCCTGGACTTGCCGGTCATCTACGTCGCGCAACCTTACGGTGGTATGAGCCCACAGCAGATGGAGGGGTTCATCTCGTATTACTACGAGTACCACTTCCTGTACATCAATGGCATTGAGAGCGTAGAGGCGAAGTCCATTCAGGGTACAGCTTTGCTACGGCTTAGCTTTCATGCTGGCACGAACATGAGCGAGGCACTTGCGCAAACTGTTTCTTACGTCAATCGCGCGCACGCTTTCCAGCCTCCGGGAACCGTGTCGCCCTTTGTCATTCGTTTCGATGCTGGGACCTTACCGGTGGGCTATCTTGTCTTCTCAAGTCCATCACGCACGTTATCGGAGATACAGGACCTAGCCCTGAACCGCGTTCGTCCAGTCTTCGCAACATTGCCGGGCGTCTCGTCGCCACCTCCCTTTGGAGGCAATCAGCGCACGATCGTGATCGATGTTGATCCGCAGAAGCTGCATGCCTATGGGCTGTCACCAGACAACGTAGTGCAGGCGCTGACGACGGGCAACAGTATTCAGCCGGCCGGAAATGTTGATATTGGCCCAACCAATACCATGGTCACAACCGATTCTACCGTGACACAAATCAATGATTTGCTGGACATCCCGTTGCATCCGGGCTCGGGGGCCTCCGTCTATTTGCGCGACGTCGGCACCGTCAGGGATACCTCGGATGTTCTTGCAGGTTATGCACTGCTGAACGGCAAGCGAACCGTCTACATTCCCGTGACCAAACGGCCGGATGCTTCCACGATCACCGTTGTGAATCAAGTGCGTCAGAATATCGAACGCTTTCAGTCCCTCGTCCCGGCAGACATCAAGATCACTTATGAATTTGACCAGTCGCAGCACGTACGCGCGGCCCTTGGCTCCGTGCTGCGCGAAGGTCTAATCGGAGCTGGCCTCACCGGCCTGATGATCTTGCTTTTTCTCGGTGACTGGCGAAGTTCCCTTATCGTTGTGATCACAATTCCATTTGCTTTGCTGACAGCGGTAGTGATGCTGCGGCTCACCGGTCAGACGATCAACATTATGACTCTGGGCGGCCTGGCGCTTGCCGTCGGCGTGCTGGTCGATGAAGGCACGGTGCTCATGGAAAACATCCATGTGCATCTGGCGCAAGGAGAGAGAAAAGCGCAGGCCGTTCTCGCAGCCAGCCGCGAAGTTGCCATCCCACGCTTGTTAGCCATGCTCAGCGTGCTGGCCGTCTTCCTGCCGTCCTTCTTCATGACCGGCCCTGCACAGTCGCTCTTTGTCCCCTTGTCTTTAGCGGTTGGCTTCTCGATGGGTGCCTCGTATTTGCTTTCGAGCTCGCTGGTACCGGTGTTGGGCAACTGGATTCTAAAGGAAGAGAAGAACGAGTCGGAATACCCAAAGGAAGAACGATTTGATCGTTTTCGCAAGCGCTTCCAGGCAGCCCTGGAGCGAATGATGAAATTCCCCAAGTTGCTGCTCGGCGCCTACGCCGTTGTCGCGCTACTGATTATCGTGCTACTCGGGCCCAGATTGGCCGAGGAAATCTTTCCGTCCTCGGCATCGACTCAATTGCGTTTACGAATTGATGCGCCCGATGGCACACGCGTGGCTGTGACCGAGGCCCTGGTCCAGAAGGTGTTGGCAACAATCACGCGGGAGGCCGGGCCCGATAATCTCGATCTCACCCTTGGCTATATCGGAGCGCAGCCTTCTTCGTATCCGATCAATACGGTGTTCTTGTGGACCAACGGATCGCAACAGGCCATCATGAACGTTGGCCTGAAACCTGGGGCGAAGATTTCGCTGCGCGGCCTCGAAGAGAAGCTTCGACAAAAATTACCGCAGGAATTTCCAGATACGCATTTTTCTTTTGACCCTGGCGATCTCATCAGTCAGACCCTGAACTTCGGAGCTCCTTCGTCCGCGGAGGTCGCCATCACCGGCCCACAGTACGCCGACGTCCAGAGCTATGCCAATCGCGTTCACCAAGAATTGGTAAAGGTAAAAGAATTGCGCGACGTGGAATTCGAAGAGCCGCTTCGCTATCCAACGGTAAACGTTCACGTGGACCGGGTCCTTGCTGGACAGCTCGGCGCAACTGCGAATGATGTCGGCGCTGCGATCGTTAGTGCCACAGCATCGAGTCGCTTCGTTGCTCCCAACTATTGGCGCGATCCCAAATCCGGTGTGAGTTACCAGGTCCAGGTGCAGGTGCCTCAACCCGCGATGACTTCGGTCAAAGATATCCAAACCATTCCCGTCAACAGCAGTACCGGAACGCACCCGCTCTTGAGCCAAGTCGCCGAAATTCAGTCAACGACCGTGCCCGGAGAGTTAGACCGGCAGAATGGAATGTGGATGATCATCGCCTCAGCGAATGTCGGGAACAGCGACTTTGCGCGAGCCGCAAAGGAGATCGATAGCGCCATTGCCAAGGCAGGCCAAGCACCTCGTGGTGTTACGACCCAGGTGCGCGGCCAGGTAAGCGCCCTTAAGCAGATCTTTGCCGAGTTGGCCACCGGCCTGGCTCTGGCAGTGGTGGTAATTCTGCTCCTGCTCACCGCTAATTTTCAGTCGTTCCGCCTTGCCTTGGTCGTCATGTCCAGCGCTCCGGCTGTGCTTCTCGGAGCCATCCTGATGCTCTTGCTCACCGGCACCACCCTGAACCTGGAAAGCTTCATGGGCACCATTATGGCGATTGGCGTTGCCGTCGCGAACGCGATTCTGCTGGTTACTTTCGCTGAGCACAACCGCCGGAATGGCGCCGACCCCGTTTCTGCCGCAAGGGCGGCAGCGGCTGAGCGCTTGCGGCCCGTGCTGATGACGAGCCTGGCAATGATTGCTGGAATGATTCCCATGGCGCTCGCGATTGGTGAAGGGAGTGAAGAAACAGCTCCTCTGGGCCGCGCAGTCATAGGTGGTCTGTTCGCCGCCACGCTCGCAACCTTGTTCCTGCTACCGACCGTGTTTGGCATCGTTCAAAAGCATGCCTCCCTCAAATCGCCGTCCCTCGATCCGGAAGACCCTGACAGTCCCTTTGCCCAGAAGCTGGAGAACGCATGATGAGAACCGTTATCGTCGCCCTAACACTTTCGCTGTCCATCTTTGGCTGCAGCGGGAACCCAAAGGCCGCAGCCAGCAAAAACGCAGAAACGGATGCGCAGGCAGTGGAAGTTGTTCCCGTTGCTTCGCAGAAGCTTGAGACGGTGTTCACACTGCCAGCGCAACTCGTCCCCTTCCAGACCGTGGATATCTATCCAAGAGTGACCGGCTTCATGGACACGATTCGCGTGGATCGCGGATCTCGCGTACACAAGGGGGAACTCATTATCAGTCTGTCCGCTCCGGAACTCGTGGCCCAACGCGCGCAGGCGGAATCCGCCCTGCGCGCCGCTGAAGCTCAATTGACTACCGCCCAGGCCAAGCTCACCTCAGACAAAGGCACGTACCTGCATATCGCGTCAGCTGCCAAGACCCCCGGCGTGGTCGCGGAGAATGATGTAATGGTGGCCAGCCAGACTGCTTCCGCTGATCAAGGGCAGGTGCAGTCTGCGGAGAACAATGTGGCTGCCGCGCGGAACGCGCTGCGGAGCGTAGCGCAACTCGAATCGTATCTTAATATCTATGCGCCGTTTGACGGAATCGTCACAACGAGAAATCTGCATCCGGGAGCATTGGTCGGACCGGCGTCCGGCCAATCCGGAACGATGCCCATTGTTCAGATTGCCGATACCAATCATTTGCGGTTAATCGTGCCGGTTCCAGAAGCTTACGTGGGAGAAATACAAGTAGGCCAGCAGGTAGCATTCTCTGTTCCTGCCCATCCTGGTGAGACGTTCCATGCACCCATTGCGCGCATTTCGCATGACGTGGAACTGAATACCCGGACGATGCCCGTCGAGCTGGACGTCCATAGCATTGGTGGCCGCTTGTCGCCCGGCAGCTTCAGCAGTGTGCAATGGCCGGTCTATCGTACTGGTCCAACCATGTTTGTGCCGGTCTCCGCTGTCACCAATGATCAACAACGTACTTTCGTTGAGCGAGTACGCAATGGGAAGACGGAATGGGTGGATGTGGTCACTGGACTGAGTGTGAACGGCAATATTGAAGTCTTCGGCGACCTCAAGCCTGGAGACGAAGTCATCCGCAACGCCACAGATGCAGTTCGCCCCGGACAGCAGGTGAAGGCTGCCTCGTCGCCCAAGTCAGCCCCGGCGGGCTCGCAGGGTTCACCGAAATGATTTCTCAGCGAAAGTGTACCCGCCTGAATTTCTAATCGATAAGGAGCTCGGCATGATTGCCAGATTGCGTTTTTTCATTTTGCTCTGTGTTTGGTCACTTCCAATCGTTGTTTATGCCCAGGGAGTGACGCCCGCGACGATCGACCAGGCCTTGGGCAGGTCGGGCCAGAAGACGGGTGACGTTTACAGGGTGGGTTTTCCAAGAACGGACCTCCATGTTTCCGTCAACGGGCTCGCGATCAAGCCGGGACTGGCTCTCGGTTCGTGGGCCGCGTTCACCGGGACGGACGACAATGCCATGGTCATGGGCGATTTGGTCCTACTCGAGGAAGAACTGAATCCCGTGATGGCGCAATTGCGGTCGTCCGGTTTTGAAATTACCGCGGTACACAACCATCTTATGGAAGAAACTCCAAAGATTCTGTACTTGCACTACATGGGACATGGCCCCGTCGCACAACTGGCTGCCTCGCTGCGGGCGGCTCTCGCGGTTTCTAAAACTCCTCTCGAGAAACCCGCCGCATCCGCCGAGGAACCCGCACCGCCGGCATGGGTGAAAAGCGTCGAGGACGCTGTCGGACGCAAGGGCACCTTTAAAGGTGGAGTGCTGTCGTATGGTGTGCCGCGCGGCGATACCATCACGATGGCGGGCATGCCCATAGCGCCAGCCGCGGGTGTAGGGGAAGCCATCAATTTTCAGGCCGCCGACTCCGGCAATGTCGCTACCACCGGCGACTTCGTGCTCACCGCGGACGAGGTAAATCCTGTCATATCTGAACTCCAGGCACACCATATCTTGGTTACGGCGCTCCATAGCCACATGCTTACCGAACAGCCTAGCTTGTTTTTCATGCACTTCTGGTGCGTGGGCAGCCCGGAATCGGTGGGCGGTGGAATCGCTGCGGCCTTGAAACACGTTTCCACCAAATAGCCTTTCACGGTCTCCGGGAGGGTCTATGCGAAAAATACTGTTGTTGTTCGCCGCCTGCCTTGGCTTGGTGATGGCCCCACGGATGAATGCGCAAACGAGCGGCCCGACACTCAAGAAAGTTACGGAGCTCGATCTGCCGGGGCCGGGTGGCAAACGATTCGACTATCTGGCCATCGATACCGACGACCATTATCTATTTTCGGCCCATCTGGCGGCAGGGCAGACCTACGTCATCGATCTGCGCACGATTCAAGTAGTCGCGACGGTGACGGATACGCCCGGCGTCAAAGGGATCGAGTACGTCGTCATTCAGTCCCTTGAGCACCGGCTGGAGTTGCCCGATGATTTTTTTTGGTGCGATTTACCAAATCCAATTTTTCTCGCGACGTATGCGACATTCCGCTTGACTATCCTATCCTGGTAGGGTATCCAGTACATGTGTCTACCCAGTAGGGGTAGGGTACATGGAGCAACGCTCTCATATATGGACATGACACTAAAAGAACCGGAACCCCCAGGTAGCAGCAACCACCTGGAACTCCACGATAGGCGAGCCTAGCGTCACGCACTTCCGAACGCCCGCCCGCTCGCTCTCGCGGAACACACAAAAACACGAGCGAGTGGGATTCCCCGTAGCTGTAAAGAACCCCACCTGACAAATTGAAGAAAGACTCGCGAGACCATTCCCTGCGCGATCTGGACGGGTGTGTCTCGCCGAAGCAAGGAGGGGACCATGTTCGGATGTTCACGGAATTTCTCGAATTCTTCGACCGGTTCCGACCTGTACTGCGTTTGGGTACAGGTCCACGACAACGCACGAGACCGCCTCGTTTCGATCTGGATCGATCCCGCACGCACCGCGTTCAAATCACGACTTCAAGAAGCATCCTGTGGAATCGACGAGGCTGCTGGTCCTTTTGGACGACAGGAGGAAACCGATGTGGACCGGCTTGATGCGGAAGATCTGCATAACGTTCTTCCGTTTTGCAGATGAGAAATGCGGGAGTGCGCGGAGGGAACAATGCTTTGGCATCACTTTGCAATTCGATTGGGTCTAGCGCTGGTACTCGGGGCCTTTATCGGAGCCGAACGCCAATGGCGGCAGCGCATGGCCGGGCTTCGGACAAACGCCTTGGTGGCGGCGGGCGCGGCCATGTTTGTCATGCTCTCGGCCCTTGCCGCACGCCCGGACGATAGCTTCCGCATCGCAGGACAAGTTGTTTCGGGGATCGGCTTCCTGGGTGCCGGGGTAATCCTGCGCAACGGGTTGAACATCACGGGACTCAATACGGCCGCAACACTGTGGTGTTCGGCGGCGATTGGAACGCTGGCTGGCTATGGGATGTACGGATCCGCGATCACCGGTGCAGTTGCCGTTATCGCCGCGAATGTGTGTCTGCGGCCCATCGGCAAGGCCCTCAACCGCGGAATGGGCACGGTCGATGCGGACATTACCTATCTGTTTCGAATCACCGCCCGGACAGATCAGGAAGCTCACTTGCGTGCGCTCTTGCTTCATTCGCTAGGCGGGCAACCTTTGCTGCTCAAGTCGCTGAAGAGCGAGGACGTGGACCACACCGACAAGGTCGAGGTGCAAGCCATTCTGACAAGCACCGGCAGGCAGAACTCGCTTCTCGAACAAATTGTCAGCCGCCTGAGTCTGGAGCCTGGCGTCAGCGGAGTTAGCTGGGAGATCGTGGCCGAACATGACTAACAAGAGGAGGAAAAGCCTTGGACCTGCATTTGAACAATGACGACAAGCCTGGTCCTAGATGTGAAATGCCGTTTGTCGTCCGTAACCACCGGTCGCTACCAATTCGCAAGTAAAAAAAAGGAGAGCATGCGCGCGGGCGCCGGGCATGGCCTTGACGCGGGGTGGGACAATGCGGACGGAGAGTAGGTATGATCTCTTTCATCATCGGCTTCGGGATTGCCGCTCTCTTCTTTCTCCCGCTCGCAGAGTCAATCGCCAACGCCGCCCAGCGCCGTCGCTAACGGCCCCGAAATATGCCTTGTGGGTGAAGCGAGCCGGCTAGTAAAATCACTAGTTAACGCCAATACGAGGCTGCTACATGCTCGAACACGATCTCGAATATCGCCGCCAAGTTGCCCTTTGGCTCGTGGGGTGCTTTCGTGGGAAACCAGACTGCTCTTCATTCACTTTGAATGTCTGTTATCTCGATCGGTGATTCCGCATGATTCGTCCTTGGCGACTCAAGGCAACTGGCAGGAGCTATAACATGACATTCACAACGCCAGAAAATCAGGTTGCAGTGTATGGAACCAAGCTTTTGGTAAAGTCAGCGTTTTCGTTGGTTCTCTGCATCAGCACCGCTGTCTGCGCAAAGGCTCAAAATGCTCAGCCAAACAGCACTGCCGAATCCGGGACGAGCACCACGCAGACTTCCGTAGATGACACCAGCCCTGTGCGGACGTTGGACAGCCATGTGAAGTCCGGGAACCGCACCGTGGATAAACGGAGGGTGGAACTGCTTGGGCCTGATGGGCAGTTCCAGCCCGATTCCGACACCGAGAAGGAGACTGTTCAAGTAGATGCGGCAACGATGCGCACAACGGTGCGTACCTACACGTGGGACGCAAATGGACAAAGGAAACTGGCGCAGGTAACGGAAGAGGAAGCACGAACCTCAGCAAGCGGCGACGTTCAGCTGATAAGCACGACCTCGAGTTCTGATTTGAATGGAAATCTTCAGGTTGTGCAACGCGAGGTCGCAAATACAAAAAAGACAAGCCCAGACGCGCAGGAGACAAAAACCACGGTTTACCTCGCGGACGGCAACCGCGGCTTCACGGCGTCCCGGCAAACGCAGGAATTGCAAAAGCGAAGCGCTGACCAGAAAGTCGAACTAAAGAAGACAACGCTGCTCCCGGATGGCAACGGCAACTGGGAAGTAGGCGAAGTAACAAAAAAATCAATCCAGGAAGACGGCAAAAAGCAGATCACCGAAGAGCAGGTTTCGCGTCCCGATTCGGACGGCAACCTTTCCGAGTTTTCACGCACCGTTGGCGAGGAGACTGAAACGAGCAGCGGAGAAAGAAGCAACACCGTCGATACCTATTCTACGATCGTTCCTGGAGTAACTGGCGACGGCAGGCTGCACCTGAACCAGCGAGTCACGACCGTCGAGAAAAAAGATTCAGGTGGAAAGATAACCGAGCAGCGGGTCGAGGAGCTCAATCCGGGTGACCCGCACGCCGGTCTGCAAGTAAGCTCAAAAACTAAGTATACAGTGCAGTATGGTGCCTCCGGTACGCAGCAGACGAAGACCGTTCAAGCGCGGGACGCCAATGGCGCTTTTAATGTGATCTCGCTCGAGACGCGGAAATCAGACCAAGTTCCTGCCGCGCGAGAACAGACAGCACCCTCAGATAAACCTCAATAGTGCGCGCTGTCACTGGTCTAACTGCTTCTCATCCCCCTTGACTGCCCGTTCGACGATGTCTTGCTTTGCGCGCAAACGCGCAGGACGACCGGATTCCCCCGCTCAAGAATTGGGAGACCCGGGGCCGCCAGAGAAACACACTGATTGGGAAAGGAATCGGCATAGACGTGAAAAGCCTTTTCCCATGCGCCTAAATATCGCGGCCTGACACCACGAAATCGACCGCATTCTTCTTGCAGCCTGCGGAAAAACTCAAAAATATGTCATTCCGAACCCCGTTCGGTTTTTGAACGGGGTGAGGAATCTGCTTTTTCCTTGGTTTTCTTGCGAACAGCAGATCCCTCACCAGCAAACGACGCGGGTTCGGGATGACAAATCCGACTTTTTCCGCAGACGGCTTGGGCTTAGGAAAGATGCTTCCGCCTCGACTTAACTTCCGGCGGACCTGGACTTTTTAGCTATCTTTTCGTCGTTTTTCTTACGTATCGCCGCTAATTCTGGCTGGTTAATAACTTCCAGGATCTTGTGGGCTGGAACGATGATCGACATGCCGGAGATCATTTTTTCGGTGTACTGCGCACTCTGTCCTTCTATCGCCGCCTTAGATACTGCCCACCGCCCGTGCAGCAGGCCCAAAAATAGCATATCTGTATCACCATTGAATGGAACAGGCGGTTTTTCCTCGCCCCCATCCTTTTGCGCTGCGTTGAAGTAATCAGCTGGTCGCACCCATACGGGAGAGCCGCTTAACCCTTCGATTTCGGCGACGTACGCTTCCATGGGCTCAAAGTTCTTCACAGGAATTCGCAGGGTCGGCAGCATAGCCAGATGGCCGGTTCTGACAATGGGCAGGTGGCGATCTTCGTCGGAAAATCGCGTGAACACGCCGATCGCGGTAATCTCGTCGCCAACTCCAATCGAGGCCTTACGCATTCTCTCGCCCGAGGTGAAGAGATGCTCAGGAACTGGTTCAAGATCCAGCAGATCCCGCTGCGCCGATGCAAACGGTGTTACCGCAACATCAACGGCACTGGCCTCCGTGGGGTGAGCATACCAATGGACACTGTCTTCTTCGAGTATTGCCTTACTGCCGTCCCTGTAGCTAAATCCCAAGAGGATCGGGCAGCACTCCATCCTTTTGGCAAGGTGTTTGGCGGTCACAACATATAAGTGCGAATTGCCGTGGGCGCCAGGCACGGCAACCACGAATCCGGAACCTGCATAGTGAGGCGTTTCCCTCTTGAAGCCTAAGAGGCAGGGGCTGTGTAGGATCCTGTCTGGTAGTCGCATATCGAGTTCTCCTACACGGTCATTGTAGTCCAATAAGCTCGGCTTTTCGCTCATCGGAAACCGAGTCTTCGACTTTCGATCACTGTTAAGGCGACTGACATGCTCGATTTATGCGGATTTGGCCGGGTCTTCAAGCCTAGCTACCTCGAATCCGGCAATGGGCTAGCGCACCGTTGGCTTTCCTGGTTTTTGAGTTGGAGGCCGCTCCTCAGATCCTACCGTTCCGCCCCGAACTGTCATTTATGACAGTAGGAAATCGACACGCAGCTAGTATGTTCAAGAAGGAGCCATACAGCTTTGATGAATTGGACCATTCTTGGTTCTGAGAATCGTCGTCGGAAGCCCCTACTGGTGGTGGGGATGCTATCGCTGCTGATGGCGTTTCCAGTGTCAGCCAAACTCGCTACCGATTTCGATCCCAATCTTGATTTTTCGAAGTACAAAACCTTTGCCTATATCGGCGGAGTGGAATCTCTCGTCATGCGGCAGTTGAACCCGGATCTGCTGAATAATCGGATCCACCGCGCAGTGGTGCGTGAATTGACGGCCAAAGGACTTCGCGAAGTACAGCCTGAAGAAAATGCGGACCTGGTGGTGCGCTACTGGGTTGAGGCCGAGTCAAACGCGCAGGTGGCCGGCCAAACCCTTTATGGCACCTATGGCTCCTACTACTATGGCTATTGGAATGTCATGTACACCGAGATGAGTACGCAAGTGACCCACGAGGGCACGCTTGGCATTGAGCTGATAGATGCGAGAGGGCGGGATCTTGCGTGGCGCCTGTTTGTGAGTGAGAGGATCATCCACAACGATCCTGACAAGATCTGGAAGACGGCAGACAGCAACATAGTAAAAGCGTTCAAACTTTATCCGCCAACAGCAAAGGCCATCGAAGAAAAGAAGGCAGAGCGAGCCAAAATAGACGCCGCCAAAAAACCTCCACAACGTTAGTGGTTACCCTCGACTCCTGACTGACGGGTTCCAATAATTGCTCAAGTCCTGATCAACGCCGTTACCGTCCATGTGAATTTCAAGTTTCCGATTAGCTGACTACACCAGGCAAGTGGACTGAGACAGTCGCGATTTCGGACAATGGGCCTTTGACTCTGATTACTTCCGGCTTGTCCGTGACTCGGGAGGAAGTCGCCGCACCTCGATTTTCTGCCAGCCTTGAAAACTCACGGAATAGTGATCCGGTACAGGTTCCGCTGGATCGTGCCGCGATAAAATGCATAGACGTCTGGAGACGGACCGGGTACCACCCCTGATTCATCGATCCGGCGCACTCCGGGCAGCCGGGCAATTTCCTCATCGGAATGAAATCCTCCCGCCGGGATCTGCGGTAGAGCCTCGCCTGGTGCCACCGGAACGATAAAGGTCGGGCCTCCAAATAAATGGGAAATAAATGAAGAGCGGCCATCAAGCGACCAATTCAAGAACAGGTCGAAGGAGACCCCCAGAGGGATGGAAGGTCCGCCATTCAACGGGAAGACCTGATTTGCCGGCCGTCCGCTGCCGGAAAGCGGAGCCCAAGCCACGACCCATCGCCCATCTGGAGAGGCACTGATCAGAAAGAACACCGGCTCCTCAAGCGCCTTCCGCAATCCGGTGCCGTCCTGGTGAACGCGGTAAACAAACGCAGTCGTCCCTTCTAAGCGGCAAAACAAAATATCGCCGCCCGGCCCAAATCGGGGACGCGCGCCCTCCACATTCGGGATCTGCACGGGAGGAGAGCCGCGGTCCGTCGTCCACATCACAACTTGCTGGCCATCAGCGGAGATATCATAGTCGAGCGCCGGAAAGCCACCCGATACGGGCCCGGAACGGCCCGATTCCAGGTCCGCTATCCGTAGTTCCCCGGGCTTTCTGTACCACATGAACTCTTTTGTAGCCTCTTTTACAATCAGGTAGCAGAGCTTTTTACCATCCGGTGTGAACTTCGGCTTAGTGCCGTTGCCCTCTAACGAAATCTGACGCTCCCCCTTCGCGTCGTGAACCCACAGCAAAGTGTTCTGGAGCGCCACCGCCGTGACGAAGGAGCGGCCATCGGGCGCCATGGCTATGCCTTCCTCCTCGGTGGGCCCGGAAGTGATCTGTTCCGGCTGGCCATCCGGAAAACGCTGCCGCCAGATGTGATTGAGCCCACCTGGATCGGCGGTGAAATACATCCATTTGCCATCAGGCGACCAAGCCGCGACCGTACAACCGCCCCCCAGAGGGCCTACATGCCGGCCCGGGGTGCTGCCATCCCTAGGAGCTAGGCGGCAGGGCAGCCAGAAGTGGTCCTGGTCCATTTCTACCACCAGCATCCATTTCCCATCAGGGGACAAGTACGAGTGGTGCGCCATCGCCGGTTCGGCTTCCGGCAGGTAAACATCACGCGCTCCGATGCGGCTCTCCTCGGCCGCCACGATCCCCATGTGGACCCCCATCTTGAACTCCGAAAACAACACCTGCTGCGGACCAGTCCAGACGAGCCCAGAAGCGTTTCGCAGCATTAGTTGCGGCTCGCCGCCGAGCGCGGGAATCACCCAGGTGTCCCAGTGAAACTGCGGGTCCACGGTGGTATAGGCAATGCGCGTACCGTCGAGTGAAAATGTCGGGCTGCTTTTAAATGCGTCGTCGTGTGTCAATTGTACCGGCTCACCGTTGGGAAGGATTTTGCCGTAAACCTGCCCCCCCGCGAATAAACGCCAGCATCCGGCCATCCGGCGAAAGCGCAGGCTCGCCCACTGAGTCGGGAAATTGCGTGAGCTGCACCCACTGCGAGCGGTCAGGCGGACCGCGCTTGACACGCCACAAGACTCCCGCAGCGAGAGCAACGGCCACCACAGCGCAAAGCGCCAGATACCAACGCCAATGCTTTCCGGATGTACCAGCGCGCCCACTGCCTGTGGTGTCCGGGAGAGTACCGACAGGTTGGGCGACCAACTCGGGTGAAGTCGCATTCTCGCCGGCCATCACCGATGCGCTCGTCGTCCGGTTCGCAGCCAACTTCTCAACCGGCGCGATGAAACGATAACCCCGGCGAGCCAGTGTTTCGACAAACCGCGGGCCCTCTGCCGAATCTCCTAGAGCATCGCGCAACCTCTTGATCGCGGCATTAAGGCCATGGTCAAAATCGACGAAGGTGTCCGCCGGCCAGAGCTTCTCTCGCAGTTCCTCACGCGTGATCAGCACGCCGGGCTTTTCCACGAGTGCAAGAAGGACCTGGAGCGGTTGGTCTTGCAGCCTTATCCGCAAACCGTTTTTCCGGAGTTCGCCGGCGTGCAGGTCCACCTCAAATGTTCCGAAGCGAATGACTTGATTGACCCCGGAATCGCGCACTTTAGGGTCTCCAATTATCCACAAGATACTACAAGTGAAGGAATCTGTTACATAAGAGGTCCACAAATCTCCTCGCCTGTCTCCCAAACCCGCTGGTCCCAACCGCCCTAGCTCGTTACTTCCATTTACTCACCGTTTCTTTCCACAACTCCAACACTGCGTCGTCCATCATCGGTGCACAGCGGACCCGATAATTCTCAACGTATCGGCTACACGGAAGTTATCCCGCAACCGCGTTCGAGAAGTAATCGAAGCGAACCTTCGCGGCACTTGGTCGATAAACACGCTTACCGGAAGAGTGGAATCGGACCAATTCTCAATGTCGGGTTACGCGACTCACCGTGAGTTGGCAACTTTTGTAATCACCAAGAAGTTGTTGCTGGCGCAGATTTCGCTTTCCTGATTGATTTCTTGGGACGTTTCTTTTTATTTACCGGAAGACCTGGGCTCCCGGGTTTGAGGTGGTTTGACCACGCTAGTAATCTCTTGTTTTTCTCTCATTCAATTCCTTCGGCGAGGACACGGTTATCGCCTTCAACATCCTCACTCACCGCGCTGGCCGCTTATCATGGGACACGGCAAGCCTAAGCGGACCCCGCTTTGCGTCGATTGGGCCGGAAAATCGCTTTTATTTCTTTTCCAACAAGACTTCCGTGGACTTGATCACCGCCGAAACCGTGTCGCCAACCTTGAGGTTCATCTCTTCGGCGCTTCGTCGGGTAATTACACTTTCGATGAGGTTGTCTCCCACACGGACAACGACGTGAGCCATAACTCCGCCGAGTTGGAGCTCTGTAATTTTTCCTTCGAGCCTGTTGCGAGCAGATAGTGTCATATGCCGTAGCATAACCGTCTGCTCTCGTCTCCGTCCACACGTTTTGGGTCAAGGCCTGATTTAACGCAGCGGCAACCGGAAACTGATGATCAACTACCCTAAGGTTCGAAGGGTGCGCTTCCGCTTGGCAAAGTGTCAAAATTTAAGTATTTCCAAACCCGCCTCGCGGCACAAGAGCGATCGCTTGCCAAATGAACATCGAGCTGCATTCGAACTTGTATTCGAGCTCATTCGAGCTATGGGTCCGGGACGAGCGGGGCGCCGGGCGGCGTGTAGGGTTCGAGGTAGGTGTTGTCTGTGTCGGGAGTCACGAGCCAGATTTTGCGATCTTTGAAATAGGTCAGGAGCTTGGCGTCCTGTTCGGGATTGATTTCTCTTGCCCATAAGACTTTTGCGTCGTCGATTTCCGCGCCGTTGAAGACCCATTCGTCATGGATGTTGTGATCTTCCGTATAGCGCACGATGATCAGATGTTTGCCTGGCGTTTGCTTCAATTTGTTGGCAATCACTGCCCGGCTGGGATCGCCTTGGCAGGTCCAAAAGAGCGGATCGCAGATATGGCGGACGACGTGGATTCCCGTGCCGACAAACAAGGACAGAACAATGGCTCGCGACAATGCCAGGCCGATCGGGCGCGTGCCGATACGCATCGTACGCAAATGGCGGATGGTTTGTACCACAAGCAGATAAAGCACGCAGGTGATCGGCGCGGCATAGTGAGCGTTGGACCAAATGACGATGAAAACGCCGGCCACTCCAATGACCGCGATGATCCACGGCAGACGCATTTTTCGATCGCGCAATACGAACGGCAGCGCTGGAAGAGCCAGCAACAAGCCCGGCCAGAAATAGGTGACGCCGCCGCGAAATAGTTTTTCCCACGAGACGCGAAAAATATCAGCGCGGGTCTGGTGATAGTTTTCACGCTCCCAGCCGTTATAGAAATCCTCGAACTGCTGATTGCGATAGTGCATTTCGGGCTTCGGCTGTTCCCACAGAAAAAGCGGCGCGGTGTGATACGTGCGTGTATTGAGCACATGCGGCATCAGGAGCGCGTTACCGGTTAAACGCCAGTTGTAGTAGCCCATCCACGCGGCGGTAAGAACCACAACGGTGGCGAGAGGAATGACAACTTTTGTGAGGCGAACACGCAGCACGTCCTTTGATTTGGTTCTGCCGATCAGCCACCACAAGAGCCACACGGCGACGGGAACACAAAAAAGAGATCCTTCGTATGGGCGGCTGTTCGCGAGAATGGCAATTCCTAATCCAAGCAGAAGCGCATCCCGAATACGCGCGCGCTTGACAATTCTCGCGGCAGCACCCAGGACCAGCGCGCCGCCGATGGCGGCGACTGCGCCTCCCCAGTAGCTGTTCATCCAGTAGCTCGCGACTCCCAACTTGAGGGCGACGATCGCTGCACCGAGAAAGGCCCAGCGCGAGGGGAGCCAGGCCTGCAGCATCCACAGGATCGCGGCGCACATGGCAGCATTGCTTAGCAAAACGCCGATCCAGGGATCTCCCAGGATTTGCCCGATCGCCAACGCGGCACCTTGCGCGGGCGGATACATCGAGGAGTAGGTGGGAAACCAGTTCACGTGGAATGTCTCGAAGCTGATCCACATCGGATGCGTAGGATTTGTCAGTCGCCCATGAGCGAAAGTGTCGGAGAGGAGCAGGTAGCTGAACTCGTCGTGAATTCCGGGGACCGGAACGTGGAGGAATGGGAGCGCTAGGAGACGAATGGCGATCACCGCGAGGAACAGGGCAACGATTGCGACACCACGGCGCTCGGAGAGACTCGCGAGTGTGCGCTCCACGCGGTCGAACAGGGTTTGTGCGGCGCGCGGAAACAGCAGCGCGACCACGCCCAGCGCGAAGGCAATGCGGAATGAAACTGCGAGGACGTGGAGAGTTCGGAGAGTTGTCGCGTCAGCAAGTCCGGTCATGAACGAGGAATTGTAGGCTGTTTTTGGCCGGTTAATGGCGAGAATTTCTGCAGGCAAGTTGGGGAAAGATTTGGCTGCTTTAATTTGCGTTGAGGTCAACGCTCGCTGATCGAATTTTTGCTAGGCGGTGCGCTTAGGGTGCATTTGCATTTTGACACAGACAAAAGTGTCTGTGCTACGGCTCGACTTCGAGCTCGGTGGCTTGGCTTTCCCTGGGTCTTGGCGCGGCTGCTTTGGGTGCGCGAGGATTGTCGATGAAGTCGGCGAGTTCCAGGCGCATGTTGCCGGGATTGGTCGAAAAGGCCATGCCGGTCTCGAAATCGATGACGCCGTCGCGGATGAATTTTTCGATGACGCCGTCGAAGTGCTGCATGCCTTCGGTGTCACCGTCGCGCATGGCGTCGAGGAGCGTCTTGCCTTCACCTTCACCCTTCTCAACGTATTCACGGGTGCGCATGGTGGCTTTGAGAATTTCGATGGCGGCGATGCGCCCTTTGCCGTCTTTTTTGGGCATCAAGCGCTGCGAAATGATGTAGCGGAAGGCTTTTCCTAATCTCGTGCGGATGCCTTGCTGATCGCTCTGCGGAAAGACACCGATGATGCGTTCGACGGTTTTGGAGGCGTCGATGGTGTGCAGGGTGGACATCACCAGGTGGCCGGTTTCCGCGGCTTCGAGGGCGATCTCAATGGTTTCGCGATCGCGCATTTCGCCTACGAGAATGACTTTGGGAGCCTGGCGAAGCGCGGCGCGCAGGGCCAGGGCGAAGGTCGGAGTGTCGCTGTGGAGTTCGCGCTGGTGGATCGTGGACCTTTTGTGGCGGTGCAAAAATTCGATGGGGTCTTCGATGGTCAGGATGTGGAAGGCCTTGTCTTCGTTCATCTTGTCGATGATGGCGGCGAGCGTGGAGGATTTTCCAGATCCGGTGGGGCCGGTGACCAGGACGACGCCGTTACGGAGGTGCACGATATCTTCGAGTTGCGGCGGAAGGTTTAACTGCTGAAAACCGGGAATAACCATGGGAATCACGCGCATGACGATCGCGTAGGTGCCGCGCTGGCGGAAGATATTGACGCGGAAGCGGGCGACGCCGGGGAGTCCGTAGGAGAGATCGGCGGAGCCATCCTCCTCGAGTTTGCGGATGGGATGATCGTTCTTGCCGATGATGTCGTAGGCGATGAAGCGGGTGTCATCCGGGCTCAGGGATTCCAGACCCTTGAACTTCAACTCGACGAGTTCACCGCTGACTTCGATCTGCGGAGCGCGTCCAGGCGAGAAAATCAGGTCGCTGACGTGGCCGTTGGACTTGAGCATCGCGGTGATGAGCTGGGCCGTGTGAATGGTGCGTTGAGAAGCGGGTGCTTGAGAAACGGGTGCCTCAGATGGTGGTGCCTGCGGAGTTGTTGCCATGGGTTCTTGTGTTTCTCCGTTTGGTTCGACTCGAAATTGGCTGGGTCGCCTGGAGAGGGCCGATTCGAGTGGCCGTCCGACAAAATCAGTGTAGTCGAGGCGGAGGCAGAGTTTGCGTAAAGTGTTCGGAGTTGGCGCGAGAAGATTACCCGTTACTGAAAGGCGGCCATCCGCTCGTTATATCTTTAGCACTCCCCTCCTCTATGTTTTTTGTAAGTGTTCATTCTAGAGGGAGTTAAAGTCATTTGTTTTGATAGACTTTTGCAAGTGTTCATTCCAGGCAAGTTATCGTCGTATGACGCTACAGACGGACAAAAGACACGCACCTCTCCGCATCAATTAGACGGGAGTGTAGCGTATGATCACCAGAATGTCAAGTCCCTATTTGGTTCATATGGCTAGTCGTGCTTTACGGAGGCGTCGATGAAGGCGGCGATGTTGGCTTTCAGCTTGGCTAGATCATCGTCGCGCAGGTACATCATGTGTCCGGCGTCGTAATACTGCAGATGAATGTTTTTCTGGAGCTTTTCGGGCAAACCGAGATGGTCCATGGTGTATTCGGTGGCGAAGAATGGGGTGGCCAGATCATACAAGCCGTTTTCGACTTCGACTTGCAGGTGCGGATTGGTGAGCAGGGCTTGAATGAGGTCGCCTTCGACATTGGGGGAGCCGGGGAAACCGAAATTCTCCCCTCCTTTGTGTTTCCAGTCCCAGGCGGGTTCGGCCTCTTCGGAAATGGTGAGATATTTTCTGTCCTGCAGACTGAATTTGAGTTCGTCGCGCAGGTAGTTGTTGAAGGCGGCGGTGTAGGCTCCGGTGATGGCGTCGGATTGAGGATCGGACTGTGCGTATTCGCCGAGCAGATCGTAGGTGAAGCCGGAGAAGCGGGCGTCGAGCCGGCCGGTCGTGAGTCCGCGACTACGCTGGAGTTCCAGCATGAATTGGGGGAGGTTGACGCGAAGGTTTGCTTTGATGAGGTAGTCTTCGCTCAAGCCGGTGAAGTGCGAGACTTTTTTGGCGATGTCGGCTTTCTCGGCGGGGCTGAGCCTGGAACCTTTTTGGAGCGCAGCGGCGTACTCGGTGACGGCGAACTCGCGGGTTTCCTCGATCAGAGTGTGGACATTGTCCGGGCGATTGGGAAGAACCTTGTGATACCAGGAGGTTGCGGCGTAGCTGGGCAGGTAAAAGATGTAGGGCTGATCGTCGCCGGGGCTGAAGGAAATGGTGCCGAGATCGAGGACCGAAGAGATGAGCACAATGCCGTTGAAATACATGCCGTTGTGGTTCTGGAGGTAGTTCGAGAGGGCGGCCGAGCGGAAGGTGCCGTAGCTTTCGCCGATGAGGAATTTGGGGGAGTTCCAGCGGTCGGTACGGCTGACGTAGATGGTGATGAATTCGGCGAGAGATTTGACGTCGGAATCGACGCCCCAGAATTCCTTGTTCTCGGCTTTGCCGACGGCGTGGCTGAAGCCGGTGCCGACGGGGTCGATGAAGACCAGGTCGGTTTTGTCGAGCAAAGAGCTGACGTTGTCGGCGAGTTTGTAGGGCGGAGGCGGAGTGGGCTCGGCGTTGGCGGTGACCACACGCTTAGGACCGAACGCGCCCATATGCAGCCAGACGGAGGCGGAGCCAGGGCCGCCATTGTAAACGAAGGAAATGGGGCGCTGGGAGGTGTCCTTTGCGTCGGTGCGGGTGTAGGCGGTGTAGTAGATCAGAGCGGTGGGCTCTTCCTTTTCATTTTTGAGCAGGATGGTGGCGGCGGTGGCTTTGTAGGGGATGGATTGGCCGCCGATTTTTGCGGTGTGATCCGTGACGGAGGATTCTTCCTTGGGAGGCGGCGGGGTGGGCTCGGCGGGCTTTTCCTTTTCGACCGTTTTGGTTTCTTTTTCGTGCGTTTCCTGGGCGCGGAGGTTCGGCGGCGCTATGGGAATCAGAAACAGACTGGTCAGAAAGATAGTGCGCGAGACTTTGGTCATGCGGGGCTCCCGTGTGAATGTGTGTTAGCGGGCGCGATTCTAACAGAGCGCGAACGCGAGTCAAAGTTTTGGAGATTCGGGTCGTGGGTCAGTTTCCGATGAGCGCTGCCAGCTCAACCGGTCGATGCAACACTTGCTTGGAGTTTACTCGCTGGAGTTGTCGGTCCCTCGCGGGAAGTATTGCCGCAGGAGCAGATTGGTGTTTTCGTTCGTGCCACGCTGCCAGGGACTTTGTGGATCACAGAAGTAGACCTGCACATCGGTAGCTACCGT
>Ga0185299_10001965_pt1 | contig 34583 bp, 29 predicted proteins | sample PaiPotPPA55metaG_FD_128002 | JGI IMG/M metagenome (GOLD analysis project Ga0185299, IMG submission 128002) | Iron sulfur acid spring bacterial and archeal communities from Banff, Canada, to study Microbial Dark Matter (Phase II) - Paint Pots PPA... ...
CGCAGCGTAAATTTTTACCCTTGAGGTTGGGTCGCTCTCCTCGCCTGGCAGGCGTAGCCCTACCAGGGTTCTGTCGGGGGTGCAACAGGCGAATGTCATATTCAGCATCCACGGGCCCTGCCGCCTGTTGCGCCCCCGGCAGGTTCCTGGTCGCCTCCGGTGCCAGGCGAGGAGAGCGACCCAACCGGCGACAGCCACCACGAATGAAACCCCACCACGCGCGAACCCCGGCCGGACCGACACCCCCCGATGCTCTCTGAGCCGGTCCGCCGGAGGCGCCGTTGACGTTGACCTGCCTCACCACGAACACGACGCAGGGAGCCGACGCCACGTCAGACACAGGCCACAGTGCGCGTGGAGGACGACCGGAGGGAGGACGACGCAGTCCCCGTGGGAGCGCAGCGAGTAGGGCCAGGGTTGAGAGGGCGGGCGGTGGGCTAACCCAGCGCAGCGACACCTAGCGCAGCGCGGCCCGAACGAGGAGCGCCAGCGACGTAGGCAGGGCCCACCACAAACCGAACCCGAACCATGACCACCTCCGCAGCACGAGGCCCGACTTCTCTACACTGGCGATGGCCCTGCGTCCGACGAATACGAATAAGGGGAGAGCGTGGCCGAGGAGATACGCGTCGGCACGCCGACCGAGGTCAGGGCTCTGCTTGAGCGCGCGGCGGGCACGCGGGCGGCGATCGGGGAGCTGGGGGAGGGCGAGGAGCGGCTGCACGACGCCGTTCGGGTTGCGTATCAGGCCTCTCATGCGGCGGCGGTGCGGGGGCGGCTGCTTGCCATACCGATCGACCGGCTTAGGGATGTGACCGGGGCTCGGCTGCCGGTGACGCGGCTGGAGGAGGCCGGGTATCGGACGGTCGCGGATCTGGTGGACGCTACGCCCGAGGTTCTGCGGCAGGTGCCGGGGATCGGGGCTACCGGGGTTGAGCGGACCGTGGACGCCGCGCGGCGCATTGCGGAGGCGGCGGCGCAGAACACTGGTGTTACCGCGGACATGGATTTGCGTGGGCCGGACGCTACGGCCCTGCTCACCTCCCTCTACCGGGCTCGGGTCGCGGACCGGGTGCTTGAGCGGGTGCGGGAGCCGGCGGCGCGGATCGGCGGGGCTCTGGCTCAGCTCGCGGATACGGCGCGGCCGCTTGGGGGCCGGGTGCGCAGGCTGTTCTTGCGGCAGGCTCGGCGCGAGCATGCGGTTCAGGCCGTCACCGAGCTCGACGCGTTGTTCTCGGACCCCAAGACGGTCCGCGAGCTGGAGCGGATCTCCGCCGCGAATCAGCGGTTGCGGGCCAAGCCCCCGCGACCGGCCACGGCGCGCAACGACTTCGAGAAGCACTCGGCGGACTATTTCAGCACCCTGAGCCGTATCGTCGGGGGCCGGGAGCGGCCCGAGGCGACGCGCGGCTTCCTGACCGACGATCTGGCCTCGCGGGTCTCCGCCCAGCAGCTCGACGAGACCCACCTGAAGGTCTCCCTGCGCGGCTACCAGGCCTTCGGCGCACGCTTCGCCCTCGCCCAGCGTCGCGTCGTGCTCGGCGACGAGATGGGCTGCGGCAAGACCGTCGAGGCGATCGCCGCGCTGGCGCACCTGCGGGCCGAGGGCGCCCGGCACTTTCTGGTGATCTGCCCGGCCAGCGTGCTGGTCAACTGGATGCGCGAGATCGCGTCGCACAGTTCGCTGCGGCCCCACCGGCTGCACGGCGCCGAGCGGCACGCGAGTACGCGCGCCTGGGTCAGGGGCGGCGGGGTGGGCGTCACCACGTTCGAAGCGTTGCAGGGCCTTGATCTGCCGCCGGGGCTCGAGGTCAGCATGCTCGTCGTCGACGAGGCGCATTACGTGAAGAACCCTGACACCCTCCGCTCCTCGGCGGTGCGGGCCTGGACGGACCGGGTCGAGCGGGTGCTGTTCCTGACCGGCACGCCGATGGAGAACCGGGTCGAGGAGTTCCGGAACCTGGTCGGCTACCTCCAGCCCGACCTCGTCAGCTCGATCGGCGAGATTGACGCGGTGGCCGGGTCCGAGGCGTTTCGCCGGGCGGTGGGTCCGGCCTACCTCCGCCGCAATCAGGAGGACGTGCTCACTGAGTTGCCCGAGCTGATGCAGGTCGACGAGTGGGACGACCTCGGCCCCGAGGACGAGGAGGCCTATCGTGACGCTGTGGCGGCCCGCAGTTTCATGGCGATGCGCCGCGCCGCGTACTCCTCGGCCGATCCGACTACCTGCGCCAAGCTGCGCCGCCTCGTCGAGATCGCCGACGAGGCAGGGGAGAACGGCCGCAAGGTGGTGGTGTTCTCCTACTTTCGCGACGTCCTCGATCTCGTGTGCCGCACGCTCGGGGAACGCGCGGTGGGCCCGCTCACCGGCGCCGTGCCCCCGTCCCGCAGGCAGGAGATGGTCGACGCGTTCGCCGCGACGAAGGGGCACGCGGTCCTGGTCAGCCAGATCCAGGCCGGCGGGGTCGGCCTCAACATGCAGGCCGCGTCCGTGGTCATCCTCTGCGAGCCGCAGGTCAAGCCGACGCTGGAGACGCAGGCGATCGCGCGGGCGCACCGGATGGGCCAGATCCGCCGCGTGCAGGTGCACCGGCTGCTGGCCACCGACAGTGTTGACCAGCGCATGCTGGAGATTCTGGAGACCAAGAAAGAGCTCTTCGACGCGTATGCGCGCCGCAGCGACACCGCCGAGACGATGCCCGAGGCACTGGATGTCGCCGATGATGTCGCTGGGCCTGCCTTGGCCCGCAAGGTTATCGCCGCCGAACGGGAACGGCTGGGCCTGAAAGCCTGAACGGTTAGCACGGTCAGGTCAAGCCGCCGCGCCAGCCGGTCAGCGGGGTCGCTGGCGCGGGCACCCGCGCACAGTCAGGGCCCGGACCGGTATAACTGGTTGCTTCCGACTGTCGTCGGCTGTTTGGACGACTGGCCAAGGGTGACCGGGTAACCCGGGGGAACATTGAGACGGGCCTTGGCCCTCGCGGAAAGGAACGGCCGGTGACGGCTACGGAAGAGGCGCGGCTGATAGCCGGTCGGTACCTGCTGATTGCGGAGGTGGGCCGCGGCGCCATGGGCGTGGTGTGGCGGGGCCGGGACGAGCGGCTGGGCCGCACGGTGGCCGTCAAGGAGCTGCGGCCGGGTGTGGGCATGAGCGGCACTCAGGTGCGGCACTCCTACCTCAGAGCACGCCGCGAGGCCCGCATCGCCGCCAGCCTGCAGCACCCCAACGCGGTCGCCGTCTACGACGTGGCGGACCACGACGAGCGACCGTATCTGATCATGGAGTACGTTCCGTCCCACAGCCTCGCCGAAGTCCTCGTGGAGCGCACGGTCCTCGACCCCCTCGAAGCCGTCGAGATCGGCGCGCAGATGGCGTCGGCCCTGGTCGCGGCGCATGAGATCGGCATCGTGCACCGCGATGTCAAGCCCGCCAACATCCTGCTCGCCGAGAACGGCGTGGCGAAGCTGACCGACTTCGGCATCTCGCGGGCCGCCGGCGATGTGACGGTGACGGCTACCGGCGAGATGCTCGGGACGCCCGCCTACGTGGCGCCGGAAATCGCTCAGGGGCGGGCCGCGAGCGCCGCGAGTGACGTGTTCTCCCTTGGTGCGACGCTGTACGCGGCGGTGGAGGGGGTGCCGCCGTTCGGCACCGGCCCGAGCGCCATCGCTCTGCTGCTGCGGATCGTGAACGACGAGATCCGGCCGCCGGAGCAGCAGGGCCCGCTGGCCGACACGCTGATGTGGATGTTGCGTAACGATCCCGCGGATCGGCCGAGCATGGAAGCGGCACGGCGGTCGCTGCGTGCCGTCGCGGCCTCGTTGTCGCCGCCCGAGGTCCACGTCGTGCCGGGCCCGGCAGCGCTGCCGGAGCCGGAGCCGGAAGCGGTCGATGCGCTGCCGGAATCCGCTGGTTCCGACTCTGGATCCGGTGACGGGGCTGAAGCGGCCGTCGCCTCCGCCTCGGAGCGACCGCCGTCTGGGCTTGCCAACACGAAGACGAGTACGTATTCGCGCAGGCGTTTGCTTCCCTGGTGGGCCTGGCTGGGTGTGGTGGCGTTGGTGACCGCGGGCATCGTCGCGGGGCTCGTCGCGAGCAGCGGGTCGGGCGGATCGAGCACGGCGTCGCCTCCAGCCGCGTCGAGCACGCACACGACTCGTGCCACCACGACGACATCGGCCAAGAGCAAGGCGACGACGTCCACCACGCCTCGGACTTCGACCTCAGCGACCACGGCGGCGTCCACGACCGCCTCGGCGGGTGCGTCGGCGAGTTCAACGGCGAGCGTCGCGACACAGCTGACGACGGCGATCTCTCACTACTACACGCTCGTGCCCGGCAACCTCGATGCGGCGTGGGGGTATATGACCCCTTACTACCAGCAGAACACCGCCAAGGGGACGACCGGGTACGACGATTTCTGGGGTCTGATCAAGAGCGTGACGGTCTCGGATATCGTGGCCCAGCCGCCGTCCACCGTGATCGCCACCATCGACTACTACTACAAGAACGGCCAGACGGTGCAAGAGCGAACGAGTTATGGTCTCGTCTTCTCTGACGGCATCTGGAAGATCGCGAGCTCCTCGGTGCTAAGCAGTACGACCCTGTAGCTGGACGTTCAACACACCGAGCAGTCTCGCGAATTCGTCCGGACTCGGGAGCGGCCCGTGATCGCCGGTGACCGAAAGCGCTGCGGCAGCGGTGAGATGGCCGGATAGCAGGCAGTGCTCGGCGGATCTTCCTTGGAGCAGACCGGTGAGGAAGCCTGCTGCGAAGGCATCGCCCGCGCCTACGGGTTCGACGACATCTACCGGCGGCGTCGGTACGATCACGCTGGCTTGGTCGCAGAACGCTGTGGCCGCCCGCGCACCGTCCTTGACGACGAGGATGCGCGGCGCGGGAAGCAGTGTTCGCACATCCCGCGCGTCGGCCAGCTGAGAGCCCCAGAGCGCCTGCGCCTCGTCGAGTCCGACGAAGACGATGTCAGCGGCCTGAGCGTATCGGCGCAGCAGATCGGCGGGGTCGACGGTTAGGCCTCGCCACACGGCCGGGCGAAAGTTCACGTCGAAGCTGATGGTGGGGCGGTCGTCGAGCCCGGCTCCGTTGAGCGCAGCCTCGACCAGGGCACGGCAATCCTCGGAGAGCGCGGGCGTGATCCCGGTGAGATGCCAGACGCTGGCTGTGCGCGCCGCATCGAGTTCGAGCACGTCCGGGCCCATGGCGGAGGCGGCGGAACCCTTTCTGCGGTAGGTGACCGTGGTGCCGCCGCCGTTGGATGCGGTCCCGGGATCCTTGAACAGCAGGCCGGTCGGCCGCTGCGGGTCGGTGCGTACCCCGGAGACGTCGACCCCGCAGGCCTGCACCCGTTGGAGCACGCGTCGGCCGAACGCGTCGTCTCCGAGCCTTGAGATCCAGCGGGCGTCGATGCCGTGGTCTGCCAGGTACATCGCCACATTTGACTCGGCGCCTGCCACGTCGAGGTCCACGCTCGGGGCGGCGTCCAACGCCGCGCCCGCGGACGGGATGAAGGACACCATGGTCTCGCCGATGCAGGCCACGGCGTGCTGCTCGGACCGTGCCTTCGGCCGCCAGAGCAAGTCGTTCATCTGTACTGCTCGACGATCGCGGCCACGCGCCCTTCGGGACGGAAACTCGCGGCGGCGAATCCGGGGACGTCTACGCGGACGGTGAAGATCGCGCCGTCGAAGGGGTCTGGCTTGTTCATTTCGTACGTGGCACTGGTGATGTACAGCAGGCGTCCGTCGTCTCCGCCGAGGCAGACGCTCGTCGGCTGCTCGGCGGGCACCTCGATGGTGTGGTCCAGCGTGCCGTCCGGCAGATAGCGGTGCACGGCACGCCCGCCCCAGTGCGTGATCCACACGCCGCCTTCGCGGTCGACGGTCATCCCGTCCGGAGCGCCCGAGTCGGCGAAGTCCGCGAAGGGCGTCGGCGCACCGACCGCTCCGGTTGCGGGATCGACGTCGTACCTGCGGACGAGACTGAGGGAGCTGTCGGCGAGGTACATCACGGTGCCGTCTTCGGTGAACGCCGGGCCGTTGGGACACGTGATCTGGCCTAGGACTCGCGTGATGGTCCCGTCGCGCTCGACCCGGTAGAGCGAACCGGCCTCGTCGGCGCCGTCAGCGTCCATCGTGCCGAACCATAGGCGGCCGCTCGCGTCAGCGACCGCGTCGTTCACCCGCATGGCGTCGGTCGGGCCCTGTTCGATGTGGCCGATCCAGGTGACGTCGCCGTAATGCGTCAGGACACATACTCCGGTCCCGGCGGCGGCGATCCACATGTCCGACGCCCCGTGGATCGGCGCCACGGCACCGAGGGGGACGGGAAGCTGGGCCAGTGTTCTCAGCCGAGCGGTTCCGTCATCCGTGAGCAGGCGCCCGGCGAAGATGTCGACCAGGACGAGCCGCCCGTCGTCCCTCCAGCGCGCGCCTTCACCGAGCTCTAGCCGGTCGCTCCAGGGTGAGACAGGGCTCTTCGTGTTATCGCTCATCGGGCGAACTCCTCGGCGATCTGCCTGAATGTGTGAATCCTGATACGGAGCGCGTCGAGATCGCCGCCGTCGGCCGCGTCGCCGATCAGCGGCTTGCCGACTCCGACGCCGATCACGCCGTCGTTGAGATAGCGGCGGGTCGAATCCTCGTCTACCCCGCCGACGGGCACGAGCGGCACGTCGGGGAACGGGGCACGCAGCGCACGCAGGTAGTCGGGGCCGCCGAGCGCTGAGGCGGGGAAGACTTTGACCGCGTCCGCTCCGGCGGCCCACGCGGCGATCACCTCGGACGGTGTCAGTGCTCCGACAAGCGTCGGCATCCCGAGGTCACGCGCGGCTCGCACCGAGTCGGCGAGGCCCGGGGTCACGACGAAGTCTGCGCCCGCAGCACGGACGTCCCTCGCGTCGCCGGCGGTCAGCACGGTCCCCGCACCCAGCACCGCCTCGGGCCCCAGTTCAGCTCGCGCGCGGGAGATCACGTCGAGTGCCTTGTCCGAGGTGAGTGAGACCTCGATCAGGCCGACGCCTTCCCTGGCCAGGGTGAGCACAGTCTCGAGAGACGCCTCGGCGTGGCGGCCGCGCACGATGGCCAGCAGCCGCCGCTCGCGCAGCAGGGCGAGAAGATCCACGGGTATCAGTTCCTTTCCGTCCGACGGAACGCGGCGACCGTCAGCCGCCAGTGCACTTCGCCGGTCGTGGGGTTGACGGCGCAGTCGCCGTCGCGTGCGTCCGAGAGGTCGAAGACGCGCCCGAGCATCGGTTCCACGCCGATGCTTCGGTACGGGCCGGGCTGCGGGAATCCGCCCAGGTTGCGCCAGAGCGCGATGGCGGTCGGCTGGGCGTCGGCGGTCTCCACGGTCATTCGCAGCAGGTCGGGCCCGTCCAGGACGAGGGCCGTGGCGCTGGCGGCTTTGCATACTTCCCCAGCGTAGGCGGTGGCACCGACAGCGCTGCCGTCATCCGGCCCGAGCGTGTCCAGGCGCAGCCCGGCGGGGGAGGGCCAATCTCCCTCGATCCACGCGTCGCCGTTCGGCCAGGGGTCGCTCAGGTACGGCGCAGCCTCGGGGAACAGGCGTACCTTCGTACCTTGATCGAACTCCAGGGTGGCACGCGGGCTCACGTCGAGCAGCGCGTGCCCGGCCCAGATGAAGCGGTATCCGGGTTCTGCGGTCAGCCGGTAGTCGGCGACTACGGCGCCGTCATCGTCCACTGACATGCGCCGTGTCAGCGAGAAATCTGGACAGTGCACGACGAGTTCGAGCCCTTGCTTGCCGAGCGCGGTCCAGGCGCGGCTCCACGCGTCGCCGTGGTCAGGAGTCCCGCGTACCGTCGGAATGCACTCCTCGAGTCCGCCGGCGTCGGCGAAGGCATCGCCGACGGCCACGCGGTTACGTCGCGGTTCGTCGCGATGCCAGAGCCACTCGCGGCCACCGCCGAACAGCGAGGTCCACCGGCCGCCGTGCGCCGCGTCCGTCCGCACGCTAAGAGGGATGCGAGTGAGGGTTTCCATGAATTACCACTCGGCCAGGGAACCGTCGGCGTGACGCCAGATCGGGTTGCGCCAACGGTGCCCGTTGCGGTCGGCGGCGCGCACCGCGTTCTCATCCACCGTGACGCCGAGGCCCGGCAGTTGGGTCCGCACCGCGTGGCCGTCGACGAAGCGGAACGGCTCCGTGTCCAGGACGTATGAGAGTAAATCAGCTTCCTTGTTGTAGTGGATGCCGCGGCTCTGCTCCTGGATCAGCAGGTTCGGGGTCGCGAAGCCGACCTGCAGGCTCGCGGCGAGCGCGATCGGCCCGAGCGGGCAGTGCGGGGCCAGCAGGGCGCCGAAGGTGTCGGCCAGCGACGCGATGCGTGTCACCTCACTGATACCGCCCGCGTGCGACAGATCCGGCTGCACCACCGCGATCCCGGCCTGCAGCACGGGCAGGAAGCCGGCCCGGCCGTAGATCCGCTCACCGGTCGCGAGCGGCACCGGGCTGGCGTCGACGAGCGAGGCGAGCGCGTGCCGGTGCTCGGGGAGTACGGGTTCTTCGACGAACAGCGGGCGGTACGGGGCGAGTTCGGGCAGCACGCGGCGGGCGGTGGCCGGGGTGAAGCGGCCGTGGCAGTCGATGGCCACGTCCCGGCCGGGACCGAGGGCCTCGCGCGCCGCCGCCGCGCGGCCGACGACCGCGTCCACCTCCGCGGCCGTGGCGATCGGCGACATGAGGCCGCCCGCGTTCATCTTCACGGCGGTGAATCCGGCCTCGATCTGCGCCGCGATCGCGTCGGCGAGTTCGGCCGGTTCGTCGCCGCCGACCCACGCGTAGACCCGGACCAGGTCGCGCACGGGACCGCCGAGCAGCGCGTAGACGGGCGCGTCGTAGGTCTTGCCCGCGATGTCCCACAGCGCTTGGTCGATGCCTGCGACAGCGCTGCTGAGTATGGGACCGTCGCGGTAGAAGCCGCCCTTCGACAGCACCTGCCAGTGGTCCTGGATACGCAGCGGGTCTTGGCCGATGAGGTACTCGGCGAGCACGTCCACGGCCGCGCGCACCACTTCGGCGCGCCCCTCGACCACCGGCTCGCCCCAGCCGACGGTCCCGTCATCGGTCTCGATCCGGCAGAACAGCCAGCGCGGCGGAACCAGGAATGTCTCTACCCTGACGATCTTCATGCGGCGTCCGTTTCCGCTGCCAGCAGCCCCTCGTCGCTGATCGCCTTCTCCAGCAGGGAGCGCATCGCCGCCTCGGCGGAGTCCTGGTCGCGCGCCCGGACGCCGTCGAGCACCGCGCGATGGCTGGGCACCGGATCGTCGGAGTGTTTCGCCGTGCCGTGCACGAGCTGGTCGCGGGCGGCTAGGGCGGACTCGAGGACCGTCTGCATCCGGGTGAGCAGCTCGTTGTGGGTCGCGTCGAGCAGCGCGCGGTGAAAGGCCAGGTCGGCATCGACGGCGCTCTGCGGGTCGGCGGCCACGGACATCGCGGCGAGCGCGTCGTCGAGCCGGGCGAGGTCTTCCTCGGTGTGCCGCTCGGCGGCCAGGCGCACCGCGGCCGGCTCGACGATCGTGCGCACCTCGTGCAGGCTGCGCAGCAGTGAGACGTCGGCCTGCGCGGAGAACTGCCAGCGCAGTACGTCGGGATCCAGCAGGTTCCAGTCGGCGCGCGGCCGCACGTACGTCCCGCGCTTCTGCCGCGCGTCGACCAGGCCTTTCGCGGCGAGCACCTTGAGCGACTCGCGCAGCGCGGTCAGGCTGACGTCGAGCTCCGCCTGGAGGGCGACCAGATCGAGCGTCGCCCCTTGCGGCAGGCCGCCGCTCAACACGCGTCGGGCGATGGCCTCCACGGTCTGGCCGTGGACGCCCCGACTTCCATACAGCGACATGTCTTGCGTGTCCTTACTACTTTGCTCGGTGCCGAGGCCTCAGGCCGAGGCCTTGGCAACACTCCACCCGCCGTCGACGACCAGCTGCGCCCCGGTGACGAACGAGGCCTCGGGGCTCGCCAGAAAGGCGATCGCGGCCGCGACCTCGTCCGGACTGCCGAAGCGGCCCGCCGGGGTGGCCTCGATGCTGAGCTCGCGATCATGCTCCCCGACCCGGTCCCACGCCCCGGTCAGCACCGGGCCGGGCAGCACCGAGTTCACGCGGACGAGCGGGGCGTACTCGACTGCGAGCTGCCCGCACAGCGACACCAGCGCGCCCTTCGCCGCGGCGTACGCGGGGTGTCCGGGCATCCCGACGTGCGCGTGCACCGAGGAGACGAGCACGACGCTGCCCTCGCCTGCGCGCAGATCGTCGATCAGCGCGCGGACGCCGAGGAACGAGGCGGTGAGGTTGACCGCGAGTTGGCGGTCCCAGGACGCGCGGGTGGTTTCGTGCGCGGGGGCCACGTCGACGGTGAACGCGTTGCTCACCAGCACGCCGACCGGGCCGAACTCGTGCGCCGCGCTGACGACGCGCTCCCAATCCCGCTCGTCCGCCGCGTCCGCCTGCACGAATGCCGCGCGCCCGCCGCCGTCCGCGATCAGCTTGCAGACCTCTTCTCCCCGAGGTGACACGTCCGCGACGATCACCGCGGCGCCCTCGCGGGCCAGCCGCTGGGCCGTGGCCGCACCGATTCCCGAGGCCGCGCCCGTCACCACCGCCACGCCGCCGGCGAAGCGGCCGCCGACCTCGGCTGCCCGTCCACTCATCTGGGAAGACTCCTCGCTCGCTGGAGCTGATTAATTAGGAATAATAGCGGCGATCACTTGACCGCCCCGAGGTTCAGGCCGGAGATGAAGTGCCGCTGGAAGCGGAGGAAGACGGCGACGGTCGGGATCGCGGCGATCACGGAGCCGGCGGCGATGACGTTCCAGTACGACACGAACTGGCCCTGCAGCGTCAGCAGCGCCGGGGTGACCGGCATCTTCGACTCGGTGATCAGCACCGTGATCGGCCACAGCAGGTCGTTGAAGATCCAGGTGAAGGCGAGCGCGCCGAGCGCGGCCAGGGCGGGACGGGCCAGCGGCAGCACGATCCGCCAGTAGATCTGGATCGGCCCGGCTCCGTCGAGCAGCGCCGCCTGCTGGATCTCGGTGGGGATCGAGCGCATGAAGCCCTGGAGTACGAACACGTAGAAGCCGAGCCCGAAGCCGATCTCCACGGCGATCAGCGTGGTGAAGGTGTCGTAGATGCCGAACACCTGGCTGAGCTTGGCCACCGGCACCAACAGGATCTGCGGGGGCAGCAGGTTGCCGCCGAGCATCACCAGGATCAGCGTGCGACGGAACGGGATCTCGTAGCGGCTGAGCGCGAAGGCTGCCATCGAGCCGAGCAGCAGCGTGATCGCCACGCCCGGCACGGCGACGATCGCGCTGTTGATCAGCGCGTGCTCCATTCCGCCGCCGGTCCACGCGGAACTGTAGTTGCCGGGGGCGAACGAGTGCGGCAGGGCATTGAGGCCGTTGGCGAGCACGTCGTTCGTCGAGCGGAGGCTGATGATCAGGATCAGGGCGATCGGCAGGAACCAGATCGCGGACAGGAAGCTCGCGCCGGTGTGGAAGCCGATCGTGCGCAGCTGCCTGTTCCTCGTCGCGGCCATCAGTCGGTCTCCTTGAAGGCGCGGATCAGGTAGCTGACGATGACGCCGAATGCGAGCACGAAGATGACGACGGCGAGCGCACAGCCGTATCCGTAGTCTGTGTTCACGAACGCGGTCTGATACATGTACGTGCTCAGTAGTTGAGAAGAGTTGTACGGCCCGCCCTGCGTCAGCGCCCAAACCACGTCGAACGAGCGCAGCGAGTCGATGACGATCACCGACAACACCACGGCGTTGACGCTGCGCAGTTGAGGCAGGGTCACGTTGCGGAACTGCTGCCAGGCGGATGCTCCGTCCACCTTGGCCGCCTCGTACAGCACTGGATCGATGCCCTTCAGCCCGGCGAGATACAGGACCATGACATAGCCGATCTCGCGCCACAGGGCCGGCACGATCTGCGCGTAGAGCGCGGTGCTCGGGTTCGCCAGCCAGGCGTGCTGCCAGCCGCCGAGTCCGATCGACGAGAGCAGGCCGTTGACCATCCCGTTCGGCTGGTAAAGGGTCTGCCACATCAGCGCGGTCGCGGTCAGCGAGAAGACCACCGGCAGGAACAACGCGGCCCGGTAGATCGAGATGCCGCGCCGTTCCCGCTGCAGGAACAGCGCGCAGCCCAGGCCGCCGGCGGCCGAGACCGTGCCGAACAGCACCAGCCAGATCGCCGTGTTCTCCAGCGCCTTGCGGAAGACCGGGTCGCTGAACATCTGCCGGTAGTTGCCGAGGCCGGTGAACGTCGGCGGGTTCACGCCGTCCCAGTGCGTCAGCGAGATGTAAAAGCCCTGGATCGCCGGCCAGAACACGGCCACCGACTCGACGAGCAGCGGTACCAGGACGAAGGCGATCAGCGCGGGGGAGGGGCCGAACGGCCGGAACCGGCGGCGCGGCCCTCGGGTTCTGCGCTGAGCGCGCGGGGTTCCCGTGGCGCTCCCCGAAGGAAGCGCCTGGGTCGATGCGACTGTCATTTCAGGCGCTCTTCCACACCTGTTCCGCCTGCGACTGCCAGGTGGCGAGGATCGAGTTCAGCTTGCCGGGGTTCTGGATGAAGTCGATCAGCGCGGTGTTGGCCGTGTTCTGCAGGGCGTCGGTCGAGTCCCGGTTGAAGAACTGGGTCAGCTCGCTCGCGGCGGCCAGCATCGCCTTGCCCTTCTCGACCAGCGGCGTGGCCGGGGACTTGGCCAGCGGGTTGGCCGGGATGACCGTGCCCGAGGACGTCGCGGTCCACAGGTTCTGCGCCGCGGGCGTGGTCATCCAGGTCATGAAGTCCATGACGGCGTCGGCGTTGTGCGTGCGCGAACTGGCGAACAGGCCGTCGGTCGGCGCCTCCTCGGCGTCCGGAACGGACGGGTCGATGACCGGGAACTTGAAGAAGTCGAGGTCGTCGAGGGAGCCGGCGGGGACCGCGTCCGCGAAGAACGTGCCGGTCAGCAGCATGCCGGACTGGCCCTGGATGAGCTGGTTGGAGGCCTCCTGCCAGGTGACGGCGGTGCCGTTCGGGTCGAAGTAGGGCAGCACCTGCTTCCAGGCGGTGAAGACGTCGGCCACCTGGGGGTCGGTGAAACTGTGCTTTCCGGCCAGCAGGTCGCGATGGTACTGGGCGCCGTTGAGCCGGATGTCGAGGTAGTCGAACCACGCCGAGGCCACCCAGGCGGTGCCGGTGCCCGCGCCGAGGCCGATCGGTATGACGCCCTTGGACTTAATGGTCTGACACACCTGGAGGAACTCGGCCCACGTGGTCGGCGCGCTCAGTCCCCACTTCGCGAACTGGGACTTGCGGTAGAACACGCCCCACCAGTAGTAGTCGGTGGGCACGAAGATCTGCTGGCCGGCCGCGTCGGTGCTCAGGGATTTGAGCGCGGCCGGGTACTTGTTCATTGCGCTCGAGTTCCACACCGAGCTGACGTCGAGCAGCAGTCCGCGGGCGGCGTAGTGGTTGGCGTCCGAGCCCGCGTACCAAGTGTAGATGTCCGGTGGGTTCGCAGAGGTCAGATATGTGGGCAGCAGCGGCTGGTATGTCGTGGCGGCCACGGTGTTCAGATTCACCGTGTACTTGCTCTGCTTGCTGTACGCGGCGATCAGCGCCTGCATGGCCTTTTCGGCCAGCGGCGAGGACAGGTCGGACTGGAGGGTGACCGCGCCGCCTTGCTGCGCGGAGCTTCCGCTCGTGGTCGCGGTGGCGCAGCCGCCGAGGGCGGCCGCGGCGCCGAGTGCGCCCACGCCTGTGAGGAAGCCGCGGCGGGAGGTTTCTAAGCTGGACAAATTACTGCTCCGGTGTACGTGGTCGGGATGGGGTAATGCGCTGTGGATCAGAGCTCTGCCAGGTGCACGTGCCCGTCGACGCCGCGGTACGCGAGCTGGGCACCGCTGCCGCTGGCGTCGGCCGCGGCGCCGAGGGCGCCGGCGTAGTCGTCGCTGGTGAACGAGTTCTGCTTGAACCAGCCGCTCCACGAGCTGCCGCCGGCGCTGAGGTCGTTCTCCCACAGCGTGTAGTCCGAGGCGCGATCGAACAGGCGGACGCTGCCGCTGCTGGTCGCCAAGAGCGTCGGGCTGGCGCTGACGGTGCCGCCGATGCTGGTCCAGCCGGACCAGTCGCCGCTCGCGTCGGCGGTGTCGAGCCAGACGGAGTCGTCGTTCGTCCGGATGGCGACGTACGTGTTCGAGCCGTCGGCGACCGCGGACGGCCGACCGTAGACGGATAGGCCGGAGGGGGCTCCGATGCTGCTCCAGCCGCTGTCCGCGCTGCGGGTCCAGACCTTGCCGTCGGTGCCGGTCGCGGTCATCAGCCAAGAATCAGGGCTCGTGTACGCGACCGTCGGGGCGTCGGTGATCTGCCCGCCGAGGGAGATCCACGAACCCCACGCGCCGTTCGCGAAGGTGCGGCGATAGGCCTGCGAGTCGTCGCCCCGCACGAACACGTCGATCGAACCGTCCGGACCCGCGTACGCCGCGGGCTGGCCCAGAATTCCGCCGGCCGGTCCGCCGAGGGAGGTCCAGCTGCCGGACCAGGCGCCGGAGTTCGTCGTGGTCTGCTCGTCGAGCTGCCCGTCGGCGCCGCGCACGAAGACCGCGGAATCCGCGTCGTTCACCTGGACCAACGCCGGGTCGCCGGTCGCGGTCCCGCCGAGGCTGACGCCGGGCAGCGCGTCGGTGCCGGTGAGCAGCAGCATCGCCGTGCCGTCGGCCGGAACCGTCGTGGTGTACGAGCCGGTGTACGTGCCGATCTGCTGCTGCGCCTCGAGGTCTCGAACGGAGACCTCGCCGCCCAGACCTGCGTCGGCGAACGTGACGGTCATGGTCTGCGGGCTGTCCGACCGGTTGAGCAGGACCACGGACCGCCGACCGTCGCCCGACAATACCTTGCTATAGACGGTTCCGTTGGCGTTCGAGTCGATCGCGACGCCCTGGATGTCGAGCGGGTCCTGGTCCACCGCGAGGATCTCAGGGTTCTCCAGGGTGTCGATCATGCTCTGCGGCAGTGTGCGCGGGTCCGAGCCGATGATCAGCGGCGAGGCCATCTCGGCCCACATCACGAACTGCGTGGTCGACTGCGTTTCGTCGAGCTCGTATCCGCCGCCCGCCAGCTGCCGCATCGGGATCAGGTAGTCCGGGTCGTTGTAGTGCCCTGGACCCTCGGCTTCGGGATGCGCCTCGTTGTCGTCCATATTGCGCAGGACGTCGGCGAACTCACCGGCCGTCGGAGTCCCGTACGCGATGTCCGTGTCCGTGCGCCAGGAATCCGCGATCGTCGGGCCGAACGTGTAGTTGTAGAACGCGTCGTCCGACGCGGGGTTCGGCTCGCCCCACGCGGCCGTGAGCGGGTTGCAAAGGTTCAGCAGCATCTTGCGACCGGAATTGGCGACCGCAGCGCTGAACTGTGCGAACGCCGGGCCCGGGTTCATGTCCTCGGCGATGCCGCACAGGAAGTCGACCTTGATCGCGTCGATCTGCCAGGCGGCGAACTGGTCCGCGTCCTGCTGGTAGTAGCCGCCTCCGCTGGCCAGGCCGCAGTCCGCGCTGTTGTAGACGCCCGCGTCGGTGTAGATGCCGACCTTCAGGCCGCGCGCGTGCAGCCAGTTCACCAAGGCCGGTATTCCGTCCGGGAACTCGGTCGGGTTGGCCGTGAGCTCGCCCTGCGCATTACGCGGCGGCGAGGCCTGCCAACCGCCGTCGAGCCAGACGTAGTCGTAGCCGGCCTTCGCCAGCCCGCTGGTGATCAGGTAGTTCGCGACGCTCTCCACGGAACTCTGCGTCGGGGCGCCGAGGCCGTAGTACGTGTTCCAACCCATGTAGGGGGTCGGATCCAAGCCGCTGTCGTAGTAGGTGGGCGAAGAACCGGCTCGGGTGGGTGCCTTGCCGTTCGTGGTGGCCTGAGCCTGGGCGATCGGCGCGAAGACCAGCGCCGTGGCCAATGCCGCCGCCACCGTCCATCGCCGTGGTGCACGCAAGGTATCTGACATGTGCTTACTTCTCCGTCGTCATCGTCCGGAAAGCTGAAGAAGACGATGCCGCAGCGGTCGGGCGCCGTCAAGTAATATTCCTAATTAATGATTACTTGGCTCGTCTGGCGTACCGATCCGAGTGGGATGGCGATTCCGTAGGAACAGGCCCATCTGTGCACAAACTCGCACCCACGGCCCTCGCCATGCTCAGCGTCCTCGGCAGCTCGGACGCGATCGCCGCCGCCACACCTACGACCACGCCGATCGTGCGCACCGACGACGGCGCGCTCATGGGCACCACGACCGGCGCGATGAACGAATTTCTCGGGATCCCGTACGCGGCACCGCCGACCGGCGCTCTGCGCTGGCAGCCGCCCGCACCGGTCGCCGCGTGGCACGGCCTGCGCGACGCGACGCACTTCGGCGCGAACTGCGCACAGCCCGCGTCCCCCTACGGCATCGCGAGCACGTCAGAGGACTGCCTTTTCCTCAACGTCTACAGCCCGCGCGGCGTCCCGGCGCACTCGCGACTGCCGGTCATGGTGTGGATCCACGGCGGTGCATTCAGTTACGGTGAAAGCAACGACTTCGACCCCGCGCCGCTCGTAGCCCACGGCATCGTCGTGGTCACGGTCAACTACCGCCTCGGCGCGCTCGGCTTCCTGGCCGACGCCTCGCTGGGGGAACACGGCGTAGGCGCCAGCCTGGCGTCAGCCGGGGACTACGGCTTGCTGGACTAGCAGGCCGCCCTGCGCTGGGTGCAGGCGAACATCGGTGGCTTCGGCGGCACCCGCCGCGAGGTGACGCTCGCCGGAGAGTCGGCCGGCGGCCTGAGCGTGCTCGCCCAACTCGCGTCGCCCGGTGCCAGGGGCCTGTTTTCCCGGGCCATCGTCGAGAGCGGCACGTACCAACTCGACCAGGACACCCTTTTCCAGGCCGAGACGTCCGGTGCAGCGTTTGCCGCGAAGGCCGGATGCACAGGTGATGACACCGCAGAATGCCTGCGTGCGCTGCCGGTCTCCACGATCCTCGCCGACGCGAACCAGGCGGGCTACCGGCCGAACGTGGACGAGGCGGTCCTGCCCTGGACGCTCCGTCAGGCCTTTGATTCAGGAGCGTTCGCGCACGTGCCGGTCATGCTCGGCACCAACGAGAACGAATACAGCCTGTTCGTCGCCCAGGACCAGTTCCTCGAGCACTTCCCGCCGGTGACCGCGACCAACTACGTCCCCTACATCGCGTCCACCCTGAGCGTCTCCGAGCAGGCCGCGACGGCAATCGCGGCGCAGTACCCTGTCAGCGCGTACGCATCACCGCAGCTCGCGCTCACCGCTGTCGGCACGGACAGCGTGTTCGCCTGCAACGCTCAGACCGCTGACGCCGCGCTCTCCCGGTACACCCCGGTCTACGGCTACGAGTTCAGCGACCAGAACGCTCCGCAGCGCTACCTGCCGCCGGACGGCTTCCCCTACGGGGCCTCACACACTTCGGAACTGTCGTACCTGTTCGATCTGAGCGCTCCGATCCCCGCGCACCTCACCAGCGTGCAGCAGCGTCTTGCCGCCCAGATGCAGCGGGACTGGACGAGCTTCGTGAAGCTCGCCAGTCCCTGGCCCGCCTATTTCACCGGCACTCACCGGCTGTTGTCCCTCAACACGCCCGACTCCACAATCGAGACGAACTTCGCCGCTGAGCACCACTGCGCGTTCTGAAACGCAGCTGGCTGACGCCGCGTCACACGGTGCGCGTCACACGGTCAGCCCGGTCCCGATCGCCTTCAGCTCCACGTACGCGTCCATGCCGTGGCGCCCGTACTCGCGGCCGAAGCCGCTGTTCTTGTAGCCGCCGAATGGGGCCTCCCAGTGGCGCGGTGCGCCGTTGACGGAGAACCCGCCGGTGCGTACGGCGCGCGCGATCTCCATCCCGCGAGCGTGGTCCGTGGTGAAGACGGCACCGGACAGGCCGTACGGCGAGTCGTTGGCGATGCGGACGGCTTCAGCCTCGTCCTCGTAGGGGATGACGACGATGACCGGCCCGAAGATCTCCTCCTGGGCGATGCGCATCGAGTTGTCGACGTCGGCGAAGACAGTGGGCCGGACGTAGTACCCGGTGTCCAGGCCCTCGGGCGCGCCCGGCCCGCCGGTGACGAGGCGGGCTCCCTCCTTGATGCCAGTCTGGATGTAGGACTCGACCCGATCCCGCTGCCCGGCACGCACCATCGGCCCGATGAAGGTCTCAGGGTCGGACGGATCGCCCACCACCAGGCTCTCGACCAGGGCGCCGAGTGCGGTCACGATCTCCTCGTACCGGCTGCGCGGGGCGAGCACGCGGGTCAGCGCGACGCAGGCCTCTCCGTTGTTCAAGAAGGTGCCGTACTTGATCCCCTCCACCACTCGGTCCAGATCCGCGTCCTCGAGGACGACGGCCGCGGACTTGCCGCCGAGCTCCAGGCTGACCCGCTTGAGCTGGCCTGTGGCCGTCGAGGCGATCGCGCGGCCGGCGGCGGTGGATCCGGTGAAGGCGATCTTGTCGACGCCGGGATGGCCGACGAGATATTCGCTGACCTCGCGGTCGGCAGGCAGCACGCTGAGCACGCCCTCGGGCAGCCCGGCCTCGGCGAACAGCTCGCCGAGCCGGACGCCGTCGAGAGCGGTCTCGGGCGACGGCTTGAGCACGGCGGTGTTCCCGGCGAGCAGCGCCGGAATCAGCTTCACCAGCGCCGACTGCTGCGGCGCGTTCCACGGGATGACCGCCGCGACGACGCCGACCGGCTCGCGGCGCACGATCGTCCGCAGCCCGGCCGCGTCCACGAGCTCCTCTTCCCAGGGGTGGTCGGCGGCCAGGCGCAGGAAGTCGTCGGTGCGGTCGTTGACGAGGTTCTGCAGCATGCGGGTGAACCAGATCGCCGAGCCGTTCTCCGCGGTGGTCAGCGCGGCCAGCTCATCGGCCTGGGCGCGGTGGATGGCGGCGAAGCGGGTGATGACGGCGGCCCGCTCGGCCGGGCTCATGCGCGGCCAGGGCCCTTCGTCGAACGCCCGGCGTGCCGCGGCCACGGCGCGGTCCACGTCGCCCTGCGCGGCTTCGGGAGTCCGTCCGATCAGCCGGCCGTCGTGCGGAGACCGGATCTCGAAGACGCCGTCACCTGCGGGTTCGACCCACTGCCCGCCGATCAGCAGCCGGTCGTAGTCGTAGCGCCGTTGCGGGTGGATGCGGTCGCTCATGATCTTTCCCCTTGCTGACTCACGGGTTTCTGCTGTCGCCAGTTAGCGAAACACGGTTTCGCTAATAATGCAACCTCGTTGTGTTAGCCTGGACGCATGGCCACTTCGTTCCAGCGCGCTCGCAGTCCGGAGCACAAGCAGCAACGCCGGGAGGCCATCCTGGAGGCCGCCACGAAGCTGGCGGCGCGCGACGGCGTGCGCGCGGTCACCCTCACCGACATCGCCGCCGAGGTCGGGGTGCACAAGTCCGCCATCCTGCGCTACTTCGAGACGCGGGAGGCGGTCTTCCTGCTGTTGACCGCCGACGGATGGCAGGACTGGGCGAAGGCCGTCGAGCAGGCGCTGCCCGGACCGACCGACCCGCAGGACGTCGCCGCGGTACTCGCCGGCACGCTCGCCGACCGGACGCTGTTCTGCGACCTGCTCGCGCACGCCCCGCTCCACCTCGAACGCGGCGTGTCCGAGCAGGAAGTCCGCTCCTTCAAGCTCACGACGCTCGACGCCGTCGACCGAGTCATCCGTGCCCTGACACGCGCCATGCCCTGGATCGACCGGAGCCAGGGCACTGACCTGATCGCCGGAGTGACCGCGATGGCGGCATCCCTGTGGCAGACCTCGAACCCGCCGGACACGCTCGCGCGGCTCTACGTCAGCGATCCGCGCCTCGCGCACGCGGTAGTCGAATTCACCCCTCGGCTCGAGAGGCTGGCGGGTCTACTCCTCGCGGGCGTGGCGCGGCACGCGGATCAACCCGGGGATTGACGATCACGCACCGGCCGCGGACCTCGTGCTGCGTCAGCTTGGGTTCGCCTCGTGCGTTCTGTGCGTTGAGGCGTTGGGTTGAGGGAGTTGGTTCGAGTCTGTCGCAGGATTTACCGCAACGACCTCGCCGGGCATGCGGACTGAACCCAGCCGCGTCGGCTACTTGTTCACCAGCGTGGTCTCGAAGGAGTAGAGGTCCGGTCGGTAGCAGTGGTGGCCGTATTCGATGGCCCGCCCGTTGTTGCTGTAGGCGGTGCGGTCCATCGTCAGAACCGGGCCACGTGCCTTGATCTCAAGTAGCTTGCTCTCCTCGAGGGTGGCCGAGCGTGCCCCGATTCGCTGTCGGGCGACGCTGATCGACGTTCCGCGCGCTCGCAGCAGTTGATAGAGGCCGCGGGTCCGGAGATCGGCTTCCGAGATGTCTATGAACTCGGACGCGAGGAAGTTCTCCAGGATGGAGAGCGGTACGCCGTCGGCGAATCTGAGGCGCCGGATGTGCAGGACCGGGACCCCCGAGGGGAGGGAGAGCACTTCGGCTATGTGGTCGTCGGCATCGATCACGTCCCGGGACAGCAGCGTCGTCGTGGGTTCCCGGCTTCCGCGCTTGAGGTCGTCGAACAGGCTTGTGAGTTCGACTTCGCGGGTCAGTGGACGTTGGACGACCTGCGTGCCCAGGCCCCGTCGGCGCACGAGGAGGCCCTTGCTCACCAGTTCCTGAATCGCTCGCCTCACGGTCGGCCGCGAGAGTCCCAGCCGGTCCGCGAGGGCGATCTCGTTCTCCAGTCGCGCACCCGGCCGCAGCGAACCGTCGCCGATCGCCTGCTCGATCCGGCTCGAGATCTGGAAGTACAGCGGAACCGGGCTGGCGCGATCGATGTCCATGAAGAGCTCCACGGGCAGCGTCGTCTGCGTGGCCGCCGCAGTCTCTGGCACCTCAACCTCCTCCATGGAGCGAACAAGCCTCCATCCTTGTCACATGATTATGACAAACCTACAGCATTGCGCGCCCGTCCTCGGCGAAGTCCGCCCAATGATTGTTAGTTTGACAGCACAAATTGGTGTACTGTCGAAAACGTGATCCGGCCGAGTCGCGAAGGAGTGGCTAGGGCATGACGAGTGCGCCTGAGAACCCGCCGTTCGACCTCGTCACCATCGGCCGCATCGGGGTCGACATCTACCCGCTGCAGGACAGCGTGGGCCTCGAGGACGCCGAGACCTTCGGCAAGTACCTCGGCGGCAGCGCCACGAACGTCGCCATCGCCGCGGCGAGGCACGGGCTGCGCTCCGCGGTCGTCACGGCGACGGGTGCCGACCCCTTCGGCCGCTTCGCCCGCCGCGAACTGACCCGGCTGGGCGTCGACGACCGTTTCGTGACGACGATCCCCGAGCTCAAGACGCCGGTCACGTTCTGCGAGATCTTCCCGCCCGACAACTTCCCGCTCTACTTCTACCGCGACCCGATAGCGCCCGATCTGGCCATCGACGCGCAGGACCTGGATCTCGCGGCGATCGCCGCCGCGCGGATCTTCTGGGCGACCGTGACCGGCCTGTCCCGCCAGCCGAGCCGCACCGCGCATCACGCCGCCTGGGCCGCCCGGGGCCGCGCCCCGCTGACGATCCTCGACCTCGACTACCGCCCGATGTTCTGGCCCTCCCCGGAGCAGGCCACCGCCGAGGTCGGCAAGGCGCTCGAGCAGGTGACCGTCGCGGTGGGCAACCGCGAGGAGTGCGCGATCGCGGTCGGCGAGACGGACCCGCACCGCGCGGCCGACGCGCTGCTCGAGCGCGGGGTGGAACTCGCCGTCGTCAAGCAGGGGCCGCGCGGGGTGCTCGCCAAGACCCCGAAGGAGACCGTCGAGGTCCCGGCCCACCACGTCGAGGTGGTCAACGGGCTCGGCGCCGGGGACGGCTTCGGCGGGGCCCTGTGCCTCGGCCTGCTGCGCGGCTGGCCGCTCGAACGGACCGTCAACTTCGCGAACATCGCCGGGGCCGTCGTCGCCACCCGCCGCGAATGCTCGACCGCCATGCCGACGACCGCAGAGGTCGAGGACATCATGAAGGAGCATCACCGTGTCCACCCTTGACATCGCCGACCGGCTCGCCGAGCCGATCAGCGAGGACGCGTTCGCCCGGTTACGCCGCGCGCGTCACGCCGACCCCGAGTCGATCGGCACCGCCCTCGCCTCGCGCCCGCGCCGGCCGCTGGTCCAGGGGGACGGGCGGCTGTTCATCGTCGCGGCCGACCACCCGGCGCGCGGCGCGCTCGGCGTGCGCAAGGACCCCCTCGCCATGGCCGGCCGCTACGACCTGCTGCGGCGCCTCGCGATCGCCCTCGCGCACCCCGGCGTCGACGGCGTGCTCGCCACGGCCGACATCATCGAGGACCTGGCCCTGCTCGGCCTGCTCGACGGGAAGATCGCGGTCGGCTCGATGAACCGCGGCGGTCTGCGCGGCGCCGTCTTCGAGATGGACGACCGCTACACCGGGTACGACGTCGAGTCCATGGTCACCTCCCGCCTCGACGCCGCGAAGCTGCTCGTGCGGATCAACCTCAAGGACGCCGCCACGGTCTCGACGCTGGAGGCGACGGCCCAGGCCGTGACCGCCGCGTCGCGGGCGAAGCTGCCGCTCATGCTCGAACCGTTCATGAGCGAGTGGGCCGACGGCCGCGTCGTCAATGACCTGTCGACGGAAGCCGTGGTCACCTCCGTCGCGATCGCCTCCGGTCTCGGCGCGTCCTCCGCCTACAGCTGGCTGAAGCTGCCGGTGGTGCCGGACATGGAGCGCGTCATGGAGGCCGCGACGCTGCCCACTCTGCTGCTCGGCGGCGACAGCGATGGCGACCCCGAGGAGACGTACGCCTCGTGGGGTGCCGCGCTCGCGCTGCCCGGTGTGCACGGCCTCGTCGTCGGCCGCACGCTGCTGTACCCGCAGGACGACGACGTCGCCAAGGCGATCGACATCGCCGCCACGCTCGTTCACGGTCGCTGAAAGGACCCCACGTTGAACACCACCACCGAACTCCCCGTCGTCCCGCACTGGATAGCCGGGGCCGAGTTCCCGTCCACCAGCGGCCGGACCGCCCCTGTCTACGACCCGGCCCTGGGAGTCGAGACCAAGCGCGTCGCCCTGGCGGACAAGGCCGAGATCGATGCCGCGGTCGCCGGCGCGAAGGCCGCGTTCCCGGCCTGGAGCGAGCTTTCGCTGGCGCGTCGTCAGGGGATCCTCTTCAAGTTCCGCGAACTGCTGGACACCCGCAAGGGCGAGCTGGCGGCGATCATCACCAGCGAGCACGGCAAGGTCCTGTCCGACGCGCTGGGCGAGATCAGCCGCGGCCAGGAGGTCGTCGAGTTCGCCACCGGCCTGGCCCACCACCTCAAGGGCGAGTTCTCCGAGCAGGTCTCGACGGGCATCGACGTGTACTCGACCCGGCAGCCGCTCGGCGTGGTCGGCATCATCTCGCCGTTCAACTTCCCGGCGATGGTCCCGGCCTGGTTCTTCCCGATCGCGATCGCGGCGGGCAACACGGTCGTGCTCAAGCCCAGCGAGAAGGACCCGTCCGCAGCGATCTGGCTGGCCCGGCTGTGGAAGGAGGCCGGGCTGCCGGACGGCGTGTTCACCGTGCTCAACGGCGACAAGGAGGCCGTGGACGGTCTGCTCGAGCACCCGGACGTGCGGGCGATCTCCTTCGTCGGCTCCACCCCGATCGCCAGGTACGTGTACGAGACCGGCACCCGGCACGGCAAGCGGGTCCAGGCCCTCGGCGGCGCGAAGAACCACATGCTCGTGCTGCCCGACGCCGACCTCGACCTGACCGCCGACTCCGCGATCAACGCCGGTTTCGGCTCGGCGGGGGAGCGCTGCATGGCGATCTCCGTCGTCGTCGCGGTCGAACCGGTCGCCGACGACCTCGTGAACAAGATCGTGGACCGGATGAAGACCCTGCGCACCGGCGACGGCCGACGCGGCTGCGACATGGGTCCGCTGGTCACCAAGCAGCACCGGGACAAGGTCGCCTCCTACATCGACATCGCGCAGGATGACGGCGCCACCGTGGTCGTCGACGGCCGCGATGTCGAGCCCGACGGCGACGCCGGCGGCTTCTGGCTCGGCCCGACCCTCGTCGACAACGTGCCGACCACCAGCCGCGTTTACACCGAGGAGATCTTCGGCCCGGTCCTGTCCGTCGTGCGCGTCCCGTCGTACGAGGCGGGCGTCGAGCTGATCAACTCCGGCGCGTTCGGCAACGGCACCGCGATCTTCACCAACGACGGAGGTGCCGCGCGGCGCTTCCAGAAGGACATCCAAGTCGGCATGATCGGTATCAACGTGCCGATTCCGGTGCCGGTGGCCACCTTCAGCTTCGGCGGGTGGAAGGACTCGCTGTTCGGCGACACGAAGGCGCACGGCGCCGAAGGCGTGAAGTTCTTCACCCAGCTGAAGGCGATCACGAGCCGCTGGCTGGACCCGAGCCACGGCGGCATCAACCTCGGCTTCCCCGAGAACGACTAGCGAAGACCGGCAAAGAACAGCGAACGACCAGCGACGAAAGAAGGCGGCTCGCACTATGGCAGTGCGCAACGAATGGTTCTTCCCCCGCGCCTCCCTCGCCCTTGACGGCTGGGAATCGGTGGTGGATCCCTCGATCCCCGGCTGGCAGCACACCGGTCTGCGCGTCGCGGCCCTCGGCGGCGGCATGGTCGACCTGCCCGCCGGGGACATCGAGCGGATCATCATCCCGCTCTCCGGGGAATTCGAGGTCGATCACGACGGCGAGACCAGCAAGCTGGGGGGTCGGGCGAGCGTCTTCGACGGCCCCACCGACGTGGTCTACGTCGGTGCGGGTCAGGGCCTTGCGATCCGCGGCCGGGGACGCGTCGCGGTCGCAGAGGCGATCACGGGCGTGCGCAAACCGAGCCGGTACCTGGCGAAGTCCGAAGTGCCCGTCGAGATTCGCGGCGCCGGCCGGGACACCCGGCAGGTGCACAACTTCGGCACCCCGGACGCGTTGGACGCGGCCGCCTTCATCGTCTGCGAGGTGATCACGCCCGGCGGGAACTGGTCCTCGCACCCGGCGCACAAGCACGACGAGCTGCTGCCCGGACACGAGTCCCGGCTAGAGGAGATCTACTACTTCGAGTCGGCTCCCGTGCGCGATAGCGAGGCCCCAGAAGGGGTCGACGCCTTCGGCACCTTTGCCACGTACTCCTCGGCCGCAGGCGAGATCGACACGCAGGCGATGGTGCGTACCGGCGACATCGCCCTCGTGCCCTACGGCTACCACGGTCCGGCCGCCGCCGCACCCGAGTACGACCTCTACTACCTCAACGTGATGGCCGGGCCGGATCCCGAGCGCGTCTGGCTGGTCTCCGACGACCCGCGGCAGGCCTGGATCCGCTCAGGATGGACTCGGCAGACCCCTGACACGCGACTGCCCTACGGGTCCGCAGGCGAAGGAGCTTCCTCATGACGACCCGCAGGTTGACCGTCGGCCAGGCGCTGGTCGAGTTCCTCGCCCACCAGTACACCGTGGACGGCGACGTTCGCGAGCGGACGATCCCGGGGATCCTCGGCATCTTCGGCCACGGCAACGTCGCCGGACTCGGCCAGGCGCTCAAGCAGTACAACGTCTCCGACCCGACGCTGCTGCCCTATCACCAGGCCCGCAACGAGCAAGCCATGGTGCATCAGGCCGTCGGCTTCGCCCGGATGCACCGGCGTCGCGCGACGCTCGCCGCGACGGCCTCGGTCGGCCCCGGCGCGGCGAACATGCTCACCGGCGCCGCGTTGGCCACCGCGAACCGGATGCCCGCGCTGCTGCTGCCCTCGGACACCTTCGCGACCCGCGTCGCAGACCCCGTACTCCAGCAGATCGAGCTCCCGCACGACCTCGGCATCCAGGTGACCGACGCGTTCCGACCGCTGTCCCGCTTCTTCGACCGGGTGCAGCGTCCCGAGCAGCTGTACTCGATCGCCTTGGGCGCCCTGCGCGTGCTCACCGACCCCGCCGAGACCGGCGCCGTCACCATCGCGCTGCCGGAGGACGTGCAGGCCGAGGCGATCGACGTGCCCGTGGAGTTTCTGCAGGACCGCGAGTGGCACCTCCGCCGCCCGGTACCCGAGAAGTGGGCGCTGCGGGCCGCCGTCGCCGCGATTCAGGGTGCGAAGAAGCCCTTTGTCGTCGTCGGCGGAGGCGTGATCTACTCCGGCGCGGAGCAGGCGCTGCGCGAACTGGTCGAGCTCACCGGCATCCCGGTCGGCACCAGCCAGGCCGGCGGCGGCGCGCTGAACTGGGACCACCCGCAGTACCTCGGGGGAGTGGGCGCGACCGGCACCACCGCCGCGAACCGGCTCGCGGCCGAGGCGGACGTCGTCATCGGCATCGGCACCCGGTACAGCGACTTCACCACGGCCAGCCGCACGGCGTTCCAGAACCCTGACGTGACCTTCGTCAACATCAACATCGCCTCGTTCGACGCGTACAAGCACGGCAGTCAGATCCCTGTCATCGCCGACGCCCGGGAGACGCTTGAGGCGCTGCGGACCGCACTCGCCGGATTCCGCGTCGAACCGGTGTACGCGGCGCGCATCGCCGCCGAGAAGCGCGCGTGGGACGGCGTCGTCGACGAGGCGCTGATCGCGACCGGCGCCGAGCTGCCCGGACAGGCCGAGATCGTCGGCGCCGTCCAGGCCGCGAGCGACCCGAAGGACGTCGTCGTGCAGGCGGCCGGAAGCCTGCCCGGCGACCTGCACAAGCTGTGGCGCGTCCGCGACCCGCTCGGCTACCACGTCGAGTACGCGTTCTCCTGCATGGGTTACGAGATCGCCGGCGGCCTCGGCGCCAAGCGCGGTCTCGAAGCGCTCGGCGACGACCGCGACGTCATCGTCATGGTCGGCGACGGCTCGTACCTCATGCTGCACAGCGAACTGGCCACCGCCGTGGCCGAGGGCATCAAGCTCATCATCGTGCTGATTCAGAACGAGGGCTACGCCTCCATCGGCCACCTGTCGGAGACCATCGGCTCGGAGCGCTTCGGCACCCGCTACCGGTACCTCGACAAGAGCACGCGGAACTTCGAGTCCGGCGAACTGCTGACCGCCGTGGACCTGGCCGCCAACGCCCGCAGCTACGGCATCGACGTCATCGAGATCAAGCCCGGCGCCACAGCCGTCAGCCAGCTCGGTGTCGCCGTCAAGGCCGCGAAGGCGAGTACGACCTCGACCTTGATCCACATCAACTCGGACCCTTTCGCCTACGCCCCCGACGGCGAGGGCTGGTGGGACGTCCCCATCGCCCAGGTCTCCGAGTCGCCGAGCACGCGGCAGGCGTACGCCGAATACGTGGAGCAGCACAAGAAGCAGCGGCCCCTGCTGGGCTGAACCCACAGACTAAGCACACGAACAAAGGTAAGGACGACGATGACCGACACCACCGCTCAGAATCAGGGTTTGCGCATCGGGACCGCGCCCGACTCCTGGGGCGTCTGGTTCCCGGAGCACCCCAGGCAGATCCCATGGAACCGCTTCCTCGACGAGGCGGCAGAGGCCGGATACCACTGGATCGAGCTCGGCCCCTACGGCTATCTGCCCACCGACCCGCAGCAGCTCAAGGACGAACTCGCCAAGCGCGACCTCGAACTGTCCGCCGGCACCGTGTTCACCGGCTTCCACCGGGGCGCCGAGCAGTGGCAACAGGCCTGGGACCAGGCAGTGAAGGTAGCCGGACTGGCCCACGCCCTCGGCGCGCAGCACATCGTCGTCATCCCCGACATGTGGCGCTCCGAAGCGACCGGCGAGGCCCTCGAGCCGCGCAGTCTCTCTCCCGAGCAGTGGGGCCAGTTGGCTGCGGGCCACGACCGGCTCGGTAAGGCGCTGCTTGAGGAGTACGGCGTGCGTCAGCAGTTTCACTCGCACGCTGACAGTCACGTCGGCACCTTCCGCGAGGTGGAGCGGCTGCTCGAACTGACCGACCCGGCGTACGTGAGCCTGTGCCTGGATACGGCCCACTTCGCGTACTACGGCGGCGACAACCTTAAGCTGATCGGCGCGCACCCGGACCGCATCGGCTACCTGCACTTGAAGCAGGTCGACGCGGATTACCGCTTCGAGGCGCTCAAGAACGACATCCCCTGGTCCAACGCGGCGAGCGACCTCATGGTCGAGCCGCCGGCTGGCATCCCCGACTTCGCCCCCATCATCGAGGCGGTCTCGGCGATCGACTCAGACACCTTCGCGATCGTCGAGCAGGACATGCCCGGCGTGGACATCAGCGTGCCGCTCGGCGTCGCCACCCGCACTCGGCAGCACATCTTCGGCTGCACGCCGCTGACCCGCACCCGCTGAACCATCCCACCTCGAAGAAGAGAAAAGAGGTCTTCGACTATGAGCACCACCAGCGAGCTGCGTGTCGGCGTCGTGGGAACCGGCATCATGGGCGCCGATCACGTCGCCCGGCTGACGAACACCACCGCGGGCGCGAGCGTGTCGGCGATCATCGAGCCGGATGCGGGACGCGCCGCCGCGGCGGCCGCGCTCGCGCCCGGCGCCAAGATCTTCACCCGGGTCGAGGATGCCTTGGAGGCTGGGGCGTTCGACGCGGTCGTCATCGCGACGCCGGGCCGTTTCCATGAGCCGGTGCTGCTCCCGGTTCTCGAGGCCGGTTTGCCGGTCCTGTGCGAGAAGCCGTTGACGCAGGACCCTGAGTCGTCGCTGCGGATCGTGGAGGCTGAGCAGAAGGCCGGCAGGAAGCTGATCCAGGTGGGCTTCATGCGTCGGTTCGATCCGCAGTATCGGCAGTTGCGCCAGCTGATCACGTCCGGCACTGCGGGGGAGTTGCTGATGCTGCGGTGTGTGCACCGTAATCCGTCGGTGCCCGCGGACTATACGCAGCCGATGCTGATCAACGATTCGGTGGTGCACGAGTTCGACGTCGTGCCGTGGCTCGCGGGCGCCGGGCTCACTTCGGTCGAGGTCAAGTACGCCAAGCGCAACACCCTGGGCCCCGAGCGGCTGCGCGAGCCGATCCTGGTGCTGATGGAGCTGGACAACGGCGTGCTCGTCGACGTGGAGATGAACGTCAGCGTCCGGTTCGGCTACCAGGTCGCCACCGAGGCCGTCTTCCAGCAAGGCGTCGCCCGGATCGGCCAGCCCGAGGGCCTGCAGCTGTGGCAGGACGCGCAGTTCCGGATCGCCGAGCACACCACGTACACGACCCGCTTCAAGCAGGCGTACGACGTCGAGGTCCAGGACTGGGTCGACGCCACCAAACGCGGCGCCATCGCAGGACCCTCCGCCTGGGACGGCTACAAGGTCGCCGTCGCCTGCGCGGCCGGCGTCAAAGCCCTCGAAACCAGCGGCCCCGTCCCCGTCGACGTGCCCGAAACCCCCGCGTTCTACCTGGACACGGCCGCGCGTCCCAATGTTAGTATGTAAGCACAAACTATGCCGAGACTTGAGACTGCAGAGGACCGCAGAAAGGATGGTGCCCCAGTGAGCATCCTCACCGCACCGGTTGCCACAGAGGGCTCTTCCCTGCTTCGCGGGACGCGGTTGTTCCCCGATACGGCGCTGTGGAACGACTCGGCGGACCCCGGGGAGCTGTCGCGCTCCATCGGTTTCGGTGCTGTCGGTGCGACCTGTAACCCGGTGATCGCCTATGCCGCGATCAGCGGCAACCTGGAGGTGTGGGCGCCGCGGATCGAGCGGTTGGCCGCCGAGCACCCGACCTGGGGCGAGTCCCAGATTGGGTGGAAGGCCGTCGAGCTGCTCTCGATCGAGGCCGCCGAACTGCTCGAACCGGCGTTCCGGGCCTCCGGTGGCCGTAACGGGCGCCTGTCGATCCAGACCGACCCGCGCTTGCACCGGGATGCCGATGCGCTGGTTGAGCAGGCGGTGCGGTTCTCCCAGCTGGCGGAGAACATCATCGTGAAGATCCCGGCGACCTCGGTCGGCATCCGCGCCATCGAGGAGGCGACCTACCGCGGCGTGAGCGTGAACGTCACGGTCTCGTTCACGGTGCCGCAGGCGGTGCAGGCCGCGGAGGCCATCGAGCGTGGCCTGGATCGGCGTGCCGCGGACGGGCTGCCTGAGCGTGAGTTCGGTTCGGTGGTGACGTTGATGGGTGGTCGGCTCGACGACTGGCTCAAGCAGGTCGCGGATCGTAGGCGGCTGTTGGTCGAGCCCGGGTATCTGGACTGGGCCGGGATCGCCGCGCTCAAGCGTGCGTACGGTGTCTTCCAGGAGCGCGGTTACCGGGCCCGGTTGTTGGCTGCGGCGTTCCGCAGTGCGTTGCAGTGGTCGGAGTTGCTCGGCGGCGATCTGGTGGTCTCTCCGCCGTTCGACTGGCAGTTGCGGATCAACGAGAACGAGCTGCCGGTCGAGCGGCGGATCGATACGCCGGTCGATGCGCGGATCATCGCCGCGCTGGAGAAGGTCCCCGACTTCCGCCGTGCCTACGAGCCCGACGGGATGACGGTCGAGGAGTTCGACGGCTTCGGTGCCACCCGCGCCACCCTGCGCCAGTTCCTCGACGCCGACGCCAAACTCGACGCCCTCGTCCGCGACATCCTCATCCCCGCGCCCTGACCAAGGACGAGGCGTCGGTGTAATACCCGAATGGTCCGTGCGATGCTGCACACCATGCGAATAACCGCGCGCCTTCGTGAGCCGTCGGCTGCGAGCACCCCTGGCGCGTTCCCACGACCGACGGCGCTGCTCGTAGCCGGCGCCATGTTCATGGAACTGCTCGACGGCACGGCGCTGACCACGGCCGCGCCGAGGGTGGCGGCGGCCTTCAAGGTCTCGTCGGTCGCGATGGCCGTGCCGATCAGCGCGTACCTGGTCACCGTCGCGGCGTTCATTCCGCTAGGCGGCTGGGCGGTCGACCGCTTCGGTGGCCGACGCGTGTTCGCGGTCGCGGTGCTGCTCTTCACCGCCGCGTCGGCGCTGTGCGCGGTAGCCCCGTCGCTGGCCGCCCTGGACGCGGCGCGCATCGCCCAGGGCGTCGGCGGGGCGCTGATGGTCCCGGTCGGCCGGCTCGTCGTACTGCGCGGCATCCGGCGTGAGGAGGTGATCCGCGCGATCGCCTTCCTCACCTGGCCGGCCTTGGCCGCGCCGCTGCTCGGCCCACTGGTCGGCGGCCTCCTAGCCACCTACGCTTCATGGCGCTGGATCTTCCTGCTCAACGTCCCGCTGGGTGTTATCGCACTCTGCTTCATCCGAACGATCCCCGCCGAGCGAGGCCCGGCCCGACGCCTAGACGTGCGCGGCTGGTGCCTAACCGCCGCCTGCCTGGGTTCCCTCACCGCCGCAGCGTCGATCGCAGCATCCCCCGGCGCAGAGCCGCTCGCCGCCGCAGCCTGCCTCCTCACCGCGATCGTCACCGGCGTATTCGCTGTCCGCCGAATGCGCACCGCCGCCGAGCCCCTGCTCCGCCTGGACGCGCTGCGAATCCGCACCTTCCGCTTTCCGCACGCCGGCGGCTCCGTCTTCCGCATAGCGATCAACGCGGTCGCGTTCCTAGTCCCGCTGCTGTTCGTGGACGCATTCGGCTGGACCCCGGCCCACGCCGGCGAAGCGTTCGTCGCGCTGTACGCCGGCAACCTAGGCATCAAGCCCGCCACCACGCCCCTCCTGCGCCGACTGGGCTTTCGCACGGTGCTTATATGCGCAGTCCTAGGAGCGATCGCCGCCACCGCCCTCATCGCCACCCTGCGCGCCAACACGCCCATCGTGCTCACGCTCGCGCTGCTAGTGGCCAGCGGCGCGTTCCGCTCCATCGGCTTCACCGTCTACAACACCGTCGCCTTCGCCGACGTAGACGCCGCAAACCTAGCCGACGCCAACACCCTCTCCTCCGCCATTCAGCAACTGGCCATCGGCCTAGGAGCCGCAGCCGGCGCCCTAGCGCTGCGCCTCTGCCTAGCCCTCGGCGTACGCGACCCATATCAGGCCGCGTTCATCGTCGTGGCCGCCGCGCTGCTGATACCCGCAACGGAGGCCGTGCTTCAGCCGCGAGACGTCGGCAGTACCCTGACTCGCGCCGAGTAGACCATGCGTGTTCGGCTTCGGATTGGGCGCCGCCTAACGGCGGATGGCTTCGGCGAGGTCTTCCATGGCGGGGACGGCCGCGAGCAGCGCGTCCACCGTCACGGGCGGCAGGTGCTCCAGGCAGTCGGTCAGGACGCGGGTGCGTACCTCGCGGACGTGCTCGTGGACCTGCACGCCGTCGGGGGTGATCTCCACCCGCGCCGCTCGCAGGTCGGCCGGGTCGGGTTTGCGGCGGATCAGGCCCGCATCGTCGAGGACGCGGATGACCCGGGAGACCATGGTGGGGTTCAGCCCCTCGAGCTCCGCCAGTTCGGCGAGCCCCAGCGGGCCGCGGGACCGGATCAGCGCGAGGACCGAGTACTGAGTCGGGGTCAGCCCCTCGATCGTCGAGGCTTCGTTGAGCTGGCGGGCCAGCCGCCCGATCACCATGCGCAGCCTGGCTACGAGTTCGACATCCATCGGGGCTCCCACGGCTCCACTTGATTGCCTGCTGGCAAGCAAGTATTATAGGTATACGTGACGGTAGCAGAAAACCAGCAGGCCGGGGCGTCCGCGAGCGGTGCGGCGGACCCGCTCGAGCGGCGAAAGCTCGTGTTCGGCATCGTTTCCATCGGGCTGTTCATGGCCTCGATCGACCAGACCATCGTCGCCACCGCCCTGCCCGATATCGAGCGGGACCTGCGCGCTTCGGTCAACTGGAGCGCCTGGACCATCACCATCTACGCGCTCGGCCAGGTCATCGCCATGCCGATGGCCGGCAAGCTCAGCGACATCTACGGTCGCAAGACGGTCTTCCTCGTCGCGACCGCGGTATTCACGATCTCCTCGCTGTGCTGCGGCTTCGCCGGGAACATCGTCGTACTGCTGATACCGAGGTTCATCCAGGCGCTCGGCGGCGGTGCGTTCATGCCCTCGGCGACCGGGATCGTATCCGACCACTTCGGCTCGGAACGCGATCGCGCCGTCGGCATGTTCACCTCCATCCTCCCGGTGGGCGGGATCATCGGTCCCATCATCGGCGGGGTGTTCGTGACCTACTGGTCCTGGCGCGGCATCTTCCTCGTCAACGTGCCGATCGGGATCCTGCTGATCGTGCTGACCGCGCGGTACATCCCGCGCTCTGCGGCCCGGGCGCACGGTTCCATCGACGTCAGGGGAATCGGCCTGCTCGCGGTGATGATCGTGGCGGCGATGTTCGGAGTCTCCTACCTGGGCAGCGGCCAGACGCCGCCGGACAGCCCGGTCTTCCTGGGCTGCGAGGCGGTGGCGCTCGCCGCGTTGGCCGCGTTCGTCAGGCACTCCCGTCGGCACCCGGCGCCGTTCGTCTCGTACCGGCTGCTGCGCGGCCGCGGTTTCGGCGTCATGAACCTCATCAACTTCGTGTACGGCGCGGCCGCGCTGGGTTTCGCGGCACTCGTGCCGTTGTACGCGCAGGACAGGTACCGGGTCGCCGCGCTGGGCGCGGGCACGCTGCTGACCGCGCGGGCCATCGGCATGATCGCGATCGCCGGGGTGGCCGCGATGGCGCTGCGGCGCACCGGCTATCGGCTGCCGATGATCGCCGGCTTCGCGATCCTGGCCGGCGGCCTGGTGATGATGGCGCTCGCTCCGGTCGGGCTCTCGCCCTATGTCTGGCTGGCCATCGCGGCCGCCGTCACCGGCTGCGGCATGGGTGTGTCCGTGCCCGCGTCGAACAATGCCAGCCTGCAACTCGCTCCCGACCAGGTCGCGGCCATCGCGGGACTGCGGGGCATGTTCCGCCAGTCGGGGGCGATCACCGCGGTGTCGATCACCACCGCCCTCGTCGCCCGCAGCAGCCAGCCCGGCTTGGTCGAGGCGCGCGTCTTCTTCGCCTTCGCCGTCCTGCTCATCGCGATCCTCCCGCTGATCGCCCTGGTCCCCGACCACCACGGCAACTGGTGATCCGGCACGCCCGAGGGTGATGTGCCCTGATTTTGCCGGAGCCGGTGGGGACCGCGGCACGGTTCGCTAGGATCGAACACAACATGGGTGCTTTTCAATTCACCGGCCGCGACGGTGTGAGACTGGCGTGTTCTGAGACCGGGTCAGGTCGACCGCTGATCCTGCTGCACGGATTCATGGGCATGGGTTCGCACTTGCTCGAATCCGGCCCGGCCGCCGCGTTTGTCGAGCAGGGATATCGCGTCATCCTTCCGGACTTTCGCGGGCACGGGGACAGCGCGAAGCCGCACGATCCCGCGGCCTATCCGCCGGACGTGCTCGCCGACGACGGTCTTGCGCTCGTCGAGCATCTCGGGCTTGGCGACGGGGACTACGACCTCGGCGGCTACTCGCTCGGCGCGCGGATCGTGGTGCGCATGCTGGCGCGGGGTGCCAAGCCGGGGTGCGCGATCGCGGCCGGGCAGGGGCTGGCGAAGGTGAGCGGGCCTCAGGGCGGCGGGGTGAACGAGCGGATGCTCACCGCGCTTGTCGACGGGGTCGCGCTCGAGCCCGACTCGCCTGACGCGCGGATGGCGCGCTGGATCTCGGAGCTCGGCGCCGATCCCCGGGCGCTGTTGC